>PDWI01002155.1_pt1 | contig 35229 bp, 31 predicted proteins | sample 1430891 | NCBI WGS metagenome assembly PDWI01 (sample SAMN01162508, study PRJNA174530) | Oral metagenome, whole genome shotgun sequencing project. | biome: Marine environment; feature: Marine mammal; material: Swab sample of the gingival sulcus; isolation source: swab sample of gingival sulcus... | reverse complement strand
CATCATTCCGACCGAGGCAGCACCTATACCGGAGGGGGTTTCCGCGAAGCTCTCTCGAGCAACGGTATCGTCTGCAGCATGAGCCGCAAGGGCGACTGCTGGGACAACAGTGTGGCCGAGAGTTTCTTCGCCACGATCAAGAAGGAGCTGATTCACCGGCGTTCGTTTGCGACTCACGCCGAGGCCGAGCTCGCCATCTTCGAGTACATCGAAATGTTCTACAATCGAGATCGTCTGCATTCGGCCATCGGCTATTGCAGTCCCGTTGACTACCGACTGAAACATGCAAATCCGGCGGCCCTGTCAACTTGACCCGGTTTCTGCAAAACTAGGGGAATTCCATGTAGCGCACCACCGGAATATCGAACACCTGGTGGCGGCAACGCGGTTGCTCATCGATGACGATCGTGCCGCCGCAACCGCAGCGATCTTCGGGAAAACGCGTTCGATGAAATCGGCTGACGATTCCGGATCGAGCGGGCGTTCGTTTCGCTTGTGGCCCGGTTGGGCGCCCTGGCTTCGAGAGGACTTCTTGCGTCTGCGATGCTTCGCCCGTTTCGACTGCGAATAGCTCGAAGGCGGTCCGGACGAGTGTCGCTAACTCTTCCCGATCCGCGCCGTCAGCTCCTCGACCTGCTGCCGAAGATCCTCGACCACGCTCCACAGCTCATCGATGACCTGGTGGGTCTCTTCGAGTCGGAGTTGAGACACGGCCACGTCATGCTCGTCAAGTTCCTGACAACTTCAAGCGTAGACGGACAGCGCGCGGATGCAAGTCAGCTCGCCGTGAACGCTTACCTGGACGAGGTGGCGTGCAACCTGCACATGCGCCCGCTGAAGGCATTGAACTGGCCAAAACCTGTCGATATATTTGGTCAGACTGTTGCATTGACCGCTTGAGCCCAAGATCTGCCAATAATCACAATTGCTTTTTAGCAACAGCAGGCACACCGGCGTACAGGGTGCGCTCTTCTGTTGAACGCATTACACATGCTCCAGCAGCAATTACTGATCCTTGACCGACAACAAGGGGCGCCTCTTCCGAACCGTTCAAAATAACCGCTCCGGTACCAATAAATACATCATCTTCAATTACTACATTGCCGGAAATATGCACCCCCGGAGACACTGTCACATAATCACCAACTCGCACATCGTGGCCCAATGTACAGTCCAGATTGACATGGACGTGTTCTCCAATAACAATGTCGATCGTCAGAATGCAACCAGCACAAATGATGGATCCACTACCGATTTTCACTCGTTCACTGACTTGTACCGATGAGTGCACCAACGTTGGCATGGTTTTGCCATCAATCAACAGTTTTTCCGTTATATTGCGACGAATATTCGAACTACCAATACCAACCACAAAACCAGCCTTGGGAGCCATGCTTATCGCATCTTCGTATGACATCACAGGCCTGGGATCGGGCCAAGCCCTGTCAGGTCTGCCAGCATCATCAACGAAACCAATAATCCTTTGTGACTCGCGCAATTCAGGCGAACTATCCATCAACCATGCAACCTCTCGAGCAAAGCCACCGGCACCATATATGAAAATTTCATTTACCATCTGATGAAGCCACCTCTTCAATTCGATTAATGTATTACTGGAAGGCCAGCAGCATGATTCCAAGTCCACAACCAGACGCACCGTAGACTCCGATCAGATCCATCATTCGTCAGGCCCTCTGAACTTCGGCATCGTTGCATCATTGGCTGCGGATATGCCCTCGCGGCGTAACACCTTGAGAACGGTGAGGAACAGAATCCTGATATCCAGCCAGATGCTCTGATTGTCCACGTACCAGACATCCAGCGAAAATTTCTCGTTCCAGGATATGGCATTGCGTCCGTTGATCTGGGCCCACCCCGTGACCCCCGGACGTACTTCGTGACGCCGCGCCTGCTCTTTCGAGTACAAGGGAAGGTAATCCATCAACAGCGGTCGCGGACCAACCAGGCTCATCTCGCCTTTCAGTACGTTCCACAATTCCGGCAGTTCGTCCAGTGAAGAAGCCCGTAGCCACCGGCCAAGGTCGGTAAGCCGTTCAGCATCCGGCAAGGGCTCACCATCGTCATCCAGAGCATCTCGCATGGTCCGAAACTTGACCATCCTGAAGGCCTTGCCGTGCATTCCGGGACGTACTTGCGAGAAGAGCACAGGCGAACCTAGTTCACGACGTATGCGAAACGCAATCAACAACATCAGCGGGCTCAATAGAACCAAGGCTACAGCAGAAACGACGACATCGATCAGCCGCTTGATCATATCCTGCGCGCTCCACTGAGCCACTCTACCCAAACACCTGAAAGCCGTTCGCGAGAGAACTGGTCTTCTGCGAGCGCACGAGCACGCTTCCCTTTCTCCAGCAAGGCTTGGCGATCTTCACTGGCTTCAATCAAGGCATCGGCAAACGCTTCGGGGTCATCCGGTGATACCGCATAACCGCAATCGTTCTCTTCGATCATATCCGCCAGCCAACCAGGGTAATTGTTCAATACCGGCAAACCCGCGGCAATGTAGTCGAAGAACTTGTTGGGCGATGTTCCGTAGTAGAAGGCCGGCACGTTCGCGAGAATCTGCAATCCGAGATCGGCTCCGGCCATCAAACCCCTCAGGCGAGTCTTGGGAATCTGATCCAGAAACATCAGGTTGTCCAACTCGGCTTCCCGAGCCCTTTCAATCAGACGCGGTTTCTCACGCCCTTGCCCAACCAGAGCAATGCGGATACTCTCGCAACCTCGTGCCTTGAGCACTTGTGCAGCATCGAGAACCGCGTCCAGGCCATTGGCAGGGCCGTGGGTTCCCGTGAAAACCGCAAGAAGCTGATCATCCCGAACCCCTTCGGGCCGCCAGGATTCAACACCCTCCGAAAACAGTGTCAGATCACAACCGTTGGGCACCATGGCGATCCGATCACGGCGTACCCCGCGCCTTGCAATGCCCTCGACAATGCCAGGAGAGAGGCCGACCAGACGATTTGCCGATCGGTATGAGCACCATTCTAGTACCGACATCATGCCGAGAACCACCGGATTGGTTATAACCCCCATGGCTCTGGGCAATTCCGGCCAGAGATCACGAACTTCAAATACAAAAGGCTTGCGACCGAGCCACCGGGCAACGATTCCGGGGATGCCTGCCGTCAGAGGGGTTGTGGTTGCAAAGACCACGTCTGCTGGCTCCCGCAAGGCGATACCGACAGAACCGAATGCAAATTTCAGAAACGTGATCACTCTCTGCATGAAACTCATGCTGTTGCTGTAGTCGAGACTGAATTCGATAACATCGATACCATCAACGACACCGCGGCGGCGCCCCTTCTCGAACACGCCCGTCAAGCCGGTGTTCCCTTGCAGGAAGCTGCCACAGACCATCGTGACGGTATGCCCTTCGCGAAGAAGAGCCAAGGCCATTTCGTATGACCGAGTTCCCGCAAAACCCTTGGGTGTGCAGAAATGCTGATGAAAATACAGAACGTGCATGATCAGAAAGTGATGCGGGTGATCAGTGTAACCGGACAATCAACCGTCGTCATCAGGACAGGTTCTTCGGAAAAGGTCTGGTAGTAGCGTGATGCACGGCTTTTCATGATGACAATGGTTGGATCGGCATCCTGCGCACTAATGCTGATCGTGACATCGTTTCCTGATGCCTCGTTGCCCTGAAGCGACCATTCGCACGGTTCAAGCCGCCACCGGAGGGTGGCTTCGTGGAACTCTCCGGAAAGCGTATCCGTGCAGACAAGACTGCTTTCGTCCATCAGCACTGCGCGATGATGGCACGCACCGAACCGATCCCGGTAAGCAGCCGCTGCATGCACACTCCCACCTGAATCGACAACCAGTTCAACCGATTCCGATTGCAGCCAGTCGCCGAACAGAAACCGTCCGAGTCGCGGCATCTGATCCCGACCGTCGAATTCTACCGTGTTATGGGCGGCCGTACCGCTGAACCACTCCGCACCACCCGCGTTGTAACTGAAGGTACCGGCATCCCGAAGCAGATTCCGGCCGGCATGCCAGAGGTCAAGATGCAAGCCATCCGCCTGCCCGGGGCGAAAGCGAAAGCGCGGATAGCGCAGCACCGCAAAAGCCTGCCCTTTCCTCAGCACATGATACCCACCCTGATCACAACTAAGACTTGATGGCACGACTCCACCATCGTCTCGCTTGACCGTGGCGTCCGTGTCAACGAACCAGGCCAGCACGGACAAGGCCGGTGGACACCGGTTGGCCACCGGCACACCGAATTGCGCCGACGCCAACTCGACCGATGGTCGAAAGTCACGATAGTCGGCACCGGTCAGCGGCAACAGATGGGCACCATCATTGGCGCCAATGTTCGGCGCGTCGCCACTGACGACATCCGTCATGGTGTCCAGCCATCGCGTGGCTGCCTGAAGCCTTTCGCGCAACCTGTCGGAAAATGGAGGAAGACCGCGATGTCGTCGCCAGGCTTCCGCCAGACTGTAGCTGTCCAGCATCACCCGGTGATAGGTCACCGAGTACTGACTGAAGCTGCCATCCGGTTCGACAAGCGTCCGTGCTCTTTCCTCGAGCCAACGACGTCCGTTGCGTTGCCAGGCGGATGCCCGCTCATCGTGATCGAGAAGAAACGTGCCGCCAATGAGCAGTGCCACGGCTTCAGACGTGCCGTGATTGTTTTGTTGACCGATGGCATAAGACATGGTGGGAGCGATGCGCTGCAGGTGTGCCACAAGAAGATCAACCAGACCTTTCTCGGGCGAGCGATCCTGCCCCATGATCCACGCCACCGTGATCAGATGCATCACACGTATCGACGCTTCCTGACCACACTTCCAGTTCGGGCCTTTGTAGGGTGGATTGCATTCCGCCCAGTCCGCCAGCCAGACATTCATCCTGACAAGCGCGTCTTCATCGCCATGAGCCGCTTGTGTCGCCCAGGCAACCAACCAATTGAGCCGGGACAACTCCCATACACCCTTGATGTCACCCGTGCCGAAATCACCGATTTCCCACCAGTTTCGCGAAGCATCAGGTTGATCCGCATCGGAAAACGGATTGAAGAACCAGTCAGGTGGTCTGGATGGCGGCAGATCCTGCCGGTACCAGCCAAACCACCACAACTTGTCGTTCCACCTGGGGTTCCGAGGCAGGCTTGAGCGACACTTCTCAGGCGCTCTGTAGAACGGAGGCTTCGCAACCTCTGCACTCAGCTTCTGTACGGGATGCAGCCCGCTTCGGATTCCCGCACGATAAACCCCGACACGAAGCAGACTGAGCGGACCGAGGCGTAACAGGGTCCGCAGTTTGACAGCCGCGTTCATTACTGCTGCGCACGCAGGGCTTCTGCAACATCGATGGTGACAGCAGCAATTTCGAAGAGTTCTTCAGCCGGAATCGGTGCTTCACCCCCCTTGGCAACCGCATCGACAAAGGCCGAGGCACAAGCTTCCTGCCCCTTGTCCTGCCGCATCAGGTTCTGCTTCCTGAAGCCTGTCCAGTTGAAGCCCTTGAGCTTCAAGAAGTTGTCGAGCTGCAAGGTGCGTCCGGACGTGAATACCTCGATTCGCTCTTTCGGGAAGGTGGCCCCGCCGTTTGCAAGATAGTGGATCGTGCCAAACGAACCGTCATCAAAGCCGAGAACGATTACCGCCTTGTCTTCCGTGATCGCCTCGGCATCGGTGTCACCCATGCGACGCGCCTGAACCGATACGATGGGTGCACCGGCCAGAAACCGCATCAGGTCGATGTAGTGACAAGCTTCTCCAATGATACGCCCACCACCGACAACGGGATCCTGAGTCCAGTGCTCTGGAGGAATGGCGCCCGCGTTCATCACCATGATGAAACTCTTGGGTGAATCAACCGTATCAAGCAACGACTTCATGGTCTGGATCTGCGGTGCGAAGCGACGGTTGAAACCAACCATGAGCTGTCTGCCGCTTTCTGCATGCACTTCCCTGACGCTGTCAAGCTCCTCATGCGTCAGTGCCAGTGGCTTTTCCACAAACACATGCTTTCCGGCCTTCAATGACTGCACGGCGAACCGTGCATGTGTATCGTGTCGCGTGACAATCGCCACCGTATTGATGCCGGCGTTGTCGATCAGTGCGTCGGTATCGGAGCTTGCATGATCAAAACCGGCGCCTCGTCCGTGTACTACCGCACTCGTGCCGCTGGCCGAAGAAATCGTGTGCAATTTTGCCCCTGCCTTGCGGAACGCAGGAATCAGCATGCGGGATGCATAGTTACCGGCACCGATGAAACCAACCACGGCTTCCCCTGATGCCACAGATGCTGCGCTTCCTTTCGTTGTACCCAACGAAACCGAGTGAACATGTCTCGACTCGATTGCATGGTCATACGTCAACAGGATGCCAAGCGCACTCTTGTCTTCCGAAAGGAGTTGGTAAGCACTCGGCGCCTCCTCGAAGGCAACACGGTGACTGATCAATGGCTCGACATCAATGGCGCCGGAATCAAGCATGTCCAGAACGGCTTCGAAATTGCGCTGTTCGGTCCAGCGCACGAATCCGAAAGGGTAGTCCTGTCCCTTCTCTTCATAAGAGGGATCATAGCGTCCGGGACCGTAGGAACAGGACACCTGAAAACTCAGTTCCTTTTCATAGAACTCGGACCGATTCAGTTCCAAGCCGGTAACGCCAACCAGAATGATGCGGCCACGCTTGCGAGACATACGTGCCGCTTGAGAAACAGGATCGGATGACTTTGTTGAAGCCGTGATGACAACCCCGTCAACACCTCTGCCGCGGCTGTATCGCATACCTGCGACTACTGGATCCTGCCCCTGGCCGGGGTTGCAGGTTTCGGCACCGAACCGGCGAGCCAAGTCAAGCTTCTGTGCATCATAGTCGATGGCAAGAACACGGCAACCGGCAGCTCGAAGCATCTGTACCGTCAGCAGGCCAATGAGTCCGGCACCCACCACTGTAAAGGTTTCCCCCATGGTGGGTGCGGCCAGCCTGATACCCTGCAATCCGATACTGCCAACCACCGTGAACGCCGCCGCTTCGTCACTCACGCCTTCAGGTATGGCTGCACACAGATTGACCGGGACGCTGACTACATCAGCATGTGGTCCGTTGGAAGCAACACGATCGCCCTCATTGAACGACGTCGAACCACCATCACGCACCACACCAACGTTGCAGTAACCAAGAGGAATCGGCTGGGCCAGTTTTGACTTCACGGCATCTATCGTTGTCATCAAACCATCGGTAGACACCTTGTCCAACACCTGCCTGACCTTTTCCGGCTGACTTTTCGCCTTCGCCACGAGACTGGCCTTGCCGAAATCCACCAGCATGCGCTCAGTACCCGATGATATGAGTGACCTTGTGGTATCAATCAGCAGATTGCCTCGTCGCGGGCCGGGTGCAGGCGCTTCAACCAACTCCGACTCACCGGATGACATGCTCTGGAGAATCTGTTTCATTGACAGCTCAGGAATCGAAAAGTGTGAAAAACCATCATACGTTCAACGTTTCCCGCGCTGCAGGACTCCAGACACCTTTGGTATCTACCACCAAACCACCCGGAGCGCCGGAATTCTTGAATTCTTCATGATCAACAAGGAGCACATGAACATCGCATTGTCGTGCCACTGCAACATCCCTCAAGTCAGCACCCAGACCGCCCGGCAGCTCCGATACATTGGGCTCGACAACAAAAAAGGGGCCTTTGTGCTCGGCGCGAATCCTTTCAGCGATATACAAGGCCGGGCTTTCTCTCAGATCATCTATGTCTGCCTTGAACGCCAGACCGTAGCACGCGATTGATACATCGTCGGCAGTCTTTCCCGGGTGTTCCATGAGATGCTGACCGACAGCCGCACGAACCTTGTCCAGAACCCATTCCGGCTTGCCGTCATTGACATTACGTGCAGTTCTGATCAGCTTTGCTCTCTCAGGGGCCGAAGAAACAATGAACCAAGGGTCCACTGCAATGCAATGTCCCCCTACACCTGGACCTGGTTGCAGGATATTCACGCGAGGGTGGCGATTTGCAAGACTGATCAATTCCCATGCATTCATGCACAGTTCATCGCAGATCATGGAAAGTTCGTTCGCAAACGCGATGTTCACGTCACGGAAACTGTTTTCGGTGAGCTTCGCCATCTCGGCAACTCGCGGATTGCTCGCAACCACGCAATCACCAGTAACAAAGAGTTGGTACAACGCCGAGGCAAGTGCCGAACAACGTGCCGTCATGCCACCAATAACTCTGTCATTGGTGATGAGTTCCTGCATGACCTTGCCCGGAAGCACGCGTTCAGGGCAATATGCCACATGCACGTCGGCATGCTCTCCGGCCGATTGAGGGAAGCTCAGGTCGGTTCGTGCCTCTGCAAGCCAATTGGACATGGCTTCGGTAGTGCCGACTGGCGAGGTGCTCTCGAGAATCACCAGGTTGCCACGTTCAAGCACCGGCGCGATCATTCTGGATGCTGCTTCGATATAGGAAAGATCGGGTTCCTTGTTATCGCCCTTGAACGGTGTTGGTACGGCGATGAGGAAAGCATCAGCAGGCTCGGGAGTGACGGTTGCCCTCAGGTAGCCTCCCGCGACAGCGTCATGCACAACCGTATTCAGATCGGGCTCTATTATGTGAATGTCGCCACGATTGATGGTATCAACCACCTTCTTATTGACGTCCACCCCGATGACATTGACCTTGCGCGATGCAAACATGGTTGCAGTCGGCAGGCCGATGTAACCGAGCCCAACAACAGATACCCGCTCGAATCTATTTGATGTAGAGCTCATAGTGATCAAGAAATAAATGTCGCGAATCGCGAGATGGATCCGGTTGGGGAGCTATGCCATCTCCGCCAAAACTCAATGCACGAGACATGGCACCACAATCTGAGTCGTTGTCCGGAAGCTCGGGTCTCACTGACGACAAGATCCAAATGGTTCAAAGCCAGCTTGACAACCCGGTCACTGGCACCCAGGCCTCACGGCTGCATTTCGAATCATGGAAAACAGGCTTGCCTTGCTGATGCGGCTTCCTTCGTGGTTGCGCTGGAGTAACGGAGAGATGATATCAGCACAATACATCAGATGGACATGCAGGGGAGACAAATTCAGCCGTTCGGCAAGACATGACCTTTCGAGATCGTAACAGTCTCCGACATGTTGTAAATGAACCGCCGGAAAAACGCCGAAGGTTGTCTGGCTTGAGTCAAGTTGCCACCGTTCAACCCATTTTTCGCCGAAGATGAATCGTTTTCACTGGCAGAATGTAGCCTGCCTGTAGCACTTCGCTCCTGTTGGGACTATGCTGGACGAAGCCCGTGCTCATTGGTATGTATGCAATATCCGTACGCCAGTCCTGACTGGGCCTGGTCGCCTTGACGTTCTTCAGCAGACAGGGATGGATCCTGTGCTGCTGACTGGCCTTGCTCAGATCAGGCTTCACTCTCCCGAGTTCAAGCAGAGGAGGAGGCACTGGCTGAGAAGATTGATGTTGCCGCTGCAGCCACGGGGTTGAAGCTGCAGCCAACACAGCTCTGCAACAGCTCAGGAAGGCCGAGATCGAATCCAGCCGCAGCGAAGTCGAACAGGCCCTTCAGACCGAGAACGCCAGACTGAAGCGCCAGCTTGCAGAGCGTGACGAAGAGGTCGCAATATAAACCGCAGTGATCAAGGACATTCGTTCGTTGGAAACGGAACCTGGCTGCAGGGAATCTGTGGCTGAGCACCACTGTTCTTTGCACCGAACAGCAATCCCGCAATCACCGGAGATGCATAAACCAGTTTGCCCACGGCGGCGCGACGGCTTTCAGAGCGCACCGCGTCCTCTTCAGATGCCACGGCCTTGTCCTGCTCCCTGTTCTTGCTCACTTTCATCTCGTTTCCTTCAATGTATTCAATGGGTTAATGATTCCGCGATACTAACGACCACATTTTCAACGTTGCGTCGCAACAGATTTGAATGACGAGTGTGATCATCACGAACCCATCCATCTTTCTCGATAACCATGATCGCACACCCTGCTGTTACCTGCTGTTACCTGCAAGCACCTTGGCTGCGGCGCACACGTCATCGTAGGTCAATGACAGCGCGTTGGCACCTTCAATCAGCGCACACAGATGTTCGAGCACCTGCACATCAATGGGGCGCGTGAAATAACACCCGCTCTGCAGTATCCCACACAGCATGTCTTTCCTGGACATTTCCACCACCTGCACACCCGCCGCATCGGCGCGGTATTGCGGTATGCAGAAGGTGCTTATCGTACCCGTTTCAGTGAACTGCTGTTCACCCGGCACGGGCAACAGCTTCACCCGGCGGCCGACAACTCCATGTGCGACCGTATCGCCCAGCATCGGGTAGCTCGGAGCCAACACACCCCATGACCCTTCCTTGATCGACATCGGCAACGTGAGCGGCTGCACTCCTTGCGATGCCGCCCGCAGGATCAGTACGTCATCGTTCACCAGCCGCCAGCCACGTGCAACGAGCGTGGCCGCGAGAGTGGTCTTGCCCCTGCCGCCCACCGCAGGCATCACGACCACCTCACCGTTGCCGTCTGCCACAGCAGCCGCATGCATCAACACCGCATCGCCACCGAGGGTTTCTCCCACAATGCCGATCAGCGACTGCGCCGCCAGAAAGGCCACTTCACGTGCGTTGTGTCCGGCCGCCACGGTACGTCCCGCCTGGATGACCAGCCAACGCGGTAATTGGCCGTCAACCATGCCATGGTTCAGGATATCCAGCGTGATGGTTCGATTCCCGTTGCCATCCAGCCGCGCCCGTGAACGAGAAAGAGGCAGGATTTCACGGAAGGCGACCTCCAACCCTGGCATCTCCGATCGTATCTGGATGCGGTAGCCGGGAACGAAGCACGAGAACTGCTCGACAGGGATGAACTCGCGGCCGGGTAGCGACTCGGGCAAGTCAAGTTCCCGCACGAAGTTCGCGCGGATATCGAAAACCTGCCGGCCAAGCGCCGCAAGAAGGGCGTCGACATCGTCTTGTGCGCGATCGAGTGAAACATCGTAACTCTTCACCAGTCGCTTTGCGATGACGGCCCGATCTGCCCCTTCCCGGCTCCAACACCAGATATCGGCAGCCACGGCATTCGCCACTACAACATCATCGGTGTTGCTGTCGATACAGACTACGTTATCGTCGAAGGGAATCCTGTGAATCATCTCATGCCTGACCGGATATGGCCGCTTGATGATACGCACTCGCGCGTATGTCTTGTGCATCTGCACAGGTTTCACCGCATGCCTTCATGGCAGGATCAGCGATGCTCGATCATTGATGCTCGGTAGCACGGTAAACAATCATGGCTGCCGATCCGTGCGGCAAAACGCTGGTAGACTGCCGTGCCGATGCGTAACCAGGGTTGTATTAACAGCCGGTGACGACATCAACAACACTCCCCCTTGCTCGACGCTTCCACGGAGGTATACACACTGCCCATGCACGTCTTGAAAGCACTCTCATTCGCCACGCTGCTGAGCGCCACACCGTCTGTCTTGAACGCCGCAACCACCCTCACGCTACCGAGCAACGAATGGGTGTCGGTGTCGATTCCGGGTGATCTCGGGCCGGCTGGGCGCAGCATCCGCTCGCTCTTCGGGGACGATCTGCCAATGGACGAAGCCGGTGACAGCTGGCGCGTCTTCCGTTATCTCCCCGAGAAGACTGGCGGCAAATACCAGAAACTGGGTGCAGACAGCCATCTCTACAACGGCGAGGGCTACTGGTTCGTGCAGGGCACGGGAGCAGCCATCACGCTCGACCTGCCGGCTGACGTGCAACAACCTGCACCGCAGTCCATGGCAGGCTGCTCGACGGTTGCCGGCTGTACACAGATCCTCCTGGACGCCGACAGCGGTGTCGGCCTCTGGAACCTCATCGGCATGCCGCTGGATCACAGCCTGCCACTGGCAGAGACCCGTGCCGTTGCCGACACCGGCGCCTGCGCAACCGGTTGCACACTCGACGAAGCCACTGACGCCAGTGTGCTCTTCAACCGTGCCTACGAATACCGCAACGGCAATACTGCCACCCTGACCCCAGGCGACAACCTCACACCCTGGCGCGCGGTCTGGATGGTCACCATGCCGGGTGCCGACACCCCACGACTATTCCTGCCGGCCAAAGCCGATCAGGACCTCCCCGACCTCGCAGACTACGAACTCGTCTTCAGTGACGAATTCGATGGCCCTGCCCTCGACGCCACGAAATGGAACACCGGGCTGCTCTGGGGTCCGTACATCCGCATCAACAACGAGCAGCAGTTCTACGTCGACACGCTCGGCATGCACACGGATGCGACCTACAACCCCTTCCGCTTCTCGCCCGAGGGCACCCTGCTGCTCACGGCCGACACGGTGGACAGCGCCGGCGCCCCCCCGCCCATGCCTGCGCCCGATGACCCCATCTGGAGCCAGCATCTCGAGTACCGCGCCCCGCAGGGTAACGAACCGCCATACAACCCTGCGAACCACCCCTACCTATCCGGGATCCTCACGAGCTACGAGGCGTTCAAGTTCACACATGGGTATGCGGAAATGCGCGCCAAGGTACCCGGCGGCCAGGGCCTCTGGCCCGCCTTCTGGCTGCTGAATTCGCACTACGTGAAGGATGCACCCGAAATCGACATCATGGAGTTCCTCGGCCACACACCGAATACCGCCCACCATTCCTATCACTATTTCGACACAAAGAACAATTGGGCTCGCACCAGCATGCCCACAGCCAACACCGTTGGCCCCGACTTTACCGACGGTTTTCATGACTACGCCGTGAAGTGGGGGCCGAGCGACATCGTCTGGTATGTCGATGGCATCGAAACCCACCGCACCACCAACGCGGACTACCGTATTGCCAACCAGGCGATGTACCTCATTGCGAACCTCGCCGTGGGCGGTAACTGGCCAGGCCCTGCCGATGCCACGACCCCGTTCCCCGCCGTGTTCGAGATCGACTACATTCGCGCGTACAAGCGGCGGCAACCGTCACCCGTGGACCTCTCCGACTTCGAACTCGTGTTCGAGGACGACTTCAATGGCACCAGCCTCGATGCCTCGAAGTGGAACACTCACTTCCCCTGGGGACCCTTCCTTACCATCAACAGCGAAGAGCAGTACTACTTCGACATGCTCGGCATCGACAGCGACTCTGCCTACTCTCCCTTCACCGTGGCCAACGGTGAACTCACCATCACGGCAGCGTCGAGTGGCAGCCAGACCCCGTCGAACGACCCGCCACCCGCCTACCCCATCAATGACCCCTACTGGGCCGACAAACCCTCCTGGTACTACAACGCCCGGTATTCACCACCGGCATACACCTCCGGACTCATCACCACGGCCGATGCCTTCACCTTCACTCACGGCTACGCCGAAGTGCGTGCAAAAGTGCCGCAAGGCAACGGACTCTGGCCCGCCTTCTGGCTGCTCAACAAGTACTACGTCGGGCGCCAGCCGGAAATCGACGTCATGGAGATTCTCGGTGAGGCACCCGGCGTCGTCCACCACAGCTATCACCGCCTCAACCCCCAGGGCATCACCCAGAGCACCACCAGTCACAGCACCGGCGGCAGCCCTGCCGAAGGATTTGCTGATGGTTTCCATACCTTCGGCGTGCACTGGACCCACGATCGAATCGACTGGTACGTGGATGGCGTACTCGAGAACAGCTACTCAGGCGATGACGTTTCCTACCAGATCATGTATGTGCTGCTGAACCTTGCCGTGGGAGGCGGATTCAATCAGAACCCGGTGGATCCGGCAAGCCTCCCCGCCGAGTACGTGGTCGACTACGTGCGCGTCTATCAGCAAGTGCTCTAGCGTCGGCTCATGGGAAGAACAGCATGCGCTCGGGTGGTAGCTGCAGGGAACATCAGTTACCACCTGACGCTGCTGGCGCTTCCGGCAGCTTGTCCAGTAGTTCATCGGTAGCGTCTTCGAGGAAATCCATCGGTGGCGGGCCGCCGAGATTACCCGGACCGCGCTCTTCCTTCGGCACGAAGTACTTCGCCGCATCGCTTGCCGGGAAGCTCTTCGGTACCACCACGCGTTGCTCACCGCCGCGCGCCGCGGCGTCTGCCGACTCCGGCTGATCAACGCCCCTGGCGGCTTCAGCGCCGTCCCTCGTGACATCGCTGTTCGATGCCGGATCGATGGCATCGGCCGTTAATGCATCTTCGGCATCCCGCGCCTCTACCGTGAGTGGTTCGGAACCGACGGTTGTCGATGGGGTGCCCATATCCTCTGCCATTGCCGGATTCGGCTGCTCATCGTCAACGGACACGGTGTCACCGCCCCCTGCGCCCGAGTGCATCGCCGACGCATCCCCGCCATCGTCCACGGTATCACCTGCATTGGCAGTGTCGCTGGTATCTGACGGCGCCCTCATGACGAACCACACGAGCAAGGCAACCAGCAACAGCGGAATTCCGTACAACATCCCCTTTTTCAACACCGGAGCCTCCTGAAAAAACGTCATGGCAAGGGCCGCGCATTCTAGCACCGGGCTGCACGAATTCCAGCCAGATACACCTCAGGCCGGTACTGGCCACTTGACACTGGAAGCTTGATGTGGTCCATTGCCAGCCAGCAATGACAGACTCGGTGCCACACGTTGAGCGACCCGTCCGGACTCGTGGTGACCGACAACAACAACGCGGAGTACACGGTGCCCATCTACATGGAAGCGTATTGATCCGCTGCGCAATCGTCCATCCGAACCGTGACCTCGACACCGGTTGCAGCCCCGAAGCCCACCCACGCCCAAGACTGGCTCGATCTGCTGCTTGCCGCGCCGCTATCAACGGCATCGGCAGATCAGGCCCGTTTTCTTTTGAATGGCGAACGGACGGAGGTCATCGACTGGGCAGGCATCTTCCACCTCGCAGGTGAGTTGTTCCTCAGCCCCTGGTTACATCGTGTCATCAAGGACGCCTCACTCGACGACATAGTGCCGCTGGATGTGCTTGATGCTCTGCGCGAGATCCACGTTGCCAATACCGATCGCAACCAGCGACTGCTCGAAGACCTCGACCGAGTGACTGGCACGTTGGGCGAGGCAGATGTCTCGATGACGCCCTTGAAGGGCATCGCGATGCTCGCCGAGGGCGTCTACGACTCCCCTGGCGACCGCATGCTCAGCGATATCGACATCCTGGTCGATGCCACTGACATACCTCGATTGCTGGAGGCACTCGCCGGAGCGAGATATCAACAGCGTGTCGATCACCGCCACCTCTCCGGTGTGAAAGCCGGCCAGGCGCTTCGCCCGGTGGAGCTTGCGGACCCACGCAATGCCTCCGCCGAACGCCACCATCTGCCACCCTTCACGCTTGGCAACGCACACGCACAAATCGAAATCCACACCCGTATCACCCTGAACGAGAATGATCGCGCCGCGGCAATAACCCGCTCCCTGCGAACTGGCGGCGACCGCTTCCGCTACCGACGCAACGGTGTCGAACTGCAGGGAGCACCTACCGAGTCGCATCTCCTTCACTGCCTGTATCACTACCTCGTTTCCGACAGCACAGCGGACGGCGGCATCGTTGACTACCGCCACCTGCAGGATGGACAACGCCTGTACCAGCGCGTGATCGAACAGGGAAGGCTTGTGGAGCTCGGCGAACTGCTCGAGCGCACGGCCATGGCGCCGGAATTCACCCTTTTCCTCTGGCAGATCGAACACATTCTCCGCTACCCTCGGCGCATCGACATCCCCGGTTTCGTTCCCGATGCAAGCCTGCTGGACGAGTTCCTGCGCGTGAACCGCTCCGATGCGATCAAGTACTGGCGGTTCTGGCGACGCTGGGGGCCGACGTTCCTGAAGCGGCGATTGCGGGCACTGCTGCTGCGCTGACACGATCACCGAGGTTTCGGCCATGACGTGACCTTGTCGAGGCAAGTAGTCGCTCGGTGGTTCTGGCTGTTTCGGATCCGCGCCTGAACAAGATCACACGAAAGTGCTTGCCGACCTCGCGTCTGGCGTCGACCAGACACCTGACCAGCTCTCCGCCCCCTTTCCAGTGAACAGGATGAGGTGATCGCGGAGGCCTTTGAAACCAAGCAACCACTTGATGCAATATGAGATTATGATTGGTTTTCCCTTTCCAATCATCCTCGATCATGCTCAACGGCCCCTTCCCACCCTGGCCAAGCTTCACGGAGGCCGAAGCCCAGGCAGTCAAGGACGTACTTCTCTCCAACCGCGTCAACTATTGGACAGGCGAGCGTTGTCGCCAATTCGAACAGGCATTCGCGCAACAGTTCGACAGCAAATTTGCCATTGCGCTGGCCAATGGTACCGTGGCTCTCGATCTTGCTCTGAAAGCACTGAACATCGGCCCGGGCGATGAGGTCATCGTCACGCCGCGCACATTCATCGCCTCGGTTTCGGCAGTCGTCAATGCAGGCGCCACACCCGTCTTTGCTGACGTGGGGCACGACTGCGGCAATCTGACGCCACACACGATCGCGGAAAGGATCACCGAACGCACCCGCGCTATCGTTGTGGTTCATCTTGGCGGCTGGCCTGCCGACATGCCCTCGATCATGGCACTCGCAGCAGAAAACGGCCTGAAGGTCATCGAAGACTGCGCTCAGGCACATGGCGCGCGGCTTGACGGTCGCTCCGTCGGCACATTCGGACACATCGGGGCATGGTCCTTCTGTCAGGACAAGATCATGACCACGGGTGGTGAAGGCGGCATGGTCACGACCAACGACGAAGGCCTGTGGTCACGCATGTGGTCGTACAAGGACCACGGGAAGTCCTACAATGCGGTCTATCGGCGCGAGCATCCCCCGGGGTTTCGATGGCTGCACGAAAGCTTTGGCACGAACTGGCGCATGACGGAAATGCAGGCCGCCATTGGCCTGATCCAGCTCGAATACCTGCCGGAATGGCACAAACGCCGGCTCAAATATGCCAACCGTATCTGGGACACGGCCAGATCAGTGGCATGGCTACGTGTACCGACGATTCCGGAAGGAAGCGAACACGCCGCCTACAAGTGCTATGTCTACCTGCGCCCCGAGAAGCTGCCTGACGGCTGGAACCGGGAAAAGATGATGCAATTCATCTCCGACAAGGGCGTTCCCGTCTTCAGTGGCTCATGCTCCGAGGTGTACCTGGAAAAGGCTTTCGACGACGCCTACCGCCCTTCTGAACGGCTGCCCGTTGCTCGGGAACTGGGTGACACTTCAATGATGTTTCTGGTGCACCCCACACTGACGGAACAGGATATCGACAGGACCTGCGACGCCATCAAGGAACTGGCCAACGTCATCAAGTGATTACGCCCACGAGCGATTCACTCCAGCCGCCCGTACGCCCACCAGAAGGTGACCCCGTGCGGCATCCAAACCCCTATTCCGAATATCGCTACAACCCGGACTACGATCCGGAACACGTGAACTGTCTCTGATGGCTTGTGGCCCGCTTTCTGGCTGCTCAACGGCTACTGTGTCGGCCAGCAACCGGAAATCGGCGTGATGGAGATCCTCGGTGAGAACACAGCCATCACAACGAGGATGCGCCCTGTCAGCTGATGTACCTGATTGCCAATCTTGCGGTAGGCGGCAATTTCAATTCGCAACCCGTGGATCCAAGTGCACTGCCCGCGTCTCTGGATATCGACTACATCCGCGTCTATCAGGAACGGGATCTGGATTGAACACTCCAGCCCCACAGCAGCGTAACAACCAAAGCAAGCAGCAATCCCACGACAGCGCCTTCGAGGTCGATCATCGCATCCGCAATGGAGGATGATCGTCCTACGACATGGCGCTGCATGGCTTCCGTCGCGAGCGCCAGTAGCCAACAGGCTCCGACCAGTTGCCAGAGGCGAGCACCCAGGCGCTTTCGGAAAACCACCTGCAGGAAAGCCAGCAACAGGAAACACACAAAATGCCCCTGCTTCTGCAGCACCACAGCCGGCAATTTGTTCTCGGATGCCGATCCACTGTCCGGCAGGGCAGCATCGCCTCCGGCCGACACCATCGCCGAGACGGCATCGAGCAACCCGCCTACCTCCCGCAGTACGAACCGCATCGTGTCGTTGTCGATCAGCGCCAGTGAAATCGTCACCATGGACATGCCAATCAGTGGCAGAGAAACCAGTACCCCTGCCTGTCTGAACAACACCACTGCAGCTACCACGAACAGGCTTCCCCAGGCAACAACCAGCATCGCGCGAAACCAGCGATAGGTGTCGCTCCATTTCACCGCTTCGAGTGTGATGCCCGACACGGTCCAGGCGGAATCACCCACCACACGAAACGACAATTGTCGCTGCTCGGCAGGGCTCGTCAGAGTGAACAGCCGCTTGCCGGCGTCGTGCGGCCTGCCACCCCGGAGCCATACCGACGTCGCCGGCGGGACAACTGCTCCCCGGTGCCGGAACTCCAGTGACAGAACCAGCCAGCCATTCCGGGTACGGATTCGAGTCACCGGCACCCCCAGGAAGTCCAGCATCGTGCTGTGAATCACGTATTCCGTTACCAGGGTTTCGAACCAGGACGGCGACATACCCACCCAGTCGGCATCGTATCGCCAGCGATACAGACCGGCAGGATATGCTTCGCCTTCAGGCGGCAGTCTCGCCCATCCAGAGCCTTGTCCATCGCTGCTGCTCGCCATCGACAGTTCACCGCCCGGGGCCACATCCACCCGCTTGTCGAAACCATCAGGCCTGAAGCGCCAGTACCCGACATAGTCGGCAAGTGTGATCGCGTGCACCGAACGGCCTTCACCCGGGGATCGTGGTTCCACCATGAAATCGGGGCTGCCGCTCCCCCATGTCAATGCAGTCAGCACGACCGCGAGAAAAAACAGGACTCGCGTGCTCAAGCCAGATTCACTTCCACCACATAGGCCTGCACATTGCCATCGGCACGCAGCCAGTTGCTGGCAAACACCGCTCGCGTACCCTGGCGATTCGGACAGGCCTGTGGCTGCGCCCAGTAACCGCCATCCGTATGCCTGAACTGACAGATCCGCACGAAGTCCCCTGAACCATCGGTCCTGACGGCCACCAGTTCGTCACCAAATGGCGGGTACTCAGCATGGCGGCCCATGTAGCTGACGAAACACCAGCCCGGCAAGGCGAGGTTGCGGCAGCTCGTGTGAACGGCGTACCCACCTTCGAGCAGCAGGCGCACCTTGCCATCGACCAGGCGCCGACTGACGAGGGAACCGGCACGAATGCCTCCTCCGAGTTCTTCGTCGGTGGTCTTCGCCACCCCGACGGCCACCTCATCGCCATGCCGATCGATCGTCAGGTCGTAATGCGAGGGGAAGCCGTAAGGGCTCCACATCTTGCCGAGAGGTTTTCCGGATGAATCGAACACCTGACTTCGATCGGCTTCGCCGGGCAACAGTTCACCGTTCACGACCATGAAACGACCGCTTGGCGAAACCGTGGCGAAGTCCAGACGCGGATAGTCGGCCGACAACTTGCCAACGATTCGTGGGGTTTTCAGGTCAATCCACAACAGTTGCTGCCTGTCGGCATCCCGCTTGCGAGCCAGCACGACGAGGCTGCCGTCATCGTCGGAAAGATTGCTCTCGCCCATGAGTCTGAAGTCCGCATAGCCGTCGACCAGGGAGTTGATTTCATCAAGCGAGGTTGTCTTTCCCGACCGCACCGAATAATACTTGAACAGGTCATCAACAACGACAAGTGCTTCGCCAGACCGCTGATTCCACCAACGCCAGTCGCTGCATGGCGGTACCTGTTGCCGCGCTGGCCGCCAGTCGCGGGTGTCGAGCAGAAGCAGGTTCGACTGCTGCTCCCTTTCGGTACCACTCTTGCCGAAGCTTCGCAGCAACAGCCAGTCACCCGAGGCATCGAAGGCAGCGACCTTGCTGTAGATGTGCCGGGTGTTGTCGAGCCAGGGCGAGCCTGCACCTTTCGCTGCGGAAACGCGGCGCAGGCGATGACCGAACACCGGATCGCGTACCGATTCACCGGTCTTGAAAGTCGGCAGGGCACCGGTTTCGATGCGTGATCTGCCGGTTGCCGCCGCCGGCATCGTCGCAGCGGCCCATGCACCGGAAAACCCCTGACAGGCCAGTCCTGCCAAGGCAGCCTTGCAAAACCGTCGCCGCCCTGATTTCATGCGGCGATTGTAACACCGGCCAGCCCATGTGAAGGCGCCACGGCTGCAGAACCGCCGCCGCTCGCATCACGAGCCGTCGGCTCCGGCGGCCACGCAGTGACCATGACCGAGCGCTGGCGATTGATTCCAACACCGCTCCCCCACATAATTCCCTCTTTCAACCACACAAGCCACCCCTGTGCACCTGATCGTTCTTCTCGCGCTCGCGGTAGCGGCCTGGGCGCTCTACAAGCTCTATTTCCAGCAGCTCATCGCGCAAGGACGCGTCGGCAAGTTGAAGATCGCGCTGATCGTCATCGGCCTCCTGTTCCTGCTGTTGGCGCTGACTGGCCGGGCACCGGCACTCTTCGGCTTCCTCGGTGCGGCCATGACGCTGGTCATGCGCCTTGCGCCACTGCTCGTTCGCTACATGCCATCGCTTGCCCGCCTGCTCGGCTGGCGTGGACTGGCGGATGATTCCGATCTGGCGGGCGGCTCGTCAAGCCGTTCGCACTCCGGCTCGGGTGAAACTGCAGCCACGATGAGCGAGGCCGAAGCACGGGAAATACTCGGCGTCTCGGCCGAAGCCGATCACGAGGAAATCATCGCCGCACATCGCTCACTGATGGCACGACTTCACCCCGACAAGGGTGGCAACAAGTGGCTGGCGAGCCGACTCAACGCCGCACGTGAGCGGCTGACACGCTGATGTTTCGCATGCCCTGAACGGAAAAAAGCCCGGGTGGAACGACACCCGAGCTCCATTTCCGATCAGGGATCAGATCGCGACTTCGTCCATCTTGCCGCCTGCGGCAATGTGCTCACGTACCCATACCGGCTGACGACCACGCCCGGTCCACGTTTCCGACTTGTTGGCGGGGTTGCGGTACTTCGGCGGCACCTTGCCGCGTTTCTTGCCCGCAGCCTTGTTCTTGACGCCAGCGGGACGACCCGGACCACGACGCTTGGTGGCCATGTCGCCGATGAGTTCGTCAAGTTCGAAGCCTTGCTGCTTTGCAACCTGCCTGACCTTGGCAAGTGCCGTCTTCATGTCGCGCGCTTCGATCCTCTCGATGGCACGATCGATCTTTACCTTTTCCCGTTTGAGCTCGGACAGTGTCCAGCCTGAATATGCTGCCATGTGTCTGTAGTTCCTGAATACCTGGTTGTGAATGGCCTGGATGTGTGTGGCTTGCGGGGAGCACTCCCCCTTTCAATGACTGCCGCCTCGCAGCGAATCGGTGCAGAATATATCAGAAAGCCTGGCAATCAAGGGCTTCAACACACCCGCAGCTGCCAATATACACAATTTCTCACCGAAAACAATGACCGTTACCAACACAAAATTGCAGGATTCGATCAACATCACGAATTGCACCCTTTAAAACAGACGGCAGCGAGCATGGATACTCGTTGCGAATGCATCACCTTTGCATGACGCTCTTCTGCAACCGCGTCGTCTATACTCGCGCTTCATTCGGCTTTCCCCGTCCTTGCCGACACACGGAACCCACCTGCCGGCAAGCACGAAACCCGAGACGACAATCCACGACGCCATGCTCCGCGTACTGTTTGCCATCCCGCTGTTCCTCTACATCCTCATCGCGGCCAATATCGTGATGCTGAGTCACGCACCGAACGGCCCCATCATCAACGTGATCCTCTGGGATGTTCCCCTGCCTTCGGGGCGGCTCGTGCCGATCACGGTCAGTGATCTGTTTCTGATGCTGAGCGTGCTGTTTCTCTATTTCGAAACCTTCAAGGCAACCCGCACCTCGAACCTCTCGATTCTCGACCACGCGGTGTCGCTGGCCGTGTTCGTGGTTTTCCTGATCGAACTGCTCGTGGTGCCTCAGCTCGGCAACACCACGTTCATGATCATGACGATGGCGTCACTCATGGACGTGGTCATGGGCTTTACCGTCACGATCACGACGGCGCGGCGCGATTTCAACGTCTGAGGCCGAACGCGCATTTTTCCGATCCGGCGGCGCCGAGGCCAGTGCGTTGCTTCGAGTTCGTACATCTCTGTCATCGGCGATGAATTCCTCATGCACCGCCGGTTCCTCACCGATGATCATGCGCCGAATGTGCTTGCGGCTGAAAAACAGTGCAAGGGGCAGGAATATCAGGCCTGCAACGGCAGCCGACGGCACCAGGGAAAGGGTTTCCGACCAGAACAATCCAAGGCCGACACCACCGGCGAGCAACAACGATGCCGCCACACGCCTGCCACGGCGCCACCGCGATCGCTTCCTTGCCACGCCTGAACTGGCGAAGGGATTCAGTGCCTCGCCGATGAAAGCAAACAGCAACCAGGCGGCAAGCAGCAGAACAAGAATCGAGTGCAACATCGTTTCCGACTCACGACATGACAAGCATTTCAATGTGCCGGCCTGCTGCTGAAACAGCAAGCTCGGACGATTGCGATGCTGCAATATATCGCAAATAAGGAGGAAGTGTCAGCCCGACCTCATCATTGCGGTCACTGCAGGGAAGTCGGAAGCCGGCCGAGGCCGTCCACGCCTACTCCTCTCCCACGATCCGCCCTTCCAGATCATGCTCGCTCGCACCGACGATATCCACCTCGATGAAATCCCCGGGTGCGATATCGTAGTCATCCACCGGAAACTGCACCACCCCATCGATTTCCGGTGCATCACTGCGGGTGCGTCCGGTGGCCGTGTCACCCTGAATGTCATCCACGAGCAGAATCTCGCGCCTGCCGATGCGGTGCTGCAGTTTTCCGGCGCTGATCGCCGCCTGCCTTTCCATGAAACGCGCAAGTCGTTCTTCCTTCAGGGCTTCCGGCACCGGGTCAGGCAGTGCATTTGCCGCAGCCCCCTCCACGGGTGAATAGGCGAAGGCGCCGACACGATCGAGTTCGGCTGCGTCGAGAAAGTCCAGAAGCTCTTCGAATTCCGCTGCGGTTTCCCCCGGAAAACCCACGATGAACGTACTTCGAATGGTGATTTCAGGACAGATCTCGCGCCAGGCGCGAATGCGCTCGAGGTTGTTCTGCGCGGCCGCCGGGCGTTTCATGAGTTTCAGGATGCGCGGGTTTGCGTGCTGAAACGGAATATCGAGATAGGGAAGAATTCTGCCTTCCGCCATGAGCGGGATGATGTCATCGACATGCGGGTACGGGTACACGTAGTGGAGACGCACCCAGATACCGAGCTCACCGAGCGCCTTGCAGAGTTCCAGCATGCGTGCCCGCACCGGGCGCCCGTTCCAGAAGCCGGTGCGGTATTTCGCATCGACACCGAAGGCGCTCGTGTCCTGGGAAATCACGAGAAGCTCGCGAACCCCGGCGTTGCGCAGGCGCTCGGCTTCGCCGAGTACATCACCGACATCGCGACTGACGAGCCGCCCGCGCATCGACGGAATGATGCAGAAGCTGCACTTGTGATTACAGCCTTCGGAAATTTTCAGATAGGCGTAATGCCGTGGCGTGAGCTTGATGCCCTGGGGCGGCACGAGGTCTTCGAAGGCATTGTGATGTGTATCGGGCGGCAGGTGTTCGTGCACGGCGCCGACCACTTCCTCGTAGGCCTGCGGCCCGGTCACGGCCAGCACCTTCGGAAACCGCGTGGTGATTTCCTCGGCCCTGACGCCAAGACACCCCGTGACGATCACGCGCCCGTTCTCGTCGAGCGCCTCGCCGATCGCGTCCATCGATTCCGCCACGGCGCTGTCGATGAAACCGCAGGTATTGACCACCACGAGGTCGGCGCCCTCGTAGCTGGGTACGAGTTCGTAGCCTTCGGTGCGAAGCTGGGTGAGGATGCGTTCGGAATCGACGAGGGCCTTCGGACAGCCGAGGCTCACGAAACCTACCTTGGGATCAGACATGCGGCGGGATTATATCCGCTGACGCACCTGCTCGCGACCCGGCCTCGCCGCCACCGCCCTTGAGTTCGCGGAAAATGGCCGCCGACGGTTCGGCGCGATTGAGCGTGTAGAGATGAAAATCCGCAACGCCCTCCTTCTCGAGCGTCCTGCAGAGTTCGACGGCGTATTCGGTGGCGAAGGCGAATCGATCGGATTCGGTCGCAAGACCTTCACAGGCCGCAACGAGCGCGGCCGGCACCGAAGCGCCGCAGTGCTCGGCGAACCGCCGCACCCCGTTGATATCGGTGACGGGCAGAATACCGGCAACGAGCGGTACGGCGATTCCACGCGCTCGGGCTCGATCACGAAAACGGAGAAACACCTCGGGCTCGAAGAAGAACTGCGAGATCGCTCGCGTTGCACCCGCGTCCACCTTGAACCTGAGCCAGCGAAGATCGGACTCGCGCGAGCTGCTTTCCGGGTGGCATTCGGGGTAGGCAGCGACGGCGATGTCCTCGGCCCCCGCCTCGACGAGAATCGCCACGAGGTCCGATGCGTGTTCCAGCAGCGGTTCCTCGGGCTCGCGCATCAGCGGCTCCTGCACCTGCCGCGCCACCGGGTCACCTCGCAGTGCGACGTAGCGCTTCACACGGAAGCCGTCGAGTGCGCGGATCGTTGTCAGTACCTGCCTGCGGGTGAGACCGCCACAGGTCAGATGTGCAGCCACGGGTTGTCGTGCGCGTGCGGCGAGAAAACGGTGCATGGCAAGGCTGGGTTCATGATCGGCACCGAGCGCGCCCCAGGTGATCGAAATGAAGTCGGGCGCGTGAACTTCGATGGCCTCGAGAGCCTTGACGAATTTCGCGTGACCTGCCGGGGTTTTCGCGGGAAAGAACTCGCAGGAAACACGCGGAGATGAATCGGAAGTGTTTTCGTCGTCGCCTTCCGGGGCCGTTGCGTTGCAGCTCATGCGGCATCTCTCTGCGTGTGGTTCGGTGCAGCACGTTTGACGCCTTGCCAGATCTTGACGGTGAGTGGCTTGCCCGCGAGGCTCGTGACTTGCTTCGGTGCGAGTCCTGCGGCGTGCATCGCCGCATCGACATCGCGATCATGGAAGCCGAGCCATTGGTGGCGGTGCTGTTCACGAAGCTGCTCTTCCTGATGCGCGGCAAAGTCCACGACCACGAGACGGCCTCCCGGTGCAAGCGTGCGCGCTGCCTCGGCCAGCACGGCGTCGGGATGCTGGCTGTAATGCAGCACGAGATGCAGCGTTGCAAGGTCGACGCTGTCATCGTCGATGGGCATCGCGTACATGTCACCCTTCCTGACCTGCAGGTGATTGAAGCCCTGGCGCTCGATGGCGGCGCGGGCAACGGTCAGCATCTCGTTGTTGATGTCGATGCCGATGCCGCGGCTTGCGATCCCCGCGAAGAGTTCGAGCATGCGCCCGGTGCCGGTACCGATATCGAGATGCGTGCCGATGGCGTCATCACCGACGATGTCGATGAGGGCCGCTTCGACCTCGGCTTCCGGCACGTGCAGCGCTCGCATGCGCTGCCACTCGGCGGCGTTGTCGCGAAAATAGGCAGCGGCAAGTTCGTCGCGGCGACGCTGGATCTGTTCGAGCCGGGCGAGATCGCGCCCGAACTGTACGTCACTGTCGGGAACGAGATCGACGAGTGTACGAGCAAGCTGTGCCGCATCGGTGGCGACCGCGAGGCGAAAGCGCGCCATCGCGCCTTCCCGGTAACGGTCGAGCAAGCCGGCTTCGACAAGGATCCGCAGATGCCGCGACACGCGCGGCTGGCTCTGCGAGAGAATTTCGGTGAGATCCGAGACACTCAGTTCGGCGTGTGCGCAAAGGGCAAGGAGGCGCAGTCTTGTGGGTTCGGCAGCAGCACGCAGGCCACTCAGCAGGGATTCCATCGCATAAAGATATCTTTATACATCGATGCGATTAAACGGCAATTCGCCGCAAAGCGCAAGTGCGCTGCACTTTCTCAGCGTTGCATTACCTCAGCGTTGCATTACCTCAGCGCCGTATTCCCTCAATGTCAATGGCGTCTGTGCAACAAGGCAGAGGGAATCACCACGAGCAGCGCCACGCCCACCGCCAATACACTCTGCGCTGTGGTAAGGAGGGTTTCACCGCTGCCGTAATGCTGCTGATACCAGTCGATGCCAACGAGCGCAGCGAGAAGGATCGCCGGCACGTAGAGCAGAATGCTCGGTCGACTGCCGAGCGCGGACGGTGTGTGACCAGGATGCATGCCGGCGCTTCCGCTGCCGCCGTCATCCTGCGTCTTGGCCACATTACCCGCCGTCACGGCCTTTTTCGTCGTGGCACCGGAGTTGCCCGCAAAAGCACCCTTGATGCGTGCACCTATGCCGGTTCTGCGCCCACGCTGTTTTCCACCGACCTTCTTCTTCCCGTGCCCGTCGCGGCGAACATCGTGGAAATGACTGCCGTGATCATTCTTCATGAAACCGGCAACAGACGCTGGTGAACCGGCGCCCTGACCACGGACGCCGGCGGAATCCGCGCGCTGCGTGGAGCCGGCCGGTGATGTTGTCCGTACCGCACTGTCCGATGCCGTGTGCGCGGCCATGCCGGCGGCCGAGCGGCCTTCGCCACGGTTGACCACCCGGGATCTCGGTGTGTTCGAGACGCCGCTGCCGCCCCCTGCGCCGGCACCCGCCGTCGAGCAGGCACTCGCCGCCTGTTCTGCCTCGAGATCGCGTACCCCGTCGCGCCCGACCTGAAAACGCGCCTCACCAATGCCACCGGCGGAACCTGCGCCAACGGCACCTGTGACCAAACGGTCAGGGACACCCTGACGCGCTCTCTGGCCCTGCTTCGGGATCTCGATGGTACTGGCTACCGGAGGCTCGGCGAGTTGTCGCGCGACGATGAGCGATTGCAGATCGGGGAAGGTGCGCGCCGACAGTTGCTGCAGGGAATTGTTCGGCCACACGCGGTAGAACTGCAGGATTTCCGCCTCGCTCTTGCCTTCACGATCGACCCGCACGATGAAACCCTGCACGGCCTTGCCGCCGAAACGGTTTGCCCAGACACTGACTTCGGCCGCGCGATGGCGGAGCTTTTCGGCATCGTACGGCCCATCCACATCGACCACCGCGAGCGCATCGGTGGTATCCGGATTCAGGATGACGAAGGAAGGCGCCGCAATGCCGTTGAGATCCGGCGCCTGTTCACCGAGAAGATCAAGCTCGGCCAGGATCGAAGCACGCGGATACCCGGCGTGCAGCAGAAATTGATGAATGAGCTCTTCCACGAAGTCGGCTTCCAGACGAGAAAGTTTTGCCAGTCGATGAATGGCCGCCATCGACGGCCCCTTGTTACACCATTCGCCTGACGAATTATCCCATGCGCCGCACCACTTGGGCGGTTGGACTTGCTGCGAAAGACCTCGATTTTCGACGAAAAAACAGTCGTGTCCGACTTGACGACAGCGCCGCGAAGCATTACAAGCAGGCAAGCAGGGCGCCGCACGCGAAAACCACTCGATGCCGGCGCCATGTCGGACAGTCGTACCGCCTCAGGCCATGAGCCGCCCACTGGGCGCACCCAGCGCCGCTTCGATGTCAGCAATGAGCTGGCGTTCTTCCTCGCTGACCTGTACTCCTCCGAAGCCGAGAAAGCTCCCCTCCTTCGCCGCTTCCGCCACACCGTTGGCGACATTCACGCTCCAGAGCTTGTACTCCTCGGCTTCCCTGGCGGTGCACCTCTCGGTAACGAGGGCAGCGGCACTGCGACAGTCCTCGAGCACGAGCGCGCGAATGTCCTCACGTGACTTCACGGCCTCGGCATTGATGCGTTCCCTCGCCCGCTCGCGATAGTCCTGCATCCTCTCCCGGGCCTCGTCCCAGTTGTCGGCCTTCTCGAGGAGCGCCTGGATGAGAACGTTGTCGGGGAAGTCACTCTTGCCGGCAACGACGCTGCGCATGCTGGCGGAGATTTCCTTGATGGTGCCGATGATGCCCGAGGGTGCCGCCGTGCTCATCGCCGCACCGATCATCGAGGGCGTGCTCGAGAGCAGGAACCACTCGTCGTCATCGAATTTCTCGCGCATGGCGTCGAGTTCCGGATGCGCGGCAACGTCGGTATCGGTGGTGTTCATGGACAGGTACTCGTGAGTCAGCGTTGTGGATCGGGCTTGTGGATCGCTATCCTGCCTACGCTGCCACACTTTCCACCACAAAGGTTCACAATGGTCATTCATGATGGCGAATCGGAGAAGCGACTGCATGTCGGACACCCTTGTGGAACTGGTGCTGAGTCAGCTCTCCGCCCTGTGCCACGGAGACAACGAAGAGCTGGATGCCGCAGGCTCGGCCGGAACCGTCCACCGAGCCGCAACAGCGGCGCTTGCCATCGGCCTTGCGCGGCTTGGCGAAACCACGGGTGGCACAATGGTGCTCAATGACGTGGTGCTCGCCCAGGATAGCCACTGGCCACCGGATACTGCAGGTCATGCACTGTCTCGTGAAACACTCAGGCTGCTCTTCGGCGAGGAGGCACGGAGGTCGCTGGTCGAAGGGATTGCACGGCAGATTCACGCTGCCGCCCACGACACCGGTAAAACGCCGAACGACCCGGAACGAGCGCAGGCAGGCGCCGCTCTCGATGAAGTAACGCCCTTCGTACTCGGTGCGCTTCGCCAGCAGCAGATGGCCGCGGGTCTTGACGCCAACGGTCTGGCTCGGCGCGCGGTGCAGGAGCGTGCTGCCGCGGAAGCACTCGCGCCAGCAGGTCTCGTTGCTGCGATGCGCGAAAGTGGCTTTCTGCCGCGCGTGGCAAGAGTGCCACCGCCGTCGCGTGAACTTCCCACCGAGTTCGGAGCCTGAATTTCCGACGGGCAACCGATATCGCCGGTGAATGCACCCGCAGCAGCATGCCAGGCTTCACCTCTGCCAGGCAGTTCCGGTAACATCAGTAAGGTAGTGTCTCGGAAACCTCGGTCCTTGCCGGCTGAAACCCCCGATTTTCCACGTCTCCGAGATTCCGCGTCCCCAAGACCCTCAGTCAGACGGAGCACATTCGATCATGGCAAACAACAAACCGGGCGGCCAGCCCACTACCAAACCCGGTGCACCTGAGCAGTCAGGTAGCACCAGTAGCAGTGGCAACTTCGGTGGCGACGGCAGCGGCAACAGCTCCGTCATGAAGCGCATTCTGCCGATCGCAGCCTTGCTCGTTCTCGCCTGGATCGTGTTCAACCTCTTCAGTGGCGGTAACGACGAGGCGTCGGTCGTTGCTGAAGGCGAGAAGGCGGAGGCCGCCGCGCAATCGGCTGTCTCTGACGCGCAAAGCACCGTCGAAGACGCCGCCAGCGATGCTGAAAGCGATGCCGAAAAGGCAGCCGCCGATACAGAAGCCTCCGTCGAAAACGCTGCCAGCGATGCTGAAAGCGATGCCGAAAAGGCAGCCGCCGATACAGAAACCTCCGTCGAAGGCGCCGCCAGCGATGCTGAAAGCGACGCCGAAAAGGCAGCCGCCGATACAGAAACCTCCGTCGAAGGCGCTGCCAGCGATGCCGAAAAGGCAGCCGCCGATACAGAAACCTCCGTCGAAGGCGCCGCCAGCGATGCCGAAAGCGACGCCGAAAAGGCAGCCGCCGATACAGAAGCCACCGTCGAAGGCGCGGCCAGCGATGCTGAAAGCGACGCCGAAAAGGCAGCCGCCGATACAGAAGCCTCCGTCGAAGACGCCGCCAGCGATGCTGAAAGCGATGCAGAAAAGGCAGCCGCCGATACAGAAGCCTCTGTCGAAAACGCGGCCAGCGATGCTGAAAAGGCAGCCGCCGATACAGAAACCTCTGTCGAAGACGCGGCCAGCGACGCCGAAAAGGCAGCCGCCGATACGGCCAGTGACGCAGAATCCGACGCTGCCGAAGCGGCTGATGCTGCCGGCGACATGGCTACCGATACCAAAACGGCAACCGAGCGAAAACGCAGCGAGTCAAGCGGCTCACACCGTAGAACATGCCGTCGATGCGGCTGCGGATACCACCGGTGAGGTCGCCCACGCAGCAGGCAACATGGCAGGTGATGCCGCAAACGCCGCCGCTGACGTGGTTGATGGTGCCAGGGATGCAGCGGCTGACGCCGGTGATGCGGCTGGCGACGTGGCCGATGCTGCCGAGAATGCCGTTGACAAGATGACCGGCACGGCCGGCGAAACAACGGCTGATGCGGCTGGCGATACCGCTGACACCACGCACGCTGCGGCAGCGGATGAAGCTGCAGATGCGGCAGATGCAGATGCGGCCGAGAACACGACCACAACGACTGCCGGCGAAGACGACAGCAGTGACGCAGAAGCCCACACAGCCATTGCAGCCGCACCGGCGTACAGTCTGTCGAACATCAGCCGCAAGCTCGGCGGTGTGTTCGGTACGGCGGGCGCGGTGCTCGGTAACGTCACCGATGCCGAGAGCGCCAAAGCCGCCCTGCCCCAGCTCGAATCCGCTCAGGCCACGCTGCAGGAAGTCAGCGGTGACTACGCCAGAGTGCCGGAAGGTTCACGCGGTGCGCTCTCCAGGGTCGTCAGCAATGGCGTCGCGAAATTGAAGCCGGTTGTCGACACCACCATGAGGAAGAAGGGCGTTGGCGAAGTCCTTGCTCCGGTGGTCAATCCGATGATGGAAACCTTGAAAGGAATGATGTAAGTCAGTTCGATCAACGAGCCCGGTTCAATCCGGGCTCGCTTTTTTCTGGCGCTTCTTCCCGCGCTTTTTTCTCGACAGGGAGACAGCTCCTTGCTTCAGGCAGCCATCACCCGGCCGATGGCCTGATCGAGGGCCTCGGCAATTTCGTCGATCTCGTTCTCACCGCAGATGAGTGCGGGGCTCAGGAGAATCGTGTTGTTGAAGCCGGTGAGACTGCGGCTGGTGCGGCCGATGATGACACCCTGCTGCATGCAGTCGGCCGCGATGGCTGAGAGTGTGCTCTCGGGCACGGGTTCCTTCGTGGTGCGGTCGGTGACGAGTTCGAGGCCACAGAAAAGCCCCTTGCCGCGCACGTCGCCGATGATCTCGTACTTGTTCTGAAGGCCTCGCATCTTCTCGATGAGATACTCACCCATGACCGTGCAGTTCTCGAGGAGCTGCTCGTCCTCGATGATGCGCATGGTCTCGAGCGCTGCAGCCGGCCCCGAGGCACATCCGCCGTAGGTGCTGATGTCGCGAAAATAGCTCATCGGATCGTCGCTGTCGGCGAACTGTTCGAACACCGCTTCGGTGGTGACGGTACAGGCGATCGCCGCATAGCCGCTTGCCACTCCCTTGGCCATGGTCACGAAATCGGGCTTGATGTCGTAGTGCTGGTAACCGAACCACTTGCCGGTACGCCCGAGGCCACAGACGACTTCATCGATGTGCAGGAGGATCTGATACTTGCGGCAGATTTCCTGAACGGTTTCCCAGTAGCCTTCCGGCGGCGTGATGGCACCACCGCCCGCGGTGATCGGCTCGAGCACGATCGCGCCGATGGTGTCGGGGTCTTCGGCGAGGATGACCTTCTCGATTTCCCTGGCTGCCCGCACGCCGTAGTCGGGCACGTCGCCGAACTGGCTGCGGTATTCGGAGCAATGCGGCACTTCCACGAATCCTGGCGTGAAGGGACCGAACTGGTCGCGACGCTCGTTCTGACCACCGCTGGAAAGCGCGGTGATTGCGAGATCTGTCGCACCATCTTGTACACCTTCTCGTTCGCTTCCGAGCCCGAGGGCGAGTAGTAGACGCGGGAGAGCCCGGGCATCTTCTCGATCAGACGCTCGGCGTAGCGAATGTGCGGCACGGTTCCGGCCGTGCCCGCGAAGTAGCACATGTCCACGAGCTGATCGCGCACGGCATTCGCAATGCTCTCACGCCCGTAGCCGAGATTCACGGTCCATACCGCACCCGAGACGGCATCGAGATGCGACTTGCCGGCCTGGTTCCACACACGCATGCCTTCACCGCGGGTGGTGCCAGAGGTTCTCGCGATCGGCTTCCACGAGGCGGCTCATGTCGAGCGGTTGCTGTTCTGCATTCATGATCGAATCGGCTCTCTGCAACGTTGGGTACAACGGGTGATCGAATGTCGACAGGCATGTGGCATCCCCGTCGACACCACACTATCACCGACAGCGCGCCCGCTGGCGTGGTCCAGCGGGTAACGCGATGTGATACCAGTCGGGAGCGAAAAGGACTATGATCGTCGACAACCACAGCCGCCGTGTGATTCCGAGAGGCGACGGCGTCGCTTCGATCAGTTGCTGTTACTTGCTCAGGCAGCGTTCCCGTGCTCGAAAAGAAACTCCACCGACTCACCGGCCGCGCCGTGGTCGATTTCGACATGATCGGGAGGCAAGGACAGTTACGTGATGCTGGACATGCTGCTCTATCTGCAGCGTGTGGCGCCGGTGAATTTCACGCTCACGGCCGTGAACCTCGACCAGAAACAGCCGGGGTTTCCCGAAAAGGTGCTGCCGGAGTACCTCGAGACACTCGGCGTCGTCTGGCGTGTGGTCGAGGAAGACACCTACAGCGTGGTTCTCGACAAGGTGCCCGAGGGCAGGACCACCTGCAGCCTCTGCTCACGACTGAGGCGCGGCATCCTCTACCGCACGGCAGACGAGATCGGTGCGACGAAAATCGCCCTCGGTCACCATGCCGATGATCTTCTCGAGACGCTGATGCTGAACCTCTTCCACGGGGGCTGCCTGAAGACCATGCCACCGCGGCTGGTGGCCGACAACGGCCGCAGCATCGTGATCCGCCCACTGGTCTACTGCCGCGAACGCGACATCGCCGCCTTCAGCGCCCAGCGCGGGCACCCCATCATTCCCTGCAACCTCTGCGGCTCGCAACCGAACCTGCAGCGTCAGGCGATGAAGGTGATGCTCGCCGCGTGGGAAGCCGAACACCCCGAACGCATCCGTTCGATGCTCGCCGCACTCGGCAACGTGGTGCCGTCACACCTTCTCGACCGGGAGTTGTACGACTTCACGGCCAACCGCCGCCGCGGCAGCAGCCCGAGCGGGACTTCGACTCAGGCGCAGGCTCAGGTTCAGGCAACCGACAACGCAGACACTGCCGGCACTGGCACCACCACTGCCCTGCCACTTGCCTTCAAGCCGTTACATCGAGTCGTAGGCGGCCGTGAACCCCGAGAGTGAAATATCGGTAACGACTTCGCCCCGAGAAGCCGCGACGACCGACAGTTTCGCGACATTGCCGCGCTTCAATCGGCCGATGAGTTCGTCGCTGATGGGTTCGCGCACGAGGCATCCCTGCTCGGTGCAGATCTGAAACGGTGCCGCTTCGGTGGGACCGTCATCGATGGTCATGCCGACGCCTTCGATGAGCACGACACCCAGCGGGGTGATGATGTCGAGTACCGCCGTTGCGCTCTGGTCGCCGACTTTGAGTGGCTCCTTGAGTTTTCTGAGCACGACTTCCATGACGGGCACATCTTCGCTGTCTTCGCCCACCTGCATCATCGCGCAGTTACCCCCGCCGCAGGCCACTTCCCAGTCACCGTGCGTGGTGCGCTTGATCTTGCCGGAAGGAGCCGCTGCATCCGTATTGCCGGGCGACGCCGAAGCCGGGGCGCCCGCGTCGCTCGAATCCGACTGATCGCCCTTCGCCGGTGTGGCACCGAGGTCGAGCTTCGGCGGTGCGTCATCGGAGGAAGCACCGCTGTCGTCGCCACCGAGTTGCAGCCCGTTGTCGTCCTGGGCGTGGACGCCGCCACCGAGGGCGAGACCGAGCGTGATGATGACGGTGGCGAGAATCGGTTGCGTGCTGGCAGAGCTGGTATGGAAAATGGCCATGGTGAAAGCAGTCTGGAGAATCGATGGCCGTGAGTGTAGAGAGCCGTTGGCGGGACTGCAATCCCGGTCCGGGCTCGTGTGACAATGCGAAACGCAGGACCCTGCCACGGAGAACAGTCAGATGAATGTGGATCGGAAGGCGGAATCGGACAAGGTGATGGCGCTGCAATCCGCCGACTGGCGTCTGTGGCTGGAGCCCGGCTGCGGCGTGCAGTGGCTGGCGGCCGAAGTGCGTGACGCGAACGGCCAGTGGCAGGCAGTGGTGCCGGAATGCCGTGCTGCCGGTGCCACGGCGGCATCCGAACCCCGAGCGGGCCAGGACGAAAGCGCCCCGCTCGCCGCCGCCTGTTTCCACATGATTCCCTACAGCAACCGCTTGCGCGATGGCCACTTCACGTTCGACGGCAAGGCGCATCAGCTTGATGGCGCCGGGAAGCACGCCATCCATGGCGCACTCCGCAAACTGCCCTGGCAGGTAGTGAGGACAGACGATTCGTCGCTGAGCGCCGTCCATGATTCACGCGAGCACGGCCCCGTCAACTGGCCGTGGCCGATGCGCGCGACGGTCGATTACAAGCTGGAAGGAAAGGCACTTCGCAGCCGCATCACCATCACCAACCGGGGCGAGAGCAACATGCCGGCAGGCACGGGCTGGCACCCCTACTTCGTGCGCCGGATCGCCGATGCCGGGCCCGAGCTGACCCTGCCCGTGAGCGGCGTGTTCCCCGATGCCGATGGCGACTGCCTGCCGGATGGTGATTCGGTTGCCCTGCCTGCCGCGCTGGATTTCCGTGCGCGGAAACCCCTTGCCGAAGACGTGCGCATCGACCGTTGCCTCACCGGGCTCGACGGCAGCATCGGCATTCGCTGGCCTGACGCCGGCATTGCGCTGAGCCTGACGGCATCCGCCAACTGCCGTTTCCTCGTGCTCTACAACCCGGACAGGCCCCACTTCGCGGTGGAGCCCGTGACCAACGCCAACGACGGCTTCAACCTCGACGCGCGCGGGATCGATGGCGGCACCACGCGGCTTGCACCCGGCGAATCGCTGGTGGCGGAAATGGTGATTCTGGTGGCATAGCCTGTTTTCATCCGGAGAGAATCTTCAAGCTGCTGTGGATACGAATTGTACTGTTGATATATACTAGCCGTCAAGCTCAATCACAGGGAATGTGCACATGCTTGATGCAGCGTCCGCGGCAGCTCCAGCGACAGCCAATACACCCGGCGCAAACCACGTCGCCGAACCGGAGAGCCACTACCGCTCCACCCACACCGTCATCCCCGACGAGGCCACGCAGTCCGTCATCGACGATCTTGCCGCCACCCTCCGCCATCACGCCGCCAGCATCGACCGGCACCTCCATGGCTTCCTGATGGCGCTCTCGGCCTTCGAGCGCACCCGGGGCTGGAAGCTCCACGGGGCACGCTGCCTCTCGCAGT
>PDWI01001613.1_pt1 | contig 35233 bp, 39 predicted proteins | sample 1430891 | NCBI WGS metagenome assembly PDWI01 (sample SAMN01162508, study PRJNA174530) | Oral metagenome, whole genome shotgun sequencing project. | biome: Marine environment; feature: Marine mammal; material: Swab sample of the gingival sulcus; isolation source: swab sample of gingival sulcus... | reverse complement strand
AACGCAGGAGAGGATAGAAATGTAAGCGAAGGAACATTAGTGACACTTGATGGAAGCACTTCAAGTGATAGTGATGGGAGTATAGTAAGTTATGAGTGGTTTGAAAATAACTCTTTAATATCAAAACAAAAGAAGTTTTCAAAAGTTTTTGAAGCAGGAGAGCATAACATAACTTTAAAAGTAGTGGATGATAAAGGAGCAAGTGCTAAAGATAATGTAATCATAAGAGTTCCAGATGAAACTTCACCAACAGCAATAATCTTAATTCCAAAAGTTAAAATAGATGCACCTATAGATACAAATGTAACTATAAAATTCTCTGAGAATATAAAAACACCAACTATGAGTGATTTGGAATTTAAAGATAAAGATAGCAATCTTATAAACTATGCAAAAGAGTATAATCAAACTACATTTACTTTGACTCTGTATCCAAATGCAAAACTAAAAAATGATACAAATTATACAATAACTTTAAAAGATACTATTCTTGATTTAGCTAATCATGCTCTTGATAAAACAGTATTTGAATTTAAAACCGAAAGAAACTCTTTACTTGCTAAAACAGGTCAAAAGGAGTGTTTTAATTATGATACAAATGAAAAAGAGGATTGCAATGAAACACACAAAGGTCAAGATGGTTATTATCAAAAAGGATTAATTCAAAACTTCACAAGAGATGATACAACAAACATAGTAACAGACCACGATACAAACCTCCAGTGGCAAGATGATATAAATGTTACCAAACGAATGACTTGGATTGATGCAAATACCACATGTGACAATTTGACTTTAGGTGGCTATAATGACTGGAGGCTTCCAAGTGTTGATGAGCTTGAAACGATAGTTGATTATGGAAAGTATAAAGGAGATAGTAAAGGTTCTATTGGAGCTATAAATGAGGTGTTTAAAAATATAGAAACAACCTTTATGCCTTATTGGTCTTCGACTATCCGTTTGCCAGAAAATCCTAATAAGTTGGATGATAAGTGGGATGTAAGTTTTGGGGCTTTTGATGGTAGTTGGAATTATATTCATCCTCTTTTTTCTGTCCGTTGTGTCAGAAAAAAATAATGAAAAATGAAAGGATATGAGATGAAAAATAAGTTTTTAAGTGTGTTGTTGGTATTTGTTTGTATGTGTGTTGATACTTTTGCAATGCAGATATTTGTAAAAACGATGACCGGCAAAATAATAGCACTAGATGTTAGCGATAACGAAACAATAGAAAATGTTAAAGCAAAGATACAAGATAAAGAAGGTATTGCCCCTGATAGACAGATGCTTATTTTTGCAGGAAAAAAATTAGAAGAAGGTAGAACTTTGGCAGACTATAATATTCAAAAAGAATCCACCTTGCATTTGGTGGTAAAAGAGTTAGTGTGCAGTAGGGATGATGCTGAAGAGATAGTTACTTGTTCAGATACAAAATTGATGTGGCAGGATAATAATGATGTGTTAAAAGTAAGAAATAATTGGAAAGATGCTATAAAACATTGCGAAGATTTGACTTTGGCTGGATTTGATAATTGGAGACTTCCAAATATAAGAGAGTTAAAAAGTATAACCGAAAGAGCTAAAAAAGTAAGCCCTTCTATAAAGGATGGTTTTGTTAAGATTAGTATTGACTGGTACTGGTCATCTACTACGCGTTTGTCTGACCCTAGTCATGCTTGGGGTGTTGACTTCGACAGTGGTGGCAGTGAATATTGGCTTAATAAATCTCGTTTGCTTTACGTTCGCTGCGTGAGATAGTATGACTTGATGAATTGGATAGGTGTTTTTTTGACACACCTATCCAAGTACTATTTAATAAATTATAAACTCTTTAATTCATCAGATAGATTTTTGGCTATTGTTTCGTAATTTCTCAATAACAAGAGTTTTTCTTGACCTTTTTTGCCCACTTGGTGTACCTCTTTTTTGCTTAAAGATATGATATATTTTAGTTTTTTAGCTATGCTTATTTCGTCAAATTCACTAAGCCAACCGCTTATATTTGCATCAAATACTGAATAGTTTACACTATTTTCGCTCATGATGCAAGGCGTTCCCCATGTATAAAAATCGATAACTTTTATAGGTGTTGAGCTATTGAAAAGTTTAAGATCTGGAAGTAAAGATATGCCTACGTCAGATTTTAGTACCAATTCTTTATATTTTTCGTGGCTTTTTACATGGCAGATTTCTATTTTCTCTTTTAAATCAGGAAACATTTTAAGCAAGTTTTCCATATATTCTTCTTCTTTTGTGGCTAACATAAGGATAAATTTTTCATCTTTTAGGCTATCAAATGCTCGCAAAACAACCCTAAAATCTCTTAGCCTATCAAATGTTCCTATGTAGAAAAAGCGCATTACTTCATCTTTGCTCACATCCTTATCTTCTAGGCTTTCTGGGTTTATGGCTGAAGGCAGTTCAAAAGTGTTGATATGAACATCTTTAAAATAGTCTTGCTTCATTCTTGTAGAAGTTGGCAAAAATATATCGCATTTGTTGATTAGATTTGTTTCGTTGTAGGCTATGATTTTATTGTTAAAAAACGATAAAAGAGAGTTTCTGTTTTCCGCTTCTTCCATTCTGTATCTTGCCATACGTTTTGGAAAAGATAACCTAAAACCTACTTTAAAATTACACTTTTCTTTTAGTTTGATAGTTTGTTTCAAAAGGTCTGTGTCGTTACGTATGATTACATAGTCATACGAACTTAGCTCTATATCTTCTTTTGAAAGCTCTTCAAAAAGTTTTTCTTTTAACTTTGCTGCTACTAAAATCTGCCCATTATCTCTTTTTTCGATACCCTGTTTGAATTTTGAAAAAAAGATTGTATTGACTTGAAAGTATTTGTTTAGATGTACTCTAAAAAGGGATTTTATAAAACTATTTTCAGCATACTCCATCTGGTCTGTTATGTATAGAAGTTTTTGCATTTTTATCTCCTAGCTTCTTTATCTACTTTATAGTATCTATAAAATACTCTTTTGTCAAGGATAAAAGCCTATATTTTTGGGGGTTTTTGAGTTATTTTGTTGGTAAAATATAGTGATTTTTGGGTTTTTAGGTTTCATTTGTTTAAAATGCTACTTTGTAACCAATTTACACACTTTTGATATTTTTTGTGTATTTATTGTTATGCAATTTTATTTATTTACATGTAAATATTTAACTTATAAACCTTTAACCAAAAAATAGATAGAATGAATTTAAAACTTGTTTTTGATTTTGATTACAAGTGATAATTTAAAAGGGGATAAAATATGAATGAGTTACTTAAAAATTTATTGCAATCTAGCTTGAGTACTGATGCACTTAGCAAGATGAGCGAAAGAAGTGGGCTTGATAGCGACAGCATCAGCAGTGTAGTTGCAAAGGTAGCACCTACGCTTTTGCAAAAAGCAAATGAAAACTTTAAAGGAGATAGCGATTCTGCGCCTTTGGTTGATCTCATAAATAAGACCAATTTGGATGATGTTGAAAAAGGCGAATTAGATGTTGATATGGGCAAGCAGATTTTAGGCGAGCTTACAGGTTCTAAAGATGAAAGCTTATCTTTAGCTAGTCAAGTGGGGGATAGTTTGGGTATAGATGCTTCTTCGATAGCAAAGTTGCTTCCTATGATAGCTCCACTTGCAATGGGCGCTTTAAATAAGCAAACAGGCGGATTAGGAGGAGATACTAGCTCTTTAACATCGATGCTTACAAATTTTCTTGATAAAGACAATGATGGCTCGGTTGTAGATGATTTAATGGGAATGGCAAAAAAATTTTTCTAGGAGGAAAAAATGAAAGTAGTTTTAAGAAAGAGTGAGGCGGAGTCGCCTTTTAGTTTTGTATTTGTAGATAGCGAGGGTAAAACTTTGCTAAAAAGTGAAAACTATAAGCAAAAAAATAGTGCACTAAATGGTATAGAATCTGTACGTAAAAACTGCATTACAGACGCAAGATATGAATTTAAAACAGCTAAAAATGGTAAGTTTTTTTTCAATATCAAAGCCACAAATGGACAAGTTGTGGCAACAAGTGGTTTTTTTGGTGCAGAAAGCGATAGGGATAAAGCTATCGTTGATATCAAAAGTAATGCCCCAAAAGCTAAGCTCGAAGAGTAAGTTTAAGTATCTTACATGTAAAAACTTACATGTAAGATACAAAATGAAGGAAAAAAATGGAAAATCTATATGAAAAACTAAATCTTTTTTATCTAGGAAACGAAGCTAAGACTAAAACGCCAGTGGTTTATGAAAGCGAAAACCTAAACACTCACGCTCTTATCATCGGTATGACAGGAAGTGGAAAAACTGGACTTGGCATTGGTCTTATCGAAGAAGCAACTATAGATAATATTCCATCGTTTATCATCGACCCAAAAGGGGATATGGGCAATTTATTATTGGCTTTTCCATCTATGAGCGAGGAGGATTTTTCTCCATGGATAGATAAAACTAGTGATAAAGGGCCAAGCGCAAAAAAGTTAGCTAAGATTTGGAAAGAGGGTATTGAAAGTTCAAACCAAGACATATCAAGGGTAGCAAAATATAAACAAAGTGGAGATTTTACTATTTATACGCCAGGTTCAAATACAGGCGTAAGTGTGGCACTAGTAAGCACTTTTAATGCTCCACCGCCTGATATGCTTGAAGATAGGGATTTTTTAAATTCATATATTAATTCAACTGTTACAAGTATTTTGAGCTTAGCAGATGTAAAAAGTGACCCTATTTCAGGAAAGGAACATATTTTTATCTCTTCTATTTTGATGCACTTTTTCCAAAAGCAAAAGGATGTAAGTTTAAGTGAGCTTATCACCCACATTGTGTCTCCACCATTTAAGAGCGTGGGAGTTTTTTCTTTAAATCAATTTTTTCCGCAAGATGAAAGGCTGAAGCTTGCTATGAAATTAAATGCTATCATTGCAAGTCCAGCGTTTTCGTCGTGGCTACAAGGGGAGAGTTTAGATATAGAAAATATGCTTTATACAAAAGAGGGTAAAGCAAAGGTGAATATATTTTCAATCTCTCACTTAAACGATAAAGAGAGAATGTTTTTTGTAACACTTTTACTAAATCGTTTTATCGGATGGATGAGAACACAAGAGGGTTCAAGTAAGCTTAGGGCGATTTTATATATGGATGAGATTTTTGGATTTTTTCCACCTAGTTTAAATCCACCATCAAAAGCACCTATGCTAACTCTTTTAAAGCAGGCTCGTGCATTTGGTGTTGGAGTGATACTTTCAACTCAAAACCCTATAGATTTAGATTATAAAGGCTTATCAAATATCGGAACATGGTTCATAGGCAGACTTCAAACAAAGCAAGATAAAGAGCGAGTTATAGGTGGGCTTACAGGTATAAAAGGGAGCAAGTTTTCAAAAAAAGAGCTTATGAAGCTTCTTTCAAACATTAAAAAACGTCACTTTTTGCTTAAAAATATTCACGAAGAGAGGCTTTTGGTATTTTCTACACGTTGGGTTTTATCTTACCTTAAGGGTCCGCTTAGTAAAAAACAGATAAAAAAACTCATGAAAGAAAAAAGGGCTAAAAAGCCAAAGGTTGAAGCTATAAAAAAAGAAGTTAGAAGCGGAGGCAAGAAGCCGTTGCTTAGCCAAGACATAAAAGAGTTTTTTAGTTATTATAGCCATTCTGATGAGTACATATTGAAGCCATTTTTACTTTGTAAATCAAAAATAAACTTTGTAAATACATCTAAAAATATAGAAGAAAAAAGAGAAGTTTATTATAAATATCCATTTTCAAGCGATGAGATTGAGTGGGATAATGCAGAACCGTATAATCAAAAAAACCTTGACGATCGTCCAAAACAAGGTTCTACTTATGATACTTTGCCAAGTTTTATAGATGAAGATTTTAAGCAAGTGGTTAAGGAGTTTAAAAATCACATCTACCATAATGAGCGTATTTTTTTACATGTAAATAAATTTTTAAAAATGAATTCAACTCCAAACCAAAGTGAGGAGGCGTTTGTTGCGGATGTTACAAAAAGGCTTAAAGAGTTAAAACAAGAGAGTGTCGATAAGTTGCAAGAGCGTTGTGAAAAGAAGCTTCAAACCTTAGAAAATAGGCTTAAACGAGCATACCAAAAGCTAGATAAAGAAAAGAATGATGTGAGTGCAAAAACTACAAATACTGTTATCAGCATAGGTTCATCGTTGCTTGGAGCACTTTTTGGCGGAAAACTTTTTTCAAAGACAAATATCTCAAAAATAGGCTCAGGCGCAAAAGGAGCTACCGGCATTTATAAAGAAAAACAAGATGTGAAAAGGGCACAAGATAGCATAGAGACTATCGAAGAAGATATTGAGAAGTTAAAACAAGAGCTTCAAGAAGATATTTATGCATTAGATGAAAAATTCTCTTTGCAAAATTATCCCAATGAACAATTTGCCATAAAACCAAGACGTGCCGATATTTACGACACGGATGTTTGTATATTGTGGGAAGAGGAATAGCTTAAACTACTAACTTCCTTACTTGTTTAAAGGCTGGATTGTCGCTGGATTTGCAAAGTTCAAAAAGCAAAGCTTCGTAGGTTGTTGGCACAACTCCAGCTTGAATCATTCTTGAGATAGCTATTTCGTGGTCTAGGTTTTTTCGTGACCCACAACAATCCACCACAAGTACAGGCACAAAGTTGTTTGCAAGTAGGTCAAGACAGGTTTGAAGTACGCAGATATGTGTCTCCATTCCAAAGACAATAGCTATATTTTTTTTACTTTTTAGTATTGCTTTTTGGGTTTCGTCAGATTTGCAGCAGCTAAATGAAAGCTTTTCGTTTGCTTCGCAATCAACTTTTTCTTTGATACACTCTAAGGTTTTCCCTAAGCCTTTTGGGTATTGTTCATTTAATATGGTTGGCATATTAAATGCCTTTAAGCCTTCTAGTAAAATATTTGTATTTTTTATGATTTGCTCATGGTTATGAATATGCGGTGTAAGTTTTTCTTGAATATCAAGAATAAGTACGATAGAATTTTCTGGTGTAAGTATCATAATAACTCCTTTAATGGCGCAATTTTATCATAAAAAAGTTAATTAAAAATATATGTAAATATGGTATAATTTCATAATTATACTTTAAAAGGAAACTACATGAAGAAAAAAACTAAAATACTTGCAACTATTGGACCAGCTAGTGATAGTTCTAGTGTGCTAGAGGGATTGGTAAGGTCTGGAGTTGATGTTTTTAGGCTAAATTTTAGTCACGGAGACCATGCGTACCACTCTAAGATGCTAAATAAAATAAGACAAGTTGAGAAAAAAGTCGGTAGGCGAGTTGGAGTTTTACAAGATATATGTGGCCCGAAGATTCGTGTAGGAAAATTAAAATATGATTTTGAGTTAAAGCCAGGGGATTTGTTGGAGTTTTCTAGAAAAGAGATAGTTGGAAAAAAAACCGATAAAGGGCGATACATACTAAGCATAAATCATCCTGATATTTTAGGGCTTTTAAAAGAAGATGAGTATATTTATCTATATGATGGCAATATTAGAACTAAGGTTATAGAAGTTGGAAAACACGTGGTTACAAGAGTTGAAAATAGGGGAGTTTTAAGTTCTAACAAAGGTGTAAATTTTCCAAATACAAAGTTAAATATAAATGTTATTACAAAAAAAGATAGAAAAGATTTGCTTTGGGGAGCAGAGAATAAAGTGGATTTTGTAGCAGTCTCGTTTGTGCAAAATGCAAATGATATATTGCAAGCTAGAGAGATATTAAATTCATACGGAGAAAACCCAAATATCTTTGCAAAAATTGAAAAATTTGATGCAGTTGAAAATATAGATGAGATACTACATGTAAGTGATGGCATTATGGTTGCGCGAGGGGATTTGGGTATAGAAGTACCTTATTATAAAGTTCCAACATTGCAAAAGATGATCATAAAAAAGGCAAATGCAGCAGCAAAACCTGTTATAACAGCAACCCAGATGCTTTTATCTATGGCGAAGCATGAAACCGCAACAAGAGCAGAGATAAGCGACGTTGCAAATGCCGTACTTGATGGAACCGATGCTGTGATGTTAAGTGAAGAGAGTGCAGTTGGACAAAACCCTATTCAAGCGGTTATTACGATGAAAAATACCATAAAAGAGACTGAGCATTTTTATCCGTATGATAAGTTTGATGAGTTTGAATTTTTAGATGAAACGGATATTATTACAAGTTCAACCGCAAGACTTTCAAAGCAACTAAAAGCAAAGGCTATCATAACATTGACAAGTTCGGGTCAATCAGCTAAAAGAATTTCAAAATATCGAACACAAGCTGATATTTTAGCAGTTACGCATGATGATAAAACGGCAAGAAAGCTTACTATAGTTTGGGGAATAAACCCAATAATGACCATAGAAAAAACAGATCTTTCTAAAATGTTAGCAGGTGTGATAAAAAAAGCTTTAAGAAAAGATTATATAAATTCACATCATACATACATAGCAACTGCTGGACATCCAACAGGAGTGGCTGGAAGTACGGATTTTATTAGGATTTTAAAACGAGATCAGATAAAATATTATAAGAATTTATAATTTATTTATTGCGTTGTTTTTGTGCGCCTTGGTAAACAAAAGCTAATACTTCTGCAACAGCTTTGTAGAGGTTTTCTGGTATCATTTGGTTTAAATCGCAACTTTTGTAAAGTTCTCTTGCAAGAGGTGGATTTTGAACCACTTGAATACCGTTGTTAAGAGCAATTTCACGTATCTTTAAGGCTAATAGATTTGTGCCTTTTGCCAAAACAACAGGAGCTTTTTCTTTGGTTTTATCGTAACGTAAAGCTACTGCATAATGAGTTGGGTTGGTGATTACCACATCTGCATCTGGTATCTCTTGCATCATTCTTTTTTGACTCATCTCCATTTGCATTCGTCTAATACGCCCTTTTACTTGAGGGTCACCTTCCATCTGTTTATACTCATCTTTTATCTCTTGTTTGCTCATTCTTAAATCTTTAAAATAGTTATATCTCACAAAAACTAAATCTATAATTGAGAGAACTAGAAAAAGTGCAAGCATTACAGCTATTAAAATTATCATTTTTTCTTTTAGCCATTCGATTTGATTAAAGATAGATAAAAATACTGTGTGGGGCGATTCTTTTGTAAAATCAAGCAAAAAGTAAAATGCTACTCCAAAAACGGCTGCTACTTTGAGTATTGTTTTTATGGATTCGATTAGTTTTTTAAGTGAAAGCATATTTTTTAGTCCCTTAATAGGGTCCAATTTTTTTAAATCTGGGGTGATGGCTTTGGTAGAAAATATAAAACCAAACTGCATAACCGCAGCTAACACGCCTCCAATAGCTACCGAAACAGCTATGGGCATAACCATCAGTAAGACATAAAAAATACTTTTTATAGTTATGGTGATTATGGTGTTTGTTGTTAATTCAACTCCTATAAAATCATGGTAAAATCGATAAAGCTCCATGATTTTAGAATTGATAAAACCTGCCGAAAAAAACAAAACTGCCAAAGCAATAACCAATGTCACAAAGCTTCCTACTTCTTGACTTTTGGGAACATTGCCATCCTTTCTAGCGTCTTCTATCTTTTTGGAGGTGGCTTCTTCGGTTTTTTCTTCGTCTGCCATTTTCTAGCTTCTATAAGATGTTATGCAGTGTAGTTGCTTTTTTCATCCAATCTTCAAGCTCATCCCACTTTTCATCTTGTATAAGTTTTTTGGATTTTTCTAACTCTTTTTCAAAAAGTTCTATTGAATCGATAAGGTTTTTTTTGTTTTGTTGAAAAATATCACTCCACATTCGCGGTGAACTTTTTGCAATTCTACTCATATCTTTAAATCCACCACCAGCTAGAATAAGTATGCTTTTTGGATCTTCTTGCCCCATAACACTTTTTGCTAAAGCGTAACTAAGGACGTGGGGTAGGTGAGATATGAAAGCTGCATGTATATCGTGGTTTTTTGAATCCATAAAAAAAAGCTTCATTCCTATGTGAGAAAAAAGTTGCATTGCGCGTTGTTTGTGAAGTTCATCTGTCTTATCTAAGTCGCAAAACACCATAATAGCATCATTAAAAAGTGTATCAAAAGCTGCACTTGGACCAAATTTTTCTGTTCCAGCCATTGGGTGACCTGCTACGAAATTTCCCCTTATTGAGGGTGGAACGGATTGGGTGATTTTATATTTTGTACTTCCAAGGTCGATGATGGTCGTATTTTTATCTACATCTTCTAAGTTTTGTAATGTCTTAATAATGGCTTCAACAGGAATTGCCAATACAATAACATCAGTTTTTTTTATCTCCTCAAAAGAGACAATATCATCTACAAGTTCTAATTTTAGTGCTTCTTCGCAGTGGCTGATATTGTTATCGTATCCAACCACTTTTGATATAAGTTTAGTTTTTTTTAGTGCAAGTCCGAGTGAGCCTCCCATTAATCCTAGTCCTATTATTCCTATTTTCATAAAATACTACCTTTTTTTGAAGTTTTTTTAGTTGTTTTACAATGAATTAAATATGAAAATGGTATTATATCCTTTTTTAACCAAAATTTTAATTTGGTTCTTTTAAATAATTATTTAGGATTAAAATATGAAAAAAATTATCTTGTCTTTGTTTTTATTTGTTGCTCCTTTGTCTTGGGCATTTCCTATAAAATCGGTCACATTTCATGGACTCGTTCACCTCTCCCCTCAAATAGCTAGAGATTTGACAGGACTAAAGGTTGGAAATAATTTTACTTATGAACTTAGTAATCAAGCAATAATCGAACTTTATAAGCAAGGGTACTTTAATGATGTCTGGATAGAAGAAGACAATGGAAATATAAATGTACATGTAAAAGAGAAGCCGACCATTGCATTGATAGACTTTGAGGGTGTTAGTGAAGATGATAAAAAAGCACTTAAAGATATTGTGGGTATTAAAAAGGGAATGGTTTATGATAAATCAATAGTAAAGCTTTCAAAAGATAGAGTTGTTAAGTTTTTTGAAGCAAAGGGTTACTTTGATACAATCGTAGAAGAGTTTGCTTCTCCTCTAAGAGAAGAGAGTAGTTTAAAGGTGCTATTTAAGGTTAATAGGGGCGAGACTGTAACTATAAAATCGGTTAAACTTTTTGGAAGCGATGCTTTAAGCTATAGTGATGTTGAGCCTGTACTTGCAAACAAACAAAGGGAAGCTTTAGGCTGGATGTGGGGTTTTAATGATGGAAAACTGCGTCTTGAAGCTTTACCAACTGAAAGCGACAGAATACAGGATAAATATTTTACAAAAGGTTATCTTGATGCAAAAGTTAGTGATCCATATTTAAAACTATATTATGATACATATAATGCTGACATAGTTTATAAAGTTAGCGAAGGTTCACAATATAGTGTAAAATCTATTGATATCTCATTGCCTATTGATTTGATAAATGTTAAAAATATAAAAGAAGACTTACATCTTCAAGCAGGCGATATTTTTAATGTTGAAAAGTTAAGAAAAGATATGGATATTATAGAAACAAAAGTTGCAGATAAGGGATACGCATATGCTAGAGTTTATCCTAATACCACGCAAGATAAAAACTCAAGTACAGTATCTATAGTTTACAATGTTGCTCTTGGTGATAAAGTACATGTAAATAGAGTGATAATAGGTGGCAATACAAGAACAGCTGACCATGTAATAAGACGAGAAATGGAGATAACGGCTGGCGATTTGTATAATAGAACTAACTTAAATGAATCAAAAGCTTCTTTGAAAAGAACAGGTTATTTTGAAAATGTAACTATTGCTGAAAAAAGATTGAGTAGGCATAAATTAGATTTGATAGTTAAAGTTAAAGAGGCTTCAACGGGGTCTATTCAAGGTGGTATTGGTTATGGTTCTAGTCAAGGATTTTTATTTGATATAGGGGTTTCTGATAAAAATATATTTGGAACTGGTCTTCAAGGTGTTTTTAAAGTGAGTAGATCAGATGATGAACTTTCTGGTAGGATAAGTTTGACAAATCCAAGAATTTTTGATTCTCGTTATAGTTTGGGCGGAAGTGTTTATGCTGAAGATAACGATTGGAACTCTTATGAAGAGAGGGTTTATGGAGGCTCTATTGTAGGTGGACGATCTTTAGGAAGATATACAAACGTATATGCTAAATATGTTTTAGAGCAGACCGAACTTTCAAATTTGGATCAGAGTTTAAAAGATGCTGGATATGAGGAGAAAAAAAGCATAAAAAGCGCATTCATTCCTTCTATTGTTTTCAATAATACTGATGATTATTATCTTCCACGTAGTGGTATGATAGCTTCATCATCTTTAGAGTATGCTGGAATTGGTGGTGATGAGAAATTTATAAAAAATATAAATAGTTTTAAATACTTTTATGGCCTAGAGGATTTGATAGGATATGACATTATATTGCGATATAAAGCAAGGTTAAGATATGTTTGGGATAAAGGAAATCTTCCATTAAATGAAAAATTATATCTTGGAGGTATTGGAAGTGTTAGAGGATATGAGTCTCGCTCTATCGGTTATAAAAATGCTAAAGGTTATGATTTAGGCGGTACAAAATCTTTTAACAACTCTGTTGAAGCTAGTTTCCCATTGATTAATAGATTAAAAATGAGATGGGCTTTGTTTTATGATTATGGAACTATAGGTACTGATAAATTCGATGATTTTACAAGGTCATCTGCAGGAGTAAACTTAGAGTGGGTTTCTCCACTTGGCGCTATTAATTTAATATTTGCTAAGCCTATAGATAAAGTTAAAGGCGATGAAACAAATAGTTTTGAATTTACTATTGGAAGACAGTTTTAGTTAGTTTCATAAAACCATAGCTCAAATATTTTTTAGGCTATGGTTTAAAAACGCAAGTCTGGTTAGTCAAATACTATTGCAAATGATGCGGGTTTTGAAAGTTTTTTAACAGCCTCTTTTGCAAGATTTAGACTTCCTTTGCTTTTTACATGTAAAGTATTATTTTTATATTCGAACTCGCATATACTCTTGTTTAGATTTATGTTTAGTTGGCTAGAAAGAGTTAGTATAAAACTTAGCCAATTTACTATCTCTGCATCTGGCAAAAGTCCTTTAAAGGTTTTTAAATCTTCTGTTTTTGGCAATTTTTTGGAGTTATATTTTACTAACATTGCGATTAGTATTTTTTGTTTATGGGTAAAACCAAAGTTTAGGTTATTTAATATAAAATGATACCCATGTGTGTGTGATTGGTAAAAACTAAGTGCTTTACCAACATCATGAAGTTTTGCAGCAGTAATAAGTTCATTTTTATAATTTTCAATCTTATGTAATGGTTGTAATGTTTTATATATATTTAATGCTTGCCTTGCCACAAAGTTATTTTGTTTTGGGTCATCTACAAATCTATCCATCAAACTTCGTACACTTGGGTTAAAATTTTCTGGGAAACGGTGATTTTGTCCACGAAGTAAGTCACATAGATAAACTCCTTCTCGAACGCCTGCTCCACATGTAAGTATTTTTTTTACATGTAAAGCTTTTATAAGTGAGTAAAATATAGCGCAACCTTCCCTTATAACATCATATCTATCTTTTTTAAAATTATATGATTTTAGCTTTAAAACACTTGCATTTGCGAGTTTTTCTATATAAGAAAGTTCATCTTTGCACTTATATGTAAATCCGTGAACAGTATCTAATGGATAGTTTTTTTTATCCATAATCGAGTTGCTAATGGCTCTTATTGTGCCACCTATCCCAAAAACTATTTCACTTTTAAAGTGTTCTGGAATATTTAAAATGTGCTTGTCGATTAGTTTTTGCACTTGAGAGATAGGAAGCTTTTTATCATAAAAAATCTCCTTTAGCCTAACTGTGCCTATATCAAGAGAAATGGTGTCGATTATCTTTCCATTTTCTATACATGCAAGTTCAGTTGATCCTCCGCCTATATCTATAGTAACAGCTTTTTTGACTTTTGGCAAGAGATTAAGCGCGCCGATACCTCCATAATATGCCTCTTGTTTACCGTTTATTATTTTTATATGAATATCTAGTTCGTTTTTGATTTTTTTGATAAATTGTGAGCGATTTGGTGCATCTCTTAAGGCTGAGGTTGCCACACAAAGAATTTTTCTACATTTTAGATTTTTAGATATATCTTTAAACTCTTTTAATGCGTTAAATGCTCGTTGCATGGGAATAGGTTGAAGTTCTCCATTTTTTTCATAAGCCCCTTCGCCTATTCTTACTTTAGACTTTATCTCTTTGATAAGAACAAAACCAAATCTGCTGGTTTTTTCAAAAACTGCCATTCTAGCAGAGTTTGACCCTATGTCTATAACTGCTGTACGTTTTGCCACACTATATACTTGTTAAATTTTCATACTTATATCTTAGCTCTTCAGTGCTTTCTATGTTGTCAGGATCTGAAGTTATGCTATCAACTGGACAAACTGTGATGCAAAAAGGTTCATCATCAAACCCTACGCATTCAGTACAAGTGTCAGGGTCTATCATGTATATTGGATCTGCTTCTTCTATCGCTCCACTAGGACACTCATCTCTACATGCATCACAAGCTATACATTCGTCCGTTATCAATAATGACATTATTTTTTCCTTATTTGTTTCATTAACTTGAAAATTGTTAGCCGTGTTATACACTAAAATAACTTTAATAAAATTTAAAATGATTATTTTTTGTCTATTTTTTCAAAATTTGTCTATTTTGTAGTGGGTTGATGAGGTATAAAAACAGTAGCAATAGCGCCTTTAGCATCTTTTCTGTTTTTAACACTTATATGTGCATGTAAAGATTGAGCAGCTCCTTTGGCGAGATATAATCCTAGCCCAACTCCACTTTTATTTCCAATGCGTTTAAAAGGTGCAAATACGTCAATATCTTCATTGAGCCCACATCCATTGTCTAAAACTTCGATATTAAAACCATTGTCATTTCCTCTTGTTTTAATGGTTATTATACCATTAGGCGGAGAGAATTTTATTGCATTTTGTACGAAGTTTTGAACTACATGTAAAACAAGTGTAGGTTGAGTTAGCATGATGTATGAAGATGGTTGTATATCTAATACAATATCTTTTTTTTCAAGTTTTGCTAAAATTCTAAAGCCATTTGCTTTTTCTTTTATAAAAGTTACCAAATCTACCTCTTCAGGCGGATTTAGTTGAGCCCCTTCTTGTCTCCCAATTTCAAGTAAGGCGCTTATCATCTGGTTCATTTCATCCACTGATTTGATATTTTGTTCTATTGCTACTTTATAATATTCGTCATCTCTATTTTTCATCAAAGTGACTTCATTTTTTGTTTTCATAACTGCAAGCGGCGTTTTAAGCTCATGGGCAATTCCAACAAAAAATTCTGTCTGGTATTTGATAAACGTCTGTATTCTATGTATAAGCTTATTAAGGCTAACACCAAGTGGAACGAACTCTTTGTATAGCTCATTTGTATCTACTTGGCTTAGGCTTCGTTCATTCATCTTAGTTAAATTTCTTGCTAGCACCTTTATAGGGATTAACATAGAGCGCGACAAAAACATTGCTATATATATTATGGCGATTAGTACACATATGTTTGCTATGAGGATATTTCTAAGTATTTTATCTAAAAGTCTTTGGGTTGATACAGTATAGTGGGTTATGGCTATAAACTTACCATTCCCTTTTATTTTGTGATGCAATACAATATGCTCTTTGTTATCTACATTTTTTATGATTACTTCATTTGGCTTTTTAACATGATGTACTATTTTTATAATCGTGTTTTTTTCGAATATATTTTGACCTATTTTGATGGGTAGATTTTCCGCAACATCACTAAACTCAATAGAACGAGCTATGGTTTTTGCTTGGGTTCTCATTGAGGATACTAGGTCCTCGTAAATGGTATTTTTTATATAATAATAAAGTACTAAGGAGAAGATTCCAACCAGTCCCGCACTTGTTGTGACTAGTTGGAAGAAAAATTGAGCTCTTATGCTTTTTTTGGAAAACAAAATCTATACCCTCTACGCCTTACGGTTTCGATTGTAGATATGTTTAAAGGTTTGTCCATTTTTTGTCTGATTTGATTTATCGCTACTTCTATAACATTTGGAGTTACTAATTCAGGCTCCTCCCAAATAGCGTCTAAAAGTTGCTCTTTTGATACGATTTGATCTGAATGACGAGCTAGATGAGTTAAAACTTCAAAAGGTTTACCCTTAAGCTCTATATCATGACCTTTGTATGTGATCTTCTCTTCATCTGGGTCTATGGTTAAATCATCAATCTTTATAACATTTGTGCCACCAAATCTTAGTCTTGCTTCAATTCTAGCAACCAACACATCAAACTCAAATGGTTTTTTGATATAGTCGTCTGCGCCAGCTCGTAAAGCTTTTATTTCGCTTGCTTTATCATCTTTAGCGGATATCACAACTACTGATGTGCGTGGAGATTTACTTTTTATTATACTTATCAAATCAACCCCATCACCATCAGGAAGCATCCAGTCTGTTAAAACTAAGTCATAGTTTCTAATACCTATGTAATATTCTGCATCTTTAAAGCTTTCTGAACTATCGGTTTGATAGCCAAACTCTTGTAAGCCTTCAGCGATAGTTTTATTTAAAGTAACTTCGTCTTCTACGATTAATATTCTCATTCTTGTTTCCTTAATATTAAGTTAAAAAGCGATTGTATCATATTTTAAGAAAAATTTCAAGATTTTTTAATATAAAATTAATATTTTTTTTCTAACTCAATTCCAACATCGCATTTGCGGAGTATTTTGGGCTTATAAATTTTCATTTTTATACGTGTTATGAGGGGATATTTTGCTTTTAATTTGCTAAAAATATCTTTTAAAGACTCTTCAAGAGTAAAATATTTATTTTTTTTGTACTCTTTTTCTATAAATTTTGCGACCTTAGAATAATCAATAACCATATCCTCGCCCTTAAAAGATAATTTTACAGATATGATAACATTTTGTGCAGTAACTCTCTCTTTTTTTAAAAGTCCTATAATGCATTGAAATTTTAAATTTTTAATTAGTATTTTCATACCACTTGTTTCTCTTTGCCTCCAAAAAGTCTTATAATATTTGGAATATGTTTATAAAATATTATAAATACGATGATAAAAATTGGTGCATGGGTTTTAATATCTGGCATATCATAGTGGAGCAAGTATGATGCTATCACAAATGCAAAAACACCCCCTAAAGATGCAACAGATGAAACTTTTAAGCTTTTTCCAAGTCCAAACCATACAATGCCTGCTATAAGAATCTCAATAGGTAAAAACCATACAAGAACTCCAGCAGCAGTTGCTACACCTTTTCCGCCTTCAAATTTCAAATAAGGACTAAAGCAGTGTCCAATAACCGCCATGATGCCTATCATCCACTGCACTGATGTGCTAAGTCCAAATAAAAAGGCTATGATGATTATGAACAATCCTTTAAATGCATCTAGTGCAACAGTTGCTATAGCTAGCTTTTTTGCTAAAGCAGGATTTGTCTGTTTTACAACCCTTAAAACATTAGTTGCGCCTATATTTTTACTTCCTTCTTCCCTTATATCTTTTTTACCGAATATTTTCGCTAGTATTAGTCCAAAAGGTATGCCGCCAATGAGATAGGCTAAAATGTAAAGTTGTACGTTTGAATTTAAAAACATTTGAAAAATAGAGTTTGTCACTATTATATCCTTATTAATTATATAAGCGTTGATTTTATCAAAAAATATATTAATTAAGCTTTATGCTAATTCTTTTTTAAGTCAATAGCTGTTAATATTCAAAACATTTTACAAAAAAATTGCAAAAAAAGGAGTTATATTGAGAAAGTTGTTATTGGTTGCAATTATAGCTAATTTTATCTTTGCAAGTGAAGTAAAAGTTGCTCTCGCAGCAAATGTATCTTACGCTTTTGATGAGTTGGTTCAAGTTTTTACAAAAAAATATCCACATGTAAAAATAACACCTATCATATCAGGAAGCGGAAGTTTGAATGCGCAGATAAAAAATGGTGCTCCTTATGATATATTTATGTCTGCAAATATGAAATATCCGCAAGATTTACATGTAGCCAAAATGACTGCTTTTAGACCCATTGTTTATGCAAAAGGAAAATTAGCTTTTGTATCAAAAAAAATTCAAAACTTACAAGATATAAAAATCTTACTTGGTAAAGATGTAAAAAGTATAGCTGTTGCAAATCCCACCCTTGCTCCTTATGGACAAGCTACTATAGAGGCTCTTAAGAACTTTGGTATTTATAAAGATGTAAAAGGTAAGATTATCTATGGTCAAAGTATTGCACAGACTTTAACTTACGCGCTTAAAGTTACAAGTGTTGGTTTTGTGGCATCTTCTGCCCTTTATTCTCCAAAGTTAAAAGGGGTAAAATTATTTTATAAACAAGTAGATGAGAAATTTTATACACCTATAAAGCAGGGTATTATACTTTTAAAAAGAGCTTCTAAAAACTCTGATGCGAAAGCTTTTTATGATTTTATATTAAGTAAACGCGCCAAAGAGATATTTAAAAAATATGGTTATAGTATTTAATGAATAAAATTCCAGCCATAGTTACAAATATAGAGAGTAATGATATTTTAAACATAGTTAGTTTTGGATTTGAGAACTATAATCTTGCTATGATGTGTTTAGAGGTTGGAAATTTACATGTAAATGATAAAGTTGTATTGAGTGTTAAGCCATCGTCAGTCGCCATAGGAAAAGATTTTAATGGCAGTTTAAGTTATTCAAATCAGCTTGTCGGACAGATAAAAAAAGTTGATATGGGCGATTTGCTTTGTGCGTTGTATGTTGATGTAAAAGGGGTGATTATTAAAAGTATCATAACTAAAAAATCAGCTCTAAGGATGAATCTTACATGTGAAGATAACGTAACTTGCATCATCAAAGCGAGCAATCTTTCTATATTGGAAGTTGTTAAATGATAGATTTTATGCCTTTTTTTATCTCTTTTAAGCTTGCGCTTGTTACAACTATTATACTTTTTATACTCTCTTTGCCCCTTGCTTGGTATCTTTCTCAGACGCGCTCACCATTAAAGCCTATTATCGAAGCGATAACAAGTTTACCTTTGGTTCTTCCGCCTTCGGTTTTTGGTTTTTATATGCTCATACTTTTGTCGCAAAATTCTCCTATTGGGGCATTTTTTATGAAAAGTTTTGATATGAGTTTAGTGTTTAGTTTTAGTGGTCTTGTAGTGGCTAGTTGTCTGTATTCGCTTCCATTTATGGTTCAGCCGTTGCAAAGTGGATTTGAGGGGTTAAGTAGAGAGCTTTTTGAAGCTTCTTACGTGGGCGGACATAGCAAGATAGACACCATTTTAAAAGTAGCCTTGCCAAATATGAAGCCATCACTTTTAACTGCTTTTATCATAACTTTTGCCCATACAGTAGGAGAGTTTGGTGTAGTTTTGATGGTGGGCGGAAGCATACCAGGACAAACAAAAGTAGCAAGTGTTGCCATATATGAAGCGGTTGAGACTTTGGATTATAAAATGGCACATATTTATAGTTTAATAATGCTAGTTATCAGTTTTTTAGTGCTTTTTAGCGTTTACAAATTTAACCAAAAAAGAGCCTTTAAGGTTGATAGATGATTGATTTACATGTAAAAAAAGAGTTACTTTGCAAAGATAGCAAGATGGATCTACATGTAGATTTACATGTAAAAAATGGTAATTTTATTGCTATAAGTGGGGAAAGTGGGGCAGGAAAGAGTACATTTTTAAGGGTTTTAGCCGGACTTGAAAAGAGTAAAAGTAAGATAGTCGTTGATGGAAATATTTGGCAAGATGAAAAAATATTTTTGCCCCCACAAAAAAGAAAAATTGGTTTTGTATTTCAAAATTATGCACTTTTTCCAAATATGAATGTTTTGCAAAATCTTATTTTTATAAAAAATGACGTAAAAAAAGCCCAAAAACTTTTAGATATGTGTGGACTTGGAAAGCTTAAAAATCGTCATATACAGACCTTAAGTGGTGGTCAAAAACAGCGTGTAAGTTTATGTAGAGCTTTAATGAATGAGCCAAAACTTTTACTTTTAGATGAGGCGTTTTCTGCGCTTGATAGCAATATGAGAGTAAAGCTTCAAGATGAACTTTTAAATTTTCATAATGAATTTAAAACAACAACCTTTATGGTCACACATGATCCAAGCGAAATATATAAACTAGCAAACTTAGTTATCGTTTTAAGTGATGGAAAAGTGGTAAAACAAGGAGAGCCAAAAGAGGTTTTGCTTAAAACAAAAGGTAATCAAAAGTTTTCACTTTATGCCAAAGTGCTAGATATAAAAAAAGTCGATATTGTCTATGTTATAATCTTATCTATAGGGCAACAAATCACCGAAATCATAATCGATAAAGAGGAAGCAAAAGACTTAAAAATAGGTGATAAAGTCAGTGTTTCTACAAAAGCTTTTGATCCTATTATCACAAAATAGTTTTATCTTTTGATAGATATTTTTTAATTCTTATGCTTAAACTTATAATCACATAAATCAAAGCAATTCCAAAATATCCTTGGAAAAGAAGTTTTTTGTCATCCCCTTGCATATCAAAATGATTTAGTGTTCCAGAGATTGCTCCAAGGGTTAAAAAAATTGCGAAAAAGATTATAAATTCACCTATGATAGGTTTTTTAGCGATGCTTAAAAGTTTATTTGATTCGTTCATTTTCCATTTTGTCCACGATCTCTTTTGCTCCATTTTGGGAGATTTCATAAGATAATTTTGATGACATTTGCTCTATATCTGCTGTTTTTATTGTGTTTAAAACCATATCTTTTGTGACATCTTCTTGTCTGCAAAGATACGCCAAGTTTTTATCTTTTAAAGCTTTTGCGTTGAAATATTGGTGATCTGCTGCGGCGTAAGGAAAGGGGATAAAAAGAGTTGGCAAGTTTGAAGCAACAAGCTCCCAAAGACTACTTGCACCAGATCTTGATATGGCAAAATCGGCCTCTTGCATTTTTACATGTAGATTTTTATCAAAATCAAATAAATCAACTTTTATATCAAGGGTTTCGTAAAACTCTTTTAGATTTTGAAGTTCATTTTTACCGCATTGATGGATGATTTTTATATCTTTTTTAGCTAAATCTTTAGCTAATGATTTTGCTAGAGTGTTTATATAGGTTGCCCCTTGGCTTCCGCCTAAAAAAAGAATTGTTTTAAGCGTATCTCTTTTTCGTGCATTTTCAAAAAAGCGGCTTGATACAGGGTAGTTTGTATGAATTGTTGCATTTTCATAGGAGCTAAAAACCTCTTTTGCATACGGTTTTAAAAGACTGTTTAAGCGCCCTAAAATAGCATTTTGTTCATGTATAAAAAGTGGAATTTTGCTTATTAGAGCTCCAAATGATGCAGGAGCTGCTGAGTAGCCACCCACTGAAAATACTTTATCAACACCATGTGAAGCAAAAATCTTTTTACATGTAAAACTCTGTTTGATGATATTAAAAAGTGAAAAAAGTTTATTTAGTCCTTTTTTATTGACAACTCCACTACTTGGTAAAAAATATACTTTTTTAAAGCCTGGATATCCTTCAAACCATGCTTTGTCTTGCCCATTTTGCGAACCTATGTAGATAGGTCTAATACCACGTTTGTTATACTCTTCGCACACAGCCTTTGCTATGGACAAATGTCCGCCTGTTCCTCCTCCTGTGATTGCTATCATGTTCGTCTTACCCTTTTACTTACCATTAAAACCATTCCCATACCAATACCAAGCGCTAAAAGCGAACTTCCCCCATAGCTTAAAAATGGAACGGCTATTCCTTTTATGGGAGTGATTGATGTGATGCCGTAAGCATTCATTAAAAATGAAAAAGTTACCAAAAGTCCCATGCCTAAACTAAATAAATAGTAAACTTTATTTGTATTTCTGCTAGCGATTTTAAATATACGAAATACTAGTATATACATCAAAATTGTTATAATCAAAACTCCAATAGCTCCAATTTCTTCGCTGATGCCAGATAGCACAAAGTCAGTGTGAACTTCACTTAAAAATCCAAGTTTTAAGCTCCCTTGCCCTAAGCCTTCACCAAAAAGTTCACCATGTTTTATGGCGTTTAGTGAGTGGGATATTTGATATCCTTCGGTGACATTTGGCACTCGTAAAGCACTAGCGATACTTTCAGGAAAAAATGAAAGTACCATATCTTGTATGCCACCCCACCAATTTTTAATACGCAATATCCTATGCTCTGATGTTACTATGGCGATAATTGCGACGCAAATAGCGCCTAAAATACCAAGGGAGAAAAATCTAAAACTTGTTCCAGCAAAAAATGCCATAACCGCTAATGTTAAAGCTAAAACTACAACCTGTCCAAGGTCATTTTGCATAATTGCTATAAGATAAACAACCAGTAAAAATACCCCAATGTATGGGATGAGCAGTTTTAATTCATCTGTAAGGGATTTTTTACTATCGTCTAATCTTCTTGCAAAACTCCATGCCAAAAAATAGACAAAACCTATTTTAAAAAACTCCACAGGTGCAAAAGAGAAGCCTGGTAGCCTTATCCATCTTCGTGCGCCTCCTGATTCTGTAACAAAAGAGGCTGGTAGATAGTGCATAGCACCCATTGCGATAAGACATAAAAAAAATATAAAAAATCCAATCCAAGGCATCGCTTTGTCTGGATTTAGACAAGATATGGTCCACATAATTATGATGGTCGCTAATCCTACTATGAATTGTCTAATAAAAAAATGGTATGGGCTATATCCGTAATAAAGTGTAGTAAAAACAGGCAAAGAGAGTGAAAATATAATGCTTATAGTTATCAAAGCAGCACTTAGGTAAAAAAGTTGTCTATCAGTTGCCAAAATATCTCCGTTAAGTTTCTTGTGATTGTATCTAAGTGTTGCTTGAGTTTCATTTAAAGCCATTAAAAGTCTTTGTTTGGTACAATCATTTTTAATAAAAACAAAACAGAAGAGGAAAACTATGGTAAAAGTAGAATTTTTAGGTCCTATAGATAGAGATGATATGGCAGTTGATATAAAAAATCTAAAACAATTAAGGGATATATTGATAGAAGATAAAAGCATTATATCCTGGCTTGATACTTGCTCTGTTGCTTTAAACGACACAATTGTTTCAAGTTTGGATGTGGAACTTAAAGATGGAGATAAAATCTCGCTTTTACCACCAGTTTGCGGAGGATGATGTGTTAGAATTACATGTAGGAAGTTTGGATGTAAATACCATACATTCAAATTGGTATGATGAGTATAAGATGAAAAATTGTGGTGCGTTTGTTAGTTTTGTAGGAATAGTTCGTGATGAAGATGGAATAGATGGTCTTAGTTTTGATGTTCATGAGCCTATTTTAAATAAATGGTTTGAAGCTTGGAAGAATAAGCTTAAAAAGCAAAATTCGCATCTTTTAATGGCGCATTCAAGTGGAGATGTGTTAAACCATGAGAGCTCATTTATGTGTGCGGTCATATCTCCAAAAAGACGAGTTGGACTTGAGATGCTAGATGAATTTGTGGAAGATTTTAAGGCAAATGCGCCTATTTGGAAGTATGATTTGAAAGATGGTGAAAGAATTTATGCAAAAGCTCGCAGTAAAGCGTTGCCAAATGCTGGAATATTAAGTTAAAAAGAGGAAAAAATGAAAAAATGGAAATCGTACGAAGAGACTATTGAAGATTTAAAAAAGACATTTTCAAAACGAGCGAAGTGCGAATATGTAAATTTATTAGATGCTCACGGACGTGTTTTAGCTCAAGATTTGATAGCTAAACAGAGTTGTCCTGAATATCCAACCTCTAGTATGGATGGGTATGCTTTTAAATATGAAGATCAAGATTTAGGCGAATTAAAGATAATAAGTTTTGTGCCGGCTGGAACAGATACAAGTGTATCAGTTGGCAAAGGTGAGTGTGTGAAAACTTTTACAGGCTCACTTATGAGTGATGGAAGCGATACTCTTATACCCATAGAAAATGTTGAGGTTAAAGGTGATAAAATCATTATAAAAGAGAAGGTTTCTAAAAATTTTTCTGTTAGACCTATTGGAGAAGCTTACTTCAAAGGTGATGTTCTGATAAAAAAAGGTACAACTATAACATATAGAGAGATAGGAGTTATAGCTGAGCAAGGCTTGGTTCAAGTTCCTGTTTTAATCAAACCTCGTGTAGCGATTCTTTCAACTGGCGATGAGGTTGTTGATATTGGTGAACCTATAACAAGAGATTCTCAAATACGTAGTTCAAGCCATATGATATTAGCGTGCATTTGTAAAGAAGTTGGTGCTGAACCTATTGTGCTTGGGGTTGCAAAAGATGATAAAGAGTTCATAAAAAGACGAGTTATAGAGGGTTTAGAAGTTGCTGATATTGTTTTAACTACTGGTGGAGTTAGTGTAGGTGATTATGATTTTGTAAAAGATGTGGTTAATGAAGTTGGTGTTGAGATGGTTGTTGAAGGTTCAGCCATCAAGCCAGGACGACATATAAGGGTTGTAAAAGCTGGAGAAAAATACATAATCGCACTCCCAGGTTTTCCATATAGCACTATCGTTGGATTTTATCTATATGGAGTGAGATTGATTGAGCATTGGTTATATAAAGATTTTGATAGACGTTGTGGCGAGGCCATAATCGATGAGGATTATAAAAAACGTTCAAGGTTTAAAGAGTTTACTGCATGTAACTTAAAAGAAGTTGGCGATAGTTTACATGTAGATTTAGAAGGTAAGGTGAAAGGAAGTAGTGCGATTATTACAAATCTTTTAAATAAAGCGGTTCTTTTATGTGTTGATGTGGATAAACAACTAACAAAAAAAGGCGAAAAAGTTACATTTTTAAAGCTACATGATTAGTTTTTGAAAATAGCTTTAAAAACTAGAGTTATTCCATGATAAAAAGGGGTAAAATATCACATCTTGCCCCTTTTTGATGTTGCAATCTGGCAATATATAACCGTTGCATCTATTTAGTATATTCATCATTCCAGCTTGCACTTTTATAGGCTTAAAATATTTTCCGTTAAAAAAACCTGGTCTTACGCTTTGGGAGTTATTTTTAAATCTAATATCTTGCAAAGTTTGTGTTAAAATTCCTTGAGAGTGGTCTGGTTTTAAGCCATAAAGTCTATATATCAAAGGAGTACAAAGTATTTCAAAACCTAGCATTGCTGACATGGGTAATCCTGGAAGGTGAAGTAAAGGAGTTTTATTTAGAAAACTAAGCCCGCTTAGCCCAGCTGGCGCTAAAGCAACGCCACGAAACACAGGCTTTAAAAATCCATCAAGCTTTTCAATAGCATCATTTTTACTCATACCACCTATCGTTACAATAGCATCGCAATTTTTAAAATCTAAAAGAGCTTTTTTGACCTTTTTTGGATTGTTTTTTGTCACAACTATAGTTGTTGTTTTTGCTCCAAAACTCTCTCCTCTAGCACTTAGAGCGTAGCCATTTGAGTTATAAACAAGCGCTTTTTGATCTTTTTGTGCCACATCAACAAGTTCATCACCAATGCAAAGATAGCCTATTTTTACTCTTTTTAAAACTTCAATCTCGCTTACTCCTTGGCTTGCAAGATTTGCTATATCAAAGGCGTTTATGATTTTTCCTTTTTGGATAAGAAGTTCGCCTTTTTTTATATCTTCACCCTTTGGTTTTATAAAATTTTGATTTAGTGAATTTTGTATATCTTTTTGCTTTATGATTTGATTTTTTACTTTTTCATTTTCTACAATGCCTATATATTTTTGTTTTAAATATGAACCTGTGCTAACTTTTTTTAATTCTTTTACATGTAAAAAAGATTGTGTGGTATCATCTTTTTTTAGTGCGTAACCATCTCTTAGGCTTATATTTTTTAAAGGTAGGGAAAATGAAGCATAAAAATTATTCGCTATAAATCGCCTACTTGCTTTTGAAATAGGCACAAGTTTAGTGTTTTGTTTAGGCTTTACATGGTGATAAATCAATTCTAGTGCACTTTTTAAAGACATTTTCATAAAGTAATTATATCATTAATAAACAAAAAAATGGTACAATACGAACTTTTTTGAGGAGAATTTGATGGAACAATTTTATAACCTAACGATAAATCTTCACGTTGGAATGGTTTATCTTACTCTATTGATGGCATCAGTGATGTTTTTTGTGCTTACAAAAGATAATCCTAAAAAAAGCTATCTTGGATTTTTGCCTCTTTATTACGGAGCATTAACAGCCTTAGCTTTTACAGGTGCAGTTATGATAAATTTTTTCCATGGTTTAACACCTATTGTTATGAGTATAGCCTGGATATATATGCTAATTAGCACCATAAAAACTTATAAGATAACAAAAAAAGAGCTAATTCTTACAGGTGACAGTTTAAAAAAGATAAAGCTAAAATATATCATCGATATTGCTATTTTAGTATGTTTTATCATATATAGGTTTGTTTGATGCAATTTTTATATTTAAATGAAGAGTTAAAAGATGAGATCGTTTTAAAAAATGAAAACTTCAAATACATCATAAAAGTACGTCGCGAAAAAGAAAATTCTATTTTACATGTAAGAAATTTAAAAGATGATAATATTTATGTCTATAAGTTGGTAAATATTGAAAAAAAAAGTGCTGTCTTAAAGCTTTTAAAAGTGGAAAATAGTCCCAATAAAGGGAGTGACTTTAGGCTTGCTTGGTCTATCGTAGATGTGAAGATAGTTGAAAAAACGTTACCGATGTTAAACGAAATGGGAGTTGGCGGAATCGATTTTGTATATACTAAGTTTTCTCAAAAAAATTTTAAAATAGATTTAGATAGACTAAAAAGAATCCTTATAAGTTCTTGCGAACAGTGCGGAAGAAGTGATTTGATGGATTTTAAAATCTATGATGATTTAAGCTCTTATATAGATGAGCATGATGATTTTTATGTTTTAGATTTTGGCGGAAAGAGTTTTGAAAAAGATGATAGCATTAAAAAAGTTCTTATTGGATGCGAGGGTGGATTTAGCGAGGAAGAGAGAAAGCTTTTTGATAAAAATAGGGTTTTAGGATTTGATGCGAAACTCATTTTAAAAAGTCAAAGTGCAGCTTGTGCTGTTGTATCTAAATTATTGCTTTAGGTTTAAAATTAGTTAAATAAGGTAACTTTTATTTTTTTTATCAATATGCAAAAAATCAATATATTCAAGATTTACATATTTTTTGTTTAAAAAAGTAGCATTTTTTTGTAAATTTGATACTTTTTTGCAAATTTATTGATATTTTTATCAAAGTTATTCTAACTTTAAGAAAACTTTTGATAGTATTTCAGTCCCCCCTAATTGCAGTAGGCATTTTTGCCTACTGTATTTCATAAAAGTTTTATTTATGAAATTGGAGCGTTATTTAAAATAAGGATTTAATAAATGAAAAAGGATATTCATCCAGAATATGTACAGTGTACAGTTACATGTGCATGCGGAAACAGTTTTGAGACAATGTCTAATAAAGCTGAAATGAAGATAGATATCTGCTCATCTTGTCATCCATTTTTTACGGGAAGTGAGAAGATAGTGGACTCTGCTGGTCGGGTTGAGAAGTTTAAAAGAAAATACAACCTTAAATAAACCGCTAAGTTTTGGGTTGAATTATGGTATATTTTATCCCAACACCCATAGGAAACTTAGAAGATATCTCGCAAAGGAGTTTAAATCTCCTTATGCGAGTTTCGTATATTTTTTGCGAAGATACTCGAGTTACAAAAAAACTTATATCCCTTTTAGAACAGCGTTATAATCTTAAAAATACTCCAAAACACTATATATCCTTTCACTCTCACAATGAAAAAGAGGTTATTCAAAACCTTAGTATTGATACTTTAAAAACTCAAGACCACGCTTTTGTAAGCGATGCTGGTATGCCTTGCATAAGCGATCCAGGCGCTTTGATGGTTAAATTTTGTCAAGACAATGGTATAGATTATGAAGTCTATAGCGGAGCAAATGCCCTTTTGGTTGCGGTTGCATCAAGTGGTTTTGAACAAAATGAGTTTAGTTTTTTTGGTTTTTTGCCCCACAAAGGAAGAGAAAGAGTTTTAAAGTTAAATGAAGTGTTAAATTCGAATCAAAGTGTTATCTTGTATGAAGCGCCCCACCGCATAGAACAACTTGCAAATGAGCTTGCCGTAAATGCTCCACAAAGAAGAGTTTTTTTTATAAAAGAGATAAGTAAAAAGCACGAAAAAAAATATTTTGGAAAAGCTTGCGACGTGGAACAGATGATAAAAGAAGCAAATCAAAAAGGCGAATGGGTTGTGGTTGTAGAAAAAAATCCAAACCCAACTGACTTTTCACCTTTGAATATAGATGATATAATGGGGCTAACTTTAAAGCCCAAACAAAAAGCTAAACTTCTTTCTAAACTAACTGGAAAATCCACGGAAATCTGGTATAAAAAGCTCACAAATTAAAAAAATCTCTACCATTAAAGAGAAAATTTAAGACATTTTGGCTAATATGTCTTTTATGATATTATACGGCAAACAATTATTTTTACATGTAATTAAACAACAACCTAGCATCGTTAAAAAGGTTTACTTAACTAAAGAGTGCGATAAGAGGCTTTTTTCTCAGATAAAAGCGCTAAAAGTTCCCATAGAAAGGTCAGATTTTAAAAAAGCTCAAGCCTTAGCACATGGGGGAAATCATCAAGGCTTTTTAATGGAGATAAATGATCTTCAATTTGCTTCTTTAGATGATGTTAAAAATGGTAACTTTTTAGTTTTTCTTTATGGTTTGAGTGATGTTGGAAATATAGGAGCAATCTGCAGAAGCGCTTATGTTTTTGGCGCCGATGCTGTTATAGTGGGCGGAGTAAAAAGTTTAAATCTTGAAGGCGTTTTAAGAACTTCAAGCGCAGCGGCTTTAAATATACCCATTGTTTTAGCAACCGATGCTTTAAGTGCTTTAAATGAACTAAAGCAGAAAGATTTTTCTCTTTATGGAAGTGATATGAGTGGCGAGAGTGTTTTACATGTAAAATTTAACGATAAAAAAGTGCTTATTGTGGGGAGCGAAGGGGAAGGAATACCTAAAAAGGCACTGCAAAAATGCGATAGTATAGTTAAAATCGATATGAAAAGAGAGTTTGATTCGTTAAATGTCAGCGCAGCAACTGCGATTTTATGTGATAGGATTGTGAATGGATAATATAAATTTTTTAGAAGAGGTTGGTTTATCGGAAGTTTCAAGAAAAACTCATATTGAGACAAAATTTTTACGATACATGGTAAATAAGGAATTTGGCAAGCTAAATCGTATAAATACTATCGGTTTTGCTAAGATACTTAGGCGTGAATATGGTTTGGATTTGGATTCTTGGCTAGAAGAGTTTAATGCGTATTGGCAAGATAAAGGCTCTTTACATGTAAAACAAAACGTATCTGTTGTTCAAGATATACCAGAAAAAAAGAGATCTTTTAAAGGTGTGATTTTTCTGCTTTTATTAGCTATGGTTTGTGCAATAGGTTGGTATTTTAAAGCTGATAAATATATATTAAGCCTTATAAATCCATCTGCAAATCAAGTAAATCAAGAGATGAAACAAGATGAACAAGTTGATAATGTTGAAGATAGTGAATTTATTGATAATGAACTAAATGAGCCTATAGAAGATGTGAACGATGTTCGAGTTGTTGAGCTAAACTCTACTGATGATGAAAATGAAACACAAATGGTGATTGATATAAATGATACAAATATATCAGACATAATAACTGAAGATGAAAATATTAGCATAGAAGAAAATAATACAACTGTAGATGAGGAAAAAGATGATGAGGGAGGAGATGAGATTTATCTTCAGCCTATTAAAAAGATTTGGGTTGGTATTGTGGATTTGCAAACTCGAAAACGAACCCAATACACAACAAGTAAAGTTATTACGATTGATCTTAAAAAACCACAAATCATCATAACAGGTCATGGAAGTTTTACATTGATGTATGAAAGTGGAAAAGAGATTGTTCCTAATTCGAGAAGAACCATGTATTATTATATAGATGGCGGCACGATAACAAGTATTAATAAAAAAGAGTTTATAACATACAATGGTGGTAGGTCTTGGTAAGAGTAGTTTTAGCTTTATTAGTTTGTATAAATTTTTTACATGCAAGTTCTTTGAGTGTTGCTAGGAGTTTTGTAGATGCAGATACTTATATGAGCAAGAGAAATCTTATAAATGCACTTTTTTCAAATAGCTCAAAATATACAAAAAGTTCCACCGGCGAGATAGATACGTTAAAAATTTTACATGTATTAAAAAGTAATGGCTTACTAAATCTTTCATACGAAAATCCTTCGGAGATTATATTGAGATTTGATACAAAAGGTAGTCCATTTGTAGCTTTACGCCTTATTAACGATACGCTTGAAAATATGGGATATAGCAATTATCTAGTTAAAAATATAAGTAAACATGAGGATGTTTTATCAGTTGCTTTTGCTTTAAAATCAGATAGCGTAGTTGATCCTGTAGAGTTTTCATCAAAGCTCGAAAGACAAGGTTGTATAGTACAGAGTATTCAAAGAAGTGGCCAGGATTATTGGAGTTATAAGATAAATGCCAAAAATGCAAAGATAAAAACTATTGTATTGCAAAAAAATGCAAGATTAAAACTAAATAAGCCCAATCGTGCTTATTGGTTTACAATTTTTGGTAGCGATAGTGTAGAAATTTTTGCACATGTTGCTGATAATTGGTTTGCAAAGATAACATTTTACGATAAATTTTTACACCCTTTAAAGGAGATAGTTGAGAGTGAAAAAAAGCAAAGTTTACATGTAAAAATACCTCAAAACTCTTTTTATATGAAAGTTGAAGATAGGTATAGGCTTGAAAATATAAGACGCGGTCTTACGTTTATATTGAGATAGAAAAGGAAAAAAAGATTATGTTTGATGAGATTAGATTTAATACTATAGATAGATTGCCAAATTATGTATTTGCTCAAATAAATGCTATAAAACTTGAGGCTCGTCGTGCTGGAGAGGATATTATAGATTTTTCTATGGGAAATCCAGACGGAAAAACTCCGCAGCACATAGTAGATAAACTTTGTGAGTCAGCAAATAAAGATAAAACTCACGGATATAGCGCAAGTGCAGGTATTTATAAACTGCGTTTGGCAATTTGTAATTGGTATAAAAGAAAATATGGAATAGAGTTTGATCCAGATAGTGAAGCCATTGTGACCATGGGAAGTAAAGAGGGCTTTGTTCACTTGGTAACTGCTATTATAAATCCAGGTGATGTGGCTGTTGTGCCTGAGCCAGCTTATCCTATCCATACGCAAGCATTTATCATCGCAGGCGGAAATGTTCATCAGATAAAGCTTGGGTTTGATGATGAATTTAAGTTAAAAGAGGATGATTTTTTTGCTCAACTAGAGCAGGCTTTTAAAGAATCTATTCCAAAGCCAAAATATGTAGTTGTAAACTTTCCTCACAATCCCACAACAACGACAGTTAATAAAGATTTTTATGAAAAACTTGTGGCATTTGCAAAGAAAGAGAGATTTTATATCATAAGTGATATCGCTTATGCAGAGCTTACTTTTGAAGATTACAAAACCCCTTCTATCTTCGAAGTTGAAGGCGCAAAAGATGTGGCAGTTGAAGGCTACACTCTATCAAAAACTTACAATATGGCAGGTTGGAGAGTTGGTTTTTTGGTGGGAAATCCAAAGCTAATAGCAGCGGTTAAAAAGATAAAATCTTGGTTTGATTATGGTCTTTTTACTCCTATTCAAGTGGCAGCTACTGTGGCGCTTGATGGTCCTCAAGAGTGTGTTGAGGATATAAAAGCTACCTATTATAAACGTCAAGAGGTGCTTTGTGAAAGTTTTGAAAATGCTGGTTGGAAAGTTGGCAAGCCAAAATCCTCCATGTTTATATGGGCAAAAATTCCCGATTGCGCTATGCATTTAGGAAGTATGGAGTTTTCAAAACAGCTTTTACAAGATGCAAAAGTGGCAGTAAGTCCAGGCATAGGTTTTGGGCAACATGGCGAAGGTTATGTTAGAATTGCGCTAATAGAGAATGAAAACCGTATCCGGCAAGCAGCAAGAAACATAAAAAAGTATTTAAAACAATTAAAAGAGGCAAAGTGAAAGTAGCAATTTTAGGAGTAGGCACTGTTGGAAGTAGTGTTGTTAGGATATTGGAAAAAAACCGTGATGTTGTTAAGGCAAGAAGCGGAGAAGAGATTGTTCCTGTTGTAGGGTTAGTAAAAAATTTAAACAAAAAACGAGATGTAAATATTCCTTTAACTGATGATTTGCAAAGTGTTTTAGATAGGGATGATATAGATATATATGTAGAACTTATGGGAGGAGTTAAGGACTCTTATGAGATAGCTAAAAAGGTATTAAAAAAAGGAAAATCTTTAGTTACTGCAAATAAAGCAATGCTTGCGTATCATAGATATGAGCTTCAAGGGCTTACAAAAGATATAAGTATAGGTTTTGAGGCTAGTGTTGCTGGCGGTATCCCTATCATAAAAGCGTTGCGTGAGGGTTTAAGTGCTAATAGAATTGAATCAATACATGGCATTATGAATGGAACTTGTAACTACATTTTAACTAAAATGATGAATGAAAATGTGGATTTTGAAGATGTGCTAAAAAAAGCGCAAGAATTAGGTTATGCTGAAGCAGATCCGACTTTTGATGTGGGTGGATTTGATGCGGCTCATAAATTATTGATACTTTCAAGTATCGCTTATGGCGTTCACGGAAAACCAGAAGATATACTTATTGAAGGCATTGAAAATGTATCTCAAGAGGATATTAGTTTTGCTAAAGAGTTTGATTATAAGATAAAATTGCTTTGTATTGCAAAAAGATTAAGTGCACATGTAGAACTTCGCGTGCATCCAGCTCTTGTGCCAAATGATAAAATGATAGCAAAAGTAGATGGTGTGATGAATGGTATAAGCGTTATGGGAAATGCAGTTGGTGAAACTATGTATTATGGTGCAGGAGCAGGAGGAGATGCAACGGCTAGCGCAGTTATTTCAGATATTATTGATATAGTTAGAGATGGTCAAAATTCCCCAATGCTTGGCTTTAAGCGTCCGCTTGAAAATGTAAAATTTGATATATTGCCAAGTGATGAAATAGTTACTAACTACTATATAAGACTTAGTGTAAAAGATGAGCAAGGGGTTTTAGCTCACATATCAAATCTTATGAATTCTCACAATATATCCGTAGAAAAGTTTTTGCAAAAACCAAAACAAAATCCAAAAGAGGCTACTTTGCTTTTCTCAACCCATAAGGCAAAAGAGAAAAATATCAAGCAGATGATAAAAGAGCTTTCAAGCTTGCCTTTTATCACCGAAAAGCCAAATATGATACGCATCGAAAAATAGATGCTAAGCCTCGGTCAAAGTGGAGAGAAAAAAGCGCAAAAGTATTTAAAAAAACAAGGCTTAAAAATACTTACATGTAATTTTCACTCTCGCTTTGGCGAGATAGATATAGTGGCTAGTGATGGGGAGATTTTGCATTTCATAGAGGTTAAAACTTCCCAAAACTACGACCCACTTGAACGCATAACGCCCCAAAAAGTTAAAAAACTTTTAAAGACTATTGACTTCTATCTTTACACCCATCCAACAAACCTACCTTATCAATTAGATGCGATTGTAGTTCGAAAAAATATAGAGTGGATACAAAATATCACAATTTTTTAATATTTGTCTTTTGTTTAAACTTTGAATGCTATAATTACGCATATCAAAACCGAAGGAGAAGAGGTTAATGGGAAAATATATTGAATTAAATAATTCTAATTTTGACGTAGTAAAAGAGGGTGTTGCATTGGTGGACTTTTGGGCACCATGGTGCGGACCTTGCCGTATGATAGCGCCTGTTATAGAGGAGTTGGCAGAAGAGTTTGATGGCAAAGCAAAGATTTGTAAAGTCAATACTGAAGATGAACAAGATTTAGCTATTAAGCATGGTATTCGTTCAATCCCAACCATACTTTTTTATAAAGATGGTGAGATTGTTGATCAAATGGTTGGTGCAACTTCAAAGAATGTACTAGCCGATAAGTTAAATTCACTACTATAATGTCAAAAGGGAGAAGAACATTCTCCCTAAATTATCTTTTTGCATCATTTTTTGGTGCATTGATGATAGCGGGAGCGTTTGCTTACTATAATTATAAGTTTTCGCAGTATAAGTTTATTGACTTTGAAAAGTTAGTTTTTTATAAAAAAGCAGACCTTTTTTACCCTAAAAAAGAGAACTATGTCGTTTTAGTGTATAGTTCGAGACAGACAGACTTCAAAGATATTTTTTCAAAAATCAAACATGACTACCCTATTATTGCTATTGATATTCATCAGTCAAAAAGAGATGGTAAGGAGCAAGGAGTAGAATTTGTTAGTAGTGGGATAAATACTTTGTTAAAATTTGTCCAAAGATTTAATATTTATGAAGTCCCAACTGCGTTTTATATAAAAAAGCAGAACAAAAATCAATATAAACAAAATAGTCCGATTCAGACTATAAGATAAAGGAAAAAATATGTTAGATTTAGCGATAATAGGCGGAGGTCCAGCTGGTCTTACTGCTGGTATGTATGCCACAAGAGGTGGATTAAAAGATGTTATCATGTTTGAAAAAGGAATGCCAGGCGGTCAGATAACACTTAGTAGTGAGATAGAAAATTATCCCGGACAAGATGAGGTGGTAACGGGCATTGATTTAATGGCTTCATGGCCAAAACAATGTACTAAGTTTGGACTAAAACATGAGATGGCTGAAGTAAACAAAGTAAGTAAAAGAGAAGATGGTATTTTTGAGCTTCTTGTTGGAGATAAAACTTACGAAGCAAAGAGTGTTTTAGTGTGCACAGGAAGTAACCCTAGACGTGCAAATGTAAAGGGTGAAGATGAGTTTATGGGTAAAGGTGTTAGTACATGTGCAACATGTGATGGATTTTTTTACAAAGGAAAAGAGGTTGCGGTTTTAGGTGGTGGAGATACAGCACTTGAAGAGGCACATTACTTAGCTAAAATGTGTAAAAAAGTATATCTTATCCATAGACGCGATACCTTTCGTGCATCTCCTGTCATGATAGAGAAAGTTAAAAAAACAGAAAATATCGAACTTGTGCTTAATTCAACCGTAAAAGAGATACAAGGAAGTGTCATGGGTGTTGAAAAAGTAGTAGTTACAAATAAAGAGGGCGAAGAT
>PDWI01001612.1_pt1 | contig 35241 bp, 38 predicted proteins | sample 1430891 | NCBI WGS metagenome assembly PDWI01 (sample SAMN01162508, study PRJNA174530) | Oral metagenome, whole genome shotgun sequencing project. | biome: Marine environment; feature: Marine mammal; material: Swab sample of the gingival sulcus; isolation source: swab sample of gingival sulcus... | reverse complement strand
GTCGAAAAAAAAAAAAAAAAATACAAACAGGCCTCAAACCCGCGTTCTTACTGGGTTTTGCCTTGTAATTCGCTTGTTTAAAAGTGCCGTTTTCGTACAAAAAGTTGGTTTTCATGCCGTCTCTGGGGCAAAATTTCCTTATTTTTCGAGAGCTTAGGCCCAAACAAAAAAAAACAAGGATGCGTGAGCCTAAAAAATACTCGCTGAGCTGTTTTCCTGAGTGCGCTAATCGTTCCGGGTTCGGTTTCTGACCGGGTGTTTCGATTCCTGACCGTAACCGTGTGACGCTGGAACCGCTAAAACGTCCTGTATTCGCTTCTGAGGCGTTTTACGGGTGGCACTGGTAGGTTGATATGCCCCGGTGTGTTTTATGGGTTTACAGGGTAATACAGAGCGATTTAGAGCATGTCCTGATCATTACGCTTGGTGTCATTCCGGGGTTGAGGTTGGTTAGCCCGTGCTCGTCTGTGTTTGCCTGTATCGCTCCATGACGGCTTTTTTGGTACGTGACTGGTATCACCCTATTACCCACCTTGAGATAACGCCATGGCGGGCTTTACAGACGGTTCTACGGCTATTTTAATCCCTCTCCCAAGACTTCTATGATCGGGTAAGCGCCTTCAGGGGTGATCATTCACGGTTCCGGTTTCCCTGCCAAGGATTGAACCCCGTGCCTGTTTTCCTGAATGCGCTCTTTTTTCCGGTTGATTATCTATCCTGAAAAACTACCGCTCATCGCTAGCACCCCCTACCGTTCGTCGGGTGATGCAGCAAGGGTCTTTACTACCGTTCGTCGGTTTGCTAAAGTAGAGGCTCGATCAACCAAACAAAAGGATTAGATAATGATGGATCTTTCGCAATGGCTGGACAGGGCCAGTAAAAGAGCGGGAACCAACAACCGGAACATAATGGGAATGCTTGTTAATGAGGCTCAGCGACAGGCTTATGACCGTGAAGATACCCAATTCGCTCTGTGCGACCGGTTTAGATCACCGAAAAGCATGCTCATCGGCGCAATCAACTGGACGCAGGCAGATAAAAGCCCGGTGCCGGATGAATCAAGCGCCCATGGATGGGGACTGGTTTACCATGAATGGTCAGAAGACAAGCAACTTTTTGCCTTCCCGATGACTATTAAGGAAGTGGATCTACTGCTGATGTTTGATGACTTGTCAGAGCCTGATTTGTTTTATATTAAGTGTCTGTTAAGCGAACGTATTCTGTTTGACTACTGCTACGCCGACATAATCACCGAATCCCCGGGGTCGATTGCGGGCGCTTATGATGAGGTTATTGCCTTGTGTGACTTTATGAGGTATTTTGCCGGGGGCAGGAAAAGACCACCGGTTGCCGCGCCTGACAAGCCCGACCCGGCCGCCATGTGGTTACATGTCATCGAAGAATGGATTAAGGAATCTAACAACAAACCCATAAAAGTGTGGTTTCGCCCCATTGGTGACTGGTTAGAGATTGTGCGTATCTTGAGTCAGGTGGTTGTAGCTCAAAGAGACAGCAAAAAAGTGGGGATGATTGCTGATGGCGCAAAAAATAAACCGGAACAGGAACCGGAACCGGCAACCCGCTCTTTCGATAAGCCAGTGATTAGCAAATATCAGCTCGATGTTGAAGACTATAGCTTGATTGATGTTTACGATATCTGCAATCTCGCTGATATAGATGACCCGTCGGGCGCTACACAGCACGCTATCAAGAAACTGTTGTTTGCGGGTCAGCGTGGTTATAAAGATCGCGTGCAGGATCTGACTGAAGCTATGCTGTCTATCGAGCGAGCGATTAAATTTGCTCAGTTGTCCCGGTAACTACCAACCCAAAGGCCGCCCTCAGGTTTGACCCGGGGCGGCCAAGTCACATAGGTGCAACCATGAACAACAAAATACCTACAGAAGAGTATGAGCAACTATCCCTGATCGCGGCTCTGAAGCGCATCAAGCCCGACATGCTGATGGAGATAAACCCGGCCGCCGGCATGAAACTAAGACCACAACAAGCGGCAAAGGTGAAGCGTTTGGGCTATCAGGCGGGAACGCTGGATATCTTTTTGCCCGAGTACCGGACATATATCGAACTGAAGCGCACCAAGGGCGGCCGACTTACTCCGGAACAAAAAGAGCGGATCCCCCGCTTGATCGCGGCCGGCTATCATGTTATTGTCGGTTTCGGCGCTAAAGATGCGCTCAGCCAGTTTAATGATTTTTTGGGATCGGTTGACGAGCCATGAGCTTTCAGGATGTAAAGATTGCCGCACAAGGCCGCTGGCACGAGATACATAAGGCGCTAGGGATATTTGTCCCCAGTGTCAAACATGTAAAGCACACCCCATGTCCCGCCTGCGGTGGCAAAGACCGGTTCCGGGTCGGCAAGGATTACCACCGCACGGGCCAATGGTTTTGTTCACAAGGTGGCGGCACTACAGGCGGGGACGGGTTTGGTCTGATCGGTCATGTACTGGGCATCGATAAAGGTGAACAACTCAAAGCCGTCGCTAACTATCTACACGTAGAACAGACCGACAATGATCGCTATAAGGAGCAGCGGAACCGGTACGCTCGTGAACAGCGCAAACAAGAATACAGAGAAGCGAAAGAGCGCGCTCAGAAAGCAAAAACCGCAGCAGACAAGGCCCGCACGATGATGACCAGCCCTGCTGACCCGGACCACCCTTATCTGAGAGCAAAAGGTCTGGCGGTGACTTACAACCTGACCCAATGCGGCGCCCGTCTGTTCGTGCCTGCATTCAGTATCGATGGCGAATTGATGGGGGGGCAGGTAATTTTTGGGGAGCCGGAACGGTGGGGTAAGCGGTCATGGGGTGTGGGTGACAAATACCTGATCAAAGGGACGATTAAAAAAGCATCACTGCACTGGCTTGATTACCCACCAGAAGCGAGGCAGCCGATAGCGATCGTTGAGGGCTGGGCAACCGGTGCATCACTCTACGAACCCGAGATCAATTTTAAAGGTGCTGTAGCGGTGGCGTTCGATGCCGGAAACGTGTCAGTTATCGCTAAAGAATTGCTAATAGTCTATCCGGATAGCAAGATCCACATCTATGCTGATGACGATCCAGCCGGACATAAAGCCGCTAATCAATGCCGCCGGCTTTCTCCTGATCGCGTCTCTGTTCACTTGCCGAAATGGTTTAAAAGGGGCGGTTCTCGTCGTGGCACGGATTTTAATGATTACATGATTAGTTGCAGAAGCCGATAAGCGGCTGTTTACATGGGGCCGGTGGAATGTATAATGGGAGACATAACAACACAACACACAGGAGTAACAAGACAATGTCTAATTACATGACCCTTAAAAAAGCTAGATTAATCGATGCCAGTGCTGATGATTTTTACACAAACCTGACTATTTCACTCAATAACATTTATCAGGCGTTTGCTTATGACAAGATGACTTGCCGGTGGGATACCGCTCCAGAGCTGGAACCCGGTGAATTTAAGGAACTCTGTCGGAGCTGGAACCTTGACAGTCGGACTGCATGGGAAAACCTGACTTATTTATTGGATGGTTTTCGACAGGGCTTTGAAGACTATAGCGACAACCTTTAGTTGACGCTCGACTATTACCAGAGCCGTGCCAAGGTGCGGCTTTTTTTATCTCTAGTTGGAAGGATTACAAGATGACAAAACTTGATCAATATCAACAGTTCATTCACACTTCACGCTACGCGCGGTGGATTGAGTCAGAACAAAGGCGTGAAACATGGTCGGAAACGGTTGACCGTTATATTGATTTTTTTAAGAGTCGCATTCAAGACGAGCAACTACCTTTCGATGACCTACGCGATGCCATTCTTAACCTGAAGATTATGCCGTCTATGCGGTGCCTCATGACAGCAGGCCCGGCGCTGGAGCGGGATAATATAGCCGGGTATAACTGCTCAGCTCTGTCTATCAACCGGCCTCAGGCTTTTGCAGAAGTACTCTATATTCTGATGAATGGCACTGGGGTCGGATTTAGTTGCGAAAGACAGGAGATTGCTAAACTACCCAGTATTCCTGATTGCGTCTTACCGATAAATAAGACTATCATCATCGCTGATAGCAAAGCCGGGTGGTTTAAAGCATTCAATGAGTTGATACATGATTTGTATGGTGGCTGTATTCCATCATTCGACTTTAGTCATATCCGGCCCGCCGGTGCCCGGCTCAAGACCTTTGGGGGAAGAGCTAGCGGCCCGGCGCCGTTGCGAGAATTGTTCCAGTTCACTACAGAGACATTCAGGGCAGCACAGGGACGCAAGCTAACCAGCATCGAAGTGCATGACATTGTATGTAAGATTGGTGAGATTGTTATTGTTGGCGGGGTACGGCGATCAGCGCTAATTAGCCTGTCAAACCTGTCAGATAACCGTATGCGTAATGCTAAATCAGGTGAATGGTGGATTAATAACCCACAACGGGCACTGGCTAATAACTCAGCTGTTTACACTGAGCGACCAGACGCTGAGCTATTCATTGAAGAATGGCTGGCACTGGCAAAGAGTAAATCCGGTGAGCGCGGCATCGTTAATCGTGCTGCATTGCAAAAACAGGCGGCAAAACATGGTCTGCGCCGGGGTGATATTGATTATTTGCTAAACCCCTGTGCAGAGATAATACTTAGAGATCAGCAGTTTTGTAACTTGAGTACGGTCATTGTGCGCAGCGGTGACAGCTTCGAAGAGCTAATGAAAAAAATTGAGTTGGCGACGATACTTGGGACGATGCAAGCTACACTGACTGACTTTAAAGTGATCGACAAAGGGTGGGTAGAAAACACAAGGGAGGAAGCTTTACTCGGTGTTAGCATGACGGGGGTGATGGATCATCCTGTGCTGTCAGGCGCTGAAGGTGAAGATAGGCTGACCTGCTACTTGCAGCATTTGCGAGACAAAGCCAGACAAACCAACAATCAGTGGGCGGACAGGCTGGGTATTAATCGTGCAGGCGCGGTGACTTGCATAAAGCCAGAGGGTACCGTTTCTCAATTAGCCGATGCTGCAAGCGGCATTCATACCAGACACAGTGATTATTACATTCGTACGGTGCGTGTAGACAAGAAAGACCCACTTTATGCTTTCATGAAAGCAAAAGGGTTTCCGCTGGAGGATTGCGTAATAAAGCCGGATAGCATCGCGATCGCGTCGTTCCCGATTCGCTCCCCTGAGGGCGCGATGACTCGTGAAGATGTGTCGGCTATTAAACAACTAAATACATGGTTGATTTATCAGCGAGTGTATTGCGATCACAAACCCTCAGTGACTGTTTCTGTTAAAAGTCATGAATGGATGGAGGTAGGAGCGTGGGTCTTTGACCGCTTTGACGAGCTATCAGGTGTGTCATTCTTACCGCATTCAGAGCACACGTATCAACAGGCCCCGTACCAGCAGCTAACCAAAGAGGAATGGGAGCGGTGGGTAAAGGATCATCCTATTCCTGAGTGCGACTGGTCCGACCTATCTCATTTTGAGACTGAAGACCATACTACAAATACGCAGGAATTAGCCTGTTCTGGTGGTAGCTGCGACATTGTATAACTATTAATGGGGTAATTTACCAGATGGGCGGTATTGACTTAATTCTTTACCGCTCATTAAAATAACCCTGTTTTTTTTATAGAAGGTCTTTTTTTTATGATTACTATTCGCACAACCCTCGCTGCCGGCTATTCACAGATAGTCAGCACGACCAGTCAGTTTCATGAGGAATTAACCAATCGATCGCTGAGTAATCGTATATTTCGCAATGTCAGTTTCGAATGCTCTGATCTGATGTTTTTTGACTTGTCGAATACCGTATTTATTCAGTGCAATTTTAAGGGCGCTTTTTTGACTCAGTCTAATATGACAAGAGCCAGTTTTTATCATTGTGATTTTACAAGCGCGTCTATACAAAAAGCGAGAACCCTCGGAGCGAAGTTTGTCGACTGCGATTTTACCAAGTCACGACTGTTTCGAACATCGTTTATAAAAGCGATTCTGTGGGATGTTACACCTGACAACATATACATACACTCGCTCAATCCGATCGGTGATAGCAAACCTTGCTTTACGTCAAATGCGTTATACATTAATGGTAATAGATACTTTTTACCGAGTGTTGTTAATGGTGAGTTAAGCGAGCGTAGAGTACTATCAGAAACAGGCTTGAACTTGGTTGACTGGGTAAATCTAAAAGAGGATCTAACTGACAGGATTGTCACTTTTAAAAAGACCCCTATTAGAAGAGACAGTTGCCCGGATGACTTCGACGAGTTTGAAGCCGGTGGCATTCAACAAACAAGATATAAAGAGAAACAAGTATGGACAAAGTAACACAGGAACTATTACGAAAACCTTTCGAACCCCGCCTGATCAGTCAGTTTCCACCCAATGCCGGACAAAAGGCCGGTCTGGATTACGTCAATCATGCCGTCGTCACCGATCGGTTGCTATCTGTTGATCCTGAATGGACGTGGGAACCGCTGACCGAGGGCGTTCCGCAACTTGACGAATTTGGCGGCATCTGGATCAAACTGACGGTAGCAGGCGTTACCCGGATCGGTTACGGTGACCGCGGTATGATGAAGGGTGCAGACGGTGTAAAGAATGCCATCAGTGACGCAATCAAGAATGCAGCAATGCGGTTCGGTATTGCTCTCGATTTGTGGAGTAAAGAGGAGATACGGCTGGCAAAAACACCCGGGTCAGCACCGGAAATCCTGAGCGTTGATGATCTTGCACTGATTGATAAGCTCGTCGATCACCGGTCTAAACACATGCCGTTCGATGCCGTCGCTTTCAGTAACTGGATTATACAGACCTTTGGTTGCTCAAGCTATGATCAGGCCCCGCGCTCAGCAATGCCGCGCATCATAGCGATGCTTTGCAAAACACCAAAAAACCATCAATGGCCAGAGGGTGAGGAACCTGAAAACATCGAATTGCCTGACAACCTGAAGGCGATTTTTAACCAATTTACTACAAAAGGAGAATGAAAATGATCATAACCGGAATTGCAAGACTGGGACGGGATGCCACCATAAACTATACCAGCGGTGGAAAAGAGGTTGCTAACTTATCCATGGCCTTTACCGCAGGGTGGGGAGACAACAAGGGAACAACATGGATTCGCGGATCGCTCTGGGGTAAACGCGCTGTGTCGCTGGAACCCTATCTTACTAAGGGTCAGCAGGTCTATGTTGTGCTGAAAGACCTCAAGACGAGCGAGTACAATAGCAAGACTTACCTTGAAGCCACTGTTGATGATGTGCAATTGATTGGAGGAAAGAGTGAAGAGAAAACATCGTATGGCACAACTGGCACAAGCCCGGCGCAGAGAGCAGCACAAGCTAAATGCCAACAGGATGCACAATTATCCGAAGATGAAGATGACGACCTCCCGTTCTAGGCGTCGTTAATCGTATATTAAGGAACCGGGGTCTATAATGACCCCGTTTTCTATTAAAACAATAACAGGAAGAAACCATGTTTGAGCTAAGACCGTACCAGAGGGAGGCGGTGGACAAGGCTATACACGCAATCAGAAAGAGTACTGCCAGTATTGTTCTGGAATTGGCAACCGCCGCCGGCAAGTCCATTATCTGTGCTGAAATAGCGAACAGAATCAGGGAAATGTCAGGTAAAAAGACCCTATGTCTGGCACCGTCTAAAGAGCTGATTGTTCAAAATTACGAAAAGTACATTGCCACCGGGCACCCAGCTACTTTTTTTAGTGCTAGTGTTGGGGTTAAATCTGTTGCTATGCCTGTCGTCTTTGGCACCCCGCAATCAGTGAATAATGGCATAGACGGGTTCAAGACTGACTTTGCTTGCATCATTATCGATGAGTGCCATGGAATTACACCAACCATTGAAAAAATCATTAGCGCAATGAAGGAGGGTAATCCAAATCTAAGGGTTATTGGCCTGACGGCCACACCCTTTCGTACTCTGTCGGGGTACGTGTATAAGATGGATGATGAGCTAAACCCCGTGCCGGAAACCCAAGCTATTGATCCCTATTTTGACCGTCTGGTCTATCGCATTCAGACGCAAGAACTGCTGGATATGGGTTTTTTGACTAAGCCCGTATTCGGTGCTGGAGCCGATCATTACCACGCTATTGATATGAAATTAAACAACCGGGGTCAGTTTGAGGCTAGCGAGGTTAAAGAGGTATTCGAGGGCCGGGGGCGGCTGACATCACAGATTGTTGCTGATGTGGTACAGAAAGCCGATCCCCGCTTGGGTGTCATGTTTTTTGCGGCTTCTATCGCTCATAGTGAAGAGATTGCTGAGTCTTTACCCTCCGAGCGGACCGCTATTATCACCGGTAAGACACATAAGAAAGAAAGAGAGACGGTTATTCGTCTTTTTCGGCACGGAAATATTCGGTATCTGATCAATGTTGCGGTGCTCACTACGGGGTTTGATGCGCCAAATGTTGGCACGGTTGCAATACTGCGCGCAACAGAATCGCCCGGTTTACTACTGCAGATCATCGGGCGCGGCATGAGATTGCATGACGGTAAGGAACAATGTCTGGTACTCGACTACGCTCAGAATCTCGAGCGGCATGGGTTGAGTCAGAGTGATTTAAATCCCGATATTCGAGCTCGACAGAAGAAAGAACAACAGCGCGTTGATGTGGTTTGCCCTGAATGTGGTTACCGTAATGAATTTTCAGCCGATCCCGTAACAAAGGGGTATCCGTTAGATGAGGGTGGTTATGTATTAGACTCATTCGGTGAGCGAATACCCAAGCCGGACGGTGGTTTTATTACCGGTCACCGCGGTCAGCGTTGTCATAACCGGTTTTTAACAAGGAACGGGGTAGAGCAATGTTCATTCAGGTTTACAGAAAAAAACTGTGTTGAGTGCGGGCACGGTAACAGTCTTTCCGCGCGCCGCTGTGCTGAATGTGATGCTGAATTATCTGACCCCAACAAAAAATTAGTCCTTGACTCAGTCACTAGACAGCAAGAAATGAGCAACACAATAACCGCTATTGCTGACCGAGTATCGGCTAATTTTACCAAGTCGGGCGCCATTGCCGTAAACTTTCATTTGCCAAGAAAAACAGTTACGCAATTTTTAAACCCGAATCACAGCAACATCCACATTAAACGATTAGCTTATAAATTCTTTCGGGATTTGGTTTCTGATTATGATACTGGACAATATCCAATTGATGAAATAAACAACAGCTCATTAAAACCAAAGATACAATATACATTAAGAAAAACCGGTTTTTATTCAGTGAAAATCCTGAAACCGGACACCGCTAATAAACATTGATTTTTAAATGGAGTCAAAATGAAAACTAACACTATCAAGGTTCTTGATTACGGTTATGTTACATTACACAACGTATCATCATTAACTCGAAGACCGGATCAGCTGTTTGACGCTGATTTACGGGATTGCGCAATCAGTGCGCGGATGTCGTTCGGCAAGACGCAAGATGAGAGGAGCCGCGATCAGGATATGAAGCTGGTAAAGTACCTGTTTGAACACCAACACAATACACCTATCGAGATGATCGAGGTATGGCTGGAAATGAAGTTGCCCATTTTTGTTGCAAGGCAGTTTGTCAGACATCGCACCGCAACGATTAATGAGATCTCGGGACGTTATGTGACGTTACCAGAAGAGTGGTATATTCCCGGCACCGTCGGCGGGAAGGCACCGAACGCAAAACAGGGGCAGGCGGATAATCTTTCTGAAGGCGAGCAAACATCGTTCAAGCGCGATCTTGAACGGCTGTGCCAGCAGTCCTATAATACTTACATCGATGCCATCAACCACGGCGTTGCACCTGAGCATGCCAGAATGCTGCTGCACGTCAATCATTATACGCGCTGGATATGGAAACAGGATCTGTCAAATATGTTGCGCTTCATTCGGCTAAGAGAAGACAACCACGCACAAGTTGAGGCTCAGCTATACGCGCGCGCAATCAGGGAGTTGTTGTGTGACGCTCTTCCCGGACTTGATCAATTAATAGAGGTAAAATAATGAACGGAATAAAAGAGATAAGGGTCGCTTTTGCTGACATCGACCATGACGATGAATTATTTATCGTCACCCTAATGTGCAATGACTACCCAGCAACATTCTTTCGCAGTCTGGGCTGCAATCACTGGCAATATGCCAACGACTTTGGAATTCCATCGGTTCCCGTAAAACCCGCGCAAATGTGGGATATAGAACTAGAGCTGTTTTGGGACGTAGTTCGGCCAGTGCTAGATATAGTCTAAGCGGTTAAAACATCCCCACAATCGGGGCTGGTTTCACTTTCGGGCGCTCTACCGGGAATTCATACGCGATCAGGTAACCCAGCGCATCATTGAAGTGGTCCAGCCCCGTGGTTTTATCAGGTTGGCCATTACGGTCGTAGGCTTGCTGTTCCAGTCCTTTGGTAATCTCTCGACAGGCATCTGTATTGACGCAGACTAATCCATTACTGAGGGCGCAATTAACTGCGAGCACCCTGTCTTTTACGGGTGGGTTTTTACTTTTTGCACGAACTTTAAAGCCCGCCGCTTTCAGGAGTTTAATATCTGAAGTGCTGGCACCCACGGTTTTACGATTAGCGCCTGAGGCATCCGGGTAAATCGTTATCTCGTGATCCGGGTATTTATCGAGTAATACATTGCACAGTTCCGGGGTGTCTAATATACTGTTTAATTCTTCGATAAGGTGGTATTGCTCGCCGCGCCGCACAAATACAGCAGAACACATATTGCCGACATTGAAATCCTGCCCGATATACAACGGTTCGCGCTCAGCGATACAGGTCTTGCAATCGTGTCTTTCTCTACTGAATGCGTTATACACCGTGCCGGACGTCATATTGACGAATTCACCGTTAATATAGGCTTGCTGTAATTCTTCTGGGTAGATGCCGATTAATGTCTGAAGGTAATCCGGCGGCAAGTGTTTATTATCGCTGGACTTGGCACGGATCAGGCGTTTGCGCTCATCAGCTTCAGTGACAAAGACCCGGTAGAGCATTCTAAAGCCCTCGGGCGTGGATACAATGACCATCTGACGGCGGTTCCCGGCGCGGATACGACCTATCAGTTTAGTGTAAGCATTATAAGCTATATCTGGTTTAGCTGTATCCGCTTCATCCATGATGACCCATGCTGCATTAACGCCTACTAGTCGCTCGTAATTCTCCATCGACCGGCACAAAATACGGGTATCTTTGCCGTTAATTTCGCATTTAAAGGTTTTCTCTGATCGGTTGTAACTGTACCGGATGCCGTACTCGATTAGCGCCGATTCCACTTCTGGTATTAAAATATCGGCAAGCATAGGATAAGTGGGCTCAGTAATCACCCCATCATACCCCGCATTCAGCGACATAAGCACAATGGCTTTACGCGCAACCGCATAGGTTTTACCGGCACCGTAACCGGAAACCAAACCGAGAATACGGGTATCGTTATCTTTTAATAATTCGAACTGATGCGGTAATAGCTTTTTAATAGCGGTCATTGGTCGACTTCAAAAGTAAATGTTAATTGCTCTTCCTCGGCGCCTGATCTGTCCTCGGGCTCAGTGGTTACCGTGCCATATGCGCGCTCTATAATAAGCTTCGCTGCCTGTACACGAGCTGTGGGACTGTAGTCTTCATTATGCACAATTTCGGCAAGCGCGTGTATAGCTTCGACAGCATAGTTTCGCGCAAGCTCTTTCATAGAGTCTCGACCAGACAACCCCAGTTGTCGCTTAATAACTTTGTCCATGATTTAAGCGATTATTGATTGAGTAATATAGTTTAGCGTGCACCATAAAATAATAAATAACAGCATTGATTCAATGGTTATCAGGGTTTTTTTGAGATTTGTCATGACTCCTAATCCTTTCGTGTAACATAATACCCAATATATCAAATAAACGTACAGCCAGCACGGCACAGATGAAGGCCGCACTAACAACCAGTTCGCTCGCAGTTATTTTAAAATAGTTGCCAGCTACCTGTGCAACAGGGTAACATAGATAGATGCCGCTGAGCATGCCGATGACAAAAGACCGAAAGCGACCGCCTTTTTTTTCATTGACAGCGGCTACTGTTGCGCCGGCGATAGACGCAATAATAATTTGATTCTTTGCTATCTGCATAAATTCAGATATATTCATGTTATATTCAGGCAAGGTGAGGTAGTATTAATAATACTATAACAAGCATAGGGAGTCAACAAAATGAGCAACGCCATGTTTACGCTTTCAGACGAAACCACCAACGACTTATGGCAGGAAAGAATACACTTTTTTAATGAGGCATTTGACGATGTGATAAGAATCAGGGGGAACGGTAGCTACAGCGTAGAAGATGTACACATTAGTGATGACAGGCGTTCTGACTTTGAACGCATGAAAGCGCACTGTGATGCTATCCAGATCATTCCCCACGACAACAGGGCCCGCTCATGGTTTGCCGGTGCATTAGTGGATAACGCAGACATCAACAACGTCACGATTGAAGCCCCTCTGTCAAAACTACAGGGTGTATTCTGTTCTGACGGCGGTATCCGGAATATCTCGGTAACTAATTGCGACATCTTCACCGAGAGCGAGCACTTAATAACGCTGTCAGGCGTGATCAATGGGCACTTTGAAGGTAATACCAGCGACGGAGAAAAAGTATATGCACGTCTGGAGCCCATGCGTATCGGCGGTCGACCTGTCCACAAGAATGTCGTGCACTCGCAAGTCAAAATACACTCATTCAGCGATAAAAATACTGATTACGGCAAGGTAACCGGTGATGTTCATGATTATCGACGAACTATCGATATGAGTGACGGAACTATTTACCTGAAAGACTTTGACCTTCACAAATTCACAACCATGCTCGACCAACTTGAACCACCCCGTGACGCCGGGTTACACTGTCTCGCTATGCAACATGTTGCGCTACAATGTGGTGAGATAATAAACACCAACGTTAAGCCAGACTTGTTGCGCAAGTATTATTTATTAGCAGAAAGGGAGAACAGGATGGATATCAGTGACAATGGTCTTGCGTTTTTGACCGAGGTCGAAGGGGTGAGGTACAAGGTTTATACCGATTCAGCGGGGCACCCTACCGTTGGCGTTGGTCACAAGCTGACCAAGACCGAGCTAAGTATGAAAAGAATCACCATTGGTCGCACGGGTAGGACGGTGCCCGTGGATCAGGAATTGACACAGTCAGAGGTGGTTGCTATTCTGAAGGCGGATCTGGTGCGGTTCGTTGATGCTGTTAATCGTGGCGTTAAGATAAAGATTAAACAACATCAATTCGACGCACTGGTTTCTTTTGCGTTTAATGTTGGAATTAGCGCATTCAGGAGAAGTACGCTTCTAAAGAAAGTTAATACCCGTCGATTCAATGATGCTGCTACGGAATTTATGCGCTGGAAGCATATTACCGTGAACGGCAAGAGAAAGGTGAGCTGGGGTCTGGTCAATCGGCGTCACAAAGAGATTGCTTTGTTTAAAGGTAAATTTAAGAGTAGCATTGAGGTATCAAAACCCATCGTGAAACAAAATGAGGACACACCTATGTTTAACCCTTTTTCTATCAAAAAAACCGCTTCTCATGATAGCGGTGACACGAAAACAATGATGCAATCAAAGATCGGCAATAGCGCTGTAGCCGCGGGTATTGCGTCGGTGCTGGGTATTGCTGCACAGCTGTTCGACTGGCAATTGGGTGATACCGATATAGCAACGATTACGGCTACATTGACCGCGATAATTTCCGGCATGATTTGGCTGTTTCGTCGCTTTAGCACAAACAAGAGAGTAGACAGAACGATTTAACGGGGAGGTGATCAATATCTGGTCTGGGTGGCTTCGGCTGCCCATTCCCCGTTTATCGGTTAATATTGCGCTTTTACTCTGGCTTGGTAATATAGACACATAATCACTAACAAACAAAGAGGACTAAACCATGAAATACTTTACATTCAATATCCTCGTAACCCTTACCGCAGCTGCTGTTATTGCCATGTTTGCTGCTGACCTGTCTCTTATAGCAGGGGGGGGGGTTCATTTTCTTTGTCAATGCTGTGCTTGATTATCATGTAAATCACACCAACACGTTTTAAAGATAGACAGCACAGACATAATGACCACGTCTACCACGTCAACCACGTTTGAAAGTAGACAGCATAGATACACATCAGGTATTATGGGGTAATGTCCATTTTTATAAGGTCTTACCCCTATGTCTGTAGCAACACTACACCCCCAGTACACGAGCTTTATCAGCAGATGGCGGGTTGTTGATGACTGGCTGGATGAACAGGATGTCATTCGCGCAAAAGGTGAAGTCTATCTACCTATGACCGAGGGCATGAGACTGGCTGGACACCGGGGACGCGCACAGTACGATTCATACGTTAAGCGGGCACGAGCGCCTTCAGTCTTGCGTCAGGCGATGTCTGGCATCATGGGCTTAATGTTCAAAAAAGAGCCCGTCGGGGGTGAAGATTTAACACCGGTTACCAATACAGGATTAACCGTCACTGAATTGGCTCGAGATGTCTCAAGGGCTGTTATTGCACATGGTCGGGCGCTGCTGGTTGTTGATGCACCTACCGAAGGCGGTGATCCCTACATAACCCTGTACCCCGCACAAGCCGCCATTAACTGGAAAACAAGGCCAGACAATGAGTACCGATTGTCATTACTGGTCATAAAGGAACAGGTTAGCACGAGTAATGATGAATTCTCACACGATACCGCTGATCAGTACCGGGTCTACAGGGAGAGTCAAGGGACGGTAACGGTACAATTATACGATCACCGGGAAACCCCGATTACCGAACAGATTGTCTTACCGACTGACCGCATTGATGCTGTCTTTGTCGGCTCTATCAATACATCCCCTGCAGTTGATCCGGTGCCGCTGTACCCCGTTGCTCAATGCGCTATCGCGGCTTATCAGGTCAGTGCAGATCTTAAACAGGATCTGTTGTTTAGTGGTCAAAAACAGCTCTGGCTATCAGGCATGGACGAGGAACAGTTTAGGGCTAATATCGAGGCGGGGTACGGGGCTGGATCTGTCTGGTACTTGGGTGAGGAGGGCGGATCAGCTGGATTCATTGAGAGTAGCGGCAATGCTTACGCTGATATGGCTGCTGAGCGCAAGTACGAGCTATCAATGGCAGATGAATATGCAGTCAGGTTGGCGCGCTCAGGTGATCAGGCTGAGTCTGGCAAGTCTTTACAGATTCGGGCATCAGCACAGCACGCTTCCATTTTCACTATTGCCGACTCTGTGTCTATCGGGATCAATGAAGCGCTACAGGCGCGGGCAAAATGGGCGGGTAAGTCACTGCCACCGACCTTCTATTTACAGACCGACTTTACTGAAGCTCAAGCAACAGAGCAAATGTTACGTAGTCTTAATGATGCTATTAACTCGCTGAATGCGCCGAGGTCGGCTATGTTTGAGTTGCTGAGACAATCAGGCTTAACCACTGAAGACGATGACGAGCTACAACGTCAGATTGAGGAAGCCAGCACCGGGCTGATTGATCAGATAGGTGGTATCGATGAGTGATGTGTTTTCTTCTGTCGTTAAGCGTCAATTAAGAATAGAGCGGTTTATTGAGTCGCTCTCGCTCGATCTGATAAAGAAGTGTCAGACGGGTGACCGACAGATCATTCGCTTGCTCACTGATTTTACAGACAACGCCGGCGCCCGCGATCTTGCGTCATTACAGCGGGGCGGGGTCGGCTCAGCCTTGGGGCGCACACTGGTAAAAGCATTAACCGGGGTTGTTGCTGATCAGTCAAAATCTATTACAGAGTCACTGACCGAGACCCTGCCCGATCTTTCTGAGCGCGAATCCCGGTACATGTCGGAGCTCATGGAACTTAAAAAGTCACCGCCTTCAGAGAGCACATCACCGATATTCATCGCTGCCAACGTAAACCTGTTATTCAATCGGCATCGCGTCCGGCTGTTTAGTCATTTGATGAATGCCGCGGCTGAAGGTAAAGACCTCGTAAAGACGGTGCGCGGTACAAAGCAATACCAGCGAAAAGATGGAATATTCGTACAGCGCGATCAGCACTTGAAAGCGACCACGGATGTGCTGGTTCACAAAGCAGTGATGGACACAAGGAAAAAAGTGTACAAGGTATCCGGTGTTAGCATGGTACGATGGCTGGCAACGCTGGATTTGCGCACTTGTCCGACCTGTGCGAGCCGTGACGGCCAGTTATTTGAGCTTAATCATTCACCAAACCACCCGCACCCGAAGTGTCGTTGCATTATCATACCTAACACTGCTAATATAGAAAGACCAGCAGTATCCGACGAAAGGTCGGTTAAAGATATACCGCCTTCAGAAAGAAAAGACAAGATAACCCGGACCAAGGTTAGCTTTAAAGAATGGTTCGACGGGCTGGACAAGGAAGATCAGCGGGATTGGCTGGGGAAAACACGGTTTGACTTGTACCGCAAGGGCAGGCTAACTATTGATCAAATGATAGCAGGCGACGGGCGCTTGCTACGGTTAGATGAATTGTAGGGTGAAAGAATGTTTGACATTAAGAAAGTTTCCGTTCCTGAAGGCGTGAAAGAGCAATTTCAGGCTCTGACACAGAACAGCGAGTTTATGTTGTCGCTGGTTGAGCAAGTTAATCAGTATGCTGCTACAGAAAAACAGGAGCTGAAAAGCAAGCTCAGTGAGTTCCGGACGAACAATATTGAATTGCAAAAGCAACTCAAACAATTCGAGGGCGTCGACCCTGAAAAACTTGAACAGTTTAAGGGTATCGACCCGGATAAATTAAAGGGCGAAAATCAGCAAAAAGATACGGTTATTACCGAGCTTGAAAGAAAGATTAACGATTTAACGCAATCAATAGAGCAATCGCGAATTAACGAGGCGGCATTAACCGCGATCAGCAAGTACAACCAGCAGCATAAATCAACCCCGGTTGTTGATGGCGCGGCCGAATTACTAATGGAAAAGATCCGTGGTAATGCAAAGCTGGTCGATGGTAAATTGGTTATGCAGCAAGATGGAAAGGATTTTATAACAGAGAATGGCGTTGGCACACCGGATCAATGGATCGAGAAGGTTATTCAACCGTCAATGCCGTTCCTGTTTAAACAGCCGGCCGGTAGCGGTGCTACAGGCGGAACAGCAAGCGCCGGTGGCGCTGCGACAATAACACGCAAAGAGTTTGAAGCAATTAGCGATCCGGCTAAGCGGGTAGAGATTGCAAAAACTCACACTATTATTTCGCAGTAAAAAATTGGAGTATTAAATGAACACTTTAGACGGATTAATTCCACATATTTATACCGGTCTGGAAACAGTTAGTCGTGAGCTTTACGGTATGATTAATGCTGTAAACCGCGATGCAAAAGCTGAAAGCGGCGCGCTGAATCAGATTGTACGATCCCCGATTGCCGGTGAATCTGCACTGGAGGATATCATTCCGGGTGAACACCCTCAGCCTTCAGGCGATGCTAATCACACCTATTATGACATGGCTCTGACAAAAAGCAAGGTTTATCCCATTCGCTGGACAGGTGAAGAGCAAGTAGCGCTGTCTAGGAATGAAGCCTACGGCAAGTTGTTAGCTAATCAGTTTGCCAAGGGTTTTCGCGCTATTGCAAGAGAGGTTGAGGCTGACCTTGGCTCATTACTTCTGCAATCCGGTCAGATGATTCGACCTGAGAGCGGAGTTTTGTTTGGTGATCAAGGCTCTTTTAAAGATTTTGCTCATATTAATCGCGAACTGGATGTTGCGGGTGCTCCTGAGACAGACAGGCACCTTGTCATGTCTGCTGAAGCCCGGGCGCGGCTGGAAGCTAACAACCCCATGATTATCACGGCAAATACCGCGGGCACCGATGCGGTGTTGCGTAACCGTCAAAATCTGCCAATACTGGGGCTTAATGTTGGTATGTCTGGTGGCATGCTCAGGAGTACGCTCTCTGGTGCCAACAGTTATAAGGTCGACAAGACGGGCGGCTATGCAGCCGGCACCAAGGTTATCAAGGTAAAAGAGGGCGTTGAAGATATACAGCCGGGCATGGCTTTCTATCTCAAGAATGGTCTTTACATTGCTATGAACACCGTTACGGGTGGCGCTGGCGATCTGGAGTTGAACAGGCCATTGATTGAGAATATTAGTAATCAGAAGCAACTTTACGCGATTGGTGCTTATCAGATGAGCGGCGCCTTCACGCAAGATGCTTTCCTGCTCGCAGCCCGTACTCCGGCAATGCCAGCCGGTGGCGATAACGCCGACGATGTAACCGTGGTCACTGATCCGTTGAGCGGCATTAGCTATCAGGTAGCGCTGTACCGACAGTACCGGCAAACCAAGATTGAAATTGGCTTGACTTGGGGCGTTGGAGCGCCTAACGGCAAGCACGCTGTTAGTATTCTCGACAGTATTTAACAGACATTCCACCCGACAAGGAATAGAGGGTCGGTAACGGCCCTCGCTTTCAGGAGTATAAACCATGCCACAATCACCAATCATTGCTGAAGATGGGTCGATGGTAGCTAATGCCAACAGTTTTGTTTCTATCCCTGAGTGCGAACAATTCCTGCTGGACAGGGGGTTAGTCGAGGAGCCGATTACTGTCAATTTAGCCTCCCTAATTATTAGAGCGATGGATGTACTACTTAATGAATGCAGTGTAGCACCGTATACCTTACCGCTAGCTGAACAAAAGAGAATTCCTAATGAGTTAAAGCTGGCTCAACTGTTCGCAGTCACTTACATTCTGCGAAACCCGGAAATCGACCAGCCCGGCACCGGTGCGCCTTCAGTAAAGCGGGAACGCGTGGAAGGTGCGGTGGAGGTCGAGTACTTTGGCGGGAATGCCGGTGCAGCAACAGATAGTCCGATTAGCAGGATGATCCGCGTCAAAGAGATGTTAAGCAAACTGCCTCGCTCTACTGAATGCGGTTACGGGAATCGGAGGATCTACCGTGTCTAGTTTTTATACCCGGATGGCTGAAACGGCTAATCGATTACTCAAACAATTCGGCGGTGATGTCACGATCATTGAGCGGGTGAATACAGGTACAAAAATCGACCCGGTTTATACCGAGACCAAGCACGTGGTTAAAGGCGTTATTACCCGGTACGCGCATGAAGAAGTTGACGGCATAGCGATCCAGATGGATGACTTGCTGTATGTCGTTGACTGTACCTTTAACCCCACGCCTGACATGGTGATCCGCTTTCAAGATAGGGAGCGGGCGATTATCTCTGTCCGTGACATCTGTCCGAGCGGTAATCAGTCAGTGGTCTACTTTTTACAGGTGCGGCAATGAGGGGAAGTCTAACAACTATTGTTGAGAAACACAAAACCAGATTGCTGACCGAGGCGGTAGACGCTGCACAGGAACTAGCTGCAAAAGTTGTTGCTAGCACCCCGGTCGACACAGGGGCGTTGCGCATGAGCTGGACTTTTTCCCTGAATGCGCCAAAAGCCGTCCGGGTTAATCCTGCAGACAGGAAGAAAGACGAGCAATCAGAGTTGATCAGCAAGGGCTGGCTAAATGTGAAGGCTGGAGACCAGTTATATTTCTGCAATGGCCAACCCTACGCCGAGCGCATTGAGTTCGAGGGCTATAGTCCACAGGCGCCGATGGGGATGATAAGACCCAATATCGCCTTGTGGGATGTGATTGTAAGGGGTGAGGCATGAAGACGGACACACTGAAGGCGATCTATAACGAGATTGAAGGTAAGGCAGCAGCTTTATCGTTGCTCACTTATTGGCCAGATCAGGAAGCATCAACGCCGTCAGGAAAGCACATCCGCGTGCGCTTAAACCCGGTCGGGCACCGGCAATTATCGGTTTGCGGTCCGGGTTCTGAGCAACGTTACCTGTTGCAGCTTTCGGTATACCTGCCAGCAGGTAGCGGTATGGTTTTGCTTAATGATATAATATTAAGTGTCAAGACCTTTTTTACAAACGGCTATCAGATAGGCGGTATCCGGTCGATTCGGGACGGGCGATTAAACCCTGTTATTCATCTTGATGGCTGGCTAACGCAAGGTGTTGATTTTTTATTTTCGAAAATAGAATGAGGTTAATATAATGAGTAAAGGTACAAGTGTTGCGGGGACTTGTTTCTCAGTGTCTCCAACGATGGCGGAAACGCTGACCGACTATAAGGCGCTTTCAGATTGGGCGGTGGCAGACGAGGCAAAGTCTTACGGCGATTTCGGCGCACAAACGCAAGTAATCAAGTTCGATACGGTGTGCGACGGCGTGACTAATAAGCGCATGGGTGCCGCGGATTATGGCACCCAAACAATAGAATTGTTGTTTGACAGCGATAATCCCGCGCAAGAGATTATTGCGGTCGCTGCAGAGAATCGCGCACCGTTATCTTGTCGCTTTGCATTACCGCTGGTTCCGGGTAATAGCACCCGTGATATGTTCTATTATCGCGCATATGTGCAACAAGTAAAAGTATCTACCGGATCAGCTAATGACACGGTTGACTATATTGTTACACTAGAAATAGACAGCGCGGTATTGCTGGATAAAGCCACCGCTTAGGTTTGTTGTTGAATCGTGGGGGGCTTCGGCTCTCCACTTTTTTGTGGAGTAGTATTATGGCAACAGACTATAGACAATATTACCCTGAGATTGGCAGCACAATAGGTTTTGCTGTTAAATACAAGGGGCTTTTAGAAGCTCTTAATATTGAGATCGGAACCGGGGAAGGTTTTAACGGTAGTTCGGGTTCGGGTTCGGGTTCGGGTTCGGGTTCGGGTTCGGGATCGGGGTCGGGGTCGGGTTCGGGTTCGGGTGGTACGACCACGGTTAATGGTAATAAAACTGTTTTTGCGAGTCGGCAAATTACAACGATCACGTTAAACCCAAAACCTTCCCCCAGTATTCCATCAAGCACACAACCTTTTGTGCCTGACGATGTAAAGATGGGCACAATAACCAGCGGTGGTGTTGCTTTATCGCCCGGCAAGGTTTACCGGGGGCGGTTTACAGCTAATGTGAACAAGGGTGATGTCGATATCAGAACGATGCGTCTGAATGTTATTGACACGAACAGTAGTACGGCGCGTTTGCTGGGTACTGATATTCGAAAGGTTAATGCGGGAACCATAGAAAGCGCGCACCTGACCGTGGAATTTATCGTTGAACCGACCTCGGTAATGAATGTGAAGGGGCAGGTTTTGGCAAGCGCTGACGGCTGTGAATTACCCGGGGCAACAGGGAATAGTCAGGCGGCTTGTGCTACGTTATATATCGAGGAGTTAAACAATGGCTAATATAAAAGCAATAACTGACGGCAACTGGTCTGACGTAAATACGTGGGACGGTGGTGCCATTCCGGGTGTAACTGATATCGTGTGGGCTAATGGCCACAAGGTGGCGCTGGATGCTGATGTAACCGTAGCCGCACTCAGGAACGATAGCGCAAATAGCGCAACGGTTTCGAGTACCAGCGCATTTTATCCGGCAAAGGCTAATTTGGTCATTAATGCTAGTCTGGGCAGTACTGATGATGTGCAAGGTGCGGTTGTCTTGCTAATTACAGCTAACGAACCAAACTCGGTCGTGACGATTAACGGTGAAGTTTATGGTGTAAAGACCCCGACGGGTAATAATGGTCAATGCATTGATGCCAGAGGCGATAACCCACAGATTACGATTAATGGAAATGTTTGGTGCTCTAGGACAACACAAGGCAGTGTTAAAACGATCGTTTTGGTTCCATCATCTATATCGACTACCGCTAAACTAGTCATTAACGGTGATTTAAAAGCTGACACAACCAATATTCAGCAGGACATTGGGTGTGGTATTGAGGTATATCAAAATAATGCAGATTTTGAGCTAAATGGTAAACTGCCAGAAATACCCGATAATTATCAAGGTAATGTTAAAACCACAGTCTTAATTTCAGTCTCAGGGCACCACAAAATAAACAGCGCTGGCCAGTCGATTGATGGCACCCGGTGGGATGGTAGTATTATAAGTATGAGTTGCAATAACTCAACGATCGAAATAACTTTTGCTGAGCTAACAACCGCTGGCAGTAAAGCTATTGTTATTAATGGTGGTAACAACAATTGTATTATTAATGGCGATGTAAAAGCTAAAGATAATATGTTTTCGATAGATGTTAATGGTAATAATAGCAGCACTTACACACACAACGGTAATATTATCGCATCGGGTACACGAGCATGTGTTTATTTAAATCAACTGAAAACGATCAGTATCAATGGCACGCTATTAAGTCTTGATGCTAACGTTACCAATGCTAATTGTTTGTTAATCAATGCACAATCCCAGTCATTCAGTCTCAATATAAACAAAATAGAATGGAGGCCAGAAGGCAGGAAGCAACCTTGCGGTTTTATTAATTATAACGATTATAATAAAGCTGTTGTTAAGGTTCTGGATTTCATCGGCGAATTTAAAGACCCTATCGATAAAGGAAGGTTGTTTTTGAAGCCGACGTCACAGCTAACTATTGACGATATTAATGGTCATTCATTTATATTGAATGGTGCGAATGCTGTGGCGATTCCCACGGAATGCGATGTAAGGCTGGGGGTAGCTTATGGTAACAATCTGACCGGAAAACTAAAGGTTCCGCCGGCTCACTTGGTGATCAAGGATGAGGCATATGACTGTGAAGGCGCAAAGATTGGAACATTTACGGTTCCTGAGTGCCCTGACAACGGTGGGGGCGGGACCGGTGCCGGGATGACGATAATATCCGTCTAACGCACTTATGTGGAATAAACTTGAAAATATTCCGGTTTATCTTTAAACTATGGTTATTCAACAACAAAGGTATATTATTATGGATTTAGCTAAACGCGCCCCTTTAGAGTCTTTTGTTTACACGGTTGTCGATCCCGTGACCGGCGAGGAAGTACCTGACATGAGGGTTACCCTATTATCTACGTTTTCCGCTGAATGGAAAAAGGCTCAACAGCAGCTTTCAAGGAAGTACAAGCTGAAGGGTAAAAAGCATCAGGCATCACCCGATGAATTACTACAAAGCCGGGTTCATATGGTGGGCTCGGTCATCGCTGATTGGGAAGGTTTCGAAGAAAACGGGGAACCGCTACCGTGCAATGACGAGAATATTGAGCATGTATTAAACACCTATAACTGGTTGCTTAATCAGCTGGATATCGCGCTATCGGATGATGCTAATTTTTTATCAAAGGGGTAGACGAGCTACGGTTAAGTGTTAAGCAAATTGCATACGCTCACGCCAAGGGTATTGATGATATTTCGATGCCCGACACGTCAAGCTACCCTTTGGATTACCTGCTGGTTTTTTTGGCTGAGATCGGTTACAGCAATGGCAAGAAGCCGCATGACTATGCTAACCTGAATGCGTGGTGTGCCGGAACCGGGGTTGCGCTTTCAGGCAAGGAAATGTCGTTACTGGTCGAGTTTTCACAGATATACATTGCAGCCGTGCGACAGTATATCGACGATGATGATCATTCGCCGCCCCCCTACGAAACAGACAGCGACTGGAGCCGTAGACAGCAAGCGATGGCAGACCGAATACGGGCGCACATGATGAAATTAACAGTCAATCAGTAGTACAATAGAAGCCGTGCAGACGCTGTTTGTGCGGCTTTTTTAATGGGAGGGTAGACAGATGACGGATATTGCAGAAATTGGCTTTAAAGTCGACACCACGGGGATCCTGAGCGCACAAAAGGCACTGGATTCACTGGGTGATACGTTCAACAAGACCGAAAGCAAGCTGGATAAACCGGTTAAGCTAAACACCGGGGAATACACGCGCTCAGCGAATAAAGCAACCGGGCGGGTTCGAGAGCTGGGCAAGGCGCATCGAACGGTGGTGGAACAGGTTGCACGACCACTGAAGGCCGGTGGCATGGACCGGTTCACGCACTCAGTAAAGGGTGCTACCACGAGTGTTAAGGGTTTGAGCGGCGCTTTCTCCTCGGTTGCCGCTGCGATTCCCGCGCTGTCACTGGGTGCAGCGGCATCGAGCATGATTCAGTTCGGTCGGGCTTTTGACGCATCTATGCGTAACGTGCAATCGAAGCTGGGTATTACCGTAGCTGAGATGGATAAATTGCGATCACTAGCCAAGCGCATGGGGTCTCAGACCAGCTTTAGTGCCAGTCAGGCGGCTGAGGCAATGGGTTACTTGGCACAAGCGGGGCTGGATGCTGACAAGATTATGGGCGCGCTACCGAATACCTTGCAGCTAGCCAGTGCAGCCAGCCTTGATTTGGCTGAAGCCGCCGATATTTCAACAAACATTATGGGGGGCTTTAAATTAACCGTCGCTGAATTGCCGCGAATTAATGACGTACTGGTGGCAACTGCGAACAAGACAAACACAAGCGTTCAGGAAATGGCGTACGCATTTAAGGCGGCTGGGCCGATTGCTGCTAATTTCGGTATGACTATCGAAGAAACCGCCGCTGCCGTGGGTATCCTTGCTAATAATGGTTACAAGGGTGAGCAAGCAGGAACCGCACTCAGGAATATGATTACTACCCTGAAGGCGCCGGCCGGTGCTGCAAAGAAAGAGCTGGAGAAGCTGGGTCTGACTACTAAGGATTTTTTCGAGACGCTAAAAGATGGTAGTACGCACTTCAAGGGCGTCCCCAACATGCTGCAAAAGCTGCAGGAGAAGGGCAAGGGTGCTGCCGACTTTATTCAAATATTTGGCAAAGAAACGGCCAGTGCGGCATTATCACTGAAGGGTATGGGTGATGAACTAAAGAGCACAGAAAAAGCGATTACCGACTCAGGCGCAGCGGCAAAGGCAACGGCAATCAAAAGCAAGGGGCTGGACGCAGAAATCAAGAAAATGGCCTCAGCATGGGAAGCGCTAAACCTTGAATTGATGGATGCCGGCGGTTACGACGCTGCCAGCAGTGGTATTGCGCTGGTCACCAAGGGCTTGGGTTGGCTTCGAGAGAATGCGCACTATGCTACCGACGGGCTCTCGTCACTGATGGATATTTTTGGCGGTGCCGGTGGTCGGTTGGCTGTCGTTGCCGCGGGTGTGTTCGGGGTGGTTAAGGCGTTTGGCGCACTCAAAGGAGCGGTTACTGCCCTGAATGCGATTATTGTTGCGAACCCTATTGGCGCGGCGCTGGCGCTGATTACCACAGCGGGTTGGTTATTTTATGACAACTGGGAGGATATCGTCGGTGGGGCTAAGCTGTTGTGGCAAGACTTTGTAGACTTTGTAGACGGTCTGGTGCCGGATAGCTGGGAAGAATGGAAGCAAGCCGGGGTCGACTTCAGTAACGGTCTGACTGAAGGTATTATCGCTGGCACCAAAAAGATTGTTGCGGCCGGGGAACAGCTGGGGCGGGCGGCGATGGGGGGCTATGACAAAGCAACGGATACGCATTCGCCTTCAAGAGAGATGATCGCCCGGGGTGGCTGGCTTACTGAGGGCTTGGCTATCGGAATGGCTAAAGGCTCAGCCGGGGCGCGCGCCGCTGCTGCTGCCATGGGTAAAGACGTATTGCGCGAATTTGACCGGGTGGTTGACGGGCTACAAAAGCAATACATCAAGCTGACTCAAGGCGAAGAAGCTGCTAGGCGTTATGAGCTGACGACAAAGAAAATAACGGGTGCGGCTCAGGAACAGATCATTACGATGGAGCGCACTAACAAGTTACTCGAGCTGCAAGACCAGCAGCGCAAGACCAGCAATCAGCTACTCGATCAAGCTGCATTACAGCATGCCAAGCTGACTGCACAATTAACAGGCAATGAAGAGGCTGCCAGACGTTATGAGCTGCAGAACAAAAAGACCGTCGACGGGCAGCGCTTACTGACGGCGGCAATGGTCGAGGAGATTATTCAGGCTGAGCGCAATAATGAGGCGCTGAAAAAACAGGTTGAGCAAAAACAGCTAAAAGCGAAAGCGGATGAAGCTGCAGCGCAGGCAATCAAGGAAGCAACTGAAGCTGAGAAAGAGTCTGCAAAGGCGCTTATGCTGGCACGGAAAGGCGTTCATCTAACCGATGTTGAGTTGCGCACCCTGACACTGACTTATCAGCGTGGATACAACCCGCAACTGGCAAAATCACAGGCGCTTAATGAAGAAGACACCAAGCGATTCGCAGAGAAAAGGCGGCGCATTCAGGAAGTGCAGAAAGAGTTATCAGAGCTCACTGATAAACAGTATCTGCACAACATTCGCATGACGCAAGGTGAGGCAGCAGCAAAAGCCGCTGAACTGGGATTGCGCGGTTACAGCGAAGAGATGGCAGGGTATAAGGTGCGAATGGAAGAAAGCATTGCACTGCAAGCCAGTTTTTCCGATGCTGTTACTGAATCTCTGCTGAATGCGACCAGTGTTAAAGATGTATTTAAGGGGCTGGGTGACTGGCTGAAAAACTGGTTAAAGGAAAGGATTGCTCACTTTGCCACCAACAAGATCATGACTTTTGTTGAGCGCGCCCCTGTAAATCAGGGTCTGCCAGCGCAAGGATTAAGCGATAACCCGCTAACGATGGCTAATGCCGGCGGCTTTCAAGGCGCGATGATGTCGGGCGGTTTGGGTATGATGGCCGGCCAGATGATGGGGCAATCAGGTATTGGTACGGGGCTGGGTGCTGCTATTGGTTCATTTGTACCGGTGATCGGCAATGTTCTGGGCGGCGTGCTCGGTGGCGTGATCGAGTCGGCTTTTGGTAGCAAAAAGAAAGAAACCGGGCGCGGCATTGAGGTCGGCTACCGTGGCGGCGAGGTGTACGGATCATCGTATACCGACTACTCAAAGAAAAAGAGTTTCTGGCGCGGAACGGATCGGTGGACGGAATACGATGACCTGTCTGACGAGGTCGATGACAAGCTCAGTGCCTTCTTTGGCAACCTGAAGCAATCTGTCCAGCAGCAAGCATCATTGCTGGGCTTTGCCGGCGACGATGTGCTGAGCGATCTGGTCATTGAAGCTACCCGTTTTGAGGGTGAAGACGCTGAAGAGAAGCTGGCTGAATGGCTGAAGGATACGACTAAAAAGGGATACCGACAGGCGTTCGATAAACTTGATCCATGGGTGCAAAAAGCCATCGGTGACAGCTTTGACCTGTTCGGTGGCAGACTTACCGGTGAGATTGCCAAGCTATCCGAACAAGGCAATCTGGGCGCATGGGCAGCGAGCTTAATGGGTGATGAAGAAACCCAGCTAATGACCGAGGGGATGAGCGCTGAAGAGGTTGCCAAACGATTCGACTACGTGTCGCAGGTAGCAACCCGCGTTGTACCTTCCCTGAATGCGTTGGGTTTAGCTATCTCCGAGTCATTCGGACAGTCTGTCTACTATGCTACACAGCTAACCGACAGTTTTGGTTCTGTTGAAAAAGCCATGAACCGGTTAGGTTTTTATGCTGGAAACTTCATCCCGGCGGCGGAAAGACAGGCGCGCTCAGTAGAACAGGCGCGGAAAGTACTCAACGATTGGAATACGACGATTGGTCTCGCTGGAAACCACATCATCGACACGCGTGAGGAATTCCGGGCTTATATTGAATCGCTGGACATGACCACTGAAGCTGGACGCGCGGCGGCAACGGCGGCGATGGAGAATATGGAAGCCTTGTTACTGGTGGAGGGTGCTAACAAGCGCACTGTTGCTAATCTGACCGCGGTCAGGGAGGCAGCAGAGCAATTAAACCTGACATTCAATAGCACAGGCCCGCTTTCAGCAGCGGCGGCAACGGGACTGGTCGAGCTCATGGGTGGTCTGGAGGCGTTCACTGAAGCGACGCGCAACTATTACGACCTGTTCTACTCTGCTGAAGAAAAGAAACAGTTACAGTTAGCCGCTGCAGCGAAAGAGGTTGAAAAGTTCAATGCAGCTATGGGCTTAAGCGGTGAGGGTGCTATTGATACCAAAGCTGAGTTTCGGTCGCTGGTCGAATCGCTGGATCTGAATACCGAGGCAGGCAGGCAGGCTTACGCGTCAGCAATGGATGTTGCGAGCTCTATGGCACTGGTTGCAGATAGCGGAAAATCGCTGGATGCCATCATGCAGTCACTACCAGACAACTTGCGCGGCGCGCTGAATCAGATGACTGACCAGACCAGTGCGGCGGCAAAACAGCTACAAGCCAGCGCCACCGCAGCTGAAGGCGCTCTGGATAAAGTGGCTGGCGCTATTGATGACATGGTATCATCGACAAGAAAAGCGCTAGATGATGCAAACAAGGTAAGAGCCGCTCAACCTGAAGGCGCTGCGACTGAATTATTTGTGAAAAAGCCGCTCTCAGGAAAAGACAGGCCCGACACCAGTGCTGCTAATCTGATGAAAGTGCAGCAGACAGAGAAACGCAATCTTGCTGAGCGCGCTGAAGCTACGCGGGGTCTGACCATTAAAGAGGCGCTTAACGTGAGAAAAGGTTTTAATCAGGTCGTTAGCCAGAATGTAAAAGCAATGAATGACTTATCTTCATTCACTAAACGTTTGATAGCTAAAACCGAGGAAAGTAACCGGATCAGCCGACGTAAGCCGGCCTAAACCAATAACCCCGCGTCTGGTTTGGGCGCGGGTCTAAGGATGACTTATTATGATGACTGATGAAGAATTCCGGCGCTGGCTGAATAGTGATCGTTTTTTGGGCGAATGCGCTATTTTGGTCGAAGTCGGGGAAAATACGGAACGACTATTACTATCGTCACGCGCTCACTCTTTTTATGACGCGCAAACCGACCGTTATTACGACCACTTACTGACCGTACCGCAAGTAGAGTCCAGTGGCGAAAACAATATCACACTAGGTGACTTTGATTTCTATGCTAATGATCGAATGTTTGACAGCACCGGTCAGCCCTTTAATTTTCAATCACCGATCTACCGTGGTGGTAAAATAATATGGAGCATTGGTAAAGCTGGCGGTGACGGCGGTGATTTTCGAACGATAGGGGTGTTGGCCGTTGATTCTATTTTAAGAGTCAGTCAATCTATCTACCGGGTGCGGGTAAAAGGTTACAATCAAAACTGTGATTTTGAAAAGATACCGGGCACCCATCATAATATTGGTGGGAAGTTTACAGAGGCGCTGGAGCAGATTAATCAGATTTCACAACACGCACACATCTCTCATGAAAACCTCGATGAATGGCAGAGCAATGTTAATATCAGATTTGCCATAAAAGGTGAAGAGTTTACCGATCACGCTGACTTATCTTTTAAAAAGCTCGCAGAATCCTTAGCCAACGAGATCAATGGAAATCTTGAAGTACGAGCGCATTGTAATGACCTAGTAATTACCGGAAATGCTCAATCCAAATTAACGCTAGATGAAAACTGCATTTATGCCGATACTGTTTCTCAGGTCGATCTGATTTATGGTGTGAATGAAATCGATCTTACACATTCATACAGATTTACAGGACAATACGGCGTGTTGCCTGATGGTAAGTTCAACCCGGGATTCGGAGACAGTACACAAGAATTAATCAACACAGGGTTAGTTACCTACGGACAACACACGTTATTAAAAATAGAAACACCTTTATCAAAAATCCTGACAGTTGATATTCACCTTGGGGATTTTTTCCATGATACTGGTGGATATATTGCAGAATACAAGAATCGACTAAAAGCAAGGTATTCGGTAGACAAAGGTATTTATGAGCTGGATATTACCATGTATGGATTTGATCTAAAAATTAATGACGTAGTTAATATAGAATCCCCAGTATTTACCGGGCTGGCAAAGATAATCTATTTCATGAAATCGCCGCTGGAAAACAAAATCACACTCAGGGTAAAGGAGCTTTAATCATGTTTTGTAATAATCATTACGGAAATCGACAGCATTTCGAGATTATAACCAGAGACGCTTTCAGCACATCGGCGCCGGTATTTTACCCCAACATAACGCTGGGTTATAACTATATTTTGCAAGATTCCAGTGCTAGTGTGGCGGGCTGGGATATCTGTGCGCCCGAGCTGATTATTAAAGGATCAATCGTCAACACAGGGAACACACCAAAACCCATCAACCGACTAGTTATACTTAATCATACGTTTGACGCTCGGTCGCAGCTTAAGCTATTACTGAAAGAGACGGATAGTCCTTTTATCGAGACCGACATACTCTATGAAAGCGAATGGACACCTATGGCAAAAGAAATACCGCTAGGCGCTTGGCGTATGGGGGTAGATCAATTCGGGTACGGGGGTTTATTAAACTCACCCTTTATTTTAAGAGTACCAGAAATAATACTGGCTCGAAGTTTTATTATCAAGATCAAAACGAATTGCCCTTATGCCGATAATAACGGTGATCCGTACCCGTCATTATTTACAATGCGTCGTGTTTTTCTGGGGTTAGCAACGACATTTTCCCAAACGGTTGAATACGGCATGACTATTCAACATCGAACAGAGAGTCAATCATTGCGCTTATTATCAGGCAGGCCGGTATCTGTATCAGACGCTATCAGGAAAAAGCATCTAACAGTGACTTTTCCGCACCTGACTGACAGCGATCGTTTTCAGTTAATTCGCACAGAAGAAGAGATCAGGAATGATACTTTTGTAGTAGCAGCATTGCCGACAGGCGATTGGCGTGATGGTGAGATGGCTTTTCTAGCAAAACAGAATGCCGGGGCGGTATATGAAGATCAGTTTATTGACTCAACCGGTGTGAGAGAGCTGAGTTTTGTGGAAGTGTAGGAATAGAAAAGGGGTGATAATCACCCCTTCTGTTGATTATTTATTAAACCGGTCTACCACCTCATCAAGATAGGATTTTGCCATCGACAGTTTATTAATCATCGCCTCAACGTCCTCTGAAGGCGGCACTATTTCGATATAGTGCATAACCCGATCTAGGTTCTTTATCATTGGATTATAGCTGACCCAGTACCCGCGCTCTGCATTGCAAGCGGTGATCTGTGCAACTTTTTGCCAGTAGTAATCTTTATGACTGGCCTTTAAGCCGTGCATATCCTTCACCTGTAGCACGTTTTTGATGTGGTTTAACCGGGTAGGGCTTTTGACATCCAGTGTTACAGCCACATCACCATTTTTGTCAAAAACCACTCCATCGGGCGATGCGCCCCAGAAACCTTCTCTGCCTTCAAAGAAGCGCTGGTCATCACCGGTATGGCTAAAACAGAGTCCTAGTTCCATTTCCATATTTGCCACCGCGGCTAATTCACGAGCGTGACCGCGGTCGGTATGAATGTTGGTAAATTCGGGCTCGTACTGTTCATCAGAGTATGCTAATATATCCCGCGCTACCTCTTCGATGTAGGTAATAGCACCGACACTCAAGCCGGAACCCGAACGCGGGTTTGTCATTAATCTGTATATCTGACTGGCTGTAAACTTGCCTAGACGCTGTTCCTTATGATTACTGTTCATTAATTCACCTCTTTGTTGCTGTTAAATTCCACACTGAGCGCGGGTGCCAGCTTCTCCCAGTATCCCACAGGGTCAAACATCGTTCCTAGCGCCCATATCCTACTATTCCGGTTTTCGGTCTTGCCGCACAGGAACGGGGGGTTGCCTTCATGTATCCATCCGCCATTGCTCAACTGATAAGTTTGGCGCTTACCCTTTTTGTGAACTTCAATAAAGCCATCGCCCGCATTCAGTACAGTAAACCCCATGTCGTAAAGATCACAAGAGCACAGCCTAATCCCGGGTACGTGTCGACGTGCGACCCGGCACCGGGCCAGTGTCAGCAGTTCATTAATATCCCGCCTGAGTTGCGAGACATTAACACCGAACTGCCCGATGAAGTCACCGTATGACAAGTCCATACGTTCGCGCGTCCCCGGGTTCTGCGTGTTGATCTCGAAGACAGCGGCGGCGCTTCCAGCTCTTAGCGTCACAAGCATGTTGTCACCGAGTGTAATGTCCAGAGCTCCGCCGCTATCAAGAATAATATTGTTGTGTATCATGATTGCTTCCCATTAATCTCTTTCATCAGAGCTGGGCCGATGATATGCCAGAAGTTGGACGCACAGTTACCGAGACCGAGGCCCTTGCTTGCAAAATAGTCATCAAACAAGGTATCAGACTGAAAAGGTATTAAGCACCACATAGCCTCGTTATCGGTTTCGCTATCGCAACGACGTGCAAAAGATTGTGTGAAATCACCATTGCAAACGTCGATAGTCTCAACACCTTCCTGATGTCTTACCTCGCTAGCTTCCAGTCCCAGATCCTCCAGTGACTTTGTGTCTGCTGTGTCGGCTTCCTCTTGTGCATACAGCTTTCGAAGAAATACAGTATGAGCAAGGCGGAGTAGCTCGTCGAGAGATTTATTGAATGCACGATCATTTAATCCGCATTCTTTAGCCATATCACCTTGGTGGTGATGATCCTGCCAGTTAATAAAGCCCTGTTTGGTCTGAATCTCAAACTGCAAGCGGGCATCGCCTTTCTCGATGATCGCATAAAAATGAGTGCCTTCAGGATTAACAGGCTTGGTAGTCAGGGTAGCACCGGACTTCAGGATCAGGTTGTCGGAGGTAGGGTTGTTCATGTCTTTTCTTCCTTCTGTGTTGTTATTGAATGGTTTCTATTATACAGACCTTTGATACATTGTAAAGCACCGTTTATCAGGTGCACAGGCAAAAAAAACCCCGGACAACAAGCCGGGGCAAAGCAACCACAAGAGGAAGAAACAACACAAGCACTAACTGATACCAACTGATACACATCATATATCAAGCGAACCAGAATAGCAAATAAAAATCTGACACAGCTGATAATAGGTATAAAAACACTGATAATCAGCGACAATTGACACAGAGTATTCCTATAATATATATATGACTCAGTCAACCCAAAAAAAAGGAAATATTATGAATAAAACATGGTCAAAACTGATGGCAACAGCAATCAGAAATACACAAATAGAAAACCGGGCAATCGACGACGACGGCAATGTACTGACACTCCCTGAGGGCGGCGTGAATAACCTGTTACAGCTAGCAAGAATCATTGAAAGCGATGCTCAGCTGCACGCATTCACTGAAGTTGTCGACCAGTCAAGGCCCGTTGCAGAAGAAGATATGAAACTGCTAGTTGCCGCCGCGGCTATCGCAACAGGTAACACTAACGCAAAAATCAGCAAACAGATAAAGGCTTTTGAGCGACAGCGAAAGTCAAAAGAGCGAAAGGAACAGAAGGAACAAGAGCGCATACAGAAGAAACAAGCAAAAACACGACCGCTGACCGAGTGTTTCGAGAGTGTCGGCATTGAGTCAGTTCCCCTGTGGGTTCAAACGCTGGAAGATAAAGACGGCTGCACTCTTATTCCGCACACTATCGAAAACACCAACGCGCTCTGTGAAGCGATGGGGTTAAACATCGGTCTTAACGAAATGACGAAAGAACAGATAGTTTACGGTGGTGTGATCAGCGACAAGCATGACATGGATGCTATTTGTACTCGTGTTGCCAGCGCGTCACTGATAGCGCGGTACAGCATTCCCGAAAAAACCGTCTTTAATCATTTAAGAGTACTGGCACTCGAGAAAGCTCATCATCCCGTCAAAGACTGGCTTGAAGGCGATAAGTGGGATGGGCGTGACCGCATTCAGGAGCTGTCAGACACATTGATCAGCGATATGGATACTGAGCTTAAACAGGCAATGCTCAGGAAATGGCTGGTAACCGCTATCGCCATGATCTACAGCCCGGCGCCGATTGCGGCCCAAGGCGTGCTGGTATTGCAAGGCGGGCAGGGGAAGGGAAAGACCACGTGGGTAAAGTCACTCTGCCCGGTTGATCGCGCAGTAGCAACAGGTATCACGCTAGATGTAACTAACGTCGACAGTATCCGGGCAGCAACAAACTGCTGGATCGGGGAGCTGGGAGAGCTTGATTCCACATTCAAGAAATCAGACATTGCGCGCCTGAAGGCTTTTATTACCGATGAGTATACCACTTATCGGACGCCGTTCTCATTTGCACCCGTCCGGCACCGCCGTTCGTCGGTTTATGCAGCTACCGTTAATCCGAAAACATTTACGACAGATCCAACCGGAAATCGACGTTATTGGGTCATTCCGGTCACCGATATAAAAGAGAATACAGTGAATATGAGACAACTATGGTTACAAGTAAAAAGCATCTTTATGAGCGGAGAAGAGCCGCTATATCTATCTCACAGGGAGTCAGCAATGATTAACGAACATAACAAACAGTTCGAGCAGATGAATGATTTTGAAGTAGCGATTACTGATCTTTACGGCAAGACAGCAGACTATCCGGCCGAATGCATCGGTAACAAGCTATTGAAAACCAAGGAAATCTATGAAGCGGTTATTAATGAGACCAGCACGACAAACACACTGACTATGAATGACAAGCGCGCTATTCAATCGGCGCTAGTGGCCAACGGCTGGGAGCACAAGCGAGGTAAGCGCAATAATACGTGGGGTCAGTACTGGCATCTCTGTAAGCCTGTAGATTAACCCGCGATACAATACACACACATATATATATAGGGTGTCCTCGGGCGCCCTTTTTTGTGCCTGCCTTTCTGCCAGTTTTTTGCCCACCCATAACCCGTTTGCTACAAGATCAGGACCCCTGTCAGTCACCGAACCTGCCAGAAAAATACGCATTCAGGAATGTCCAGCCCTAGGGTTTTGTTTCTTTCTATCGAGCTTTGGCGAAGGAATAGCCAGCACTGTTACCCGTCTCATTGCGCCACTGATCAACAAGTAATCAAGGCTGTTAAAAAAGTAGTCAAAATAGCTTAACCTGAGCTTTACCAATCCTGAATCAACTCTGAATGAGGGCCCTTTTTTTGCCTAGTTTATAATCAAATGCTCAAAATTCCACCGCAAAAAAGGGCTAAAAACACCAAAAAACAGGCCAAAAACGGCCAAAATCGAGAAAAACTCGCAAAAATCTGATTGTTTATCAATCATTTTGGGCAATAAATAAGCTATTTTTACCCCGAAAAATTACTTGTGATAATCTTTTTGGGAGTAAATTAGCAACGACTAATATACGTTTATCACCCTGTTCTATGCCTTTTGTCTGTAAATTGTTTATTTTATGCACAGCCGACCTGCTGAAGTATTATACAAAAAACAGACTAAAAAATCGGGGCCAAAATTTAATCCCTTAAAAATCAACAGCTTGGAGGCCGAGTTAAGGGGGTTTTTTTTTATCTAGTTTTTTTTTAGGTTTGGCTCTAATATCAAAAAAAAATTAATGAAAAGAAAACCCCAAACCCCTTTATTGAATGGTACTAGAAGT
>PDWI01001611.1_pt1 | contig 35255 bp, 38 predicted proteins | sample 1430891 | NCBI WGS metagenome assembly PDWI01 (sample SAMN01162508, study PRJNA174530) | Oral metagenome, whole genome shotgun sequencing project. | biome: Marine environment; feature: Marine mammal; material: Swab sample of the gingival sulcus; isolation source: swab sample of gingival sulcus... | reverse complement strand
GGTCTATTTAGGATACAAATTTTTAGCGAAGATAATAGGAGAATAAAAATTTAAAAATCCGCAAGAAAAATATTGACTTTTCTTAGCAGGTTTTCTAAAACAGGATAAATGCTTGTACTCCCCCAGAGCAACACCATCGTACGAGAGAATAATATTAATACAGACCGGGGTAAGACCCTTGTGTTGATGCGGCAAAAAGACCGCACTTAGCACGGTCTAGTAAATTATTGTTCCTGCGTAAAAAGATTATATATTGCTCTCCTATCCTCTCTTCTATCTTTCGCCACCAGTTTTATCGCCTCGTTTTTAGAAAAACCCTTCTTCATATAATACGCCAAATGCATTTTCGGATTTATTAACCTCATTAACTCCTCATCACCTTCAGTTACTTCTTCCTTTGCCCCTTCAATCACTACTACAAGCTCGCCTTTTAACGGATTATCCTCTAATACGGCACGCCACTCGGAAAGTGTTCTGATGAGGCACTCTTCGTGTATTTTTGTAAGCTCTCTTGCTATGGCTACTTTTCTATCATCTCCCAGCGCTGCCCACAACTCTTTTATAAATGATTTTATTCGGTGCGGTGACTCGTAGATGACTATCGTTTTTTCCTCACGAATAAGCTCTTCGATTTTCTGTTGACGTTCTTTTTTCTTTGAGGGTAGAAATCCGTAAAATACAAATTCCCTACTTGAAAAGCCTGATAATACAAGCGCACTTATTAGTGCAGTTGGCCCTGGAATGGTTGTTATACCAATCCCCGTTTCTAAACAACTCTTAATCAGCATATCGCCAGGATCGCTTACTAGCGGCATACCCGCGTCACTTACCAAAGCTATTTTCATACCAGCTTTTAAATCTTCTATAACGCTCTTGGTTACCTTGTTTTTATTATGCTCATGATAACTTTTTAGTTTGCACTTTATATCATACTTATTGAGCAACTTAACAGTAACTCTCGTATCTTCTGCCAGAATATAATCGACATCTTTTAGAACTTCAAGCGCTCTTAATGAAATGTCTGATAAATTGCCTATGGGTGTTCCTACTACGAATAACATGTTATCCCTCGTATATATCGAGTATTTCTTTTGTATATACTCCTTGTTCTTTGTAAACGATTAAATCCCTTAAATACCTTAGCTGTGGCTTCCCATGGCGAATAGCTTTTATCAGAACGACGTTGGGAAGACTTTCCTTAAACGGTTTTACAAATCGGATTTCTTTTGGTTCCAGTTGATTTTTTCTCAATTCATAAAAAATATCTACGAGTCTATTCGGTCTATGAATTACATAAAAACTCCCGCCTACCTTTAAGAACTGCGAAACCACTAATGCTAGCTCGCTAAAGTTCAGGGTAACTTCATGTCTTGCGATTAACTTGGACGCTTCCGACGGTTTTATGCCACCACTCATATATGGCGGATTGCTAACGACTACATCAAAGTAGCTGTTTTTGTAATAAGTGCCTAGGTTTTTGACGTCATCATTGATTATTTTTATACTGTTTGATAGGCAGTTCATCTCAACGGATTTTTTCGCGAGAGATGCATTCGACGCATTGATCTCTACACCGACTATCTCGTCATTATCATACCTAGCATGCATAAGCAAAGGAATGACGCCGTTCCCCGTTCCAATATCTAAGACTTTATGTTTCTTAGACGATTTGGCAAAGTCTGAAAGCAGGACGGCGTCCATCGTAAAATTATAGAGTTTTTCATCCTGCAGTATCTTATAGCCTTTATCATTCAGCACATCTATTCTTTCACTTTTTCCTATCATTTTTTTTCAACACTTTTATCTCGCCAATTTTCTTCTTCACGATCTCAACATCATCCTCTTGTCTGATGATTATCTTTAACATCTGACGGATAATGTTAATGTGGGCGACTTCACCTATCTTACCATTTTCAAGGATTCTTACCTTATCACCGACCCTCGGTAGCCCCTTATTCAGTTCTTTGTAAGTATCTTCTTCGTATTTTAGGCAGCACATAAGCCTGCCACAAACTCCTGATATCTTCGTAGGGTTAAGGGATAGATTTTGATTTTTTGCCATCTTAATAGAAACGGGATGAAATTCTGATAGGTGTTTGTAGCAACAAGTCGCTCTACCACACATACCGATTGCGCCCATAAGTTTTGTTTCGTCTCTTACCCCGACTTGTCTTAGCTCTATTCTCGTTCTGAAAATACCTGCTAGGTCTCTAACTAAATTCCTAAAGTCAACTCTTCCGTCTGAGCTAAAATAAAAGAGTAATTTTGATTTATCAAAACTGTACTCGCAGCCTATTAGCTTCATATCCAGCTTGTGTTCAGCAACTTTTTTAGCGCATTTTTCTAATGCATCAAGCTCTAATTTTTTATTTTCTTCTATTACTTCGTAGTCCTTACTAGTAGCTTTTCGAACTATCTTTTTCAAAGGACTTACTATTTCATCTTCGTTTACTGACTTGCCCACAAAAACTACTTTTGCAAGTTCTACACCGTTTGCAGTCTCCACTATGACATCGTCATCATCAACGATATTGTCATAAGGATTTTCAAAATAATATATCTTGCCTGCCTTTTTAAATCTTATACCAGTTACTTCCATTGTCTCCTCACTATATCGAAATGAATGCTGCCTTTAAAGCTAGCACCGCATTTATATTCTGATTCTTAAATTTGATAGTTTCTATTATACCATCATAGAGTTCGTAAATACCAGAAATCTTTTTACTAAGGCTAACGATAAGTTCCTCCTTATCCAAATTTATCATTTGTTCCAATGAATTAGTATTTTTATACACAACCATATCTCTTGAAATAGATAAAAAAATTGCTAATAACTCATCCTGCCTTTTTGGGTATGAACTGAATAATCCATCAATACTACTAAGGCACTTTGACTTATCATCCGCAAAAAAAAGTAAAACCTTTGCCACTTCATCTCTCATCTCAAAAAATACCTCATCATTGATTAATTTTTTTGCTACCCCTATATTACCATTACTATACTTAACGATAAAATCTATTTTCTTTTCGTCAAACAGTTTATGTTCTCTTTTAATATAATTTCTCACCACTTTTTCTTCTAGCGGCAACAGATTGATGTTGATACCTCGTGATATTATCGTCTCAAGTAATAAGTCCTTATTGGAAGTCAGTAGTAGTATCACACCATATGAAGGTGGTTCTTCAAGCACTTTAAGGAGTTTGTTTGCCGCGCCAATGGTTAGTGACTCTCCACTTTCGATTATAAAAACTTTTCTATTAGAAGTCATCGGTCTTACATATATGCTATTAAAACTATCTTTAATGTCATCTGTTCCCACTGACTTTTTATTCGTTCCTTTTATGACGGTCACATCGACATTGTTTTCGTTTTCGCTCATCAAGCAAGATTTACATCTACCACACGGCAAGTCATGGCGGCTTTCACACATCATCGCCTTTGTGATGTATTTAGCGAAAGTCTTCTTCCCGCTTCCCTCTTCTCCACTAATGATATAAAAGTGCGATAAGGTACCATTTTTAATAGCATTTATGATATTCTTTTTTTGCTCACTGTAACCGTAAAGTTTCTCCATATGGTTAATATATTCCTACTCTTTTGTATATTTCCTGTACGTTCGTTAACGCCCTATTAGTATCAAAACAACGATCCAGCTCTTCGTCACTTAGTAAATCCTTCGTCTTTTCTCTTACCAGCGTTTTAAAATCAAGCCCTTCGTTAAAACTCTTTAACGCACAGGGTTGTACCAGATCATAAGCCGCTTCTCTGCTTAAACCCTTTTCAACAAGCGCTAGCATAACATACTGCGAAAAGATAACTCCTCCGGTGAGATAGATATTTTTCATCATATTGTCTTCAAATACGGTGAGTTTGTTTATAACCTTCGTATACCTTCTAAGCATATAGTCCAGTAAAGTAGTAGCATCCGCGCCAATGATTCTCTCAGCACTTGAATGAGATATATCTCTTTCATGCCATAGTGGCATGTTCTCAAATGATGACATCATATAGCCACGCATTACTCTTGCACAGCCACACATATTCTCAGAAGCTATCGGATTTCTCTTGTGCGGCATCGCACTTGAACCTTTCTGCCCCTCGTTAAAATATTCCTCTACTTCTCTTACTTCGGTTCGTTGAAGATGCCTAATCTCCATCGCTATTTTTTCTATCGTACTTGCTATCAGAGCAAGCACACTAAAATAAAAAGCGTAATTATCTCTTTCTATTACCTGGGTGGAAATATTAGCACTGTTTATTCCAAGTTCTTTACATACATAGTCTTGGACAAATGGTGGCGTTGCAGAAAAGTTCCCAACTGCTCCTGATATCTTGCCCGTTTCTATGCTGCTTCTCGCCATGTTAAATCTTTCAAGGTTTCTTGTCATCTCATCAAAGAACAAGGTAAACTTAAGACCAAATGAGGTTATCTCGGCGTGAACGCCATGGGTTCTTCCTATACAAGGCGTATTCTCATACTTTATCGCTTTTTCTTTTAAAACGACGATAAACTCTTTGATGTCCTTTTCCAGTATGTCGTTAACCAGTTTGAACCGGTAGGCATTCGCCGTGTCAACGACATCTGTAGAGGTAAGCCCGTAATGAACCCACTTTTTTTCTTCCCCTAACGTTTCCGATACGGCTCTGGTAAAAGCGACTACATCATGATGCGTTATCAGCTCTATTTCTTCTATTCTTTTTATATCAAAAGAAGCTTTTTCTTCAAGCGCTTTTATATCTTCGCTCGGGATTAATCCAAGTTCACTAAAAGCCTTTGCGGCGAGTATTTCCACTTTTAGGAAACACTCGAATTTAAACTGTTCACTAAAAAGCCTATCCATCTCATCGCTTTTGTATCTGCTAATCATCCTTACTCCTAATCAACTGTTATTGTTATTTTCTTCTCACCAAATCTCACACTGTTAACATGTACGGTTATATCACCACTCTTACGAATAGTCTTTACCCAAAAGGCAATTTGCCCACCAATCAGACTTATTCTGGAAGGCCCGATAAGTTCGCCTACTCCATGAACTTCTACATCAAGGTTTTCTATAATATATGGCAGTGGATTGCCTCTATTGTCTAACGCCTTTACACGAACTCTGGTTGCGTCATAGGTTGGCAAAGTACTCTTTAACGTATCATCATCGGCCTCAACCACCAGCTCGCTTGCGTATACATTGCCACCGACAGTTTTTGAAAGGACTTTCTTTCCGTCTTTATACCCGTCAAATATCATCACACATTTTTTACTGTAAAGATAATCCATCAAGGCTTTTCCTTCTAGCTTTTTCACTGTTGCGACACGGACAAATACAGGAGCATGTTTAACATTCTCGTAGTTGTCTTTATCCGGATAAAATCGCCCGAGACGCTCCCCATCAAAGTCTACTTCTATATAATCGCAGTTCGTATAGATGACAACTTCTCCGTCAAAGCCTTCGTTTTGTTCCCCTCTTGAAACTAATGACGTTATATCCATAAATGTATCTAGTCCATTTTCAGTCGCACTCTTGTATGCGCCGATGGCTACCTTCTCATTTCTAAACATATCCATTACACCGTGATGACATATCTTATCGCCTGAACCAAATTCAAAATGGGTATTATAATCAAATGCACACCACCCGATGGTACCGCAAATAGTATCGTCTCCCATGCCCTTATTGATTACTTTAAGATGTCTTAGCGAATGTTCCACTCTCCTATTTTCATGATCAAATGATTTCGTCGGGAACATGTGTCCATTATACTCTGTTACCATATATGGTACGAGCTCCTCTTTGCCCGTAACTTCTTTTTGATTTCTAAGAATCTTCTCTCCACCACCAAATATGAAGTCATTAAATGTATATACATCTTCGATTAGGTTGCTGCCTTCTATCGCCCTTATCCCACCTGTTTGTCTGTATCCATCGATACTCTTTGCAATTTCATTGGTCACTTTATAAAACGCATCATCATCCCCGGATTCGTTTATTCTCACCCCCCAAAGCACAATGGATGGATGATTGTAATCACGAGTTATCATGTCTCTAACATCATTATACGAAACTTCTTTCCAGTCGCTACCACCTATATGTTGCCAACCTGGAATTTCTTCTAACACCAATAATCCTATCTCATCACATTTATTTAAAAAATGCCTTGACTGTGGATAATGAGAAGTCCTTACGATATTCACCCCTGCGACATTTTTTAATATATCTGCGTCCTTTTCTTGCACTCTCTTAGGCATAGCATACCCGACATATGGGTATGACTGATGTCTGTTAAGACCAACAAGTTTTACCCTTTTCCCATTTAAGAAAAAGCCTTCCGGCGTAAAGTTAGCCTCTCTAAAACCTATTTTATAATCTCTTTCATCGAATAAGGTTTTACGACACCCTACTATAACCGCAACGTCATAAAGGGTTGGATTATCGATATCCCAATGATCCACATTAGACACTTCAAGCTCCGCTAATATAGAATTCCTACCGGTTCCTGTAACATTAAACTTCTTTCTGGTATTCTTTAGTATCAGTCCTTCTTTAAGAACCATAAGTATTAAATAATAGTCTTTTACTGGCATATCTTTATAGTTTATAGTAGCCTTTACAAGCACTTTTTTTTGCTCAGATAATACATTCTCAGTGCTTACGAGCACCTCTTCAATGTACATCTTCTCAGCGACTTCTATGAACACTTCTCTATATATGCCACCGTAGGTTAAATAATCTACGACATTTCCAAAAGGTGGTATATCGTCTCTTTGCGTGCTATCAACTACTACTGTTATCTGGGTTTCCTTACCGAAATTTATATACTCCGTAATTTCGAATTTGAACGGCGTATATCCTCCCTTGTGTTCTCCTACGAACCGACCGCCAACATAAACTTTTGCATATGCCATAACTCCTTCAAAGCAAAGAAGTATCGTCTTGTCCTTAAATCCTTCGTGGATTAAAATACTTTTTTTATAACAAGATATAAACTCTAACTTCTTTTCATCAAAACAATTATATTCTGTGACTTTATTCGTATGCGGTATGTCTACTAGAACTGAGTTATTTTCTTTGAGTGAATTTATGTCATTTTCATTTACATGTTCGTAATAATGCCAAGAATCATTTAAATGGATTATTTCTCTCATAAAAACTCCTTATCGCTTGATATCTTATTATAACATTCTAAACACTTCATAAGAAGGCTTTACCGTAAATTTGCCTCCTGCTTAAAAATTTGCTTTCATTATAAAAAAAGCGCTTACCTAGAATAATAAGTAAGCGATTAGACCGTAGACAAATGACGATTTTCTTCGTCCCATCATAATAAATGCGATGCCTATGTAACTCTATGTACACTGCGCACCGCATTGTTCCTTGAAACTCAACCATTTCTCCACACTCTTATACTATGGTCTTTTTCGACACTCTCTAATGGTATTTGTTCATTTTATCTAGCAAGTTCTCTTTGCTTTTTAACTAATTTTACGGCATGAGAATGCGCTTCTTTAGCAACCGTAGACTCCTCAATATTCGTTAATTTGCCGTCTTTACTTACTACTTTACCATTTACTATCGTCATCTTGGTGTAGGAATGATTCCCAAGCGATACAATAGCAACTGTTTCATTGTGGCAACCTGCATACTCTATACCGTTTAAATCAAAAACATTTATATCCGCTGCCATACCCTCTGCGAGGTAGCCTGTATCCGTTCTTCCCAGAACCCTAGCGCCTCCTCTAGTTGCAATCTTTAATATATTGTAGGCGTTAAGTCCCTCAGTACCATATTTCAGATGATTGAGTAGATACGCTCTTCTTACTTCTTCAAACATATTTGAACCATCATTACTAGCACTGCCATCAACGGCAATACTTAGCTTCACATCTTTGTGAAACAGTTCACTCGTTCTACATATACCACTATTTAACTTCATATTACTGGAAGGACAGTGCGCTATGCCACATCCGCCAAATCGGTCTATCTCTTGATCGTTAAAGAAAATTCCATGTGCAAACCAAACGTCATCGCCAATCCATTCCAGCTCTTCCATTAGCTCAAAAGGTCTACGACCATATCTTTCTAAGCAATATCTTTCTTCATCCATCGTTTCCGCTAAGTGAGTATGCATCATAACACCATATTTTCTAGCCGTTCTAGATGTCTCAACCATAAGTTCCTTCGTTACCGAAAATGGCGAACAAGGCGCAAGCGCAACCCTTGTCATAGCGTAGTCCTTTTTATCGTGGTATTTTTCTATTAATCTAACGGAATCCTCAAGTATTGCTTCTTGCCTTTGAACAACACTCATAGGAGGTAGTCCACCATCATCTTTCCCAAGGCTCATGGATCCCCTCGTTGCATGGAATCGGATACCGATTTCTTTTGCCGCATTTATTTGAGTATCTATTAATGTGTGCTTTGTCTTATCCGGGAAAACATAATGATGATCACTAGTTAACGTACAACCTGTTTTTAAAAGCTCCGAAAACCCAACCATCGCACCGTAGTAAACGGTCTCATCTGTAAGGTGTTTCCAAAACTCATAAAGTCCTATAAGCCAAGGAAATAACGGCTTTTCTTGCACTTCATTAATCCCTCTAAAAAGAGTCTGATACAAGTGGTGATGGGTATTTACAAAGCCCGGTAGTACTACATATTTCGAACAGTCAATCTCCTCGACCCCCGGAGCTTTAATGTCCTTATCAATCTTTTTGATGACACCATCTTCCATCAGAAAATCGTACCCCTTCAACACTCTTTCATTGTCATCAAACGTATATATACTCTTGATGTTTTTTAATAGTAAACTCATAGAACCTCCAATTATTTTACAGCATTGTTAGAAAATCTTTTATGGAATCACGAAGTGCGACTATCTTATCCATATCACTATTTAATTTACATACCATCTGATTTGGAATATCTGCCGCTTCTTTCTTTAGCTCTATACCCTTTTGCGTAAGTTTAATGTATACGATTCTCTCGTCGGTAAGGCCTCGATTTCGCTTTAGATAGCCCTGTTTTTCAAGCTTTTTAAGAAGTGGTGTAAGCGTTCCCGAATCAAGGTATAGACGCTCGCCTAATTCCTTTACTTTAACATTATCATTTTCCCATAATGCCAACATCGTAATATAACCGGTATAGGTTAACCCTACTTTACTAAGTAGTGGTTTGTATTTTTTGATAACTTCTTTTGAAGCGACATAAAGCGCAAAACATAGCTGATTATCCAGCTTTAATAATTCTTCATTTGTCAACTCTGTATTTGAATTAGACATGTACCCTCCTCTTTCCAAGTAATTTTATATAACTAAATTGTAAACAATAAAATCAACTTTGTCAATGAGGTTGATTTTATTGTTCCCCCATAAAATTCGGTTAAGGCTGTGTGCATATCAATTTTCTACTAAAACCAGCTTCTCATAAACCGTGATAAATGCTTGTATTTTTGCTGAAGCGGTACCGACGCTCACTGGGATAGTACTTAAACGTACAGACCAGTGAGTGGAGCTTGTGCCACTGAAGTAAAAAGACTGCACCCCGCACGGTCTCATTTATTAACAAATATATTTTATAATGAGTATAGCAGCCTAAAGTGCTGGCATACAACTACCATCTTCTCTTCAAAATCTCTTCCATACATTTTCAACTCTGACGTAAAAAAGTCTCTATGCACTCTAGTCCAATAATCTAATGACCTATCCCCTTCCCCCTCCAAAAAGGCAAACTCTTCTGTCACCTTATCAAAAGGAACTTGTTCTATTTTTGTATTCTGGATTATCGCTACCGCGCTACCCTCAAAATCTGTAATGATATAAATATCGCCAACCTTAGGAAGTTCCTCTTTTTCTATTTCATACAAAATCAGGAGTGACGCTGTCGCTTGTTTGACGCCACTCTTTACAAGCATCGCTAATTCATCAGCGTCTTTTTTCTCATAACAAAAGTAAAAATGCTCCGGCACTCTAGCATCACGATACTCTTTATTCGCTTTCACAAAATCTTCCCATAAATCGTTTGGTGTCATTTTTTGATTCATATTTTCTCCTATAAGAGTAGTATACAAAAATAGAAGCACCGTAGCAAATGCTTGTTTACTCCTATAATCTACAATACCGGTATTGATAGTTCAGCGCTACGTTTTGTGTTCACTGTCTCGTATTTATCAAATGATAAAATTTTAGCTGTTGCCGTTTTACAAACAATTTTTTATTCTACGTTTTTTATTGGTACTATCTTATGTTTTCATCACATGTTATCCTAGAAATATAGCTATAACATAGATAATAAATCTTGGAGGTAATAATGAAAAAAGTCGCTTTTTTATGTGTTCATAATTCATGTAGAAGCCAAATCGCTGAAGCACTTGCTAATCATTACGGTGTAAACAGCATTAAGGCATATTCTGCCGGCACAATGGTAAAAGATAAAATAAACCAAGACGCCGTTCGTCTCATGAAAGAAAAGTATGGTATCGACATGGAAAAAACAGGGAGGCCAAAGCTAATTAGCGATATTCCAGAGGTTGATTATATAATAACGATGGGATGTAACGTTACCTGTCCCGTTTTACCGTATGAATATGAAACTGAAGACTGGGGGTTAGATGACCCTACCGGAAAAAGTGATGAAGAATTCATTAAAATCATAAAGACAATCGATGAGAATGTCCATCATCTAATTAATAGACTAGACAAACACAAGTAGTGTATTAATCTTCTCGTTTCAATAGTGCCAATACCAAAAGACCCTTGACACTTAGAATACGCCTGTATAATTAACTATTAGAAAAACGATAAGTATCTTGGCGTTTTTTCTAGGTACTTTTTATATTCCTGGCCATACTCTTTCATACAATATTTTTCCTCTACTAAAACCGTAAAATAGCTAGTAACTAAAAATAAAAGTAGAAATACAAAGTATAGGTACGCCCCACTAATTAAGGCTATCGAAACAATTAATAACGAATTACAAACATATGCAGGATTTCTTGAGTACTTGTATATTCCATTGGTAATGAGCTTGTCTAAAGGCGCCGTTACGTAGCATACATTGGTATAGACAGAAAGAACAAACGCTATGACGTAGACTACTAATCCGATATAAAAGGTATTTGAATCCGTATTAATAGGCACAAATACAGTAGACACTATAAAACCTAAAAATACATATCCTGAAGAATAGGCTGCGAGTTTATCTTTTTCGCCTATCCAAGACCTATCAGACCCTCTTTTAAAGCCTTCTTTATTTGAAAAATAAGCGATAATCGTAGTTATTAATAAATAAAACAGTATGAACAAAAAGGTGTTAAATATCGTTATTTGTAGCGAGGGCATTAGTCTCATGACTTACTCCATCCTTATCTTAACTTAACTCAATATCCAGAAATAGTATCCATTTATATGTTATCAATTCTCCTACTTCTTGTCCAATAAATCTCTTGCTTTTGCACGCTAAAAGCAGGTTTTAGAATTTAGCCCTAAAACCTGCTTTTTTACTTTTTAATTCTTCAAACAAAGCCTTTTAATAAAAGGTATTCCCTATTTGTTTTTTCTTTTAATAATTCCTGATAGGACAGCTGCTGAACCAAGTCCAAAGAACATGCTTATTGGTATCCCACCTGTCTTTGGTAGTTCTCCTGAAGGTAGATTTTCTGTTTTTTCTTCTTGTTTTCCACCTTCTGGTACTCCATCGTTGTCTATGTCAACATTAGGGTCTGGGTTATTCCCTGGATTAGGATCCGGTTTTGACGCCGGTTCAGTATCAACTTTCTCTTTAATACCAAGGTCAATTGTCATATTATCTGCATCCGCTATCGTTACCTTTTCTACTTTAAGTCCATCTGAATCGATTGTATCATCCGTACCTTCATTTGTTTTTGTTCTTTCATATCCAGCTGGTAGATTAGTAAATTCCACTTTGTACTCGCCATTACTTAAACCAGTAAATTCATAGTAACCATCGCTATTTGTTGTCACTTCTTCCGTTTTCCCATCCGGTTTTGTAAGTATTACTTTTACACCCTCTACGCCTCTATCCTTTGCTTCGTTTTGGATACCATCTTTGTTGTCATCATACCATACGTAGTTACCTAACTTATATGTTTTTGGCGTTGGTGTTGGTGTTGGTGAGCTGCTCTTCTTCTTGATTCCAAGGTCGATTGTCATATTATCATCGTTCTCTATCGTTACCTTTTCTACTTTAAGTCCATCTGAATCGATTGTATCCTCCGTACCTTCATTTGTTTTTGTTCTTTCATATCCAGCCGGTAGATTACTAAATTCCACTGTGTACTTGCCGTTACTTAAACCAGTAAATTCATAATGACCATTTTCATCTGTAGTATCTGTTATAGCAGCCGTTAGGGAACCGCCTGTTAGGGTTACTGTTACTCCCTTCACGCCTCTATCCTTTGCTTCATTTTGGATACCGTCTTTGTTGTCATCATACCATACGTAGTCCCCTAGTTTGTAGGTTGGCGCAACTTTTTCCACTAGTCCAAGGTCAATTGTCATATTATCTGCGTCCGCTATCGTTACATTTTCCACTTTAAGTCCATCTGAATCTTTCTCATCATCCGTACCTTCATTTGTTTTTGTTATTTCATATCCATCTGGTAGATTACTAAATTCCACTGTGTACTTGCCATTGCTTAAACCAGTAAATTCATAATGACCATTTTCATCTGTATTTTTTTCATCTAGTGTATTTCCCTTTTCATCCTTTAGAACTACTTTTACACCATTAACACCTTTTTCGGTCTTATCTTGGATACCGTCTTTGTTGTCATCATACCATACGTAGTCCCCTAGTTTATAGGTTGGCGCAACTTTCTTCACTAGTCCAAGGTCGAATGTCATATCAATAGACCTGAAATCTATTCCTTTAATAACTACACGGTCGTCTTCAAATACCGCATCTGAATCTTTCTCATCATCCGTACCTTCATTTGTTTTCGTTATTTCATATCCATCTGGTATATCAGAAAAAATTATTTCTAGTTCACCTTTAAAAATATAAACCTCATAATGACCGTCATCAGATGTAGTTGTAGTTTTAGTTTTGTTCCAATCCAAATTTTTCACAGTTACTGTAATTCCGCCGATTCCAGGCTCTCCTGGATCTTGAATTCCATTTTCATTTAAATCATGCCAAACAAAATCTCCTACCGGTAATGCAACATTTGCATGTGAGTTATTCAACCCAAAAAAGCTAAAACCTATAGAAAACGTTAATAATAACGCTATAACCTTTGCAATTGTTTTTCCTTTAATAAAATTATTAGTCATTCTTACCTCCTAAAGCAATAGCCTATATAAGACTTTATTACTATTTTTTTTATTTTTTTATGATTATAACACCTATTTTTATTTTTTTCAACTTATTTTTTATAAAAATAGTTTTAATTTCTTATAAAAAAATAGTGCTATAGTACTATAAAATTCTTGTCCTTTTAGATTATTTCTTCGTATCTGTGGTAAATTCTCTTATTGATAACTGGATTTATTCTTCTTTTTAACAGTAGAAGCTTCGACATCTTTTATGACACTCTCTCGTTCAGCAGCCAATAATTTTGTAGCATCTGAATTAAAGAAAACTGTGTCTACACTTCTAGTTAGGCTTCTAAACGCATATGTTTAGCAGACGGCACTATCGTGATGGGACCCTTACTAAGTACCTATACCTCCAGCAGATACCACTCACCCAACACTCTTATGGTTTTTCCAAAACTGTATGGTCTCTTGTAAATCTTTTTCGTCGTCAAATAAGTCCATTTTTCTAGCCACTTCTATCGCAAAATCAACGTATGCATTTGCACCAGCCGTTATAATATTATCCTGTGAAACTACATCTGATTCGCAGGAATGAGTAGAAAGGACTTCATCTAATACCCCTGCATGCTCCAATAAGTCGACACCCGCACATATCGCTGAAACAAGACAATGGTTCGCATTTACTTTTTGAATAAACTCGTATACCTCTTTTATATCAACTTCTTTTATATCTCCACCAGGCACTATCAGAAGCTCTACATCTTTCGTATCAATTTCTGATATTGCCCTATCTACATTTAAAGAATATCCTTCTGTAGATATGACAGCTTCGCCATCTAGCGAAGCAAACACTACTTCTTTATCTCTAAATTTGAGAAAATAATTTAAAATTACAATTTCAAAAATACAACTTGTATTATATAGTAACACCACTGTTTTCATTTTTACTCCATTATTATTACTTGCTGTTATTCATAAATTGACTACATAAAAACACATAGACTAAGATAATGGCTAACTTGAATCTATGTGAATCTCACCGAACAATATTTTGTTCATTAATCATTAGACTTCAAAAAATCACACATCTATTACTTCATCATCTTCATTATTACTTGCTATTTTTAAATACTCCTGACTATCAAGTACCCTGAATCCGTCTAGATGCTTTTCGATAAAGCGCTGCCCATTCACTGTCAGTAAATCTATATTTTTGTTTAGCCTTTTGATATCTTCACTTAGCTCTACTAAGAAGTTGTCCGCTGCCTTTATGATGTTGGATAGTCTCTTATCGACCGCTCTTATTAGTAAATCATACATTACGCTGTCGTCACTAAAATCTTCTCGTATCTTTTTCAGATCGACTATTGCTTTTTCCATCGCTTCATCTTGTAGCTTTTTATACTGCATGGTTTTGTTGTAAACAAGACTTCCAGCCTTATCACGTAACTCAAGGGACATATTCCCCATGGCGTTTATTGCGTCAACATTTATTTTCGTTAGATCCGTTTGATACTTTATTAGCGCTTCAGAAACTTCCGTCATGCGGTTGAGTTCTTTATCCTTTTTAAGCTGCTCTATTTCATTAAGTATCTTTACTTTTTCCGTTTCTTTTCGAATGTCAATGCTTATCCTTGCTTGTTCTTCCTTCATTCTTATATCAGAGTCAACATACATTTTTTCTATGTCTCTTCTTTGTTGATACTTTTTTAAAGGTTCTGTCGCCCACTCCGTAATCATATTGATCGGTGCGTAAACTATGTCATCTAGCTTGTCAAATAGCGTTAATAGATTAATTCCCATTTCTTTGCTCCTTGTTTATCAGCCTTGCAAACAATGCGTTATCTTTTTCATAGGAATATAGAAGTTCCTGATACCTCTGGTTTGAATTGTCTCCTATTTCCATTATTCCTCTTACGGCCTTTATCTTCCTGGCTAACAACTCGGTATATAGGTCCGACGGTTGCTTGTGATAATTTACCGAGCTTTCTATCAATCCGTACATAATAGCAGCAAATGCCTTTTTTACTTTTTCATCGTATCCGTGCTTTATGGCATTTTCATCATACTTCATGACATGCCTATTAATAAATCCTAAAAAATAATTCTCTCTCGATAGGTTCATCATATAATCATCATTTTCATACTTGAACATATTTGAGTAAACCGTTGGATTTTCATTTATAAAATCGCCGAGTAGTTTTACTCTATTTGATTTTAGTATTTCCAGTAAGTCAATGGCATCTACGTCCCTTACTTGCTGATAACTATTTTTCACTACCTGCAATCTCCATTAATAATCTATCCGACGCCTGTCTTAAGTCATTTACCTTTTGCATTACCTTGGTATCTATTATCGCCTCGCTAAGATCAATGCTCGTCAAATAACTCTTGATCAGATCATCAATCCATTTCTTCCCAACCTCTTCTTCAACTTTAGCACATTCTATCGTTTCGATAACTTCTTTTAGATGCTTACTAAAGAACATGGTTTTTTCTCTTCTTAGATCTTCCTTAAGATTGTTTGCAAAGCGTATCTCCTCTTTATAATTCTTGATTAATTCGAGATAGTGCTTTTCATAGTCATACATAAGCTGTAAATTCTCTTTTGTATTTCTTAAGTTGTATTCATCTAGCTGTTCTTTGATCAGTTTTATGACATTAGCCTTTTCGTGTTCCGAAAGGTTCGTGCTATAAAGTGTTTGGTTAAGTTTAATCATAAAAGAATCATCAAAAATCATATACGCCCTCCTATAGCTTACTATAATGCTTAGCTATCTTACTCGCTAAAACTGCGTTATTTAGAACTAGTCCAATGTTCGTGTTAAGACTATTCCCCTTTGTTATTTCTTTCACTCTATCAAGGACAAATGGCGTAATATCTTTCCCTTTGATTCCTCTTTCTTCAAGCTCTCCGAGTGCGCTATCAATAGCAGACTCTACCTGCTCTTTATTCTCCTCAAATTCCTCTGGTACTGGATTACCGATTACTATACCTCCTGCAAGGCCAGCGTCCCACTTAGCCTTCATTATCTTAGCGATTTCAAGTGGCTCATCCACTCTTAAGTCTGATTTTAGTCCACTATCTCTTAGATAAAATGCCGGCAAATTTTCTATGCCATATGATAATACCGGCACGCCGTTTGTTTCTAGGTACTCTAGAGTAAGTCCTATGTCAAGTATTGACTTCACACCAGCACATATTACGGCAACACTTGTATGAGCAAGCTCTTGTAAGTCCGCCGATATATCAAATGTTTCTTGTGCACCCCTATGCACACCACCGATTCCGCCTGTTGCAAATACTTTTATTCCAGCCATATTAGCAATAATCATCGTTGTCGCCACTGTTGTAGCTCCGTCAAGCTCTTTCACCATTACAATAGGTAGGTCTCTACGGCTCACCTTTGTTACCTCAAGCCCTTTTTTCCCTAGATACTCTATTTCATCTTCGCTAAGGCCTACTTTTAATCGTCCTTTTATGACAGCGATTGTTGCCGGTACTGCACCGCTATCTCTTACGGTTTTTTCTACCTTTAAAGCTGTTTCTACATTTTGTGGATATGGCATCCCATGAGAAATGATTGTGGACTCAAGCGCCACAACCGGAAGTCCTTTTTCTAGTGCTAGTTTTACTTCACTGCTTACGTCTAAATTCTTATACATTATTTATCCTTTCTATAATTGTTCTTTCATTTAATTTTTCAGAACAAGTTTTTTCACTTTCTACCGTTATGGACGCCGCCGCTAGACCGAAGTCCATCGTCTTTTGACTATTATGGCCTTTTATAAGGCCATATATAAATCCGGCACTAAAGGCGTCACCTGCTCCTGTCACATTGACTACATTAGCGTCCATGTTTTGTCTGAAAAAGTACTCGTCTTTATCCATATAAAGAGCGCCTTTTTCACCCAATGTAATAAAAACCTTTTTCGTTCCCTTACGGATAAGTTTTTTACCCGCTTTTATTACACTCTCATCATCCGTTATCTTAACCCCTGAAAGATGCTCTAGCTCAAACTTATTTGCCTTTAAGGCATATAATTTATCTAAGTACGGTACTATCTTCTTTGATTTTGTAATGGAAACAGGGTCAAAAATAATCTTTGTATCCGTACAATTTTCAAATATACTACCTATTACACTTTCTTTTATATTCCCGTCTAAAAGCAAATATTCTGATGAACGTACCGTTTCACACATGTTCGTAATTTTTTTATCGTCAATTAATGAAACTATTTTCATGGAATTAATCGCAGTCACCATCTCTCCATTACTATCAAGGATATAGAGATATTTAGAAGTCGCATACTCCTTGGATATAACTATATCCCTTGTATTAATGTTTAGCGACTTTAGATGCTCAAATATTTTTTTACCATCGTCATCTCTACCAAGCGCTGTTATAAACTTTACTTTAATACCTATCCTGGCTAAGTTTTCGGCAATATTTCTGCCTACCCCGCCAAAATTGTAATATATATCGCCAAGGTTTGACTCTTCCATAATTATCTGGCTGTCTGATTTTCCGACTATATCTATATTTGCTCCGCCAACAACTACGACATCAAAGTCCATATTATTTTGACTCCCCATTGATTTTTTACTATCAAACAATTTATCACCCTCCCTCAGCCGATGTTTCACTTTCACTCGAGGTTTCTGTAGGAGCTGTCGTCTCGCTCTCACCGGTTGTCTCTTCTTCTGAGGTGCTCTGCGTTGTCGTTGTCTCAGGCTGAGTTGTACTTTCCGTTGTCGTTGTCTCGGAAGTTGTTGTCGTAGTTATTAACGGCGTCATATCCGGAAAGCTTAGATACTTATCTTTACCATCATCTTCCCATAAATAGCTAAATGTTTCTGATGTCCTGTATCCTTCCTGCCTTAACTGTATCTTGTGGCTACCTTCGACAAATGGCGCCTTAGTAGGTATTATTCCGACCAAAACTCCGTCAAGATAAACCTCTGCTCCTGCAGGCGCTTCAAAATGAATAAAGTTTTGCTCTTTATCAAAATCAATTTTGTATCTTACAAATGCTTGATTTACAAGTAGTTCGCCTTCCCAGTCTTTAAATCCTTCCGCTTTTGCCAGTACCTTGTACTTACCAAAGTCAAATATGTTTTCATCATATATATTTACTTCCTTGTCATCGACGAACACTTGTATACCCTCTTGATCACTCACGAATTCAACCTCACCAACCTTAGCTTGTACTTCGCTTAAATCAAGTATTGTTTCTTCGTTTTCAAGAACCGTCAACCTCTTTACAAATGGCGGTATACCCTCTTTGGTAACAGATACGTTATAGTCACCCGCCGGAATAGAAATAATCATGTTCGCAACTATATCCTTGCTAATTTTGCCCGGTATTTCAATAGTTCCTCCTATAAACAAGCTATAGTTTGCCAGCTTTATACTTCCGTGTCTACTTCCTACCTGAACGACCCACACTATATCATTGTATCCTTTTAACACTACTTCATCACTTCCTGATATAGAAGAAAGCTCAAATGGATTACCATTTTCTATAGTGACTAACTCATCGGTATATTTGTAGACATCATTTTTAACTTTTATAATTTTTTTCTCTTCGTCTACTTCAATCTCTGTTACTTCTCTTTCCCATCCTGTGGCAGTTATTTTAATGTATTCAGGACTGAGCGTTTCCTTTGCGTATTTTACCTCGATCATATCCCCTATTTCAAATTGGGAAAGAGCAATCGCCGTGCCATATGCATCTTTTAACTCACACGATAGTTCAACATTAAATGATAGTCTCTTAGAATTTATGATATCATACGCAACCATTGTTCTACTTTCCATATCAGCGTATTTTACAACCGCTTTTGTTCGTTCGAACGTTAGATTGCTATCTTCTCCCTTTTCTTTCTTAGTAGTTAGTTTGGTTGTACTGCTATAAGCGTTTTCTTTGTCCGCTCCAGGTTTATTTAGAGCGACATATATTAAAGCTAACACCAAAACTACGGCTAAAGAGCCAACCCCAATAACTACCATTTTTGTAATAATATCCACGTTTTTTCTATTCATAATAACCTCTACTTAACTCTTTTAATCTTCTCGCTCGTTCTATTAAAGCAAGATGATTATCATTAAGACTAAAATCCTTTTTGTTTTTTACTTTTAGCGACGTGTCTTTAGCCTTTTTCAAGTTTTTTAAATACGTATCATAACCAATTATATCGTCCGCTAGCTCATCATCATACTCCCATTCTATTATCGCCAATAACATCGACGGATAATAACCTTCTTCTAGTCCTCTAAGCGGATTGTAATAATTCATTTTCTTGATACTTAAAAGTGCGTTTTCGTAATCACCTTCTTTTAGGTAATGATAATACATTCTTTCATATCCTTGCCAAATGTATTCGTTGTCGCTTACAAGCACTTTTAGTTCATCATTTGACATCTCACTTACGAGTTTTTTCTTCGCACTAGTATAAAATGGATAAACTTTTAATACCTGTTCGTACTTATCATTATAATAAAGTCCGGATATCAACGCAATGTATACACTTAATAATAGTGCACTACTAAATAGTATACCAAAAAAACTCGGCTTTTTTATTACAATTACTTTAATTTTTTCAGACACTAAAAAGATTATAATTAACATGAATAAAGGATACTGTAGGTCAAAATCAAATAGGCTGTGTAAAAGTATAGTGATTATTATTAACTTTTTCTCAGCGTTCATCCTCTTCTTAAGAACCGAAATAATGAATAGAATATGCGCCATTAACCCAATAATTCCAAGATCTAAAAGGATTTGAATTAGACTATTATGGACATACTTAACCGTGTAGTCATAGCCAGTTGCGAAAAATCCCTGTGCAAAGAAATACCCGTAGTATCCAAAGCCAAAAGGATGCATTTTGAAAGCTTTTAGTGCATCTTTATCGTATAAAATCCTCGTCAAAAATCCACTGGAAGTAAATAGTTCATAGAGATACGTTGTAATACTCTTTAGCCATAACAAGTCTATAATAAGACCTAAAGTGACTATAAATACACTAATATAAAGGTACTTTAAATTTTTTTTACCCTTGACAATTCGCCTTGTCATCATTATAGCAAGAACAAAAATAAGCGCTATAATTCCACCTTTTGAAGCTGATAACACGATATTGGACAGTAGAATTAGTATGCCTATATACTTAATCTTTCTTTTATACGAAAAAAGAATGACTATGCCCGCGACCAGCAAAAGGGCGTAGGAATTAGCGTACTGGAGTATCCCAGAAAGCTCCCCGTCTATTTTGTAATAAAATAATTCTAACACTCCTAGATTAAATAATAAGAGATTTAATGCACTAATTAATACTAATAGGAAGGTAAATGTATCCTTAGCGGTTTTCTTTTCTTCTTCCGATAGATTTGTAAATAGTATGTAAGAAAGGATGTAAAGCAAATATCTATGGATAAGGAATATCGTCATCCCTTTTTCTACAAAGTAAATCGTGCCGGTAAAGGATACTAAAAACAACAAGAATAAACTGACAAAAGACATATCTTTTGTCAGTTTTAATGCCTTATTTTCTTTATACTTTATTAAGATTATTATGAGAGCTAGTACGGAAACTACCGCCTGAAAGTGACTGTAATAAAGACCATTTAAAGCCACCGATAATACCACAAATAAAGTAGTTAACTTCTTAGTCATCCATTTTACCTTTTATGTATCGGAGCAAGTACTGTTTGTTATTCTTTTCAGGTTCTTTAAGAACGACACGAAGTATCTCCTCAAGGGTTTTTCCTATTTCCCGGCCGACAAACCCTAGCGCTTTTAGGTCGTTTCCACCTACCTCCAGCTCCTTTATAGAAGTGGCGTAACCGTTTTTAATCGTTTCGTTGTAAATGTTTTCTATTTTAACCAAGTCGCATGTTTCTTTAAAGGCAGTTTTCATTAGGGTTTTTTTTAACGCTATAAATTCCGGGAATAAATCCCCCAGTTCGCTCATATACCTTCTAACATCTTCTGGCTCTATCGATAGATTTTTGTCTTTATACGTAAGAAAAGTAACAATCTTCTTACTGGAATCATTATCAAATCTAAGTCTTTTAAGTATTTTTTTGACTGTACCTAAATCCCCTACCTCCGAAAAAAGAATCGCCCACCTATGATAAGCCTTTTTAGGTGCACTTCTTATACTTGATAGCAGGTAGCTCATGACGCTGTCAAATCCATTGTAACTGGTAGTCTCAAAAGACTTAAGTAACTCAGGAAGGATATGTTCAAGCAGTTTTAAATCATTGAGATACAAAAAGTGATTTGGGTTATCCGACATTAATATTTTGACGAGCTCTACGTGAATTCTTTCGGCGGATATATTTTTTATCGTTGCGGAATGTTTCACTATTGCTTTCTTGGTATTATCCTCAATCTTATAATCAAATCTAGCGCTAAATCTTATTGCTCTTATCATCCTAAGCGCATCTTCTTCAAATCGTTCATCGGGATTTCCTACCGCTCTAATAATGCCTTTTTCAAGGTCGTCCATACCACCGTAAAGATCGATAATCTTATCATAGTAAGCCATTGCATTAATTGTAAAGTCTCTTCTGAGTAGATCCTCTTGTATACTCTTGGTATAGGTAACTTCTTCCGGTCTCCTATTATCAAGGTACTTTCCATCTATCCTAAAGGTGGTGACTTCATAGGGCTCTTTTCCAATAAGAACGGTAACCGTTCCATGCTTAATACCAGTGTCGACCGTTCTTGGGAATAGGCGTTTTACTTCTTTCGGCGTTGCACTGGTAGTTATGTCATAATCGCTAGGGTTAACACCAAGTATATGATCTCTAACACATCCGCCTACTATATAGGCTTCATGACCGGCCTTTCTTATGGTACCGAGTATCATCTGTACATTTTTTGGTAAATTAAATTTCAAGTTGCCTGCATTCATACCGTTAGTATATCAATTTTTAGTTCGGTTTACTAGCTCACATTACCCTTAAGCCTAGGGACGTCGAACACCTACCATCTGTCTTGGCTGATACAAAGGAATTATTTCTCGTAAAATTTTGTGGAGGTATGAAAAGAGTAAAGACAATATCCATGATATTGCTCAACATTTTGAAACAACTCCTGCAAAAATTCACCTGATTAAACCGGTAATCATTCGACCCCCTTAGTCTTACATCGTAAAGTATAAATATCCGCTAAAAGAAACAAAGAATACTACAATAGAAAAAACTATTCCATTAAACGATAGTTCTACCGCCCTTATCTTCTTAAAGAATGATATCTTAGGATATAAGAATTTATAGAAAAAGAATCCTACTCCTAATGAAATAAGATATACCCCTAACTTCTTCATTATGTCCACTGAAGTGATATGTATTTGAACGCCAAATAAATACTGAACCATATTCTGCCCAAAAACTCCTCCTAAGAATGTTATAAATGCGAGAATACCCGTAGCAATCTTCATATTTATAACGGTCTTAGCTTTAATATCCGACTTGCCTACAAGCATACTAGAGTATTTAACAAAGGATATTATCGTCCCAATGTTTATTATGAACATTACTATCTCATAAAAAGCTACTCGGATAGTACCCTTACTTATTAGATATTTTGATACCGAGCCGTTGAAAAGCGGAGCTCCTGTTATACCGAGAATCGCTATTACCATAATAACAGCAACATAAGGCATCCTCTTAAATACACCACGAATTTGTCTGATGTCTCTAGTCTTGTATTCATCGTATACTATCCCCGCCGTAAGAAATAACGTAGATTTAAACACCGCGTGATTTATGATATGATAAATCGCACCATAGTAACTGTAATCTGAACTAAGGGATAGGCCAAATATGATTAACCCTATTTGACTTACAGTATGGTAAGCCAGTATTAGCTTTATATCTATTTGTGAAAGCGCTAGAACAAAGCCAATTATCGCCGTAGAAAAACCAAGAAAAACAAATAAATCGGAAACATCTATTACCGAAGAAAATACTGTGCCAATTCTTATCAGCAGGTATATCCCACCCTTGACATATAGCCCAGATAATATGGCCGAAACGATAGACGGTGCGCTAGGTGTCCCATGCGCTTTCGGAAGCCAGCTAAACAGAGGCATTATGGCTGATTTTAAGCCAATTGCCGTAACTATTAGGGAATAGGGAATTATAAGCTGTCTTAAGTCCTTTACTAAATGCATGTTCTGCTTTAATACCCCAAGATTTAGCGTCCCAAAAATCTTGTAGATATAACCAATGCCTAGTAGGTAAAATGTCATCGCAACTATGTTTATGAGTAGGTATACTAGACCGTCATATATTGATTGGTTGCTCTTTTTATACATAATCAGTATTGCCACGCAAACCGTGGAAACCTCTATGAGTACGTAAAGGCTAAACAAGTCATCTACTAAGAAAATGGCGCAGATAAGTCCTTCAAGGAGCATGAATAAGAACATGAATAAATGCACCATATATGGTTTATGATAGTTGTACAAAAATAGTAGCATAAATAAAAAAGTTGTAAGAACTAACAAAAGTATGCTTATATTGTCAGCTACTAAGTTGATCCCTTGCCAACTTTCATAGCCCCCTAAATTATTGACTACTATACCAGCATTTCTTACATCAAAAAAGACTACCAAGGCATACGCAAAGAGTGATACGGAAGTTATAAACAAAAGCACTTTGGTAAACTTGACGGGCAGGATATACCCTATTAATGAAACTATTATCGGTAATACTATAAATATCAGGAGCATACTAACTTTCCTCACGCCTTTTCTTCAAAACTTTTATCCAGTTTGTAGTTCCATATCTATGATATAAGGTTATAAACATCGTGAGACTTACAGCAGTAACTGCTATACCGATTATTATTGCCGTAATCATAAGTGCTTGTGGAATGGGATCCGCAACGAGATGGCCGGCCGTATCACCGATTGGCGGAACGTCACCGGGATTGTAATGAATATTTATGAAAAAAAGAATGAGCCCAGACTGAATAATACCAAGAGATATTATCGTCTTGATTATATTTCTTCTTGCAAGAAGTCCATAAATACCGATAAAAAATAATGCCAATCCTACAACTTCACCATTAATGTAACTCATCATTACCTGCTTTCAAAAAATATAAATCGATAAAAAATAACCGTTAATCCACAACCTACTTTTATCCCTATTAACATATTCATGGTCATTAGGTAAATCACTTTCATCTGAGCGGTGACATCCGACTTAAGATACATCACTAATAAAATACCAAAGACCAGTATCGCAAGGTATAATACCTTTTCTACTTTATTAAACGTCTTCAAGCTAATGGTCATATCATTTGTAGCAAGATAGTTTACTGTAAACACTGTCGAAAGTATCGCACCCCCTTGAAAACCACCTCCTGGTGTATTATGACCATTGTATATGACATAAAATCCAAACAGCAAAATAACAGGGTATATTATTCCCATTGTCTGAGTGAAGAGTTCTGAATGTCTATCTTTTTCTCTAACTAGATCCATTAGTACTCTCCTTCATGTCTCGAAAAGTAAATAATGCCTATCACCGAAAGCACGAGTAAAATAGTTTCAAAAAAAGTATCAAAAAGTCGATAGCCAAGATAAATGGCAGTAACTGCATTATCCCCACCAAACTGAGTATCATAGCTATTTACATAGAAATGAAATAGATCTTTCGAAGAACTTATCGGCTCACCACTCATCGATATCATAAGCGTTAATATAAAAATAACTACTATGCAAAATGCAATTATCTTTCTCCTAATCACTGTGCCTCATCCTCCGTAAGATACTCATAATCTATGCCACCGATATTGTTTTCTATTAAGTACTGTGTTAAGTTTCCATATAGATAATTTGAATGGGAGCCATACATACGCGCGGATTCCTTGGTGTGTTCAATAATGACATCGTAGTCATTATTTCCATGAATTTTATTAAAGTCATCTTTGGTATTGATTATTTCTATTTCAAGCTCTTTGTTCTTAAAGTATTCCTGCATGGCATCTTCAATATTATCTCTTTTTCTATGGACTTCGGGAATATCATTTGGGTCTTCAACATTTACATGATAATAGACTCTAAACACACGATATTTTTTGATAGCAACTAAGAATAAAACCGTAGATAGGCTCACACCGATAACGGCTTCTGCTATCGCAACATCGGGTGCACCGAGTAGTACATACGAGAGCGAACATGACAACGAGAAAATCGAAAGATAGATAAGCGCTGTTCTAAGGCTCTCTGATTGAATAGAAGCTATAGCGAGTAATATCATGGTAATATAAACTACCTCTTTCACTGGATATCCTCCATTTCTCTTTTAGCTTCACTAAAACCGCTTCTGTAGGCTCCCTTTACAATATAATGATTTGAAAGCGGATTCAGTATAATAACAAAAATTAATAATAATATAATTTTAAGAGACAACATGGTAATCCCTTGATAAACAACGATGCCGATTATCACCAGCAAAAATCCTGTGCTATCTATTACTGATGTTGATGACGCTTGCAAATAAAAGCTCTTGTATCTATATATTATAAATGTCCCCAATAAACAAAAAGATACCCCTATTAGTGCAATGATTATTCCTATTATCTGATTAGCGCTCATATCTTCCCCTTCTTTCTGATGAATCTAGTGATAAAAACGATGCTCACAAAACCTAGAAGCGCATACACGAGGCTAATATCGATAAGATAACTAAGATCGTTAATTATCGCATAACAAACTAGTATTAAAATAAACTTTGTAGAAAGCAAATTAAAATACAGTACCTTTTTCCAAATAGAATCCTTGCCAAAAAGCTTTACTAACGTAAAGATTGATAAGGCAAATAATGCGTACATAACAATGTTCATGGTTACCTCAAAAAATTATATAATTAAAGTGGATTTTTTCAGTCCACTATCCTTAACATTCTTTCAAATTTTCTCGCTATTTGATTGTAAAGTTCTTCTTCCTTCTCACTTACGGGATTCAAACATAAAACTTCCATTTTCTTGCCAGTCTTATCCAGCGTAACCGTGCCAGGGGTTAAGGTAATGCTATTCGCAACAATGGAAATATACCACGGGTTCGTTAGCTTGGAATAAATGGTCACTACCCTAGCCTCTTTTTTGCCTTTCAGCAAATCAAACGCTACTCGCAAAGCTCCTTTCGTAATATGATAAGTCATGTAAACAAAATACAGTAACAAAAACCATAAAGGAATATAATAACTCTTTACCCTATCACTATCTTCGAATAAATATCTCGCCGCAAATAATGATACCGTGGCAAAAAATACCCCACTTATGATTACACTCTGATCATAACGTTCATTCAGAACTACCCAAATAATCGTTAATATTAAAATAATTGCTGCATCTATTACTATTTTTTTTATAAACATATCACCTGCTCTGTATAATTATTTTACCCTATTCTATCCCCGTATTCAACAAAAAGCACTGAGAAGGTATTATCCAAAAACTATTAATCATTTGTGATTTAATGTGATATAATCTTAATATATAGTTATAGGAGGTAATTATGACACCAAAATTATGTAAAGCAATAAACGACCAGATAACATTTGAGTTTTATTCTGCTCATGTATATCTTGCAATGAGTTCATACTGTCACCGAATTGATTTAGACGGTTTTGCCAACTTCTTCAAAATTCAAGCCACCGAAGAAGAATTTCACGCGATGAAGTTTTTCGATTTTTTAATAAGTCTAGGTGAAGATGTTATGGTAGACGCCCTTCCAAAGCCAAAGAATGAATATGAAGATATAATAAGTCTTTTCGAGACCGCACTTGAACACGAAAAGACAGTTACTAGCAAAATATACAACCTTATGGATATAGCAATTGAAGAAAATAATCATCCTACTAAAAGCGTTCTGCAGTGGTATGTTGATGAACAAGTTGAAGAAGAAGCTAATTTCAAAGGCTTATTGGCTAAACTTAAGCGTTCGAAGAATGACATTTCGGTGCTTTATAAGATGGATGATGAAATGGCCAAAATGGAATATAGCGACCCAGAGTAAGTATTACAAAGACGGTGAGGGGTGCCGTCTTTTCACCTCTTTTACCCCTAAGACACTGCTCTGCCCATCTTAGTACTATCCCGCAACCGTCGCTTCGCCAAAGATTTAATCCTTTAATCACGGCCTTGGGTTATTTTGTTTCGGTTTATAGATATTGTTTATCCATTTTATGAATTCGTAAAGGAAGTTTCTCTCTAAGGCTATTAGCGTTAGCGCATTCTTCATCAATTTTTCACATCCTTAAGTTTTAGTTTAATATAAAAGTTTAGCAACCATTCGATTAACCTTGTATCGGCAACGGAGATTCTAGAAATATGAACCGCATTAATAATGAGACCCAACGAAATAAATCCATTGATTTAATCAAGACATTCGCCATTGTGGGTGTCGTAATGATTCACACTTGTAGCGCTGGATATTATAGTGAAACACTTTCTTTCGACTGGATTTCTACACTAGTTATAAGGAGTTTAGTCAGCGCTAGTGTTCCACTGTTTTTTATGGCCAGTGGCGCTTTACTATTATCGCCCAAAAAAAATATTTCCATAAAGTGTTTATACACAAAATACTTGCCTAGAATACTAGTTTCTCTGTTTTTATGGGCATTTTTATATAAAATATTTAATAGCATTCTTGCCGGCGGCATCTCTTACTCCGGAATAATTCATTCCTTAAAGGAAACCTTGCTTTTTAATCACGAATATCATCTTTATTTTTTACACATTGTGATTATTGTATACCTATGGCTCCCAGTTACAAGGCTTTTTATAAAATACGCTTCTAAAAAAGAATTATATTACGCCATGTTGATATGGTTTGTTTTTGGAATCCTGTACCCAACCATAAAAATACTCTGGCCGTTCACACTGATAAATGGTATTCCTAACCAGTGGGTTATTAATATGACTTATGCTTCTATAGGGTACAGCGTTGTCGGCTTTTACATCAATGAATATACCATTTCACGAAGATTAAGCCTAGCATTTTCTTTGTTAGGATTTCTTGCTGTTTTTAGCGCCACATTAATTATGTCTTTGCAAACAAAAACGTTCTATACCCACTTTTTAAGCGGTATGTCAGTCGGTGTAGCTTTTTTCGCTTTTGGAATCTTTGGGTTACTTCGATTAAAAAGTAGTATTCCTAACTACCCTATTTTTGAAAAGCTATCGAAAGCTTCTTTTACTATTTACCTCACTCACGTGTTTTTTATCTCTTTGTTTAAGTGGATGAACTTATCCATTTTTTCTCCTTATATTATATCCATTCCACTTTTTTCTTTTGTAACTATAATTTTGTCATTCGGCGTTTATTACTTGCTTCGTAAGATTACCATTTTAAAGGAGTGGATGTTCATAATTGCCTCAAATAAAAAAAGTGCAGATCCGTCATGACCTACACTCCTCTTTAGCGTAAAATTATTTATCGGAACTAGTTTCAACTTCTGTGTTTTCACTAGATTCTTCATTCATTTCATAAGACATTTTTACGTTGTTCCAAAGTTCTTGATTTTTGGTAACATCGTACTTGCCTTCTATTGATGTTTTGTATACCTCGTCAAATTCAGCTGACTTTTGAGCGTCTATTTCTCTTTCCTTAGCAAGGTCTTTGTACTCCATTACTTTATCGACTGTTTCTTGATCTGGTAATGTTTCATCAATCTTATTGATGATATGGAATCCAAAGTCTGATTTTACAATCTGAGTGTCTCCGTTTTTCATTGTGAATGAGGCTTCTTCAAACTCAGGTACCATTTCTCCTCTACCAAACTCATAGACACCGTTATTGGATACTTTGCCTGGATCTTCCGAATACTCGGTAACGAGTTCTTCAAATGTCTTCCCTTCGTCCGTAAAGAGCTTCATAATTCTACCAGCTTCTTCTTTTGCCTTTGCCACTTCCTCTTCACTCTTTTCAGAACCGGCTTCATCTTTTGTAGAAATCAAAATATGTTGAACCTTTACCGTCTTTAAGGCTTCCTCAACTCCAAATTTTTCAATATTTTGATAGAATGGATCTGCTAATAAATTCTCTTCAATCTTCGCCTCATCAACTTTAAAATCTGTTAGCTCGGCGTCTATAACTTTCTTTGACAAGAAATTTAGTTCGAATACGCTCCTGATATCTTCATCCGTAATTCCGTCCTTCTCAAGCGTCCCCGGCGGAACACTTTCCTTGTACTCAGAAAGCAACTCTTCTATTTCTTTGTTGCTTTCGTCATCTAACGTAATTCCTTTATCCTGAGCGTACTGTTTAAGCACGTATAGTCTTTCTAAGCCAACCATAACCGATTCCTTGATGCTCTGCGCTTGTTGTTGTAGTATCTGAGGACCGTATGACTGCGAGTAATATCTTTCTATATCTCTAAGTAGGAACAGTCCTTCTCCTAGAGAAGCACTATTATCTTTGACGCTTATTAAAGCTTCTCCCATGTTTTCATTCGACTGCCCATCATTTGCATTTTCTGCACTAGTCTCTCCACTTTCGTTAGCAGTAGAACTTGTATTGCTATTGTCCGTCTTGTTACAAGCCGAGAAGGACAACACGATAATCATCATAACCGCTAATATTATTTTGTTCTTATTTTTTATCATTATAATCTCCTTAATAATTCTAGATAATAACTATATAACATAGGTATCGCAAAAGCAATGATTGTAATATTAATTTAACAAAAACTTATTAACCTTTTTTGAAACAGCCACCGCGGACATTCACCCGCTTCAACCGGTAGCGGGTAGCTTCTGCTCAACGCATAGTTTATATATGCTTACTTAAAAACAAAATACACGAACACGATAACACCGACCACGATTCTGTAGTAACCAAAAGGTATGAAGTTATTTTTTGAAATATAGGATAGAAATACTTTTATCACGCCTAGCGCAACTACAAAAGATACAAAGAAACCTACGGCTAAAACTACTATTTCATTAGCCCCAAATTCATAGTCAACTTTTAGCAGTGAGTAAAAAGTTGCACCAAACATCGTTGGTATTGCCAGAAAAAAGGAAAATGTCGCCGCAGCAAGTCTGTTCAAGCCAAGCAGCATACCACCTATTATTGTTGATGCACTCCTTGACGTCCCGGGGATCATGGCAAGACACTGAATCAGCCCTATATAAAACGCTTGTTTATAGCTTATTTGAGACACGTCATCAAATTTAATTTTCTTCTCTTTTTTTTCAATCAGCAAGAAAACGATACCACCTATTATGAGCATTATTGCTACTACTATAGGGTTAAATAGTCTTTCTTCTATAAAGTCATCAAAAAGTAGTCCTAGAACTACGGCAGGCAGAACGCCAACTATCGTTAATGACCATACCTTGATTATTTTCTTTCTTTCGTCTTCGGCTTTTCCAAAGGGATTTAACCTATCAAAAAATATGACCACAACCGCTATTATAGCACCTAGCTGAATCACTATATCAAAGGTAATGGTAAACTGAGGACTGAATGTTAACCATTCATTTATTATTATCAGATGTCCCGTAGATGATACAGGGAGGAATTCCGTCAGACCTTCCACAATACCAAGAATGATAGCCTTTATAATATCAATCATTTGTCTCTTACTTTCTTAATCCGCTTTTCAATCTTAACTCGTGGTATCATTAGTATGTGACCACAAGTTAAACACTTTAATCTAAAATCAACACCTACCCTAAGTACCTCCCACTCATAAGAGCCACATGGATGTTTTTTCTTAAGTTTTATTATTTGACCGACTTTAATATCCAAGAGTTTCTCCCATTTTGCAAAACAACAATACAAATTCACAAGTATTATATAATAAACTCCTCTTACTATACAATACTTATGACTTTTTGTTAACTGCGTAACTTAAGTTGAAGGATTTTCTGTTATACTTTATGGCAGTGTAAAACGCTATGCCAGAAACGGCAAGTCCAATGAGAGAGACCATTATATTCCCTGCGAATCCAGTTTTTGAATTGACGTATGGAGCACTTATGTTTGAGAATACTCCGGCTAGCCCAGTGGCAAGAGTTAAACCCGTTAGAAAAGTTGATTTTCCTTTCTTGTAAAAGTTGGATGCTACTGGGAATAGTAATCCCCACGAGATATCATACCCTATGCCTAGGAGGAAAAACCCTAAGAATACAACGAACTTTTGATCTAAGAGCAGTGAAGCTACCGATAAAAATGAAAGGGTTATTCCAAATAAAGCGACTCTTACCTTACCAAGTTTATCACTTAGTAGTATTATTATTAACCCAGCAAGTATTGACCCTACCGCGCCAAAAGAGTAGACACTTGAAATAGTTGCCTGATTATAGGAAATAGCTGATAGGTGTAACCCCAGATAGTTAAATACATACTTTGAAGTAATAGTAAGGCCGAATACGGATATAATTAGCATGATAGCCTTTTTGTCGACTAAAACGTCCTTTACATTTTTTAGCTCCATACTCTCACTGCTTCTAACATTTGGAATGAAAAATAAACAGATTAATAGTATAAAAGATACGACTGCCACAAAGATGTATATCATGTGAAAATCATACCTTGATACTAAGTATGCACCTATAAGAGGCGAGGAAAAAAATGCCCCCGCTATCGCAAATCTGTGGAGTCCACTAACTAGTCCAAGCTTACTATATTTTACAATGGAGCTCAAAAATGATGTCGTAAGACTAAGTAGCGAATAGTACCCTACACCCATTATCGAACGAGTTATAAAGTAAGCTACTGGGGTTCTGGTGAATACCGTAAGAGTAGAACCAACCAAAAAAAATGCGACCCCCAAGATCAACGTGTTCTTAAGTCCAAATTTATCCGCTAGGTATCCAAGAAAGGGAGCAAATACTCCCATTAAGGAAAAGCCTATGAAAAGATATGTTATGTCACTTGTACTTATACCATATGTTTCTACAAGCTTTGGGCCTAGTGACATTATTACGCTAATTTCAAAATTGATGATATAAACAATCGCCATCATCAGAATAACCAATAATCGCTTCTTGCTACTACTTAGGGGCATTATTTTGTTACCCCTTTTATGAATTCCGGTATCGTTATTACTTTATCGCCTATTCCTAATTTTTTGGCGAGCATCGATATGTATGGTTGGTTTATCGAACTCCTCTCTAGTACATCAAAATCCCAGAAAATGTCTTTTTTGTTAGCATCTGCAACTATTTTTTTATTCGCCATTACGACAACTCGTTGGAAGTTATCTATGACAAAGTCCATATCATGCGTGATAGTTATTACTGTCTTCCCTCTATTTATGAGTTCTTCTATGATAACTCTTTGTTGATTTAGCCCGAACAAGTCCTGCCCAGCAGTAGGTTCATCAAGGACGATATAATCTACGCCCATTGCTATTACGGAGGCGATTGTTACAAATTTTCTGATGGAAAAAGGCAAGTCATATGGATTGGCGTTTAGATGTTCCGATATATTACAAAGTTCGGCTGCATCTTTTGTCCTTCTATCGACTTCTTCATCACTCATCTTAAAGTAACGAGGGGTATAAGATATCTCCTCATAAACTGTCGGGTTAAATATCTGATCGCCAGGATTCTGGAAAACATACCCTACCTTTTTTGATATTTGAGCTACGGTCATTTCAGAAATGTTTTCACCGTCCACCGTTATGCTTCCCGATTTTGGTCTAAGTAAACCATTTAACATTTTAACGAATGTGGTTTTACCCGCCCCATTTTGACCTATTATCGCTATATTTTCACCTGCTTTTATTTCCAAAGAAACGTCGTCAACTGCTACGAAGTCGTTAGGATATGCAAAAACAAGATTTTTAGCTATTATGCCTTTCATAAATATCTCCCTTTTAGTTTATATTCTCGAATACTACTATTGCTTCATCTAGTGTAGCAGGTATCTTATCTAATTTTTTCCCTGTCTCCTCTTCGTATTTAATGCCTAGCTTGGCTACTTGAGGTAGATTTACACCATAAGATAATACGTCCTTATTCGTAAGTACTTCTTGAGCGCTTCCGTTGTATATAATTTTCTTGTCATCTATTAATATGACTCTATCTGCATACTCACTTATAAGGTCAATCTTATGTTCAACGAGAATAATCGTTTTGTTTTTTTCTTTTAATAGCTTTATTATCTCAAATACTTGTTCCGTACTCTGCGGATCAAGCTGAGAAGTAGGCTCATCAATAATCAAGATACTTGGCTCCATGACCAAAATCGATGCTAGCGCAACTCTTTGTCTTTGGCCCCCTGACAGAGCAACAGGATTTTTATCCCTTAGTTCATTTATGTTTAGTTCATCTAATATCTTATCAACTCTGGTTATTATTTCATCTCGTGGCACCCCAAGATTTTCAAGTCCATATGCTACTTCGCTATAGACATCTTTTTTGATGCCACTTACTTGAATAAAAGGATTCTGGAAAACAAATCCAACGATGACAGCTATCTCCCCATTCGTCATCTCTTTTATATCTTTTTCATTTACATAGACGTTACCAGAAAATTCTCCCTTGTGAAAATCTGGTATAAATCCTCTTAGTATGTTGCATAACGTGGTTTTACCGCTTCCGTTTTTACCTATTATTGCCGTGAACTCACCCTCTTCTACCTTAAAAGATATATTCTCAAGGACGTTGTCCTTTCCGAGCGGGTATCTATAGGTGACATTTTTAACTTCTAAAGCGATCATAGTACGAACCTCCAAATGATAAAAGCGATAAGTGCTATTATACTAAGTGCAATAACAACATAATCTTTTGTACTTGTTTTTAATTCTTTAAGGTGAGTTTTCTTAACATCTACGGAGAATGCTCTCGCCTCCATTGTCACTACCTTATCTTCAATATCATTGATTGATGAAATAATGAGTGGCGTTAGCGTTGGGAAAAAGGCTTTGGTTCTTATAAATAAATTCCCCTCCGTTTCTATCCCTCTAGCTCTTTGAGCTTGCATGATTATTTTGCTCTTACTAAAAAACTCAGGTATCATCTGTAATGTAGAAAGTATAATGTATGAATGCACATGAGATACTCCAATTTCTTGCAAAGATATCATCAAATCTTCGAGTTCTGTGGTTTCAAAGAACATAAGTATTACACTTGCTAAAGACAGTATGGTAGAAGTAAGCATAAGCGCAGATTCTACTCCTGCTTTTTTAAAAACAAGTGGTCCAATCGACCACAAGACCTCCGTTGAAGGATCAAAGAGTCCTTTAATGAGGAACATAAAAATAAACATTATCAGTATACCCATTATCATCTTTTTGGCATAGCTGAAAAACCTGCCATCTATAAGAGCAACAAATAGCATAAATGGGAAAACTGCAAAATAGCCTGCTCTGTAATCATGAGCCAGCAAACTTATAAGTATAATAACAAATCCCGTCTCTACTTTGACAAGTGGATATAACCTAGATATTAGTCCCTTTTTTTCAGATTTTTTCATATTACTCCTTTTCCCCGATAAGAGTTGGTCTTACCGGGGATAAACTAGATTCATTTTATTCTTTATCTTTTGGTTCAGCTTTTACTTCTTCTTTAACTTCAGCTACCCCTTTATGTTGGTCCACGTAGATGTGTCCGAGCTGAAACTTGAGTAGTGTGCTCGCATTTATCCTCTTAATGATGAAGAATACGATAAATGTTGATATAATTTTATCAACTGTTTCAACGATTATACTTGAGCTAAACACTGATTGCCATAACCCTTTTCCTGCAGCCATAAAGAATCCCGTTATAACTGACGCTCCACCACCTGCAATACCGCCAAACATAAGAACTGTTATCGGTACAGCAGTTATTTGAACGATTGCCCAAATGGCTAAACTTGTTAAGAATGTTTTCTTAGCTGTTGTGAATCCGCCTTTCATAGCAAGTAACCCGGCAACTACACCGACTGCAATATTAACAATCGCATAAGGTATAAAAGTTGGTTGAGTGATACCCAACACTAAGTTTGTTACAAGCCCT
>PDWI01001610.1_pt1 | contig 35260 bp, 23 predicted proteins | sample 1430891 | NCBI WGS metagenome assembly PDWI01 (sample SAMN01162508, study PRJNA174530) | Oral metagenome, whole genome shotgun sequencing project. | biome: Marine environment; feature: Marine mammal; material: Swab sample of the gingival sulcus; isolation source: swab sample of gingival sulcus... | reverse complement strand
TAATACGAGTGACTGGGGCTAAGTCGTAACAAGGTAGCCGTACCGGAAGGTGCGGCTGGAACACCTCCTTTCTGGAGACTTTGTAGGACTAAATTCTAAGCCTTATCACAATTCAACTTGTGATTGAGTGTTTTTAGTTAGGTTAGTAGAAAGATTTTCTGCTACACTTTGTCAGTATCTATATAGTTCCGTAGCTCAGTTGGTTAGAGCACTACACTGATAATGTAGGGGTCGGCAGTTCAAATCTGCCCGGGACTACGAAACTAAATAATGGGGGATTAGCTCAGTTGGCTAGAGCACCTGCCTTGCACGCAGGGGGTCATCGGTTCGAATCCGATATCCTCCACCATAAAAGGAGCAAAGTTTTCACTTTGCTCCTTTTTTTGTTATTAAGAATTATTTAGTGTGTTTCTTTGGGAGGAGTAAAGTTTGGGCTTAACTCTTTTTTTGTTTTTAAGGGTGAGGTAGCATATTTGTTTGTAAAGAATAGAGTTTAGGCTTGTATTTTGTTTTTCTATTGTTGGGCTTATATATTTGTATCGGAAGTTTAATTTATTAATTAGATATAAAATAATATGAATTCCGAAAAAGTAAAACCATGAAAACTAAAGAAGCATAAGGTTATATACGATAACGGCTATTTTTCTATTGCTTATGGAGAATGGATTGATGGAAACTCTTGTTTGGCTATGAGGTCGAATGGTGAGAAAGATGAGGTTATTGGTTCTTCTAATCGAGGAGGAAATCCTTTATGCTTTCGCTTGCCTTCTGAGAGTATATGGACAAGTGAAATCATCAGTGCCGTAAATCGGATAAAAGAGTATGAAGATTTTATTGAAGATTTCTAGTCTTTAGAGTAAATATTTCTATTATTTCTTTAGTCTGTTATAAATAAAAAGAACCCGCCCTAGCTGATAAATCGCTGGGGCGGGTGTTTTGTTTTATAAGGTCTTGCCAAAGTTTACATGCAGTGCATGAACTTATCTACGATTTTCTTTATTTCGTCAGCTTTGCCGTGAACTCGTTCGCTAAGCCCTTGATCCTCGTGAGCTTTTAGCTTTTTCGCAACGCTATCTAATAGACTAGCAGGGAATGCACCAGTTGCTTCGAAGACTGCTCGTTTTTGAAGTAAAACATCTCCAGACTCGTAGCAGTTTGCTGGCAATTGGTCTAGTTCTTTGAGCTTGTCCTTGAATTCAGGACTGAAGATATTCGTATAGGCAAATGTCTTCTCTGCGAAGTCAAGGGCATTCTGCATCTTCAGACCATGAGCAGATGCTGTAAGAAGTCCTGCCATGAGTAGGTAAACGTCAGCCGAACCATCAGGAACGCGGAATTCAACAGTCTGCTTAATTTTTCCCATTTCAGCGTCATCTGTTTCATTAGGGTTCGCAATCTTTGCCATATCTACTTTGGCAGTCCAGCCTAAAGGTACGCGAACAAGTGCTGAACGGTTGCGGTAACCCCAACATACATACGTAGGAGCTTCCTGTCCTGGTACAAGTCGGAGGTAAGCAGTTGGTACGGTATTTCCGAAGGCAGTCAACGCACCAGCGAGGTCAAGGATTCCTGCAATCATTTTCTTTGCTTCCTGAGATAGTTCGCCATCTTGGAGCATAATGTTCTTGTTGTCCTTTTCTAATTGCATGTGGAAGTGAAGACCGCTACCAGCTTTACCTTCGGTAATTTTAGGAGCCCAGCTGATTGTCAATCCTTCTCTGTCACAAAGTTTGCGTAAAATCCACTTCGTTAGGATAAGGTGTTCAATCGCTTCTTCAGGTTCTTCGGCTAGGAACTCGATTTCATGCTGTTCGTACAGATGCTCGTCAGTCATAAATGTTCCAACTTCAGAGTGTCCATATTTAATCTTTCCTCCACAAGAAGAGAGAATGTCCATCGCTTCTTGGCGAATATCCTCAAACTTTGTGAATGGCGAGGAACTATGGTAGCCTTTTTGGTCATTGTCTGGATAAAGATCATAGATAGGACTCTTGATGTAATACTCAAGTTCGCCCAAAGTTTTGAACTTAAATCCTGTTTCCTTCTTGAAGTATTCGTAGGCTTTGTGTAGCACATATTCAGGTGCAGACTCCAATGGTTTACCATCTGGGGTGAAAAATGAGCAAAGGATGTCAAGAGTTGGAGCTTCGGTAAATGGATTTACAAAGGCTGTGCGGTACTTTGGAATTACATATAGGTCGCTTGAGGCGTGGTCTATGTGAGAGAATAAGCTAGAGCCGTCAACGCGTTCGCCATAGCTTAGGATATCTTCGAGATGTTCTCGGCTACTTGGGGCGAAATTCAGCGTTTTAAGTTTGCCATCTTCTCCAACGTAACGGAAGTTTAGGAGCTTAATATCCATTTCTTCCATGTACTTAATAATATCTGCACGAGTAAACTCTACAGCAGGTTTTCCTAGATGTTGTTCTAAAACATTGTTTGTTAAATTCTGTTTCATACCAATACTTTATTTAATTTTAGATAAAACTATATGCAAATATACGATAATAGCTGAATAAAGCTTTGTTGAAAGTAAAATTTTCAGAAAAAACTTTCTAGAATTTTAATAAGTAAATGGGCGAAGCTTTTGTGATGCTTTTATTTAGATGTTTAAGTTGTTTGTTTTCAGTCTATTTGAAGTTTTGAAAAAATCTTGGGAACATTTATAAAAATGTTGCGGAAGATTTATTTGAATCGTAGGGAACGTTTGTTTATCTCTTCCCAACACTATTTTTCTCTTGAGGGGAACGTTGTGATTAAGACTTGCAAGATGGTATGACCTTTTAGCAGAGACCTCGTAGACCTGAGCTAACAATGTAGAATCCTATGTGAGACAGTCGGGACTTTTTTAGCTAGGGCTATTCAAGTTTTCGTATTATTTATTTATCTTTGTATAAGAATATAAAGGACTGAAAAGAATGAGTAATCGATTAGTAAAGCATTTGTCTCACTTACTCTTGCGAGAAGAGTGTGTGGTCGTACGAGGATTGGGAGGTTTCATCGTTGAGGAGAAACCTGCTTATTGGGATAAGAAAAATTTCTTAGCCTATCCACCGTCTGTATCTTTGCATTTTAACGAACGCTTAGACCATCAAGATGGTTTGCTTGAGGCTCATTATGCAGAAACGTATTCGGTTTCTTTTCGTCGTTCAAGGCTGATGATTGAGCAAGATGTTCGTGAGATTCATCAATCATTGGCGAGAACACAGTCTTATGTTCTAGAGGGTTTAGGTGAATTAAAATTAAGTTTATCTGGAACGTTAAGCTTTATTTCAGAGCCTTGTCTCCTGAAAAATATGGCAACCTACGGACTCGTACCTGTTTATATTCCAAGTTCGTCTGAGGCACAAGCTCCATTAAGTTTAAGTCAAAAGGCAAATTTGGACAAAGCTTACGTCCATTTCCGCCTTTCAAAGCGAATGTTAGCTTGGACTGCAGCAGCAGCTGTTTGCTTTGTAGCTCTCTATCCATGGAAGGGACACGTACAGCAAGATCAACACTACCAAGCAAGTCTTGTTCCATCGGCAGAGGTTTTAGAGCGTTTCTTTACAAAAGAAATTCTTCCAAAGGAAGATACGCTCAAGGCTCAAGTAAGTCGTCCAGAAGTTCAGCCTCAAGCTTCAAACTCAGAGACTCAAGTCAAGGTTCTTGAAGTGAAGAGTGAGGCTAAGTCTGAAGAGGATCAAACATTTCGTTATATAAAGAAAGAAATTGGTCGCTACTATGTGATTATCGCTTCTGAACGAAAGGGCGAAATCATGCTGAAGCATTACCATAAGGCACAGGAGAGTGGTATTGATTTTCCAGAACTGGGTTTACTCTCTCAGGAAAAGTACTACCGAATGTCTGCAGGCTCTTTTGATACTTCAAAGGAGGCTTACAAGTATCTGTTTGAACTAAAAAAACTAGGCTATACTTCGTGGGTTTACAAAGCTAAGTAGATCTAGATGAGTTTAAGCTCTCTTCAAGCCAAAGAGATGATAAAAGCCGAAGCATTGAGCCTCGGCTTTTCTGTGTGTGGCGTAGCAAAAGCAGGTCTTGTGCCTGATGAGGTTTGCCGTGCTTACGATGAGTGGTTAGAGAAGAACTATCATGGCTCGATGTCTTACCTTGAGAGGAATAAGGAGTTACGACGAGATCCTCGTCTTCTAGTCCCGAATACGGAAAGTATTCTCATGGTAGCAATGAACTATTATCCAAAAGTCAAGCGAGATGAGGCTAGCCCTAAGATAGCCTACTATGCCTATGGACGAGACTATCACAAGGTTGTGAAGAAGCGACTAGATAAGCTCCTTAAGTTTATCCAGCAGGAGATTGACTCCTCGGTTCAAGGGCGTTCGTTTGCAGACTCCGCTCCGATCATGGAACGCTACTGGGCGGTGCAAGCTGGCTTAGGTTGGCTTGGAAAAAATGGACTGCTGATTATCCCCAAGCTTGGTAGTTTTTTTGTTCTTGGAGTGCTGATGATTAGCTTGCCCCTTGAGGGCGATGAGGTTATGCCGAATAAGTGTGGACCTTGTCGGAAGTGTATCGATGGTTGTCCGACATCAGCCCTTTTGGGTAATGGACAGATGGATGCACGCCGTTGTGTCAGTTATCTGACTATAGAGAATAAAGATGATATTCCTGAGGAATTAGCCGAATTACTTGGAGATAGAATTTATGGCTGTGATACCTGCCAAGAAGTTTGTCCTTGGAATCGCTTGGCTCGTCCGACAGAGATCGAAGATTTCCATCCTAAAGACTTTTTGCTCGGTTTAGACTACGAGGCAATCGAACGTATGGATGAGGAGGAGTATAATCAGCTCTTCGCTGGTTCTCCAATCCGTAGGGCAGGCTTATCTGGATTGAAGCGTAGTGTCAGAGCTGTGAAAACTCGCTCCTAATTATTGCCTTAATGCTTAGAATGTTGTAACTTCGTAGTCAAGACCTCTTGCTTATGGCTCGAAATATATTAGACTTAGACCTAACACATATATCAGGACTTGGGGAGAAACGTGCCTTAGTCCTAGCCAAAGATTTGGATCTAAGGACTTATCGTGACCTCATACACTATTATCCTTATAAGTACATTGACCGCTCTCGTATCTATAATATCTCTGAGTTGCGGGCAGATATGCCCTATATCCAACTAAAAGGTATTATCCATTCTTGGAGAGAATTGGGAGAGGGTCGGAAGAAACGTCTCGTGGCAACGCTACAAGATGCTACAGGTGAAGTTGATCTTATGTGGTTTCGTTCACACAGTACGATCCGTCGTATGTATAAGTCTGGAACGGTCTACCTTATCTTTGGGAAGCCTTCGTTCTTCAATGGGGCGTATAACATTGCTCACCCTGAAATTGATGAGCTGTCGAAGTTTCAAAGTGTTGCAGGAGGACTTGTCCCTATGTACCACAGTACAGAGAAAGCCAAAAGCACAGGTCTGAGCGATCGCTTCCTCAGACAAATTATTCGTAAGGTGTTGGATTTGTCAGCTTCTTCTTTAGAAGAGATTTTCTCAGAGGAAGTTATTAGAAATTTACAGCTGATGCCTTATTCTGAAGCTCTTAATCAGATTCATTTTCCCTCGAATGTGCAGACCTTAGAGGCTGCTCGTAGGCGTTTGAAGTTTGAGGAACTTCTCTTCATTCAGTTGAAACTACAGAATCTAAAGCTCCAAAGAAAGGCTAACTACAAAGGCTTTATCTTCGAAGAGGTTGGGGAGTCTTTCAATCGGCTCTACAAAGAGATTCTCCCTTTTGATCTGACAAATGCACAGAAGCGTGTCATCAAAGAGATTCGGCATGACGTACTGACGGGACAACAGATGAATCGATTGGTTCAAGGCGACGTAGGAAGTGGCAAAACGCTAGTAGCACTTATGGCAATGCTTCTCTCAGTAGATAATGGTTATCAGGCATGCCTGATGGCTCCGACAGAGATCCTTGCTCGACAGCATTACTTAGGCTTGAGGGAATTGTTAGATCCGCTTGGAGTTTCTGTCGCCTTACTTGTAGGCAGTACGAGAAAGAAAGAGCGAAATATCCTCCTTCCTGCTTTGGAAGATGGATCCTTGAAAATTATTGTGGGAACGCATGCTTTGATTGAGGACCATGTGAAGTTTCATAAGTTAGGTATGGCAGTAATTGACGAACAACACCGCTTCGGTGTGGCACAGCGTTCGAAACTCTGGACGAAAAATGAGGGAATCCTACCCCATATATTAATAATGAGTGCGACACCTATTCCTAGAACTCTAGCGATGACTCTCTATGGAGATTTAGATGTTTCACTCATCGATGAAATGCCTCCTGGACGTAAGCCTATTGAAACGATCCATCATTTTGATGAAAATATGGCTCCAGTGTACAAGTTTCTCCGACAGCAGATCCAAGAGGGACGACAAGCTTATGTTGTCTATCCAATGATTGAGGAGAATGAGAGCCAAGACTTGAAAGATTTGGAGTCGGGATTCCTGCGTTATCAGGAGGAGTTCCCCGAATATAAGATTGAAATGGTACATGGCAAGCTCAAAGCTAAAGAGAAAGATGAACGTATGCAGCGTTTTGTTAGCGGAAAAGCTCAAATCCTTCTTGCTACAACTGTTATTGAAGTTGGGGTTAATGTGCCAAATGCTTCGCTCATGCTCATCGAGAGTGCAAATAGGTTTGGTTTATCCCAACTACATCAGTTGAGAGGACGCGTAGGACGAGGGGCGGCACAGAGTTACTGCATTCTTCTGAGTGCTTACAAGCTTGGATCAGAAGCTAAGCGTCGCCTTGATGTCATGGTTGAGACAAACGATGGATTTGAAATCGCAGAAGAAGATATGCGTCTGCGAGGATTTGGCGAGTTAGAGGGGACAAGGCAGAGTGGACAACAACTAAGTTTGAAGATTGCAAACCCTGTGCGTGATGTTGCGATGCTTAGTTTTGCTCGCTCAATGGCAGAAGATATTTTGCTTGAAGACTCGACACTTTCATCTCCAAAGTATGAAGCTCTGCGTCGTCGCCTCAATGCGATTTATAAAGATGAAATGAACTGGGGGTCTATTTCTTAAGTTTATTTCATTAAGTCCCTTAAAATGTTTAACTTTGTGCTTCATTAAGCATTAAATAATCCTAATATATAAATGATTACAGTAACAGACTTATGCGTCCAGTTCGGAAAACGCATATTATTTCAAGATGTTAATTTGAAGTTTACTCCAGGTAATTGCTATGGAATTATTGGAGCAAATGGAGCGGGGAAGTCAACACTCCTTCGTACTATTAGCGGAACTTTAGATCCTACTCGTGGAACAATTGCTTTGGGGTCAGGAGAACGCCTCTCAGTTCTTTCTCAGGATCACTTTGCTTTTGACGAATATACCGTACTAGATACCGTTCTTATGGGTCATACAACCCTATGGGCGATTATGGATGAGAAGAATGCTCTTTATGCTAAACCTGATTTTAGCGATGAAGATGGCAATCGTGTTGCAGAGCTGGAGGATAAGTTTGCCGAAATGGATGGCTGGAATGCCGAGAGTGATGCAGCAATGTTGCTGAGTGGTTTGGGAATCAAAGAAGATCTTCATTATAAACTAATGAAAGAACTTAGTGGTAAGGAGAAAGTTCGTGTCTTACTCGCTAGAGCTTTGTTTGGTAAGCCAGATAACTTGCTTCTTGACGAGCCAACGAATGACCTTGACTTAGAAACTGTTTCGTGGTTAGAGAATTATCTCTCTGAGTGTGAACAGACTGTATTGGTCGTAAGTCACGACAGACACTTCTTAGACTCTGTTTGTACACATACGGTAGATATTGACTTTGGTAAGGTACAGCAGTTTGCAGGGAATTATAGCTTCTGGTACGAATCTAGCCAGCTTGCTCTTCGCCAACAGCAACAACAGAATAAGAAGGCCGAAGAGAAGCGAAAAGAACTTGAAGAGTTTATCCGCCGTTTTAGTGCAAACGTGGCAAAGAGTAAGCAGACAACAAGCCGAAAGAAAATGTTGGAAAAACTCAATGTTGAGGAGATTAAGGCTAGTTCTCGTCGTTACCCCGGGATTATCTTTACTCCCGATCGAGACCCTGGTAACAAGATTTTAGAAGTTAATGGCTTGACTGCTCGTGCTGATGACGGAACTTTGCTCTTCAAAGACCTTACATTTAATGTAGAGAAAGATGAGAAGATTGTTTTCATTGGTAGAGATCCTCGAGCTATGACGGCATTCTTTCAGATTATTAATGGAGAAGAAAAAGCAGAGGCAGGCTCTTATGATTGGGGACAAACGATTACAGAAGCCTATCTTCCTCTAGATAATACTGACTTCTTTAATACGGATATGAATCTTGTGGATTGGCTTTCTCAGTTTGCAGCAGACACGAATGAAGTTTACTTAAAAGGTTTCTTGGGACGTATGCTTTTCTCTGGGGAGGAGATTCTGAAATCTGCGTCTGTCCTTTCTGGAGGAGAAAAAATGCGTTGTATGATCTCTCGTATGATGATGAAGAATGCCAATGCTCTTGTGCTTGATAGTCCAACGAATCATTTGGATCTTGAAAGTATTCAAGCCTTCAATAATACATTGAAAAACTTCAAAGGGAATGTACTTTTCTCAAGTCATGACCATGAGTTTATTCAGACTGTAGCCAATCGTGTCATCGAGCTTACGCCAAATGGAGTCATAGATAAGTTAATGGACTATGATGATTATATTTCTGACCCTGTAGTTCTGGAATTGAAACAGAAACTTTACGGAGCTTAAAGGACATTTATATAATATTGTTATATAAATACGGAAGAGAAGAGGTTAAATCTGATAGATTTAGCCTCTTTTTCTTTGATTTTATCTGAAAATCTTGTAAATTTGTGCTGAAACTTAAAAGGTGGATAGATTTGGGCTGCTTGCAACCACTTGAAAAAATGCTAAAAGATAGCGTTGTCTGCGTGTCCTATGCAGGACGTTTTTCTTAGCAAATCCTAATCATTCGGTATTCTGCCCCTTTCGTGATTCCCTTTTTTTGTTTCTTATATATAATATGGTAAGAAAAATATAAAGAAATGAACTATTTATTTACATCAGAAAGTGTCTCAGAAGGACACCCAGATAAGTTAGCAGACCAAATTTCCGACGCAATACTTGACCAGTTTATGGCTCTAGACCCTGAAAGTAAGGTTGCATGTGAAACACTTGTAACAACAGGTCAGGTAGTCCTTGCTGGAGAGGTGCATAGTAATGCTTACGTAGATGTGCAATCAACGGCTCGTCAAGTTATAGAACGAGTAGGCTATACAAAAAGTGAATACTGCTTTGCCGCTGAAAGCTGTGGAGTCTTATCTGCAATCCACGAACAAAGTGCAGATATTAATCGTGGCGTTGAGCGTTCTGAACGTGAAGCTCAAGGAGCTGGAGACCAAGGGATCATGTTTGGTTATGCTTGCAAAGAAACAGTTGATTATATGCCTTTGGCAATTGATCTCTCACATACTTTGCTTCTTGAACTAGCTTCGATTCGTAAAGAGGAGTCAGATTTGATGCCTTATCTCAGACCAGATGCTAAAAGTCAGGTGACAGTTGAATACAATGAGCAACATAAAGCTCAGAGGATTCACACAATTGTTATCAGTACTCAGCATGATGAATTTTATACTCAAGAACAAAACGGAATAATTGATTCCAAAGAGATTGCTTGTCTAGAGGCTCAAATGCAAGAACGTATTAAGACAGATATTACAAATATTCTTATTCCTCGTGTAAAGGCAAAGTATAGTCCTGAAGTACAGCAACTCTTTGATGAGAAACTTATTTTACACGTTAATCCAACTGGTAAGTTCGTAATTGGTGGTCCTCATGGAGACACAGGACTTACTGGACGTAAAATAATTGTAGATACTTACGGCGGACGTGCCGAACATGGAGGTGGTGCTTTTTCAGGTAAAGACCCAAGTAAGGTGGATCGTTCGGCAGCTTATGCAGCAAGGCATATTGCCAAAAATATGGTTGCTGCGGGAGTGGCTGATGAAATGCTTGTACAATTGTCTTATGCTATTGGAGTGGCAGAACCAATTAATGTCTATGTAGAAACAAATGGCTCGGCTCATGTTGATCTAAGTGATGCTCAAATTGCTCAAGAGATTACGAATATTTTTGATCTTCGTCCTTATGCTATTGAGCAACGCTTGAAACTACGCAATCCAATCTATGAAGAAACAGCAGCTTATGGACACTTTGGACGTCAGCCCCGTTGGGTTAAGAAGAGTTTTTCAAGCTATCATCAAGGTATTCAAGAGCGAGAGGTTGAACTATTTACATGGGAGAAGCTTGACTATGTTGAGCAAATAAAAACTCATTTCTCTCTCTAATTTGATAAGTTTTAGTCTTTGTTTTGAAATATATTTCTCATTAATTGTACTCTTTGTGATCTATGAAAAATGAAAGACAAGGCTTGCAAATAATGTAATTTTATAAACTTTTTGTAGTTACTTTTTTTGAAATTACTTCTTTTTTTTATGTGTTTCTTTTTGAAAATGCTTCATTTTGCTAGTGTTTTTTAGATGGTTGAGAGGGAGTTTTTTTATGAAAAAATGCTATATTCTAGTGATTTATTAGGATATTTCAAGAAGACTAAGTATATTTGTCCGTGATAGAACAAAAGAAATTTTACTTAAATAAAAAGTTATGAGTCAAAAACCTAATTTTAAATCGGGTGCATGGGAGAATACTCTTAATGTGAGAGATTTCCTTTTACTTAACGTAACACCTTATGATGGCGATGCAAGTTTCTTGTGTGGTCCAACAGAAAAAACAAAGAAAGTTTGGGATCTATGCCTTCAAGCTTTGAAAGAAGAGCGTGAGAACCATGGTGTTCGCTCAATCGATACATCTACCATTTCAGGTGTAACAGCTTTTGCTCCAGGTTATATCGATAAGGATAGCGAAGTGATTGTTGGTCTTCAGACCGATGCTGTGCTTCGTCGTGCAATGAAGCCTTTTGGAGGTTACAAAGTTGTAGAGAAAGCTGTAAAAGAGAATGGACTAGAAGTAGATCCTCGTGTAACTGATATCTTTACAAACTATCGTAAAACTCACAATGATGGAGTGTTCGATGTTTATACTGATGAGATTCGTAAATTCCGTTCTTTGAGTTTCTTGACAGGTCTTCCAGATAACTACGCTCGTGGTCGTATTATCGGAGACTATCGTCGTTTGGCTCTTTATGGAGCAAACCAACTGATTGCTTGGAAGAAAGAAGACCTAAGCAAGATCAGTGGTCCTATGACAGAACACACAATTCGCCTTCGTGAAGAAGTGGCTGAACAGATTAGAGGTCTTAAAGAGATTATCGAAATGGCTGATGCTCACGGATTCGATGTTTCTCGTCCAGCTTATAATGCTCAGGAAGCAGTGCAATGGACTTACTTTGCTTACCTAGCAGCGATTAAAGATCAGGATGGAGCTGCTATGTCAATGGGTAACGTTTCTAGCTTCCTTGATATTTATATTCAATATGATTTAGATAAAGGTTATATTACAGAGGAATTAGCTCAAGAATTGATTGACCAGTTTGTAATCAAATTACGTATGGTTCGTCACCTTCGTATGAATGCTTATAACGAAATCTTTGCAGGTGATCCAACTTGGGTTACGGAATCTATTGGTGGACGTCTTGCTGATGGTCGTCATAAGGTTACAAAGACAAGTTTCCGTATTCTTCAAACCCTTTACAACCTTGGTCCTAGTCCAGAACCAAATATCACGGTTCTTTGGTCGCCAAGTCTTCCAGAAGGATTTAAGAACTTCGCAGCACAGGTTTCTATTGATACATCATCTATTCAATATGAAAACGATGATTTGATGCAACGTACTCGTAAGTCTGATGACTATGGTATTGCATGTTGTGTATCTTACCAAGAAATTGGTAAGCAGATTCAATTCTTCGGAGCAAGAACTAACTTGGCTAAGGCATTACTTCTTGCAATCAACGGAGGTAAGTGCGAAAAGACTGGAACAGTAATGGTCGAAGGTATTCCAGAATTGAAGAGTGAAGTCCTAGACTTTGAGGAAATCTGGGCTAACTACATGGTGATCTTGAAAGAAATTGCTCGTATTTATAACGAGTCGATGAATATCATTCACTATATGCACGATAAGTATTATTACGAACGTGCTCAGATGGCATTCATTGATACTGATCCTAAGATTAACATTGCTTATGGTGTTGCAGGTCTTTCTATTGCGGCTGACTCTCTTTCAGCAATTAAGTATGCAAAGGTTAAGCCAATTCGTAACGAACAAGGCTTATCTGAAGATTTCGAAATCGAAGGAGAATTCCCATGCTACGGAAATGATGATGATCGTGTAGATACAATTGCTCATGATTTGACTCACGAATTTTCTGAAATGTTGAAGGAACATCCTGTTTATAAGAATGCAGAGCCAACATTGTCAGTTCTAACTATTACATCTAACGTAATGTATGGTAAGAATACAGGTGCAACTCCTGATGGTCGTGCAAATGGTATTGCATTTGCTCCTGGAGCAAATCCAATGCATGGACGTGATAATCATGGAGCTATTGCTTCATTAAGCTCTGTTTCTAAGCTCGATTATAATGATGCTTTTGATGGAATTAGTAATACATTCAGCATCATCCCTCATTCTCTTGGATCAAGTAAGGCTGATCAAGTTGAGAATCTTGTAGGTATGATGGATGGATACTTTACTAAGGGAGCTCACCACTTGAACGTTAACGTGTTGAATCGTGAAATGCTTCAAGATGCGATGGAGCACCCTGAGAACTATCCTCAATTAACAATCCGTGTGTCTGGTTACGCTGTGAACTTCGTTCGCTTGAGCCGTGCTCACCAGTTGGAGGTTATTTCACGTTCGTTCCACCAACGCATGAGATAAATCAAACAAATGCTTCGTATTCATTCATTTGAATCGATGGGAACATTCGACGGGCCGGGTCTCCGGCTCGTCGTTTTCCTACAAGGATGTAATTTTAAGTGTCTGTACTGTGCAAATCCTGATACCATTCCAATAAACGAAGGTGGCAAACTAATCGAGGGGGCTGAAGTGATCCGTCGAGCTATTAGTGAGAAACCTTTTTTTGGTAAACGGGGCGGAATAACCTTTAGTGGGGGGGAGCCGACGGTACAAGCCAAAGAATTAATTCCTATCTGTCAAGAGCTTAAAGAAGCTGGTATCCATATTTGTATTGATAGTAACGGAAGTATTCGCAATCGCTATGTGAATGAGTTGCTAGATATTGTGGACATGGTTTTGTTAGACTGCAAACAGTTCAATCCAACAAGACATAAAGCTCTAGTTGCTCACGACAACATTAATACACTTAAAACGGCAGAGCAATTAGCTCAAATGGGAAAACCCGTTCGTCTTCGTTACGTTCTCGTGCCAGGTTATAGCGATATTAAGGAAGATATGATCGCTCTAGGTAAGCATTTTGGACGCTACAAGAATATTGAACGAATAGAAGTTTTACCCTATCACACTTACGGTAAGCACAAGTATGAGACATTAGGTCAGGAGTATAAGCTTGAGATGATCAAAGAGCCAACTCCCGAGGAAGTGGATCATGCCGTAGAAATTTTCGAACCGTACTTTGAGACGGTTTGGCGTCAGTAAAAAATATTTTTATTCTATCGGAGGACTTAGTAAGAAGCTAGGTCCTCTTTTTTTTGTTTAAGCTTTAGGTCGCTTAAATTGGAGAATTATTTCTACTAGTTTTTGGCTTGATTTTTTTATCTGTCTTGTTTGCAGAGGTTTTAGTCTAGGGAATCATATTTTATTATTATGTATTTATTTTTTTAATATAATGATAGTTTATAAAAAAATATACTTATCTTTGCTTTTAGAGAATGCAAATATAAATTATAACATAGACAAATATGAGAACAAATCTTAGTTCACAAATAAAGCTCTATAAAGTACCAGAGAAGTACTATCTCCCTTCAAATGCTTTGGAGGAGGCTGTTCTTACTCGCTTTGAGAAGATACCTGTACTTATTTCTGAGAATGAACAGAGAGGAGCAGAGGTGCTTGCTCGCTCAATTGCAGAAGACATCAAGACTGCTCAAGCTGAGGGACGAAAATATGTACTTGCTCTTACAGGGGGCGAATCCCCAGTTATTGTTTATCAGAAGCTTCTAGCTCTTCATCAGAGCGAAGGACTTACTTTTGATAATGTGATATTTACTCTAACTCATGAGTTCTATCCTTTGAATCCTGATGCTTTGGGTGGCTGTTTACATAAGATCAAGCAAGAGTTCTTGAACCATATTTCTTATAAGGAAGAGCAATTACTCTATCCAGATTTTACTTGTTCTGTGGAGCAGGTAAGCTCTGTTTGTGCATCTTTTGAGGAAAAACTTGATGAACTTGGTGGTATTGATTGCGTCATCTTAGGCATCAGTGCTACGCGAAGTATCGCATTGAATGCTCCCGGTACAAATGGGAATAGTCGTACTCGCTTGGTAGTTCTTGATGAAGTTTCTCGTAAGGAAGCGACAAGGAGTATGTTTAATAATCTAGGAGCTGTACCATTAGGAGGTATAACCCTAGGATTAGGTAACATCTTGGAAGCTAGACGTGTTGCTCTTATTGCATGGGGTGAAGGGAAGGCTAAGCAGATTGCTGAAGCTGTTGAGAAGAAAGAGAATGATACATTACCTGCCTCTATTCTACAATCTCATGTTAATACACAGATCTATGTTGATCTATCGGCGGCATCTTTACTAACGCGTATCAATCATCCTTGGTTGGTTACAAGCTGTACATGGGACAAGAAATTGACCCGTCGTGCTGTAGTTTGGTTGTGTGAAGTTACAGGTCTGCCTATCCTTAAGCTAACGAATAAGGATTATACGGATAATGGTTTGGGTGAGTTAGTAACTAAATATGGATCTGCTTACAACGCAAATATCCAAGTGTTCAATGATATTCAGCATACGATTACTGGTTGGCCTGGGGGTAAACCGAATGCTGATGATACTAATCGCCCAGAACGAGCGAACCCATTCCCTAAGCGAGTGATTGTTTTCAGCCCTCATCCAGATGATGATGTGATTTCAATGGGTGGAACGTTCCGTCGTCTTGTTGAGCAAGGACATGATGTTCATGTTGTTTATGAGACTTCAGGGAATATTGCTGTTGGTGATGAGGAAGTCATTCGTTACATGTCTTTGATGCGTCATGTCTGTGAACATTATGGTCGTGGAGGTGATGACCCTGTGCTTGCAAAGGCTATGGAGATTCGCGAGTTTCTCATGAATGAAAAGAAAGAGGGAGAACCAGAACGTGTTGATGTACGCTTCATGAAAGGACGTATCCGTCGAGAGGAAGCAAGTACAGCGGCCCGTTATGTAGGTGTGCCTGAAGATCATATCCACTTCTTGGATCTACCTTTCTATGAAACAGGTACTGTTAAAAAAGGAGATCTCTCAGAGGCTGATATTAAAATCGTAAAAGAGTTTATCGAGAGCGTTAAACCTCATGAAATCTTTGTGGCAGGTGATTTGGCTGACCCTCATGGTACGCATAAAGTTTGCTTAGATGCAATCCTTGCTTCTATTGATTTATTCAAAGATGAGAAATGGTATAAGGAAGATTGCCGAGTATGGATGTATCGTGGAGCTTGGGCTGAATGGGAGATTGAACACATTGAAATGGCTGTTCCTATGAGTCCAGAGGAGTTGCGTCGTAAACGTAATAGTATTCTTAAGCACCAAAGTCAGATGGAGTCAGCTCCATTCTTGGGAGATGATGAACGCCTTTTCTGGCAACGTAGTGAGGATAGGAATCGTGGTTTGGCTAAACTCTATGAGAGCTTAGGTTTAGCTAGTTATGAAGCTATTGAAGCTTTTGTTCAGTACCGTACGATTGAATAAAAAAACGTAGGGAAGAACCAAATAAAACGTTGGGAACGTTTTTCTGAATCGTTGGGAAGAATTTTTTATTTCTTCCCAACGATTATTTTTATTTTAGGCTTCGAAGTCTAATGAATTAGGCGAAAGGTTTTGATAAACTGAGCTTCAGTTTTGTCTTATTGAGCCTATAGTTGATTAGCTGAAAGCTCTATTTCCACTCCTTGAGGCTTGGGGATTTGCTCTTTAAGGAATGATCTTTTTCTTTAATTGGATAGATTATTCCTTTTTTTATTGTTAATCAGTAAATTATGACTATCTTTGTAGCGTTTTGTAGGATAGCCTGCAAAATTCTAATTCATAGAAGTTTAACAATTAAAAAGAACAAGTTCACATCAATGAGTAAACTTGACATTAATCCAGTTGAAGATTTCAATTGGGATGAGTTTGAATCTGGCTCAGCAGTAGAAACAGGTTCACGTAGCGAACTAGAGAAGGCTTATGAAGCTTCTTTAGGTAATGTTGCACAAGGCGAAATCATTAAAGGACGTATCAGTCAAATGACTAAGCGTGAAGTGATGATTAACGTAAATGGTAAGAGCGAAGGTGTTGTATCTGCTAATGAGTTTCGTTATAATAGAGACTTAAAAGTTGGAGACGAAGTCGAAGTTCTTGTAGAATCATGCGAAGACAAGAATGGTCAATTGGTTTTGAGCCACAAACTTGCACGTTCATCTCGTGCTTGGGATCGAGTTGTTTCTGCATTTGATAATGAAGAAGTCGTAGAAGGTTACATCAAGTCTCGTACACGTGGCGGTATGATCGTTGATATCTTTGGATTGGATGCCTTCCTTCCAGGATCACAAATTGACGTTCGTCAGATTCGTGACTTTGATGCTTACGTTGATAAGACAATGGAATTCAAGATTGTTAAGGTTAATCATGACTTTAAGAATGTTGTTGTTTCACATAAGGTTCTTCTTGAAGCTAAGTTGGAAGAACAGAAGAAAGCGATCATTGAGAAACTTGAACGCGGTCAAGTTCTTGAAGGTATCGTAAAAAATATTACAGGTTATGGTGTGTTCATCGATCTTGGTGGTATCGACGGATTGATTCACATCACAGACCTTTCTTGGAGTCGTATCAACAATCCAAGTGATGTTGTCGAGCTTGATCAAAAGATTCAGGTTGTTATCCTTGACTTTGATGCAGAAAGCCAACGCATTGCTCTTGGTTTGAAACAATTAACTCCTCATCCATGGGCTTCTCTTGATGAGAGCATGAAGGTGGGTGATACAGTTAAGGGTAAGGTTGTTGTCCTTACAGATTACGGAGCGTTTATTGAAGTTACTCCAGGTGTTGAAGGACTTGTACACGTTTCTGAGATGTCTTGGACTCAGCACTTGCGTTCAGCTCAAGATTTCTTGAAAGTAGGTCAAGAAGTTGAGGCAATCATCCTGACACTTGATAAGGAAGAACGTAAGATGTCTCTTGGATTGAAGCAATTAACTGAGGATCCATGGGCGAATATCGAAACTCGCTTCCCTGTAGGTTCACAGCACACAGCTCGCGTACGTAACTTCACTCAGTTTGGTATCTTCGTTGAACTAGCAGAAGGTATTGACGGACTTGTTCATATTTCTGACCTATCATGGGATAAGAAGATCAAACACCCTGCAGAATTTACTCAGGTTGGAGCTGAGCTTAAGATCCAAGTACTTGAAATTGACATTGAAAACCGTCGTCTAAGTCTTGGTCACAAGCAAACAGAAGATAACCCATGGGATGGTTATGAAGCAATCTATCGTGCAGGAACTGTTCACAAGGGTACTGTAACAGCTGTCCTTGAGAAGGGTACAATCATCGACTTAGAACATGGAGGTGAAGCTTTCGTTGCTAGCAAACAAGCAGTTAAGGAAGATGGAACACCAGCTCAACTAGGAGAAACTCTTGAGTTCAAGATTTCTGAGTTCAACCGTGATGATCGTCGTATCTATGCGTCACATTCTCGTGTTTATCAGGATCAAAAGAGAGCTGCTAACCAAACAGCTGGAGAAGAGCGTAAGAACGCTGCAAAAGAAGCATCTGAAATCATTGCAAAAACAAACTCAGAAGCATCTTCAGCAACGCTTGGAGACCTTGATGTCTGGAGTGATTTGAAAGAAAATATGTAATTCTTTCAATAGATTTTAAGGAATAGGGGTGCTAATTTTTAGCATCCCTATTTTTATTTGTTCTTTTAGATTGCTACGGATATGGTGAAGACATCAATACTTTTGACGCCAAGCTTTTCGAGTTCTAAGCAAATAGACACGAGGGTTGAACCTGTCGTTAGGACATCGTCTACTAAAAGAATTTTTTGCTTAGAGCTGAGATAGTGTTGGGCTATTTGTTGATTAATGGCAAAAGCGTCCTTCATGGATAGGATCCGTTCGTGTTTGCTCTTTTGTGTTTGACTCTGGGCTCCTTGCTTGCGATACAACAAGCTGTCTGTATAGGAGCAATGAAGTTCTTGAGCAATGGCTTTGGCCATAATGCCTGCTTGGTTGTACCTCCGTTCTTCAAGCCGATGAGCCTCTATAGGTACAGCGACGATTAAATCATATTTTTCCTCTTTCCAAAGTTTGATATAGCCTTGCTCTTTACATTTGAGTAGGAAATAAGTAACGAGGTCTTGCTGACCTTTGTACTTATAGGCATGGATAAGTTTCTGGACATCTCCTGCTTTCTCGTAGAAGAATAAGCTATATAGTTCGTGAAAGCGTGGGCTGGCATAGAGCCGTTCTTGAGCTTGGTAGAAATCTTTTCTGTAAGGATTGAGCTTGACGGCACAGAAGGGGCAAAGTCCTTTTTCCTTAATACTCAGTCGCTCGTAGCAGATAGGACAAAGTCTTGGATAGATAAAGTCTAGGACTATTTGCTTGAAGGTGTTGACTTGCTGGCAAATAAATCCTAGACTCTTCATCTTAATTGGATTTCTTTTAGGAACTAATCTCTTTAATTTATAGGCTGGAGTTTACATCTTTTTTTGTTCTTTCAGAACCTTTGTGATGAGCTTCGGAATGCACTGTTCTAATAAGTCTAGAACAAGTTCGAAGCCTCTTGCTCCTCCGTAGTATGGATCTGGGACATGATCAAGCTCAGCATCTTCGTCCCAATTGGGTAAGATGCTTATTTTCTCGCAAGCTTCTTGCGTAGGGGCTAGTTCACGAAGGGCTGAATAGTTGCTCGCATCCATACAAACGATGTAGTCGAAATAATCGAAGTCTTCGTAAGTAATTGGACGACTAAGGCTATCTAACCGATAATCTCTCTGAAAAGCATGCTCCCTCATGCGACGATCTGCTCGTTCTCCTTGATGGGCTGCTATCAAGCCTGCCGAATCAATTTCGAAGTGTTGGGCTAAGCCCTCTTCCTTAATGTAATGAAGGCATACAGCTTCTGCCGACGGAGAGCGACAGATATTCCCTAGGCAGACAAAGAGTATCTTAACCTTATCCACGCTTTTAGCTAGTTGTTCTTAAGACGCATGATGAGTTTAAGGCGTTGCTGAACGAAGTCCAGTTCGTCCTTGAGCTTGCGTTCTTTCTTTTGTACCTGTTGAAGTAATTTTTCTCCAGCTCGTGAATTGGTATTAAGAATGCTTTGATTCTTTTCGATGTTCGAGAGGTCTGTTTCCATTTTTTGCTCAAGGAAGCGAAGAAGTTTGACTTCTTTATGTAGAGCTTCCTTGTTGTTTAGAAGCTTTTGAATCTTAGCTTCATATCTCTCTAGTCTATTACCTTGCCACTCGTTCTTTTGCTTGTTATAGAATGTGTTCTGTAATTCTTTATAGCGTTCGAAAAGCTTAGTTGCTTCGCTCGTCTTAGAGAATTGTGTTTGACGCCAGCGTTCTGTTAGTTCTTTGACTTTTTCTTGTTCATTCCCTGCAAAATCTCCATTAATCAGAGCTTCAAACTCTTGAATAACAGACTGCTTTGCTTCGATGTTTTTGGTATAACGCTCTTTATCTCTTGAAAGCTGTGCCGTACGGCGAGGTCCTTCTTTCTTCAGTCTGTCGAAGAAATGGTTGCATTGTTCGTTGAACTCGTCCCAAACTTGATCTCCGTATTCACGAGGTACGAAGCCAATTTTCTTCCAACGCTCCCTAAGTTCCTTATACTTAACAATTGTCTCTTCCCAATCACAGCTATCCTTCATCTGTCTAGCTTCCTCGACTAACTCTCTTTTGAGGCGAAGGTTCTCTTCTTTGATTGCTAGGTTGTTGCTGATACTTTGCGAGCGACGTTGGTTGAAGATGTCATTAGCTGCACGGAATCGTTGGTAAACTTCGCGTTCTCGTCCACGACCTGAATACTCTATATCCTTGTATTCCTTATCTAATTCCTTAACCTTGCTGAGTAGCTCACGCCAACCTTTGCCCGAAGTAGGCATCTCTTCTGACAGAAGTTCCTCTAGGCGGATGCAGACTTCAGTCTTAGCATTATAGTTCATTTCCTCTTGGCTGATACGCTCTGAGTGAAAATCTTGATGCCTTTTATTAATGGTGTAGCAGAGGTCTTTGAAGCGTTGTAGGATTTCTTGTCTGTCATCATTTCCTACAGGTCCTACATAGTGCCATTCTTTGAGTAGATTATTCATCTCGTTGTTGGCTTCTTTTGGTGAAGGGTGCTGTGTAAGTTCTTCTATTTGTTTGAGCAGTGCTTCTTTTTTAGCCTTGTTTTCTTTGAAGTCTGCTTCTTTCTGCTCTTCGCCTCCTTCGAGCTTGTAGAATTTCTCTCTAAGCATTTCGAAGTCCTTGGCTAGTTGCTTATGATCCTTAGGGTCAAGTTCTCCAATTTCTTGCCATGCCTTTGCCATAGCTTGGTAACTTTCGTAAGCTTGTTCGAAGGTCGCTCCAACCATTGATAGGCTACAATCAAACTTGCCAAGGAGTGCTTTGATTTCTTCCTTACGTTGGCAGAATAGAGCTTGACGCTCCTCTATAATCTTTTTATTTAACTCATCGTAGCGAGCTTGCAAGTCTTGGAAACGCTCCTTCTGAATGTCTGCCATTTCGATCTCTTCAGCAATTTCTTTCTTTGCGATGTATTCGCATTTGCGAGAGAATTGTATCTTGAGTGTATCGATATACTTCGATGAAGGGAGCTGTTCCCCTTGTATAATCTCTGCGAAGTGATCTACAAGTTCTGCCAGCTTTAACGTTCTTAATTCCTGATTGTCTTTCAATTTATCTGCTACCATAAGTCTGTATTTTTTGATATATAAAGTAGCCTAAAGGCTATATAGATACAAATATAAGTTATTTTTTTTGACTTTGTAGTGAGAAATGAGAAGATTTTGAGAATGCTTGAAAAAAACTTTTGGAATTGCTCTGAAAAAGCTAAAGCCTCGTCTTCCTAAGCCTAGTCAAAGGGGGGAGCTTGCTTTCGAATCAATTTTGATTGAGGCTAAGGAGCATTATATAATGGGGTAGCTAGCCAATTAAAATTTCCTTGGGAAGAAATTTGCAAATCGTAGGGACAATTTTTTTATTTCTTCCCAAGGAAATAAAAAAGTCTTTGGGAAGAATTTTTGAATAGTTGTCTTGAAAAAAGCCAATTTGGACTTCGTCTTTTTGCTTTTCTAAGTGAAGAGCAAAAAAAAGGAGCAATACTCCTTTCTGCTTTCATTAAAGAAGTCGAAAACTCTTTCGATGTACAGGCGAAGCACCATACTCACGAATAGCTAATCGGTGGGCTTTAGTTGGGTAACCTTTGTGCTTAGCAAAGCCATAAAGAGGGTAATCTTTGTCTAGTTGGAGCATTGCTTCATCTCGGTGCGTCTTAGCAAGTATTGATGCCGCAGCGATGTTCATAACTTTTCCATCGCCTTTTATGATGCAATGATGCTCAAGATCCTCGTAAGGCGTGAAAAGGTTGCCATCAATCAAGAGACGCTCTGGGCGAATGAGTAGCATGTCTATGGCACGATGCATGGCAAGGTGTGAAGCTTTTAAGATGTTAATCTGGTCAATCTCTTGAGCCGTTACAGAAGCTACAGCCCAAGCTATAGCTTCTTCTTCGATAATTGGTCGGAGTAGCTCACGCTGTTTCTCATTGAGTTTTTTTGAGTCGTTGAGTAGCTCATGCTTGAAGTCCTCTGGGAGTATAACTGCCGCCGCGAAGACCGATCCTGCAAGGCAACCACGTCCTGCCTCATCACATCCACACTCAATCCGAGAGTCGTGTATAAACCTGTTGATTAACACCCCTTTTCTTGTGTATAAGTTTTCTAGAGCATTGGGACGACACGAGCCAGTGCCATGAAGAATTGATCCACTTCTTCTTTCGTATTGTATAAGGCAAAGGAGGCTCTTGCTATAGATGTATGCCCAAAAGCATTTAAGAGTGGCTCAGCACAATGATGACCTGTGCGGATTGCTATACCTAACTGATCCAAGAGAGTCCCGAGATCGAAGGGGTGAATCGCTCCAATGCCAAAAGAAAGTATGGCTGTTTTATGCTCTGACTCTCCGAAGATAAAGGCATTAGGATACTCAGCTTTGAGTCGTTCGCTAGCATAGTTGAGTAGTTCGGCTTCGTGTTTAGCTATGTTTTCTAGCCCTAGAGCCTCAAGATAGTCGATAGCTTTGGCAAGAGCTTGTGAGCCGATGTAGTCAGGTGTTCCAGCTTCGAACTTAAAGGGTAGAACATTGTAGGTTGTTTGCTCAAAGCTAACCTTATCAATCATTTCACCACCACCCATGTACGGAGGCATGGCGTCTAAGAACTCTCTCTTGCCGTAGAGAACACCTATCCCTGTCGGAGCATAGAGCTTATGCCCACTGAAGACGTAGAAGTCCGCATCTAAGCTCTGCACATCAACCTTGCTGTGGGCGATTGCTTGAGCTCCGTCTATAAGTACGGGGATATTCTGCTCATGGGCGATTCGAATAAGCTCTTTAATTGGGTTGATTGTTCCCAGAACGTTACTTGCATGGTTGAGAGCGACCAGCTTGGTCTTGCTGTTGATAAGTTGTTGATAATGCTCTAAATCTAACTCTCCAATGGAAGAAAGGCGAATGACCCTAAGCTTAGCTCCTGTACGTTCTGCCAACATTTGCCAAGGAACAATGTTGGCATGGTGTTCCATTGTTGAAATGATAATCTCATCTTCTGCCTTAATGTATGTATTTCCAAAGCTAGTAGCAACAAGGTTAATGCTCTCTGTTGTCCCCCTTGTGAAGATGATCTCGTCCGAACTTGGAGCATTGATGAAGCGAGCGATACGACGACGTGCTGATTCGTGTAGCTCAGTAGCTTCACTGCTGAGGGTGTGTACGCCTCGGTGTACGTTGGCATTCGTCGTCTTGTATGCTTGACTAATCGCCTCTATAACGCAAGAAGGCTTCTGAGTTGTGGCGGCATTGTCTAGATAGATGAGTGGGCGTTTATTGATTTCTCGCTGAAGAATGGGGAAGTCTTCTCTTATCTTGTGTATATCGTACATCTTATTTTACTTTTTTTGAGGACTTAAAGGTTTGGTCTATGACCAAGCTAGCCTTTTTGTTTGGCTCAAAAATAATCATATTCAAGGGATTAAGCAAATACATTTCATGCAGGAAGCCTATGCTTTTTATACAAAGAGCGGATATGCCGATCGGCATATCCGCTCTAAATACTTGTGGATAAGTTGTTGATTAGTCCTTAATGGCTACAAATTCGATTTCGACAAGTCCGTCTTTTGGAAGGCGTGCTACTTCGAAAGCTGAGCGAGCAGGGAAAGTTTCGCCAAAAGCCTTTGCGTAAACTTCATTCATCGCTCCAAAGTTTTCCATGCTAGAGAGGAAAACAGTTGTCTTAACAATGTCTGAGAGCTTCATACCTGCTTCGTCAAGGATTGCCTTGATGTTGCGAAATACTTGCTCTGTCTGTTCAGTTGCTCCACCTGTAACAAATTCGCCCGTTGCAGGGTCGATGCCGAGTTGTCCTGAGGCGTAGAGCGTATTGTCCACTAGGATTGCTTGGTTGTAAGGTCCGATAGCAGCAGGTGCTTGCTTAGTTGAAATGATTTTCTTCATCGTTTTTATTAGTTTAATGGATACAATTAATAACTTTATTCTAAAATATTTGGGGCTTGTCCCCTTATCTAATCTCGCTCTAGCGTTTGTATTGGCGATAGATCGGCATGACCTTAGGAAGCTCTTCCTTGATCGCATCTATTCGTTTGGATTCACTTGGGTGGGTACTAAGGAAGTCATTTTTCTTTCCTCCTGATTTGCCTGCCATCTTTGTCCATAGATTGACTGCTGATTCAGGGTTATAGCCAGCTAATGCCATCAAGCTTAGCCCCATGTTGTCGGCTTCCAGTTCTTGCTTGCGTCCGAAGGGTAGGGCAACAAATACCTTACCTCCAAGACCATAAGCCGTACCAAGGATATTCTTTACCGCAGCACTTTTTACTCCAATACCTGCGAAGAGAAGGCGTCCTCCTAACTTCAGGAGTAGTTGATTGCTCATACGTTCGGCAGCATGGCTCGCAAGAGCATGACCAATCTCATGACCTAGGACAGCTGCTAGCTCATCATTGGCATGCTTGCCGTTACCAATTAGTCGGAGTAAGCCTGTATAGACTACAATTTTCCCTCCTGGCATACAGAATGCATTGACTTGTTTGCTACTGACAACGTTCACCTCCCAACGAAGGTTTTGTAAGATTCCATTGAACCCTTTCTGACGGAGGAATTGGTTTGTGGCAGCAATGAGTCGTTTGCTTACTTGACTGACACGATGATTGCTTGTGATTTGACCATTTGCACGGGCTTTCTGTACGAAACTGCTGTATTGACTTTGGCTAGCTGATAGTAGCTCATTGTCTGATACGAGCTTGAAGGTTCTTCTTCCTGTGATAGGAACAATCCCACAGCTGGTAAGCGTTGTGCAGATGATGAGGCATAGGAGGATATATTTAATTGCTTGTTTCATGCTTTTTTATTTGAATATGGGTTGGCTTATTGCCATGTTTTACAAATTTAATACTCTTGAAATACTTTACAAAACGCTTAAAGTCTTTTTTCTCCTTGGGATTAAGGATTTGCTCAATCCTTTGTTCTGTAAGCGTGCTAGGGAGTAAGCGGTAGATTGCTTCCCCTCTTTTGTTTCGTTTGTTTACAAAAACATAGCTATAGTTGAGATTATCTAGAAAGACCTGAGCTTGCGACTGGCTTGTATTTGCCTTACTTATTTGGAAACTTAGTACTAGTCCGCCTCGAGTAGCTGGAGGATAATTCTGATTGCTGATGAAGTTTCCCAAGGAATAAAGCACGAAGGTGTCTGGCTTCCCCTCGGATTTAATCCATTCTGAGCCTTGAATGACATGGGGGTGAGAACCAATAATAGCATTTGCTCCCATAAGATGTAAGCTTTTTGCCAAACTCTTCTGTTGCTTGTTAGCTTGTTTTTGATATTCTATTCCCCAGTGAATGAGGATAATCTTGTAATCAGCCTGTAGACTATCAGCACGGACAAGGTCTATTTGAATCTGTTTTTGATTGATTGTATCAATGACTGTGCCTTTGGGAATGGGGAGACCGTTCGTGCCGTAGGTGTAGGATAGGAAGGCTATTCTCAAGCCATTTCTCTGAATGATGAGTGGATTCTTTTGCTTCCTCTCTTTAATGTTTCGGTATGTTCCCACATGATAGATGCCTTTCTGGTCTAAAATATCTAGGGTGCGAAGCAGTCCTTTCTTACCTCTATCGGCAGAATGATTATTGCTGGTGCTGAGGATATTTATTCCGCAGGCTTTAAGATTAGTGATGATCTCATCAGGACTAGAGAACATCGGATAGCCTCTGAAGGGTTTGCCTGCTAAAGTTGTTTCGAGGTTTGCAATGCTGATATCGGACTGTTGGAGGATAGGACGGAGTGAATCGAAGCATTGGGTGAAGTCGTACTTGTCTTTCTTCGAATCATAGCCTGCTCGTAGTTGAGGTTGATGGAGCATAATGTCTCCGACGAAGCTCAGACGACAGGTGTAGGTCGGTTCTTTAGTACTTTTTAGTCCTGAAGTTTCGGTATGCTTAGTCTTGGACTTGGAGCAAGCCCAGCTCAAAGCACATAGAATAATGAGACAACATAGAGCTTTCCTTCTCATCTTTATTTTTTTACTCGCTCAGGGTTTAGCTTTACGAAGCTTGCCCAGTCTTTAACAGCCCCTTTGCTTGTACGACTCATAGGGGAGGATGTCATAAAATGGTGGCAAAGAGCCGCGGCAAGTCCATCGGTTGCATCTAATTCTTTAGGCATATCCTTAGCTGGAATTTTAAGATAGTTTTGAAGCATGCCAGCAACCTGTTCTTTCGATGCAAGCCCATTACCTGTAATTGCTTGCTTAATACGCATCGGAGCGTATTCTGTAATCGGAATATCTCTATTCAAGGCAGCAGACATGGCTACGCCTTGAGCTCGCCCAAGCTTGAGCATACTCTGTACATTCTTCCCAAAGAATGGAGCTTCGATAGCCAACTCGTCGGGAAGGTATTCCTCTATAAGTCCCGAGACTCTGTCGTAGATTCTCTTGAGTCTCATGTAATGATGCTCCATTTTGTCCAAACGAATGACGCCCATTGCCAAGAGTTTGGCTTTCTGTCCTTGAACAGCTATTAGACCATAGCCCATGATAATTGTCCCTGGGTCAATACCCATGATGATACGTTCGCTACTAGGCATTGTCTTTGAAGACTATATTCATTTGTGTTGAGAATATAAGTACCTGCTGTCCGAAGAAGTCTTGGCTCATCTGGAGGCATGTCTCAAGTTGTTTTTGCTCTTCGGCTTGAAGCTTCTCGTCCTCGCTGGTGCAGAACTGCAGGGCGAAGGTTTCTGCTTCTTCGCCGTGTGGATTGCCCTCTACTTGGAGGAAAAGAATCTCGCCAATGCTTGGACAATTTCTTAGTTGAGGGATAAACTTTTTGGAAATGAAGCTCTTGAATCTCTCAACTGTTTGAGTTTCCATAATAAAACTCGTATTCAATAGTTTGCTCATAGACTTAAATTGTTTAGAGACAAAGATAAGAATCTTTTTCTCTTTGCTTGGACTGAGACTCTTATTAAGCTTGACTTTTTGAATCATTCGAAGTTTTCTTAAATTGTTTATTGTGAGGGTTTTATTTTTGTTTCTGAATGGCTTAGGAATTTGTTGGGAAGATTTGAGAATTTCTTCCCAACGGTTCAAATAACTCTTCCCAAAGAAATAAAAAAATATTCCCAAGGATTTTTTGGAATCAAGACTTTACCTTGCATTTTTTTCTCTTGGAGAACTTCGAGTTTTTGGGCAATCTTATTTTTCTTTACCTTGGGGCTTAAATTTATTAAGTAAGGAGCTTATTCCTTTAGTTCTTAAAATCTGTTGGTTGAAGCCTATTTTTTACTAGATTTAGTCAAAATTTAGCTTAATTTGTTGAAATGTTTTTAATTAAAATTAAGAATAATGGATCGCTTCTATTAATTATTTTTTTAATGTAAAGCCTGTTTTTAATAAAAGTGTGCTAATGTTTGTTTTGTTACTTTATTATCTGTATATTTGCTCCTAACTAAGTTGTCTGAAGATTTATCTATATATAATATGGTATAGGACATAAGAATTGCTAATAAATTACGTAATGTTAATAGAAATTATAGTTTTATGGTGAAAGAAAATTACTCTGTAAAAGCACGAAATAGTAGGAGCTTTGTGAAAGCTCTGTGCTTGCTTTCAGCTCTTGCTTTGCCTCTAAAGGCTCTAGCCCTAGGAGATGCTCTGCCTAATGAAGCTCAAAGACAAGCTGTTTCAGTCGCTAGCCCAGTGAAAACTTACAAACTGGTTGGAGCTGTTTCAGAAGCAAAGACAGGACTTCCTGTTATGCAAGCAACAATTATTATCAAGGGTACAACTAAGGGTACGACTACAGACCTTGATGGTAAGTTTGAAATTAATGTAAAGCGAGGAGACGTCCTTGTGTTTACATACTTAGGCTTCAAGACAAAGGAGGTTAAGATTACAAATCAGAAGGTTCTAGATGTTAAACTTAAGGAAGACTCTAAAGCTCTTGAGGAAGTAGTCGTTACAGCCTTTGGTACAGGTCAAAAGAAGGAAACGGTCTCTGGTTCGATTCAAACGGTTCGTCCATCAGACTTGAAGATGCCAACGGCAAACTTGTCGAATGCATTTGCTGGTCGCCTCTCTGGGGTGATCGCTGTTCAGTCGTCGGGAGAACCTGGAAGTGATGGGTCAGATTTCTTCATTCGTGGTATCTCTACGATGAGTGATGTGAATAAACCATTGATTATTCTTGATGGTGTGGAGATTTCTCGCTCAGATTTGAACTCACTTGACCCAGAGGTTATTGATAGTTTCTCTGTCTTAAAAGATGCTACAGCCTCTGCCATGTATGGTACTCGCGGTGCAAACGGGGTAATGATCATTAAGACTAAAAGTGGTTCAGACTTAGATCATCCAATTATTGGCTTCCGCGTGGAAACTTATCTGAAGACTCCAGTGGGTACTCCTAAGTTTGCAAACGCTCAGCAGTATATGAAAATGTATAACGAAGCTGTACTTAATGAGGCTGGTGGTAACGCTCGTCCTTATAGCTTCGATAAGATTCGTGGTACGGCAGCAGGGAAGGATCCTATCCTTTACCCAAATGTTAATTGGTACGAAGAGTTGTTTAATAAATATACAATCAACGAACGTGCAAACTTCAACGTACGAGGCGGTACATCTAAGATCACGTACTTCATGAACTTGAACGCAGTACATGAAACAGGTATGCTTAAGGGTCGTAGTAAAGAATTCCATTCTTTTAATAATACGATTGATTATATGAAGTATGCCTTCCAAAACAACGTTGACTTTAATATCTCACCTACTACGAAGCTTGCCCTTCACCTGAATGTACAGTTGAATAACTTCCGTGGTCCGATGGTTAATAAGGATAGTAAAGGTATTACAGATGTCTTTAATTCTGTAATGAAAGTTAATCCTGTTGACTTCCCAATTCAATATCCTAAAGGTTTGGATGCTTGGATTCACTGGGGAGGTATGGAGAAAATTGGTGCTGCGACAGTTGGTAACCCTCTTGCGATTGCAACAGCTGGTTCTAAAGAGTCTTTTGATGCGACAGCAATCATCAATATTGATTTCGACCAAAAACTTGACTTTATTACCAAGGGGCTAGATCTTAAAGCCTTATTCTCTTTTAAGAACTGGTCAAAGACAGACAAACTCTACACTCAAGGCTATAACCAATACCGCTTGGATAGTTATACTACAGACGCAAATGGAAAATATGTAATCAGAGATACTCCCGTTGATGGCGTACCTCAGAAGCATAACTTAGCATTTAATTCAAAGAACCATGGGGATAACCGTTTTTATTTCCAGACATTCTTGAGTTATAATCGTGCATTTGGAGATCATAATGTTTCAAGTATGATCCTGTATAACCAAGATGAATATAATCTATTGGTGTTAGGGAATGATGGACTTTCGGCTTTGCCTCAGCGTAAGTTAGGTTTCGCTGGTCGTCTTTCTTATGACTATGCTAATCGTTATATGCTTGAGCTTAATGCAGGTTATAATGGATCTGAAAGTTTTGCTAAGGGACACCGCTTTGGGTTCTTCCCATCGGTTTCATTAGCTTGGAACATCAGTCAGGAAAAATTCTGGAAACCAATTAAGAAGTATGTGAACTCATTTAAGATTCGTTCTTCTTATGGACTTGTAGGTAATGACCGTATTGGATCAAATACTCGTTTCATCTATATGCCTATTGTTGATATGAGATCTTCAAAAGGTTATACTACAGGTTTTGGTAACTCTAAGCGAAACAACCTTAAAGGTCCTAAGTTCTCTCGTTTGAAGAATGATGATATTACTTGGGAAGTTGGGCGTAAGTTAAACTTAGGTGTTGACTTGAAATTTTTTGGTTGTGTGAATGTAGTTGCTGATTTCTTCCAAGAAATTCGTAGCAATATCTTCCAAGAGAAGAAATCTATTCCTAATTTCCTTGGCTCTGGTACGACTAAAGTTTATGGTAACCTTGCTAAGGTTAAGAACTGGGGATTTGACATTGCGGCAGATTATGCTCAGCAATTTGGCAAAGATTGGACTGTTCAGTTCAAGGGTACATTCACATTTGCTCGTAACCGAGTAATCGAATATGACCAAGCAGCGAATATTCCTCCACATCAAAACATCCTTGGAAAGAGTCTTAGACTGAATAAGGGTTATATTGAAGAAGGCTTGTTCATAGATGAAGGAGATATTCGTAACTATCCTAAGAGCGGATTGGCTAATATTAAGGTCGCTGCTGGGGATTTCAAGTATAGAAACATGCCAGATGTTGACGGAAAGCTAGATGATAAGATCTCTGCATCTGATGAGGTACTTCTAACAGGGGATATTTATAATTCAAGAGGTGAGTACATTACTACGGCTTATCCTACTATGCCTGAGATTGTCTATGGTTTTGGTCCTACGATTCAATGGCGAAACCTTGACTTCGGATGTTTCTTCCAGGGGGCAGCAAATGTTTCTCTTATGATGAGTGGTTTCCATCCTTTTGGTACAGGTACACATAAGAATGCCTTGTCATGGATTGCTGATGACTATTGGTCTAGAGATAATCAACGTCCAGATGCTTTGTATCCACGTTTGACATTGACAAACAATGACCATAACAGTAAAGCATCTACACACTGGATGCGTAATGGTGCATTCTTGAAAATGAAATCTGCTGAGATTGGATATCGTTATAAAGGTGCAAGAATTTACTTCAGTGCTACTAACCTATTTACAATCTCTGGATTCAAACTTTGGGATCCTGAGATGGGAGGTGGTGCAGGTATGAAGTATCCTTTACAAAGAACTTTCAATCTTGGTTTACAAGTAACATTTAAATAGAACGACATTAAGCTTATGAATAAATTAATCAATAAAGCATTTGTATTAACTGCTTTCTTTGGGCTGACACTGTCATCGTGTAACTACCTTGATATTGTCCCAGAAGAGACAGCAAAATTTGAAGATACTTATGCAGATAGACAAAGAGGTCGAGAGTTTTTATACTCATGTTATAGCTATTTGCCCAATCCACAAGATGGCCCTAATAGCTTAGACTTGATGACTGGAGACGAAGTTATTACAGCTTTTGAGCATGAGCCATTTGCTCACTTCCCAAAAGGTACTTATTCTCCATCTGACCCTAAAATTTCTTATTGGAATACATTCTTTGAAGGACTGCGTCAGTGCTATACGTTTATGAACGTTATTGACAAACTCCCAAGCGATACAACACCTGAAGAAAAAGCTGACTATAAAGCACAGGTTAAGTTCCTTATTGCGTATTATCACTATCAACTAGCTCTTTGTTATGGTCCGATTATTATCATTGATAAAGAACCTGACTTAGCAATGAAACCAGAAAATTATCCAAGTCGTCGTCCATATGATGAATGTGTTAAGTGGATTTGTGATAAGTTTGACGAAGCAGCGGCTGGACTCCCAGCTCGTCGTACGATGGATGAAGAGTTCGGTTTGGCTACAAAGACAGCTGCAAAAGCTTTCAAAGCAAAGATGCTTCTTTTTGCTGCTTCGCCATTATTCAACGGAAATGCTAAGTTCTATGGAAACTTCAAAGACAAAGAAGGTAAGCAGTTGATGCCTACAACTTATGATCCTAAGAAGTGGGATAAAGCAAAGAAAGCCTACGAAGAAGCGATTGCTCTAGCTGAAGCTCAAGGATTCTCTCTCTATGAAAGAGATGATTATCGCCTATCATCTAATGCAAAGCCTCAAGGTATTCAGCGCCGTATGAGGACATTGATTCTTGACTGGGATAAAAGAAACCCAGAAGTTATCTTTGCCGATCCGCGAGATCCTGGTTCATATGGCTTGCAAAACAAGTCTTATCCTTTTGTAAAAGGTGGTAATGCTTGGAATGGAGTAAGCCCAACATGGGCTATGATTAGTCGCTTCTATACAAAGAATGGTTTGCCTTGGGATGTAGACCCTGAGACTAAAACTTTAGATAAATTTGATACGCGAGCGATTACTGAAGAGGAAGCGGATTTTGGAGTGCCAGGTAAAAAGACCCTAGAGTTTCACTTGAATCGAGAACCTCGTTTCTATTCTTGGGTTGGTTTCCAGTTTGGATATTATGAGATTTCAGAAGGAGAATCAGGTGTTTATTCCGTTGGAACGACTCTAGATGCGGGAGAAGTCCCTGGTGCTAATGGTCAGATGATGAAATATCGTCGTGTGAAATTGAACTTCTTTAGTAATCAAGCACAAGGTCGTCAAAAGAGAAAGAATGACTATTCTCCTGGTGGATATCTAAATAAAAAGGGGTGTGACCCTACAATTGAGGTAAATAAGTCTGGCTCTCAATACAGACATTATCCATGGCCTTTGATGCGTTTGGCTGACCTTTATCTAGCTTATGCTGAGGTTTGTGTTGAGACTGGAGACCTTGCAAAGGCGAAAGAATATCTAAATAAGGTGCGTGTTCGTGCAGGTATCCCTACAGTTGAGGAGTCTTGGGCTAAAGCTGGTGTAACTAATCTAACAAAGGAACAACTTCGTGATATTGTCCGTCAGGAGCGTCAGATTGAGTTCTATTTAGAGAACCAAAACTTCTGGGATATGCGTCGTTGGTTGCTTGCAGAAAAGTACTTCAGTGTAAAGGCTGAAGGAATGGATATTTCTAAGTCTAACGCTAGAGAAGGATTCTTCAAGCTTACAAAGATTGAGTTTGAGCGTAGCTTTGAATCTCCAAAGAACTACCTTCTTCCAATCCCAATCTTGGATTTGCAGAAAAATAAGAAGCTTGTTCAGAATCCAGGCTACTAATTAATTAGATAAAAGATTAGCATATTATGAAAAAGAATATAGTTTTGGCTTTAGCAATGCTTAGCTTAGCATTTAGCTGTAAAGAACAAAAAGATTTAGGTCCTGCACCTACATCAATTGATAAGACGACCTTGTCGGCTAGTCCTGAATATGTGGTGAGAAGTATCTTATATACAAAAGATAATCCTTGGACTAATGGTAAACCTTGCTATAAACTTGTTGAAAAGGGAGGGACAGTCGTGTTGCGTTGGGCGATACCTAAAAATTGTAATTACGAACGAGTAGAAGTAACGTATAAGATTAATGATGTATTAGTCAAAGAAGATCGTATGCGTGCTGCTAGTAGTTTTGATTCTGAATACGTAGATCTAGATCAGGACAAGGAAGTAAAGAAACTAGATAAAGGTTATACTCGTCTAGTTATTGATAACTTGAAGGCACGTTATGGGAAGATTACTTTCTTTGTAACACCTATTTCTCGTTCGGGTGCAAGAGGCGAAACAATTTCTATTGTCTCAGAAGCAAAACCACTAGGGCTTCGACCTGAGCTAAAGACAGACTCGCGTGTCCGAGAAGATATTGATCCAAAGACAGAACTTTGGGCTGATTCTCAGGAAGAGTCTGAAGGTCCTTTGAAGGATCTTGTTGATGGAACGAAGAAAGTTGTGGATGGAAAAGAAATTTGGACGCCCAATACTAGTACTTATTTCCACATGAACTGGAAGAGTCCAACACCATTCCCTCACTATATTGTTGTGAAGCTTGACAAACCTGCTGTCGGTGTTAGTTTCGATTACATTGGACGTGATCACGGAGGTAACCTAAATCCTAAGACTGTTCAAGTGTGGGGTAGTACTTCTTTTAATGGAAAATTTGAAAAGGCTGATGGCTCAGATAAATTCAATCCTGCAGACTTTGGAGCGAAGACTATTGGTCCAGAGCAAGTGTTTGCTGCTGAGGGTAAGCTTGCTAAAGGCTCATCTGATCTTCTCGCTATGGGAGACGAGCAAGCTTCTTACATTTGGATTGAGTTCAAAGATTGTATCAAGGACGGTGAGAAGTTCCTTGCTCTGTCAAATTTGAACGTGTATACTTACGAAGTTAAGTGGACGGATCCTGAGCGTGAAGGGCTTACAAAAGCACAGATTGACCAACTCGTTGCTAAGAAGTTGCTTCGCACTCAAGCAGAGATTGATGAACTAGAAAAGAAGCTATCAGGTAAGTAAACCGATTATCAGCTTGAATTAATAAAACTGAGTATTAAAAAGAGAGAGGGTAGAGGAATAGTAATTTGTTTTCTACCCTCTTTTGTTTACTCTTTTGAAGTGAAAACTCATATTTGTGGATTTAGTTCATAGATATAGAGTACGATTACTAAATTAAAAACGAATGAATATGAAAAGATTAATGCATACAAAGTACTTGGGTTTGCTAGCCCTCGTTCTGCTTGTTCTGATCTCTTCTTGTAGAGAAGATGAACCAACACCAGAACCAAAGCCAAACCCAAATACAGGTCAGACAGAAGTCTTGAGCCTTGATGTCGAACGTGTAGACTTTACAAAGGATGCTGGTTCTCGAACTATTAAAGTGAAGACTCAGCTTAAGACTTGGACGGTTAAATCTCCAGTGTCATGGTGTGTCGTTAAACCCAAGGATAATGGTACACTTATTCTAGAGGTTAAGAAAAATACGGGGAAGAATCTGCGAGAGACAGATGTTGTTATTTCTTTTGGTAAGGATCAAAAGAAAATCCATATCCGTCAGATCGGAGTAAAAGAAGCAGGAGATAAAGGGACAATCCTTGTAAATACATCATACTTTACTGTCCCTAAGTCGGGTAATAGACTAGAAGTAGAAATTACTGCTGATGTACCCTATGAGATTAAGAGCTTAAAATGGATTAAGGAAGGTTCAAACGCTCGCGTTGCTCAATTGATTACACGTAATTATACGTTTAATGTGCCAGCTAATACAGGAGTGTATGGTCGAACTGGTCAAATTGTTATTCTTGAAAAAGGTAAAAGTGAAATTGAAGGAGCTAAGGCTACTATTGAAGTTTACCAAAAAGGGTCTAAAAGCTATACTCCTTCTGGAGCAAGTGATTTGAAAGGAGATATCCTTGTAAAGATTAAGAACGGAACAGCTTCTCAAGAAAATTCTTATAATGAAAGTATTAAGAAGTCTTTTGATGGTGATCGTTCATCGCTTTATCACTCACCATATGGTAATGGTACGAAAATGCCTGTTACTTTGGTCTATAACTTTACTCGCTATGATCATGTAGATTATATTCTTTATCACCCTAGACCTGGAGGAAATCCTAATGGGAACTTTGGGGAGATTAGTGTGGAATATAAAAATGCTCAGGGACAATGGGTGCATGTCTTAGATCAAGACTTACACATGTCTTCTGCTCCATCGAAGCTTGAATTGGGACAGAAAGGTGTAAATACTACTTCAATTCGTATTACTGTTAAGTCAGGAAAGAATGGTTTTGTGTCATGTGCTGAAATGGAGTTCTATAAGTATT
>PDWI01001608.1_pt1 | contig 35267 bp, 42 predicted proteins | sample 1430891 | NCBI WGS metagenome assembly PDWI01 (sample SAMN01162508, study PRJNA174530) | Oral metagenome, whole genome shotgun sequencing project. | biome: Marine environment; feature: Marine mammal; material: Swab sample of the gingival sulcus; isolation source: swab sample of gingival sulcus... | reverse complement strand
CTTTTATTATCTTTTAAAAAACGATAATGCCAACAATCCATATACTCTTTATCCCATACCTCTTCGTATTTTTTTATAAATTCATCTCTAGTCATTTTTGCTCCTTATTTATCCATTAAAAACCAAAATACATTTCATTAATTTTTTCAAAATTTGATTTTACCATACTTTTATTATGAGTAGCAATAGCCACTTTAAACTCCAGTAGAATTTTATCTTTATTTTTCTTATAAAATTTTTCCGCTTTTTTTTTATACATTGCATTGTAAGCGTATAGATCTTTGTTATTTTCAAATGTTTTATAATTAAATATATTTGGTATATCAAACTTGGCAATATCATAATGCAACTCGTTAATATCAATTTCAAAAACAAAGCTATAACCCATATAATAAAAGCCATGTGTTATAAAAGCTTCGCCTGTTTCATAGCTATCTCGTCTATTAAACCCGTAGGTAAATAGCATATGATTAGTTTTAGAGTCAATACACCTTAAACCATAACGAAGAAAATCACTATCCATTTGGGTATTGTTTAAAAAATCAAGTATTTTCCTATCTTCAACCTTATTTTCATCAAGTCTTTCAACAGGTTGATAGTTATACATTGCAACATCTTCTTTGGTTATCTGATTGTATTTGTGTCTTTTATTAGCTTTTAAAAATCGATAATGCCAACAGTCCATATACTCTTTATCCCATACTTCTTCGTATTTTTTTATAAATTCATTTCTAGTCATTTTTGCTCCTTATTTATCCATTAAAAGCCAAAATACATTTCATCAATTTCATCATAATTTGAATTAAAAAGATAGTCATCGTTAGCTGCAATAGCAACTTTAAACTCGTGCAAAATTTTTTGTTTATTTTTCTTATAAAATTTTTCTGCTTCTTTTCTATACATTGCATTATAAGTATCTAAGTCTTTGTTATTTTCAAATGTTTTATAATTAAATATATTCGGTATATCAAACTCGGCAATATCATAATGTGACTCGTTAATATCAATTTCAAAAACAAAACTATAACCCATATAATAAAAACCATGAGTTATAAAATTTTCGTCTATTTCATAATTATATGGTCTAAAAAAACCATAGGTAAATAACATATGATTAGTTTTAGGGTCAATACATCTTAAAGTATGGTCATTAAAACTACTAGCCATTTGGGTATTGTTCAAAAATTCAAGTATTTTTCTATCTTCAGCCTTATTTTCATCAAGTATCTCAATAGGCTGATAGTTATACCTTGCAATATATTCTTTGGTTATCTGAGTATATTTATGGCTTTTATTATCCTTTAAAAAACGATAATGCCAACAATCCATATACTCTTTATCCCATACCTCTTCGTATTTTTTTATAAATTCATCTCTAGTCATTTTTTCACCTTTACCTATCTACTCATATATGTATCCATTAAAAGCTACTATTATCATTAAAAAAAATTCTTTTTGTCTTTCGTCTATAATAATACTACTTTAGACCTAATATGTCAAAATTGCACTATTAATATTACGACTATTTTGCAGTACTTATAGCAGTTATAACAATATCTTAAATTATAAATTAAAAGAAAAGAAAACAGAGTAATCATTGTTAACTTAACGCTTACAATAACTACTCTGCTACAACACACCTAACTACATTTATTTTTAGGAATTATTACTATAAATTCACTGCCTTGATTTTCGCCTAAGCTTTTCACTTCAATATCATAACCATGTATAATTGAAATATGCTTGACGATTGATAAACCAAGTCCGCTACCACCTGTTGCTTTAGAATGACTTTTATCTACTCGATAAAATCTTTCAAAAATATTTTTTAATTCTTTTTCTGCTATCCCAATCCCTTCATCTCTAATACTCAAATGATAGTCGCCATTGTCTAAAATTTGGCTATTAATATATATATTGCTATCGAAAGTGCTATATTTGACTGCATTGTCAACTAAGTTGAAAAACAAATCGTATAATAAGGTTTTCACTCCTACGACATTTATATTGTCAAGCACCGTCATTACCTTTAAATTTTTTCTATTTAGACTTTCTTCAAGGTTATTTAGCACTTTAGTAATTACATTGTTCAAGTTTACATTTTCAAAGTCCATTTCGGTTCTACTTTCGTCAATTTTAGATAATTTTAGCATATTTTCAATCATATCTAGCAATCTAGCTGACTCACTATAAATTTTAGTACCAAACTTATTGACATCTTTAGAACTTATCATATCTTTCATAAATAGTTCGGCTGTTCCCATAATTGAAGTAAGTGGTGTTTTTAACTCATGCGAAACATTTGCTGTAAATTCCCGTCGCATTTTTTCTCTATTTTCTTCTTCGTCAACATTTCTAAAACTAACAAAGACACCAAATTTATCGTTTTCTAATTTTACTGCTGATGAAATCAGTAAATACATAGAATCCTTAACTTTAATTTTATAAGTTGAATTAACTCCAGTTAGAGCATTTTCGACCGCTTTTTTAAATTCGACTATTCGGCAATTATTTAAGTAATATTCGTTTTCTTTTACTCCAGTCAATAAATAAGCGATATTGTTAACTCGTAATGCCTTTTTGTCGTGGGAAATAATAATTATACCATCACTTACATTCTCGGTTATATATTTAATCTCAGAATTTTTAACTTCCAAATTCTTGATTTGCCTATCTATTTTGTAAAATAATGGCGATAACTCATCATATACCAAGTAGTTCAACGGTTTATCTAGGTCAACATTATTTATCGGTGTGAGGATTTTACTTGATAATTTTTTAGAATAAACAGCTGTAAATAATGTCACCAAAATTAATATTATAGCTACTGATTTTAATACGTTGATAATTATTTTAAGTAGTGTAATGCTTGGTTTAGAAATTCTAATAATAGTACCATCATCAAGTTTCATCGCTGAATATAAGCGGTATTCGTACTTAGTATTTGAAAATCTATATGTACTGGAATAACCATCTTTGACTGCTTGTTTGACTTCTTTTCTATCAAAATGATTTTCCATTTGATCTTTATTTACTTCATTATCAAAAATAACTGTACCATCTTTGGCGATTATCGTTATTCTATCATCAAAACTATTTAAGTCATTGAAATAGGATAAACCATTTAATGAATAAGATTTTTTTATCAAATTAAGTTTTATTTTTTGACCATTCATTTCAATTTTTACAAAGTGGGTATATAAAACAAACATAAGTATCGATAAAGCGATCACTACTGCCAAAATTGATGAAACAAACATATACCTATTTATTTTTTTTTGCATCATTTTCTCCTAGAGCATAACCTAGCCCTCTGATTGTTCTTATTAATTTGCCTGCCTGTTTCAATTTAACTCGTAGCGACCTTACATGTACGTCAACTGTTCTAGTTTCGCCATCAAATTCGTAACCCCAAATATTGTTTAAAATAACATCTCGTGAAAGTACAATATTTTTATTTTTGATAAACATTTTAAGTAATTCATATTCTTTTAATGTTAAATCAATTGGCTCTCCGTCCACTTTTACAATATGATGACTATCAAGTAATTGAATATTAGCATACTCAAGATTATCAACTTTGTTAGTTCGACGAAGTACAACTTTTATCCTTGATATAAGTTCCATCACACTAAATGGTTTAGTTATATAATCATCTGCACCACCATCTAAGCCAATTAGTTTATAATATTCTTGGTCTTTTGCAGTAAGCATGATAACAGGTATATCAAAGGTTTTGGCGTTACTTTTTAATTCTTTTAAAATATCAAGTCCGTCTTTTTCAGGTAGCATAATATCAAGCAATATAAGTGACACCTCATTTTCTGCAATATATTTTTCAAAATCGCTAACTTTTTCAATACCTATTGCTTCAAGACCTGTTTTTTCTAAAGCATATATCACTAATTCTCTAATTGACTTATCATCTTCCAGTAATACTATCAAAACTTATTCCTTCCTACACCAATATACCCAGACTTTCACGATAAAGTATAAAAGTGTCATAAGCTAGTTAACTAACACATTTTTACTTTGATGTTAATAATCTGAGTAATATATTAAAACTTCAAAGTCAGTTGCCTCTCATCATGATTTCCAGTTATCGAATAAACTATCCATTCGGCAACATTAGTGCAATGGTCACCAATTCGCTCTAAATACTTAGTAATCAAAAATACATCAAGGGCAACTTCGCCATATTCTTTATCTTTATACAATAGATTTATTATATCATATTTTACTTTATTAAAGAAGTCGTCAATTATATCATCTCTTTCAATAATACTTTGGGCTTTTTCAACATCTTCGTTAATTACTGCATCAACTGTCATGTTTAGCATATTTATCACTTCTTTGGACATTTCTTTGACAACTGCCGAACCTTTATAATCATGCGAAACAATGTACTTAGAAAGTTCCGCTATATCTTGGGCTTGGTCGCCAATTCTTTCAAAATCTGAAATCATTTTCAAGGAAGATGATATAATTCTAAAATCTGATGCAAATGGATTTTGTTGAAGTAACAATCGCATACACTTATTTTCAATATCTTTTTCCAATCTATCAATTTCTTTTTCAAGTTCATAAACTTTATTAATTTCCGAACAATCTAAAAATATCGCACAATTTACAGCTATTTCAATCGCTGCCTCACAAAGCGTCCCCATATTAGTTAGTTCTTGTTTTAAGTTTTTTATGCCTTCTTCTATTTTCGTGTTCATTATTCCCCCTTATTAATTATTGCTTATACTAAACTTTATTTTAATAACCATTCAATATAGCAAAATCTTCAAATACATGGCATATTAAGTTAAATTAGTATTAGCCAAATCGACCTGTGATGTAATCTTCTGTTTTACTGCTTGTTGGTGATGAAAATAGCTTTGAAGTTTTATCCACCTCAATTAATTCCCCCATTAAAAAGAAAGCCGTATTATCTGAAATTCTAGCCGCCTGTTGCATATTATGTGTTACCATGATGATAGTATAGTCTTGTTTCAATCTAATAACCAAATCTTCGATTTTATTAGTTGAAATTGGGTCAAGTGCTGATGTTGGTTCATCAAGTAATATAACTTTCGGTTTGACAGCAATTGCTCGTGCTATACAAACACGTTGCTGTTGTCCCCCCGATAAGGAAAGTGCATTTTTATTTAATTTATCCTTAACTTCATCCCAAATAGCAGCTTGTTTAAGCGATGTTTCAACTATCGTATCAAGCTGAGCTTTATTTTTAATACCGTGTGTTCGCGGACCAAACGCAACATTATCATAGATAGATTTTGGAAAAGGGTTAGGTTGCTGAAACACCATCCCTACTCTTTTTCGTAATTTATACTCATCATACTTAGTGTATATCTCTTTATTTTCTAAAAAAATTTCTCCCTTTTTACTAAAACTTGTTACCAAATCATTCATACGATTTATTGATTTTAACAAAGTCGATTTACCACAGCCTGATGGACCGATAAAAGCTGTAACTTTATTTTTGGCAATATCCATTGAAACATTTTTAACAGCTTTAAAATCACCATATAAAGCATCAAAATTTTTGATTTTTACAATATTTTCACTCATTTAACTCTCCTACTTTTGAAACAAATTTCGTTGACAATAAATTAATCAATATCACAATGACTAATAATACAAATGCTACTGCATAAGATTTTTCTGTATGATGCCCTTCAGCTGCCAAATTCCACATAAAAATTGCTAAAGTCGAACCGGTCTGACTCGGTTTAGCAATTTGAGCATATGCACCTGCTGTAAAGATAAGAGCTGCGGTTTCTCCAAAAATTCTACCGATTGCCAAAATAACACCTGAGGCAATTCCGTTCAACGCCGATGGTAAAACTACTACAAATATCGTCCGTAACTTTCTTGCTCCTAAACCATAACTAGCAATTCTAAAACTATCATCTACCGCTATCAACGCTTCCTCAGTTGCTCTTATCACTAAAGGTAGTACCATGATTGACATCGTAAGGACACCAGCAATTAGAGAATAACCAAAGCCTAAGGTTGTCACAAAGAAGATGTAACCAAAAAGTCCATAAACAATCGACGGGATACCTTGCAAAGTTTCAGTTGCTAGCCTGATAACTTTGATAAATAAACTGTTTTTCTTGGCATACTCGACTAGATATATAGCCGTAAATACTCCAATTGGTAAACTTATCAAAAGAGTTAATACAATTACAGTTAATGTATTTATGATTGACGGCAACATTGACAAATTATCACTGGTATAATGCAGGGTGAACATCTCTAATTTCAACATAGGCAGACCTTTATACCCTACATATATGATAATGCTACCGAGAATGAAAAAAGTAATCATTGACGATAAATAGGTAATTGTCTTCATAATCACCGAAAAAATACTTTGCTTCTTTGTCATTAATTAGTTTCTCCTATTCTTTTTACATAATTGAACATTAAGTTAATTAACAAAATGAAAACAAACAATACTGCACCAGTAGCGACTAAAGCTCTTGTATGCTCCAGTCCTGCATATTTCATTTCTAAAACTATGTTAATCGTCATAGTTCTCATTCCATCTAAAAGAGATTCTGGTATCAAAGGTTGATTACCCGCAACCATTGCGACAGCCATAGTTTCACCAATTGCTCGCCCTACTCCTAGTATGATTGATGAAAAAATCCCAGATTTAGCAGCTGGTAAAACCACTGTCCATAAACTTCTTTCTTTACTTGCCCCCAAGCCAATTGCACCTTGATAGTGAACTTTTGGAACAGCTCTTAGTGCTGATTCTGACAAGGTAATCACCGTCGGTAGTATCATAAACGATAAAACAATTATAGCAGCAAGTAGCGATAGACCAGCACCGCCCAAATAGTTTCTAATTAGTGGTACTACCACTGTTAAAGCAAATAGACCATACACAACCGACGGGATACTTGCTAATAGATTTATACCAGATTTTAACAAAAAATAGTGTTTTTTAGGTGCATAAAATGCTATATACATCGACACCGAGACGCCAAATGGTACACCAATAACGATAGCTCCCAATGTTGCATAGATACTACCCACTATCATTGGTAAAATCCCATATACAGGCGGGTCAAAAGTTGGTCGCCATTCTTTTCCAAATATAAAGTTGACAAAACCTACTTCCATGATTTTAGGGATAGCCATTGACAAAATAAAGTACATGATAAAAGCTAGTGCAACTACTGATGTACCTGTCGCAATAAAGAAAACGACTTTAGCAAATCCTTCAAATAATGTTTTTTTATTTGTATCATCTTTTTTTAAGTTGATACTTTTCACATTTGCTTTACTTAATATTATTCCATTCACTTATTTCACCTTTATATATTCTTTTAATATCATCCATACTAATGTCTTCACGCTTATTTGCAGTATTAACAATCATGGCAATACCGTCTTTGGCAATCGCTTTAAATTCAAGTTCGCTCATCTCATTATCTTTCAGATTTCTTGATGCCATACCTAAGTCATTATTACCATTGATAGCGTCTTTCATACCAGCTGATGAACCAGTAGAAGAAACTTTTATAACAACGGCTTTATTTAACTTCATATATGCTTCAGCTAATTTTTCCATAAGTGGCGCTACAGAAGTTGAACCGGTTACCATAATTTCGCCATTAACGTTTGAATCACCTTTGAAATCTTCGGCATTTGGGTCAATTGTAATGTATTTATTTTTGTCACTTACAATTGCCTGACCTTGTTTTGAAAAGATAAAATTGATAAAATCTTCCACCTGTGGTTTTAAGGTAGCTGATTTATTCCAAGCGATATTAAACGGTCTAGCTATTGGATATTGCCCCTTTAAAATATTATCAGAATTAACTTCAACGCTATTAACTTTTAGAAGCTTTATATCAGTACTGTCTAAAACCGAACCAAGTGATGCATAACCAATTGCATTTGGGTCATTTTTAACAGTTTCGATAACTTTACCATTACCATCTTGAAAATTTGCTTTAAGAGTAGTCATATCATTTTTGCCCTCTTTTATACCAGTAAGTTCAGTAAAAGCTCCCCTCGTACCAGAGCCGTCTTCTCTGGACACGATTGTGATGCTACCACTGCCATTACTACTGTTAGCTTTACAACCAGTCATAAACATGCCAAGCATCAAACTTAACACCGTCACTTTAACAATTAATTTTACATTTTTACTCATAATTTCCCCCTTTTACAGTGGTGACAACTCATCACCCAAGTAACATAATAATGTACTAATGTAAAATCTCATAGATGGTCAATGTAAAATCTATGTTAAATAAAAATTAGTATAAAAAAAAGTAGTAAGAATATTTCAAACTACTTTTTTTTATACTAAATTTTAATTTCACCTACTATGTAGTATTTTACTTACCACCAAGTCCATGATTTGATACATTTATCCTCGTAATAGCTCTGTTTAAAGCAAGTCTAGCTCTATCAAAGTCGGTATCAGATTTTTTCTGATTTAACCTTTCCTCAGCTCTTTGCTTAGCTTTTATAGCTCTATCTTTATCAATTTCATCAAGCCATTCAGCATTTTCACAAACTATACTTACATCACCATCGAGTGAAACTTGGCAAAAACCACCAAACACTGCTGCTAATTTAACTTCCTTATCCAATTTAAGTTTAAGTGGTCCAGAACTAAGTGGCATAACCAACGGTTGATGATCGTACATAATACAAATATCACCCTCTGTGGTTCTGATAGTAAGTGCATTTACTTCACCAGTATAAAAAACTCTATTTGGTGAAATAATTTCTACTTTTACTTTTTTAGACAAAACTATCTCCTTATAGCGTTTTAGCCTTTTCGACCGCTTCTTCTATCGAGCCAACGAATAAGAATGCTTGCTCAGATAAATCGTCATGCTTACCTTCTAAAATTTCTTTGAAACTTCTTACAGTATCTTTTAAGCTAACGTATTTACCACTAAATCCTGTAAATTGCTCAGCTACATGGAATGGTTGCGATAAGAACTTTTGTATTCTTCTAGCTCTTGATACAACAATTTTATCTTCATCAGATAGTTCATCCATACCAAGAATTGCAATAATATCTTGTAACTCTTTGTATCTTTGTAGTATCTCAACAACTTCTCTTGCTGTATTATAATGTTCTTCACCTACTACATCTGGCGATAAAATTCTTGATGATGAATCAAGTGGGTCAACCGCTGGATAGATACCCATTTCAGTAATTTTTCTTGATAATACAGTTGTAGCATCAAGGTGGGTAAATGTAGTTGCTGGTGCAGGGTCAGTTAGGTCATCGGCTGGTACATAAACTGCCTGAACAGACGTAATAGAACCGTTTTTAGTTGAAGTAATCCTCTCCTGCAACGCACCCATATCTGTAGCAAGTGTTGGTTGATAACCAACCGCTGATGGCATTCTACCAAGTAAGGCTGATACCTCTGAACCGGCTTGTGTAAATCTAAATATATTATCAATGAAAAGAAGTACGTCTTTTTTCTCTTCTTCTCTGAAATATTCTGCCATTGTCAAGCCTGTAAGTGCAACCCTCATTCTTGCCCCTGGTGGCTCGTTCATCTGACCGAACACCATGGTAGTTTTAGAAATAACGCCTGACTCTATCATCTCATGATAAAGGTCATTACCTTCTCTTGTTCTTTCACCTACACCCGCAAAAACTGATAATCCACCATGCTCCTTAGCGATGTTATTGATAAGCTCCTGGATAAGTACTGTTTTACCAACACCAGCACCACCAAACAGACCAATTTTACCACCTTTAACATATGGACAAAGTAAGTCGATTACCTTTATACCAGTTTCAAATATTTCAGTTGTTGTTCTTTGTTCTTCAAAAGTTGGTGCTTCTCTATGGATAGACCATTTAGCTTTTGCATCAATATCGCCTTTTTGGTCGATAGTTTCACCTAGTACATTTATAAGTCTACCAAGTACTTTATCGCCTACTGGAACAGATATTGGTCCACCCGTACAGATAGCATCAATTCCTCTAATCAATCCATCAGTAGAATTCATCGCAATACATCTAACAGTGTTATCACCAAGATGCTGAGCAACTTCCGCTACAACATGGATATCTTTATAATCTACATTAATGGCATCGTAAATATTGGGTAGGTCTTCGGGATTAAATCTTATATCCAAAACCGCGCCAATTATTTGGACAACTTTTCCGACTTTTTGCGCCATTTTTTACTCCTCTCTAACTTATTCAAGTGCATTTGCACCACCGACAATCTCAGAAATTTCCTGAGTAATTGCAGCCTGTCTTGCTTGGTTGTAGTTAAGTGTAAGTGTGTCAATCATTTCTTGAGCGTTGTCACTTGCACTTTCCATTGCATTTCGTCGTGCAGACTGTTCGGCAGCTGCCGTTTCAATAAGTGCGCCATAAATTATACTTTCTAAATATTTTGGTATAAGCATATTTAATACTTCTTCTGGTGAAGGTTCGTATGTAATTAAATCTTTCTCAACTACTTCTTCATCCATTATGCCTTCTACTTTTTCTGGCTCCTTTGAAACTTCATTTTTTTCGAAAGATAGTGGTAATAGTTTCACCGTCGTTGGCACAAGTGAAATTGATGATAACATTCTTGTATAAACTATATAGACTTCATCAATTTCTTTCTTCATATACATTTGACTGCATATACTATAAATGCTTTTCGCATCATGATAAGACGGTTTTTCAGATATACCAATGAAACTCTTTCTAATGTCATATTCCCTTTTTGCAAAGAAATCTCGCGATTTTTTACCGATAGTGATTAATTTAGTGCTGTCAATACTTGAAATCTGCGATTTTGCTTCTTTCAATACATTGACATTATAACCACCACATAAGCCTTTATCAGCCGAGATAATTATATAAAGTGAATTGTTAACTTCACGCACTTCACAAAGTGGACTGTTTATATTACGTTCATTTTTGACAATATCTTCGACAGTTGAAATCATTTTCTCGAAATAAGGTTTTGTATTTTCAAATTTTTGTTTATTTTTCTTGAGCTTTGCAGTAGAAACAAGCTCCATAGCTTTCGTTATTTGCTTAGTATTATTTATACTTTTAATTTTTCGCTTTATATCACGAGCGCCAACTCCTGCCATAATTTACCTCCTGACTATTTGTTTTCATCGTTAAAAGATGACTTAAAATCAGTAATGGCATTAACAAGTTTTTCTTCAAGACTATCCGAAATTTTACCCTCAGATTTGATTTCATCTAAAATATTTTTATGCTTATCATCAAGATACTCTAAAAACTCTTTTTCAAATTTAGAAATTTTTGCAACCTCAATATCCATTAGGTGTTTATTAGTAGCAGCATAAATTATAGCTACTTGTTTTTCAACGCTAAGTGGATTGTACTGCTTTTGCTTAAGTATCTCCATAAGTCTTTCACCATGATTTAACGCTGCTTGGGTTTCTTTGTCTAAATCAGAACCAAACTGCGCAAACGCGGCAAGTTCTCTATACTGAGCTAATTCCAGTTTAATTTTACTAGCAACTTGTTTCATAGCTTTAATCTGCGCACTACCACCAACACGAGATACAGAGATACCAGCATTTACGGCTGGTCTTTGACCTGAGTTAAATAATTCAGACTCCAAGAATATCTGACCATCTGTAATTGAAATAACGTTAGTTGGGATATAAGCAGATACGTCGCCCGCTTGTGTTTCGATTATTGGAAGTGCTGTAAGTGAGCCACCACCAAGTTCATCATTTAATTTCGCTGCTCTCTCAAGTAATCTTGAGTGTAAATAGAAAACGTCTCCTGGGAAGGCTTCACGTCCTGGTGGCCTTTTCAATAGTAACGACATCGATCTATAAGCAACAGCGTGTTTAGTTAAATCATCATAAATGATTAGCACGTCTTTTCCTTCGTGCATAAAATGTTCACCCATCGCACAACCTGCATATGGTGCTAGGTATTGTAAAGGCGCTGGGTCACTTGCTGATGCAACAACAACAGTTGTATATTTCATCGCACCTCTATCTTCAAGTTCTTTAACTAACTGCGCAACAGTTGACTTTTTTTGACCAATTGCTACATATATACAAAGTACGTTTTCTTTTTTCTGGTTAATTATTGTGTCAATAGCGATAGCAGTTTTACCAGTCTGTCTATCACCAATTATAAGTTCCCTTTGACCTTTACCAATTGGTATCATTGAGTCTATTGCTTTAATACCAGTTTGCAAAGGCTGATGAACTGATTTTCTTGTTATTACACCTGGTGCAACTTTTTCAACTTCACGGAATTTATTAGTATTTATTTTACCTTTTCCGTCTAGTGGTTGACCAAGTGAGTTTACAACTCTACCGATGATTGCATCGCCAACTGGAACTTCTACAATTTTTCCAGTACGTTTTACAACATCGCCCTCTATGATATTTAAATCACTACCCAAAAGAACCGCACCAACACTATGTTCTTCAAGGTTTAGCGCCATACCATATACTTGACCTGGAAACTCTAACAGCTCTCCAGCCATACAATTATCAAGTCCGTGAACTCTTGCTATACCATCACCAACTTGCATAACACTTCCAACATCTTCGGTATGAAGATTGTCTTCATATTTTTTAATTTGTTCCTTTAAAATCAAGCTGATTTCATCTGGTCTAAGTTTCATTTATATACCTCTATTCCTTTATAAGACAATCTCTTTAAGAGAATCCTTCATAACTAAAAGTTTACTTGAAATTGTACCATCAATTATTCTATCTTCAGCTTCGATAAGTAAACCACCTATTACATTTTCATCGATTATGTTATAAATTTCTACTTCTTTGCCACTTAATTTAGATAATTTTTCTTTCAGACTTGCTATCTGCACATCTGTCAGTTTTTCGGCACTTGTCACATTTGCAACCATAATATCTTTATATTCTCTGTACAGTTCTTTAAAACCGTCAAATATATCAAATATATATGATATTCTTCTTTTTTCAGTAACTACCTTTAAAAAGTTTAAAAATATATCAGAAAATACATCTTTAAAAAGCATGTCTATAATTTCCACCTTTTCTTTAGTAGAAATTCTAGGTGTTTCAAGTAGTATCTTTAGTTTTTTTTCATCTAATAAAAAGTCTTTTAAACTCAAAAACTCCTCATAAATAGAGTCAACACTGTTTGTGTCAATAGCGGCGTCAAATAGAGCCTGACCATATACACTTTTAATTATCTGTCCCATTTGACATCACCAACTTTGTTGATAAATTCATTTATCACAATGTCACTTTCGCCTGTTTTGAGTTCTTTAGCTAAAACTTTTGAAGCTATTAATATAGATATAGAAGCGATTTCATCTTTAACGTCATCCATCATTTTTTCTCTATCAGCCTCGATTTCTTTAGCTGCATTTTCTTTCATTTTCTTTATTTCTTCTTGAGTTTCTTGTTTTAATTCTTCACTAAGCTTATTTGCTTTTAATTCTGCCTCTTTTATGATTTGCTCTCTCTCATCTCTGATTTCTTCTAATTTTTTCTCATAAGAAAGTCTTAGTTTTTCAGATTGTTCAAGTTTCACATCAGCGTCATCAAAAGCTTTTTGGATTTTATTTGTTCTATCGTCCATAACTTTAGTTACAGGCGTAAATAGAAAATGATGTAAAAATGCAAACAATACTAATGTATTGAATATTTGCATGAAAAAGCCTAGATTAAATTCAACAAGCCCATAAAATTTAAAAGTAAAAAGTATCATTGTAGATAACATTTACTCCTCCTTATCTGTCATAAGCTATTATCTTACCTAGTAATTATATTTTATAGCATACCTACAAGTGGATTTGCAAAAAGTAAGATAAAAGCAATGATAAGTCCGTAAATACCTGTTGTCTCCGCTACCGCAGCACCAAGTAACATTGTTCTTACGATATCACCTTGAGCTTCAGGCTGTCTACCAACCCCTTCTGCACCTTTACCAGCAGCGTATCCCTGTCCGATTCCAGGTCCAATACCTGCTATCATCGCTAAACCTGCTCCGATTGCCGAGCAAGCTAAAATTAAAGCCTTTCCTGTAATTGGTTCCATATTTATTTCCTCCTAAATTATAATAATCCAACAAGTGGATTTGCAAACATTAATATAAATGCAACGATTAACGCATATATACCTGTTGTTTGTGCAACTGCTTGTCCTAAAAGCATCGTTCTTACTATCATTGGTTGTAGCTTAGGTCGTTTTCCTGTACTTTCTGTACCTTTTCCCGCTGCATAACCTTGACCAATTCCTGGTCCAATACCCGCTATCATCGCAATACCTGCCGCGATAGCAGATGCCATCAATATCAGAGTTGTATTAGCATCGCCAATTTGTTCTACTAATGGATTACCATAAAGTAAGATAAACGCAATAACAAGTGCTAATATACCTGACGTTTCGGCTACTGCTGCTCCAATAAGCATTACCATAGTTGTATTTTTAGAATTTTTTGGATTTTTTGCAGTAGCTTCTGCTCCCTTACCGGCTGCATAACCTTGACCGATTCCTGGTCCAATACCTGCTATCATCGCAAAACCTGCACCAATTGCTGATGCTGCCAAAACTAAAGCTTTAGCATCAAAATTCGATAGTAGCCAATATAAAAATTGTATAATAAACGGCTGTTTCATAATTATTCTATAGCCATTGCTACAAATACCATCGTTAGCATCATAAAGATAAACGATTGTAGTAGTCCTGCAAACAAGTCAAAATAGACGTGTAGCACTGAACCAATGGGAATTAAAGCAAACCACCCTAACGCATTGTAAAGTAAAGACATAATAATAAGTCCACCTACAATATTACCAAACAAACGGAATGCAAGCGAAATTGGCGTTGCAAGTTCACCGATGATGTTTAGTGGTAATAGAAATGGTATCGGCTCTAAAAATCCCTTTAGATAAGCACCTTTTCTATAATAAAGACCTGAGATATGAATCATAAAAAATGTCATAAGCGCAAGACTCATTGTAGTATTTACGTCAGCAGTAGGCGGTCTAAGTCCAAACAATCCTGAAATATTTGATAATCCGATTAGTATGAAAAGTGTACCCATATAAGAAGTATATACTTTTCCTTTTTCTCCCATAGTTGTTTCCACCAAGTTATTGATAGTTTCTACTATGATTTCCACTAAATTTTGCAACCCCCTAGGCACTTCATCTTTACGTCTTGTTGCAATTAATACAAAAATCATAATGACTGCCATCAAAATCCAAGTCACAAATACAGTTTCACTAATCCCGAATGTTTTACCAAAAAAGTCAACTACTTCAGCAACCATTTTAGGACCAAACTCTTGTGTTCCCAGCATAGACTATTCCTCCTTTCTTAAAGATTTTTTTGTTAAAATAAGATTTTTGAAATATATTGTTAATTTAACTGACAGTATTCCAAAAATCGTACCAAAAATATTCAAATTATTACTTTTAACAGAAATAGCTAATATTAAAGCATAAATAACAAATCGTATAAAGTATTTAAAACTCGTATAACGACTCGCTCTAGCTGTATTCATTTTAACAGCTTTGCTAATTGTTAGAGCTAATTCATAAAATAAAAGTAAACTTATAATAGAACCAAACCATATTCCAAGTATTACTGGCTTGGCATTATTAACCAAAATAAAAGAAACCATTGTTGCTACTAAACTCACTACTAAAGAAAGTTTCATAATACCAAATACTGTTTCTCTAGTTTTTACATCCATCTGTTACTCCTTGTCATCATCATTATCCATATTAAATGCTGTCTTAACTAATCTAAAAAGCGATAAGAAAGCTGAAATAGAAAATATTATAATACATGTAAGCAATAAAATAGGTGACGTATGAAAAAAATCATCAAGCCATTTTCCAAGGATTACCCCCACTAATATCGGTAAAGACATATTTATCCCTATTTGCATTAAGAAAATTAAATTTTTATACTTTTTCATACTCACCCAATTGTTACGTTTACTCTTGCCTACATAATTATAACATATTATTGTGTATTTGCAAACGCTTAACTAAAAATTTATACACAAAAAGCCACATTTTTGTGGCTTTTTTTATAAAATATAGTACTAATTACCTATAAAATGATTAACAATAGCATCTACTATTCTTTCTGATGCTTTACCATCACCATAAGGATTTTGAGCATTTTTAATTTTGTCATACTCTGCCTGGTTTTCAAGTAGCAGTGTAGCTTTATCTACAATGTCTGCTTTTTTTACTCCACCAAGTAATAATGTACCTGCTTTCAGACCTTCTGGCCTTTCTGTTTCGGTTCGTAGAACTATAACAGGTACATCAAGAGCAGGTGCTTCTTCCTGGATACCACCACTATCAGTAAAGATAATGTGTGAAACCCTCATTAAATTGATAAACTCTTGATACTCTAACGGTTCAACCAAACTTATCCTATCATGATTTAACAGTATCGGTTTTGCAATTTCCCTTACAGCTGGATTTAAGTGTATAGGATAAACAATATGAACATCATTGTACTTGTCAGCAATTTCACGCATCGCAGAAAAACACTCTTTCATAGGTTCGCCAAGATTTTCACGACGATGTGAAGTTAACAGCAATATTTTTTTACCAGATTTTATTATACTATTTATTTTGTCATCTTTAAAAACATAATTATCTTTTAACATGGTAAAAATTGCATCAATAACTGTGTTTCCCGTTATAAAAATATTATCAGGACTTATATTTTCTTTGATAAGGTTATCGTAATTAAGCTGAGTTGGTGCAAAGTGTAAATCAGCTATTTTACCAGTTAGTACGCGATTCATCTCTTCAGGAAATGGGGAATATTTATCATACGTTCTCAATCCTGCTTCGACATGACCGACTTTTACCTTTTGATAAAATCCAGCCAAAGCTGATGCAAAAGTAGTTGCCGTATCGCCATGTACAAGTATAATATCTGGTTTTTCGTCCGCTAAAATTTCTTTAACCCCTGTTAGTACGCTGGTAAAAATATGTTCCAAACCTTGACTTTTTTTCATGATATTTAAGTCATAGTCAGCTTTTACATCAAAGGTCTCTAAAACTTGATCCAGCATTTCTCGATGTTGAGCAGTGATTACCACTTTTAACTCAATTTCGTTACTCTTAGACAAAGCATGTACTAATGGACACATTTTGATAGCCTCTGGCCTTGTCCCAAAAATAGTAATAACTTTAATTTTTTGCACTTAAACTTCCCCCTCATTCTGCTTTACAGTCTTTTCAATTGACCTTTGTGTTTCTTTTTTGATCCCTTTTCGTACAGGAAAAATAATCAGGGAAATCGCCACTACAAAACTTACCACAGCTGAGTAATACTGCTTATTTATTATAAATATTACTGTTAGTCCAAACAATATATTTATGAAATAAAGTAATAATACCGTACTACGATGACCTAGTCCTAAATCAAGTAATCTATGATGAATATGACCCTTGTCTGCAACCCAAGGTGGTTGTTTTTTCAATAAACGTCTAACAATAGCATATGCCATATCAAAAATTGGGATCCCTAACGTAAGTATAGGGGCAATAATAGCAATCGTCACCGCTCCTTTGATAGCACCTTCCACTGAAATTACTGCTAACATATAACCAACAAAAAGTGCTCCAGTATCACCAATAAATATTCTAGCAGGACTGAAATTATATGGTAAAAATCCTACACAAGCTCCAAATAATATCATAGTCAAAACAGCAATCTCATTTCTACCATTTGCAAATGATATATATGATATCGCAAGTGCTGAAATACTTGATATTCCACCTGACAATCCGTCCAATCCATCAATGAAATTAATCGTATTTGTAATTCCAACTATCCAAATCACAGTAATTATGGAACTTACAATTGTGTTAAAAACAATTAAGTTTCCTCCAAAAAAAGGACTAAAAGCTGTAATTCTAACACCACCGTACACCGTAATAATAGCTGCTAAAATCTGTGCAACAAATTTATACTTTGCATCTAGTGCATTTATATCGTCTATAAAACCGATAAATACCATAATTTGTGCGCCAATTATGATTGAGAGCATTTTATTATCGGGCATGTTTACAAATAATATTGTGCAAATCATCACCGACAAAAAGATACCCAGACCACCAATAAGTGGAATAGGTTTTTTATGTACACGCCTGTTATCCTTTGGATAATCAATAGCATCTACATGATGTGCAATTTTTATTACGATAGGCATAAGAGCGTAAGATATTATAAACGCTATTAATGTCCCTAGTATCATTCTATTCAATGTCTTCCTCCAAGCATAAAAAGTACATTAGTAACTACTTAGTACCAAACAGTCTATCTCCTGCATCACCAAGTCCTGGCACAATATATGCATGGTCGTTTAACTTTTCATCTACTGATGCAACATAAATTTTTATATCTGGATGAGCTTTAGTTAATGCCTCTAACCCCTCTGGACATGAAATCAAACAAACAAATTTGATGTCTTTAACACCCTTTTCTTTCATAAATGTAATAGCTGCAATAGCTGAACCACCTGTTGCAAGCATTGGGTCAACAATGAAAACTTCACGTTTGTCTATATCTTGAGGTAGTTTGCAATAGTACTCGACTGGTTCAAGTGTTTCTGGGTCACGATAAAGACCAACATGCCCAACTCTAGCTGCTGGTAACAATTCTAAAAAGCCATCAACCATGCCAAGTCCTGCACGTAAAATTGGAATTATAGCTTGCTTTCTACCTGCTAAAGTTTTACTTTTCATAGTGCAAATAGGTGTTTCAATTTCAATATCTTTTAAAGGTAAACTTCTAGTTACTTCGTAAGCAAGTAAAACCGAAATCTCTTTAACAAGTTCTCTAAATTCTTTTGAACCAGTATTCTTATCTCTTATTATGCTCATTTTATGTAAAATAAGCGGGTGATCCATTACAAATACATTTTTCATGTTTTTATCCTCCATACCAATATCCGACTACTTAGCTAATTCGATTTTTGCAACACGTCTTTCGTGTCTGCCACCTTCAAATTCAGATGTAAGAAAAGCATCAATTATTTCCAGTGCTAAACCTTTACCGATTACTCTTTCTCCAAGCGATATCATATTAGCATTGTTATGCATTCTTGTCATCTTGGCACTAAATACATCAGAAACGATTCCACATCTAATACCTTCAACTTTGTTAGCACTCATTCCGATACCTTGACCAGTACCACAAACTACAATTCCCCTATCAAAATTACCATTTGCAACTTCAATAGCAACTTTTTGACCATACTCAGGATAGTCAACAGAATCAGATGAGTTAACTCCAAAATCAACAACTTCGTAGTTTTTAGAAACAAGATATTCTTTGATGTGATTTTTTAAATTAAATCCACCATGGTCAGAACCTAATGCAATTTTCATAATTCCTCCTATAAATTTTTTTTATTTTCACTTGCTTTTAATAAACGATTAATTACAGCTATACCTAAACCTTCTTTTTTACATGATTTCACAGCTATATAATGATAATTTTCTTTATCGGCTGTTCTAAAATCAGCAAACAAATGTTTAGCCATTTCACTCTCGTTTGGATATTCTAAATATTTAATTTTAATATCTTCTTTTTCGTTTTCCTCTTGCAAATTTAAATACTTTATCAGCTCTGTATCACCTTTATAAACAAAATCATAGCTCAAAGCAAACACTGCAGCATTGGGACTGTAATGTTTATATTTTAAACCTGGTGATTTAGGTTTTTCACTTTCTTTTTGACAAAAGACTTCGACACTATAACCTAGCTCACGTTCCAAATCGTCTTTGGTAACTGCCCCTGGTCGTAAAATTAATGGCTGACCAGTAGATAAATCAAGTACCGTTGATTCAACGCCGATTGGTAGCTGATCAGTAGTAATGATATACGGCACTAAACCGTTAAAATCATCACTAACATGACTAGACCTCGTTGATGACGGTTTACCAGATATATTGGCAGATGGTGCTGCAATAGCAGTACCCGATTTTTCAATTAACTGCCTAGCGATTTTGCCACTTGGCATTCTTAAAGCGACAGTATCTAAGCCGCCTGTTAAAAACTCACCAACCAAATCAGATTTTTTTAATATAAAACTTATCGCTCCTGGCCAAAATTTACTAGCAAGCTTTATAAATAGCTCTTTGTCAACTGACTCATCAATAAGCTTCAGAGCCATTTCAATACTTGAAACATGTATTATAAGCGGATTATCTGATGGTCTATTCTTAACTTTAAAAATATTTTTAACAGCTTTTTCGTTTGTAAAATCAGCACCTATTCCATAAACTGTTTCGGTAGGAAATACAACCAATTCTCCTTGACGAATAGCCTTAGCCGACTTTACTAGCAGCTCATCAAAATCTACTGAATTTTCATTAAAAATTACCGTTTTATACATTGTCTACTCTACTTCTGATAATTGCTGTGTTTGGTAATGTGTGATTAAAGCATCTATCACTTCATCAATATCGCCATCCATAAAAGTATTTATCTTATATAAAGTTATTGGAATTCTGTGGTCTGTAATTCTACCTTGCGGGAAGTTATATGTTCTAATTTTCCCTGAACGATCACCTGTACCAACCTGACTTTTTCTGTCTTTTGCAATTTCATCTTGCTGTCTTTTTAACTCTTGCTCATAAAGTCTTGACTTTAATACCTGCATCGCTTTTTCTTTATTAGAAAGTTGCGACTTACCGTCTTGACAAGTTACAACAAGACCGGTTGGTAAATGGGTAATTCTTACAGCTGAGTCCGTTGTATTAACTGACTGACCACCATTACCAGATGACCTATATACGTCAACTCTAATATCGTTTTGACTAACTTCAATTTCAACATCATCAACTTCTGGTAATACCGCAACAGTTGCAGTAGATGTATGAACCCTACCACCAGACTCAGTAGCTGGTATTCTTTGGACTCTATGGATACCACTCTCGTATTTAAGTCTAGAGTAAGCTCCTTTACCAACTATCATAAAGACAACTTCCTTAACTGCCCCTACACCGGTTTCACTGGTATTCATGATGTCAATCTTCCACTTATTATTTTCAGCATATCGCATATAAAGCCTTTGCAGTTCGGCTGCGAAAAGTCCAGCCTCATCACCACCAGCACCTGCTCTAATTTCCACGATAACGTTTCTATCATCATTAGGGTCTTTTGGTAATAATAAAACTTTCATTTCTTCTTCTAAGACTTCAATCTTTTCTTTAGCTTCATCAATTTCCATTTTTGCCATCTCTTTTAGTTCTGGGTCTGATTCATTTTTTAAAATGGCTTTGCCTTCTTCTAATTGTTCTTTTAATTTTTTATATGAACCATATGCCTTAACAATTGGTTGAAGTTCGGCATGCTCTTTAATGTATTTTTGCCAACTACTTTGATTAGCAATTACTTCTGGATCAGAAATCTTTTTCTCGAGCTCCAAATATTTATCTTCTAATACTGCAAGTTTATCAAACATATTTACCTCTTTTCCGCAATTACAACTCTATCTTTACTTCCATAATCTTTAACAACAGTTATATTACTGTATTTATTATCTTTTAAAATCTCCACGACACTTTGAGCTTGATTATATCCTATTTCGTAAAAAATCTTGCCGCCTATTTTCAAATTATCAAAAAGTTCTTTTGAAATCCTTTGATAAAAATCAAGTCCATTAGCATCTGCATAAAGGGCTAACTTTGGCTCGTACAATAGTACGTTTTTATCAAGATTAAAATATTCTTCTTCTGCAATATAAGGTGGATTGGACACAATAAAATCATATTTTTGATTTTTATCATGTATTAAATCTGCCACATGTAACTTTAATCTATCATCAACCCTATGTCGACTAGCATTTTGTCTAGCGACTTCAATTGCATCAGACGATATATCAACAGCATCCATTTTTAAATTAGACATAAATTTGAGAAGTGATACTGTAATTGCACCACTTCCTACCCCTATCTCAAGTGCTTTTAACCTATTATCTTGATTATAAGTATTAATTATCTTCTCCACTAAAATCTCAGTGTCAGGTCTGGGGATTAAAACATTTGAATTAACTTTAAAGCTTAACCCCATAAATTCTTTTTCGCCAGTTATATAACTAAATGGTTCGTAATTTAATCTTCTATCTACAAATAATTTAACACTATCTAGCACTGACTGTTCAAGCTCATTATCCATATACAATAGCAAGTTATTAGCCTCAATATCTAATCTATCTGAAAGATACCATTTCAATTCTAATACAGGTATTTCAGTTACTTTTGATAAGCTATCCGCATATTTATTAATAACATCTTTTATTTTCATTTCGACCAACTAGACATTAGTTAACTTTTCTTTATTTTTTCTAATAGCAACTATATATATCACTGTGAAAATTAATATTATTGCAAGACTGACAATTTGGGCAATTCGTAAATTGAAAAACATCAAGCTGTCTGTTCTCATTCCTTCAATGAAAAATCTCGCAATCGAATAAAGAATGCCATATAATAAAAAGATTTGTCCATCAAACTTTTTATATTTTTTATCAATCCAAAGTAAAACCCAAAATACCATAAAATTCCAAAGTGATTCATATAAAAATGTAGGATGTACTTTAACACCATCAACTGTAATAGCCCAAGGTAAATCAGTAGGTCCGCCGTGTGCTTCACCATTTATATAATTACCCCATCTGCCAATTGCTTGACCGAGTATTAAAGATGGTGCACAAAGGTCTAGCACTTTTAAAGCGTCAATTTTCTTAAATCTAGTATAAATATAGCCAGATAAAACAGCTCCCAATACACCACCATGTATTGCAAGACCACCAGAACGTATATTTATTATCTTCATAAAATTGCCTGCATAATTATCCCATTCAAATGCTACATAATAAAGTCTTGCACCAATAATAGCAAAAGGTATCGCTACTAATAGTAAATCAATAATTTGATTTTCGTCAATGCCTTTTTTAGCGGACCGAGCAGTTGCAATTTTTGTACCAACAAGTATTGCTGTTGCAATCAGTATCCCATACCATCTGACAGAAATTCCAAATATTTCAAAAGCTACTGGATTCATATTTTCTCCTATAATTATTCTAACTCTGTTAATTTCATTGGCTACACGCCTCATAATATAATACAATACTTTACCAAAATATACAAGCGAAAAAAATTTAATAAATTATCTTTTTAGTTATTTATAAGTTTACTATAAACACTTAAATATCAATAATAGTCAAATTTAGTTAACTTTATAATTGACAATATCTGCTTTATCAACTAATTTTGCAATATAATCCAAATAATAAGCATTTTCATCAGTGATAGTTGAATCTTCCTTATTATTGGCAGCACGTTGCTTAATAAGTTTGTCTTTATATTTCATAGAAAGTAGCATATACTTTGAATTTTCATAGGATAATTTTTTATATTCTTCGATGTTAGAATTCTTTTTTGCCAAATACCGTGACAAGGCTTTAACAGTTTTAGGGTCAGACTCATCAAGCATCATTCGCTCATTGTTATAGGCTTTAACTTCATTTTCAGAAACTTTTATTTTATTTTTCTTGATTTCTGACATGACTACTGTTCTTGAAATCAACTGTTTGATAAGTTTATCCTCATCAATTTTATCAGTGCTTAACATATATGATTTCTTATAATTATCAAAGTCACGTTGTGTTATTTTGATATTATTTATCTTGTATAGTACCGGGGAATTATCCCTATCATTTTTAATATTTTTAAGTCCAAAATAAATTGCAAATATCACAACTAACACTAATAAAAATATCAGAAAAATTTCTTTAGTGTGATTTTTAGGCTGAGACTTTACTAGAGAACTTTCTGTTACATTTTGTTTATTTGTAGTCTGATTAACTTTCGCCTTATTTTTAGCTTTGTTTTTTGCTTTGTTTCTCTTGCTTTTCGACATGATACACCTCCTAAATAATATAGACATCTTATAGATATATTATACAATAGTTTTCAAAATATTCAAAAACATTAACAGATAAGTTACAGCGTTGTAACATTACAAACAGCAATATATAGGTGTAAAAAAAACGGCTAAAAGCCGTTTTTTTTACACTATTTACACTAGTGTTTCAATCCCCTTTGCAATTAACTCTTGTTTCATCTCTTCGATTTCACTTGGAGATGCAAATACAAAGTGTTCTTTACTTATTTCAATCCATTCAGGCATATTACCTTCACCGTAATTATGCATAGTTGGATCATATCTTAATCTTCTTCTATTTCTTTCGTAATTAGGATCTGGTAACGGTATTGCTGAAAGAAGTGATTTAGTATAAGGATGTAAGGCATTTTCGTATATCTCATCTGATGTAGATAATTCAACTATTTTACCCTTATGCATAACACCAACTCTATCAGAAATGTATCTAACCATAGACAAGTCGTGCGCAATAAATAGATAAGTAAGATTTCTATCTTTTTTAAGTTCGTTCATCAAGTTTACAACCTGAGCCTGTATCGACACGTCAAGTGCTGATATTGGTTCATCGGCTATAATTAACTTAGGTTCGATTGCAAGTGCTCTAGCAACACCGATACGTTGTCTTTGTCCACCTGAAAACTCGTGTGGGTATCTAGTAGCATGCTCTCTATTTAGTCCTACAATCTCAAGTAATTCATAAACTCTTTCTTTGATTTCTTCTTCACTACCACAAACGTTGTGATTTACTAATCCCTCTGCTATGATAGTTTGTACAGTCATACGTGGATTTAACGAAGCTTGTGGATCTTGGAATATCATTTGAATTTCTTTACATAAGTCTTTTTTCTTTTGTTTTGGCAACTTACCACTAATAAGTTCGCCATCAAACCATACTTCGCCACTTGTCGCTTCATATAACCTAATAATAGTTCTACCAGTAGTTGATTTACCAGAACCAGACTCACCAACTAGACCAAATGTTTCACCTTCATAAATGTCAAATGTTACATTGTCAACGGCTTTTACTATTGCTTTCTTTCCTAACTTAAAATGTTTATTTAATTTTTTAAGTTCTACTAATTTTTTTCTCTCTGACATTATAATCCAGCTCCTTCCCAAAGTTTCTTAATAGCTGATGGTGGATCAAGCTTAGGTGCTTGTGGATGTTGTAACCATGATGACACATAATGCGTATCACTCACCTTGAATAGAGGTGGTTGCTCTTCAAAGTCAATTTTCAAGGCGAATTTACTTCTGATTGCAAAAGCATCTCCTTTTGGCGGCTTAATCATATCTGGTGGAGTACCAGGGATAGAATAAAGCTCATCATCATCTGTTTCTAGTGTCGGCATTGACGCAAGTAGACCCCAAGTGTATGGATGCATTGGTTTATAGAATATCTCATCTACTGTACCAATCTCTTGCATTCTACCAGCATACATAACAACAACTCTATCAGCAACATTGGCAACAACACCAAGGTCATGCGTAATAAAGATTACTGATACACCAGTCTTTTTTTGTAAATCATTGATAAGCTCTAGGATTTGTGCTTGGATAGTAACGTCAAGCGCCGTAGTCGGCTCATCACAAATAAGTATCTCTGGGTTACAAGCTAACGCTATTGCGATAACGATACGTTGTCTCATACCACCTGAAAACTGGTGCGGATACTGCTTATAACGAAGTTCTCCGTTTGTAATACCAACAAGTTCGATTAACTCGATTGCCTTCTTTTTAGCCTCAGCCTTTGACATGCCTTGGTGTTTAATCATACCTTCAGCAATCTGTTTACCGATTGTTTTTACAGGGTTTAAAGATGTCATTGGATCTTGGAAGACCATAGCAATCTTATCACCTCTGATATTTTGTAAATCTCTTTCTTTTAATTTAGTAATATCTACTATCTGTTCTTGGCCATTATTTTCTAAACGAAACTTGATTTCACCTGAGCTATACTCACCATTTGATGCTAAGATACCCATGATAGCTTTAGTAGCAACTGATTTACCAGAACCAGACTCACCAACTATCGCAAGTGTCTCACCTTTGCGTAGTTCAAAATTTAGTCCACGTACAGCCTGCACTTTACCCCCGTGCGTACCAAATGAAATCCCAAGATTATTTACTTCTAATATTGTATTTTTATCCATCATCGTCCTCCCTAACTATTCTTTAATCGTGGGTCTAAAGCATCTCTTAAACCGTTTGCAAATATATTAATTGCCAATACGATGATTGAAAAAACTGTCGAAGGTATAAATACCATCGATGGATAGAACTGCATAAATGCCCTCGAATCACTTATGATACCACCAAGTGAAGTGTTTGGCGCTGGTACACCCAAGCCGATAAATGATAGAAACGCCTCAGATGTAATAGCACCTGGAATAGTAAATGTTAACATAATAATAACCTGTCCCAGTACATTTGGTACTAAGTGGTTGAAGATAAGTTTTCTATTTGGCGTACCTAGCGTTCTTGCCGCCAAGACAAACTCTTGACCTCTTAGTTTCAAGAAGTGAGCCCTTACTATCCTCGCCATACCCATCCAGCTCGTCATCGCTAGTGCAAATGATAGTGTTAATAAGCCAGGTCCAAGTGCAACGATGAAAATGATAAGTATAACAAGCTGTGGTACACCACCAATTACTTCAATGATACGCATCATTATGATGTCGACCTTACCGCCGTAGAAACCAGATATACCACCATAAGCGATACCAACTAATAAGTCCATTGCCGCTGCTAATAAACCTACGTAGATAGATATACGAGTTCCACGCCATAATCTAGTCCAAATGTCTCTTGCTAAGTCATCTGTACCAAACCAGAAATACTCATTTTCAATACCGTTTTTGGCATAAACATATTCCACAACGTCATATCTCTTCTCTGGTCCAGATGCACCTTCGAATTCAAAAGTTTTCTTAAGCTTAAATATTTGATATTCAGGGTCATTTTTCTTAGCACGTATTTCTTCTTGTTTTTTGACTAACTTGTCATATCGTCGTTGACCAATTTTTGTACTTCTTGTACCATCAAAAATACCTAATTTCTCCAAGCCAGGTACTCTTGGTGGTAATTTAGCATGTAATCTTGCTGGTTTGATTTGTTCATCAAATTTATGTGGGTTAAAATATGGTCCAACTGCTGCCAAAAGAATTATTAATAAAATACCGCTCATTGCTACTATGGCACCTTTATTTTTCTTTAGTCTTGACCAAGTATCTTGCCAGAATGTCAAACCTTCTCTTTCAAATTTTTCAACACTTGATAAATCAAGAGGCACACGTTCAAACATCTCAGCTGGGATGTCAGGAGCATTATTTTTGTCAAATACCTTATCCGCAAGAGTCAAGTTTGAATTTACTTCATTATTCATATTATTCTCTTTACTCATCTTACTTACCTCCTGCTAATCTAATTCTTGGATCAATAATACCATACGTTAAGTCGATTATGATGATAACTACAATATATAAGAATGCCATAACTGTTGAATCCGCCATAATTATAAAATAGTCGTTTTCACTAATCGCCTTAACAACTAATTGACCAATACCAGGCACACCAAAGATAGTCTCCATAACAACACCACCTGTCATTACAGAAATAACCATTGGTCCAATTACTGTTATAAGTGGTATCATCGCATTTCTAATCGCATGTCGTGCAACTACCTGCGTACCAGTTAAGCCTTTCGCTCTTGCAAGCAAGATATAATCCGAGTTAAGAACTTCAACAAGTTCTGTTCTAGTAAATCTAGTAATACTTGCACCTACACTAATCGCTAATGACACGCCTGGTAGCCAGTAAGATGCAAAGTTACCATCTTCATATAGTACCGGCAACCACCCGAGTTGTACGGCGAACTTGTATTGCAGAAACATCGCGAATACAAAACCTGGTATTGAGGTACCGAGAACTATCAAGAATATGATAAAGTTATCAATAAAACTTCCCCGCGTCAGCGCTGATATTGACCCAAGAATTAAACCAGTACCAACACCGATAAGTAGTGCAACTACACCAATACGGATAGTTCTTGGTAGTCTTGGTAAAATTAGGTCTTTCATTACTTCTTGGTTGTCGTACTTAAATGACTTACCAAAGTCAAGGTGTACAACACCTACTAAATACTTAACAAACCTTTCTGCAATTGGCTTGTCTAAACCATACTTTTCATTCAACATTGCTATTTGTTCTTTATCTAACTTTTGATCGTTAAATGGTGAACCCGGTAACAACGTGAGTAAAAAGAAGGTTATCATTACAATTAGGAATAGGGTTACTAATCCATAAATAAGTCTTTCGATCGTGTATTTTAACACAATATCCACCTCCAAAATTAAACTCATAATACGTCTCCTTTATTATACTGCAAAATCGTCCAAAATTATTTAAAAAAAAATTAACAATTATATTGAAAGCCCCTAAAATAAGTAATTTTTTTTAATTATTTTACCCTTGACATTGACATTTGGGGGTAAAAAAGTTAACAATTTGTTTACTATTACGCGATAAAATTATCAATATCTTGCCCCAAAAAAACGTATAAAAAAAACAGCTGATTACCAGATGTAATCAGCTGTTTGCAAGGTTTTTATTTTTTTATAACAATAGTTATTTCAAATTAACGTGTTCATAGTAGTTTGATTAACGAATTCTTTTAACGTAATAGAGCTGTAACACAAAAATTATATTACGATTTATTAATATATTTTTTAGCGTTTTTTTTATACCGAAATTCTATCTTGACAAAGTCATCAAGATACTAAAAACAAAAGTTAAGATAGAACCATAAAACATAGCAGTGTTAAGTTGGCTAATATCCTCTTTTTCTACCACAAAATCAATTGGTTTCTTGTTTTTAGTTTCTTTCTTTTGCTTATTATTTTCTTTGTTAAACAGTTTATCTTTTTCTTCCTTTTCTACATACTGGGCACGTTTACTAGCATTGGTAAAGCCCAAAGCCTTTTTTAATATATAAATTGAATACTTTACTGTATTATACCCATTACGTTGACTTATATATCTAAAGCCACTTACAATAAGTAATATCCCACTTATAAGAAACATTGAATTAAAAAACGCTATATAATATTTATCAATATCAAACAACGCAAACAATCCTGAAACAACGGATATCATAAAAAATACTTGAATAGAATTTTTTATGTTAACAAACTTTTTCGATTTCATTAATTTCTCCTTTTATCTTGCTATACTATCTCTCTCTTGTATATCGTACATTTTTAATTATATAATTTACAGTACCATCACTATTATACTGCGTTTCAATATATTCATCATTATTAAACATCTCGCGATTAGCTCTAATTGTTACCCCTGTGTCTGTTGTAACAACTTTATTAGTCATTTTTTTAGTGACATACTTCTTATCTATTTCAAATTTTTCGCTATTGTCAAACCCTTTAGTTTCGATTAATTCTTTTAGATTATGGGTATGCGTAGCACTTTTTAATTTAGCGTTATCAATGATTTCATCTGGCGAAACTATGCCACGACTAAAAAAGGACTCATCAACACTACTACGCAAATTACTAGCATCTTCATAATCATCTTTTAAATTTTTTCTAGTATATTCTTCAATCACAGTTCGAATCGACCTTGTTTTCTCAATGTAATCATACTTGTGCTCGGCAGCCAAAAATGAAGAAAGCATAAAATTTGAGCTACCATCTTCTTGTTTCAGCTTATCCAATACTATTAGATACGGTTCAGCTAAATTAATCCCCGAATAAAACACCGCTCGCTTAGGCTTTTTGCTCGCATTAGGCAGGGCAATTTCTTGCCTAACAATACTAACATTTAAGCCATCCTCATCAACATTAACCTTATGGATATAGGTCATATTATAATCAAGCACCATCATGCAAAAGGCGGTAATTTCACCAACTCCAAATCTCACAAAAAGTAAATCAAGTGGTTTCTCATTAGTCTTACTTATCATGTTAAAGAAATGTTTAGAAATGATTTCCGTAACTTCTAGAAAATCGCCATCTATACTTTGCTCAAAACTTCTACTAAGTTCTGTTTCTTGATGAAACCTCGCTTTTATATTTTTCTCATCAGCCAACGTTTTCAATATAATATTGTAAAGAAAATCTCTAACCACATTATCTTCCAAATCAATTTCTTTTTCACTTAATATTATCTCAGAATTTTCAGTATCTAACACATTTATAACTGCATTTTTAAGTAATATATTATCAGCATTTCTAATATCCACTGGGTAAACTCCTTTTTTGAAAATTGAACCTTAACAATTTGCAAGGTCATACAGTGCATTGTAGCTTATTTTTTTATCTTTGTCAAGCAATGTTTATTAATTAATTAAATTTTAATAATCCAAAAGAAATTAAAATCGCTGACACAGTAATGCCAACGATTTCAATACCTATGATATATTATATAATGATTACATTTTAACTCTACTACCTGGTTTTACAAGTGGATATTGATTGTTTTCATCTTGACATACTAAACAATCTTCTGGCTCATAAACATCCGCAGCGAATTTATAAGCACTAAGTAGAGGTAATTCTAACTCTTTACTTGTCCTATCAACAATCGTAGCAAAAGCTACAACTTCACCACCCATCTCATCAACTACTTTTTTAACTTCGTAAGATGATTTGGCTGTTGTTACAACATCTTCACAAATAACAACACGTTGTCCTTTTTTGATTTCAAAACCGCGTCTAATTGTCATCTCACCTTGATGTCTTTCGGCAAAAATTGATTCTACGCCAATCTGTCTGCCTATTTCATAAGCAACTATTATCCCACCTAAAGCCGGTCCAACAAGGATATCAGGCTTAAATTCAGCTACTTTCTTCGCCACATCTTCTAAAACTTCACCTGATTTATCTGCATACCTTAATAATTTAGCACACTGTACATAAGTACCCGAGTGTTTGCCTGAACTAAGTAAAAAATGTCCTTTCAAGATAGCTCCTGTATCTTTTAACAAATCTAAAATTTGTGATTTTTCCATGAATTTCCCCCTTAAATTATTTAATGAAACTTATACAAATCGTTATCTAATCAATACAATTTCTAAGTTCGCTCGCTAATTGTTTTGCTCTATCTTGTAATGACTGATAAACATCACTCGCTTCATCATGTCCTTTTGTATAACCACGTGAAACATTAATCACTGCATTTTTACTTTCTGATATAAGTTCTTTTATATCAGATATTTTAGCGCCTTGATGACCATATCCAGGTATTAATAAAAATGTATTGGCAATTTTACTCTTTAAATATTCTAAATCACTTAAACTATTTACAGCTACTACAGCTCCCACTGGTGAAATTACATTATCATTATCAACTTTACTACCCCACTCTTTGATTTTGTCAAGAACTTCACCATAAACATAACCATTTGAAACTTTTATATCTTGAAAATCGACTGAACTAGGATTAGATGTTTTGCCCAGTACAAAAGCCGCCTTATTGTTATTTTTAAAATATGGATAATATGGCGAAACTGCATCTTCCCCCATATAAGCATTTAGGGTTACAATATCAGCTTCAAAATCTCCTGTAAAATGTCCTTTGGCATAAAGCTCTGCAGTTGAACCAATATCACCTCTTTTGATATCAGCTATTACGATACAACCTTTGGCTTTGGCATAGGCTAATAACTGCTTGTAAATCATAAGACCCTCTATACCATACGCCTCATAACATGCTATCTGAAACTTAAAGCAAGCAGCGTAATCTGCCGCCGCATCAATAGCTAGTTTACCATACTCTAACATTGCTTCCAGTTCATCTTCTTTACTATACTTATCTAATATGCTTTGCGGTACATGATCTAATCGTAAGTCAATTCCAGCACAAAACGGACTTTTCTTAATTGTTTCCTGTTTTAATCTATTAAACACTGTACACCACCTGACCTGCAATGATTGTTTTTATAACTTTACCTTTTGTGTCCCAATTATCAAATGGTGAATTTTTACTTCTTAGAACCGAATTTTGTAAATCTAATTTTGTATCTTCAGTACTTACAATCACAATATCAGCAGCTAATCCCTCTGCTAAACGACTATCTTTCTTTATCATTTTACCTGGCATTTGACACATCAATTTTTCTAAGGTTGAAAGTGGTAAGCCAAATTCATCAAACACTTTATATATCATTGAAAATGCAAATTCAATGTTGGAAATTCCTGGTGCAGAATTTTCCTTATCTTCTTTCGTATGTGGCGCATGATCAGTTCCAATACAATTAACATAACCGCTCTTTAAAGCTTCAATCATGGCTAATCTATCTTGATGATTGGCAATAGATGGATTAACACGATAGTCTAAATCTTCGCCAAACAAATGATGTGGTGTTAATTCAAAACTTATTTTAACTCCAGCATCTTTTGCTGCCATAAGACTTTCGATTGCCTCTTTTTTACTTACGTGACAAATATGTAAATTTCCGCCAGTTTCTTTGACAAGCTCAATATTTCGCTTAACCATTTCAATTTCTGGATGGCTATGGTCAGTAATTGTAAAACCGTACTTCTTACTTTGGAGTAACGCTTCTTTAAACAATTCATAATCGTCAATGTTTTTTCCATCATCAGAAAAATATTTAGTTCTCTCCGACAAAGTTTTAAAATCAACTAATTCTTTGCCTTCCATTGCTTTAGTAACTGTACAAAGTTGATGATTTCTTACAGGATACTTTTCCATATTACTTTTAATTTCATCAAGTATTTCTATACTATCACATGGCGGATTAGTATTAGCCATACCAATAAAATCAGAATAACCACCCTTCATTAAAGCTTTAACCGCCTCATCATAAGTTTGTTTATAGTCTTGACCTGGATTTCTTAAATGAAAGTGTGGGTCAACAAAGGCCGGCATGATTACATTTTGGCAAGCATCAATAATTTCAACATCTCCACTATATGTTTCTAAAAATTTATTTATATTATCAGAACCTATTTTGAAAATTTTATCATCTTTTATTAAAATTTCAATATCTTCAAAGCTACTATTTTTTCCATTTTTCAGTAAAATCATTTTATTCTCCTAGTTAACTGCTACTCTTTCATACGACACACGACTACTGTTTTTGATATTTTCATTAATTGCAAAGTTATCGCCACCAATTAAATCATCTGTAAAGTTTTGCTCACAAGTTTCAAAAACAAGCTTCATAATAAGTGCCATTCTGATAAACATACCATTCTGTGCTTGTTTAAAATACTTTGCTCTTGGGTCTTTATCAACAGACGGATGAATCTCATTAACTCTTGGTAATGGATGCATTACTATTGCATTATCTTTGGCATTTTGCATTTTTTTAGTATCTAAAACAAATACATCTTTTAGCCTTTCATATTCTGCCTGGTCTTCAAATCTTTCACGTTGAATTCGTGTCATATAGATTACATCAGCCTCAGCTATTACACTTTCAATACTTTCGTGCTCTGTGTACATATCGGCATCAAGTGTATTTTTGATTTCGTCTGGCATTCTTAATTCTTTTGGTGATACAAACATAAATTTGTTATTGTCAAATCGACTCATGGCATTAGTTAAAGAGTGAACTGTACGTCCATGCTTTAAATCACCAATCATGGCAATTTTAAGACCATGTAAAGTTCCTTTTTCTTTTTGAATTGTAAGTAAATCTGTTAATGTTTGAGTAGGGTGCTGGTTACCACCATCGCCACCATTAATAAGTGGTATTGTAAGAACCTGTGAAGCTCTTTCTGCTGAGCCTACAACAGGATGTCTCATAGCAATTACATCTGCATATTGCTCGACTGTTAATACTGTATCTTCAATGGTTTCGCCTTTTGCGACTGATGAATTACTTGCCTCGCTAAATCCAACAACAGATCCGCCGAGTCTAAGCATCGCTGATTCAAAGCTAAGTCTTGTTCTAGTTGATGGCTCAAAAAAAAGCGTAGCCAAAATCCTACCCTTCATAACATCACTATACTTAGCCGTGTTAACTGAAATATCCTCACCAACTTTAATAAGTTCTGTGAGTTCCTGTACCGAAAAATCGTTAATGTGAACTAAATGTTTCATATTTTCCTCCTTGTTAGTATCTCGTACTAAATTAAAAGAGCTATTTCCAACTGCAATAAGCTTACAACATAAAATGAAAAATGTCAATACTTAGTTTCATAAAAAAACAAAAAAGAGTATAAGGTCCTACATTAAATAGTATCCTTATACTCTATTTTCCAACGAAACTAAATTGTATCTCGTCTTCTTTAATCATATTCAATTTTTCTCTTATTTTAATTTCCTTTGTTGCACTTTCACTAGCGTTGTTCATTTTCTTTAATGCAAGGGCGTATCTCTGTTTAGCTTTTTCTAATTCTGTCTGCTTAATTAATTTCTTCTCGTTAATAGCTTTTAATTTACTTTCAAAGCCATGACGAAAAGAAACTCCCGCGATTAAAATAGCAGAAATTATAACAATCAATAAAAAATTCTTTTTAAACAATTTTATAATCCTCACATCGATCACCTCATAAATAATATCGTCAATATTATTTAAAACTTCAAGATAATCACAATATTTCGTACAAATCTCCTGCGTTATCTTTTTTTGCTTTATCATCTAGTGATAATACCTTATACCTTCGTTCGTTACCCGAAAAGGTAATAGATACAATATCACCAACCGATATTTTTGTTGAGGCTTTTGCAATTTTACCGTTTACACTTATTTTTCCTGAATCTGAAGCTTCTTTGGCAATTACTCTACGTTTAATTATCCGTGAAACTTTCAAAAATTTATCTAATCTCATTTTAATAATCCAATCAAATATAAAAATAGCGTTAATAACATAGTCACTTATGATGCTAGTTATAAAAGTCATTACCCTGAAGAATTTCTATCATCAAAAGCACGTTTATGTATTAACGCTATTCTTTATATCATTAATACTACTTTTTAGACTTCTTTTTACTATTAACAAGCTCTTTAAGAGATTTACCAGCTTTGAATACTGGAGCCTTTGAAGCAGGAATACTAATTTCTTGCTTAGGATCTCTTGGGTTTCTACCCTTTCTAGCTTTTCTTTCTCTAACATCAAAAGTTCCAAAGCCAACTAATTGTACTTTTTCACCACTAACTAATGTGTCCTCAACTGAAGCCATAAACGCATTTAATGCTGCTTCAGAATCTTTTTTACTTAAACCTGATTTGTGTGCAATACTTGCAACCAATTCTGCTTTATTCACGTAATACCTCCTTAAATCAATCAGCCGAACGACTACACTTCTATATTAGCCAATAAATCACTATTTTTCAAGCT
>PDWI01001737.1_pt1 | contig 35273 bp, 29 predicted proteins | sample 1430891 | NCBI WGS metagenome assembly PDWI01 (sample SAMN01162508, study PRJNA174530) | Oral metagenome, whole genome shotgun sequencing project. | biome: Marine environment; feature: Marine mammal; material: Swab sample of the gingival sulcus; isolation source: swab sample of gingival sulcus... | reverse complement strand
TAAGCCCACACCCCCAAAGGCAATAAGGCCAGCAACGCCCACCAAGGGAAAAAGAAACCACCGCCAATCTCATCACCACCAATCGCCTGTGGTTCGGCCATATTTTCAGCCAGCACACTGACCGCATCACTGGCTTCGGCAGACTCGGGAATATAAGCATAGTACTTGCCGTTTTCGTGCAAACCAACCAACACACCCGTGGCATCCGTGCTGCCCTCTTCACCTCTGGCCTCACCATAATAATCTTTGATGATAATGTCAGGCTGCAACTCCTCCGGGCTGCCGACACCTTCGTTCTCATCCAGAATAATTAACAAATCCTGACCAACCCTCTCGGCGATAATATTTTGCGGCGCCACACCCTTGGCTGTATTAAACAACTCATAGTTAGCACCACGCCGGGCAGACAGGGTTAATAACTCCCCATCAACCACATCATAAGTTTCTATTGTCTCAAGAGCATTCTTAATTTTAACTTGAATATTCTGCATTGTTTTTCTCTCTTTCTAAAATTCTGTAATAAATTTCCGTCAATTCTCAAATATAATCCAATTTGTCTATTTTGATCTTGAGCGCGTACCATAAATAATGATCTCTACCCGACGGTTAGGCTGATCACATGACATCCGTGCTTTTCTATTGCTACGATGTTTCTTAAGACAACCACGAACCACCAAGTTGCGCTCACCCAAACCTTCTGTCGTAATCGGTACATTCACACCGGCAGACTGCAAAGCCTTCTTCACCGTCATCGCCCGGCGCTGAGACAAACCAACATTATAAGCATTACTACCCCGCGGATCCGTATAACCAACCACTTTAATATCTGATATCTTCACTTGATTTGAGCGAATCTTTTCACCAACGTTGGCAATCTCTTCTTTGCCCTCCGGCAGCATGTTTTTATAATCCCACTTATCAAACTTGAACAATGAGTGTGCCTCTAAAGTGATTTTCTCCAGTACCGCCTTCTCACAAGTACGAACATCTCTGACGCGCGGTAAGGTTTGTGTTTGCCGTCTTAAACGGCCAATGGCACGCTGCCCCTCGGCCACATCTACACGTTGAAAAATGGGTTCACCCTGATTACCCGCAGTAATCTTCACATAGGCTGTTTCTCCGGCAGCAAAATTATAGTCCACACCCGTGTCACGGTCGGCAAAACTGGTATTTCTGGTAAATGAGGGCAGAACCTGATCGCCCGTCGAACAAACAATTGCCGCACGGTAACCGCCATCTAAAACCGACGCTAAATAGTTACCGTCAACAAACACATTCACGGCAGGACCTGATAATTCCCCTTCCTCTCTGAAAAAATAAACTTTCGCCTGCTTGTGTCCACCGCTCCAGCTTACCATGGGAACTACTGCTTGATACGCAGCCGGATACCACCAAACACAGCGCTACCGAAAAAATTAACTTTTTCACTTCAAATCCTCCGAAAAATCATAAGACAATAATAATGTACGGTATTATAGTATACATATGCGTACATGTACAAAAATATTTTTGAATGATTTAATGCCATATCAAAACACAACATTAAACACATAGCATTAAAAACGTGTGGTGATATGGTCTAACAACCCCCTTTGTTTGCCGAAACAGTACCCATTGGTTTGTGATTTTTAAAAGCAAAGATATTTTGGCGAATCGTCTAACGACCTCATTTTGCAAAGTAATTGCCGCTAAATGCAGTGTAATAATACCATCATCACCCGCAAAACAACGAGCTTCAGGTAACGTTTTTTTTGCGTGCAGCTATAACCGTGAAGCGAACAACCGGATGCCGCCAAGGCTTGAGCTAATAAAACACGCACATAATCATTGTCGCTATAATAAATGGCAACACTTTTCAGCTATTATGCATGGCTTTTTCAATTAAACGAAGTGTCTGACGAAAACCGATTTGGTCAGACAAGATGTGTAAGTCAGCCAGCTCCTGATAAAGATAGTGTCGTTGTTTACGTAAGATTTTTAGCTTTTCTCGCAAATTCCCCGATTGTAAAATGGGACGTTTTTTATCATATTGCAGACGCTGATATTGTTGTTCTAATCCAACATCAAGATAAACAACCAGACGCTGACAGACGATAAGTCGGCGACACGCTTCAGTTAATACACAGCCGCCACCGGTGGCAATTACGGCGTGTTGATTTTCAGCGAGAATATCGCCCAGAATCGCCAATTCACGTTGACGAAATTTTGCCTCGCCCTCGGTCTCAAAAATGGTGGTAATAGAGACACCCAATCGTTTTTCAATGACTTCATCAACATCAACAAACGGGCATTTCAAATACTGTGCCAGCTTCCTGCCAACGGTGGTTTTCCCCGCCCCCATAGGACCGATTAGAATAATATTTTTTGACATTGATTGTCGCAGTGAATGATGTTTGGCTTATTCTACCCTAGTTTACCGGGTACTGCAAAAGTCCCCGATGATTTGACCGAGTGTAGTATTGGTGTCTTTGTTGATTTGCGTTATAATGCCAGGCAATTTCGAGTATCTGCAACAATAAGAGAGAGTTTGTATGAATGAAAAAACACAGCAAATGACCGAAGCGGAATTACAGGCACTGGTTGATTCCAGTGATACCGGCGGGCGAAATCCGCACGGTTTTCCGGCGAAATTAATTTTTATCGTTGCCATCGCTTGGTCGATATTTCAGATTTACCTGGTTTCACCGTGGATGAACAGCTTGCAAATGCTGTTAAATCATTATGATATTACGGCAATCAGGGTGGATATCGGTCCAACGCAGGCCCGCTCCATACATTTGGCATTTGCCTTGTTTTTAGCCTTTTTATCCTTCCCTGCCTTTAAAAGCTCTCCGCAGAACCGTATTCCTGCCGGCGATTGGGGCTTGGCACTATCAGGGGTGTTTTTTGGCGGCTATTACTTCTTTTTCTATCATCATATTTCTACCATGACGGCACAGCCCACGGTATTAGATTTAACCGCCGGTGTATTTGGCATTATTTTGCTGCTGGAAGCGACGCGGCGGACCTTGGGACTACCACTGGCAGTGATTGCCGTTTTATTTTTGCTCTTTAATGTGGCAGGACCTTACTTGCCTCAGATGATTGCGCATAATGCCAACACTCTGCCAATTATTATTAAGCAGCAGTGGTTATCAACCGAAGGGGTATTCGGTATCGCCTTAGGGGTATCAACCAAGTTTGTCTTTTTGTTTGTTTTATTCGGGGCGTTGTTGGATAAAGCGGGGGCGGGCAACTATTTTATTCAAACCGCTTTTTCATTATTAGGACATTTTCGTGGCGGTCCGGCTAAAGCCGCCGTTATCGCCTCAGGTCTTACCGGATTAATTTCCGGCTCCTCCATTGCCAACGTCGTCACCACCGGAACGTTTACCATTCCCATGATGAAAAAGGTCGGTTTTTCCTCGGAAAAATCCGGGGCGGTGGAAGTTGCCAGTTCGGTCAACGGCCAAATTATGCCACCGGTCATGGGAGCCGCGGCCTTTTTAATGGTGGAGTACGTCGGTATCACCTATTTTGAGGTGGTCACGCACGCCATTATACCGGCATTAATCTCTTATATTGCTCTGGTTTACATCGTCCATCTGGAAGCGGTAAAAGCCGACATGCAGGGACTCAAACCGGCACGACCACCCTCACCTATATTAAGTCGAATTTTTGTCTGGGCAACCATTATTGTAGCAATCTTGGTGCTGTCAATGGCGGTTTACTACGGTTTGGGGTGGATAAAAACCGCCTTTGCAGAACAGGCAATTAACGTTATTCGCGGCGTACTGGTCGTCGTTTATGTCGGCTTGGTTTGGTGGTGTGCCAAATTCCCGGAACTGCATTTGGACGATCCCTCGGCCCCGGTTACACATTTACCTTATGTTAAAGAAACGGTAAATTCCGGCTTACACTTTTTATTACCGGTGATTATCTTGATTTGGTGCTTAATGGTGGAACGTATGTCACCCGGCACGTCGGCTTTTCATGGCACGGTTGCCTTGGTCTTTATTTTACTGACCCAAAAACCGTTACTCGCTTTCTTTAGAGGCGAGGCCAAACCAATGTCACGTTTAAAAGACGGTTGGCATGATTTGTTGGCCGGTCTGGAAACCGGGGCTAAAAATATGATTGGCATTGGTATTGCTACAGCCACGGCAGGCATTATCGTCGGTGTCGTCGCATTGACCAATATCGGTGCCCCGCTCGCCTCCATCGTTGAAATGTTGTCGGGCGGTAATATTCTGATTATGCTCATCATGGTGGGCGTATTAAGCCTGATTTTGGGGATGGGCCTGCCAACCACGGCCAATTACATCGTCGTCTCTTCCTTGTTGGCCGGTGTGGTGGTGGAAGTGGGCCGACAAAACGGCCTGGTCGTTCCTCTGATTGCCGTGCATTTATTTGTTTTCTATTTTGGTATTATGGCCGATGTCACCCCGCCTGTCGGTTTGGCATCATTTGCAGCAGCTGCAGTGTCGGGTGGTGATCCGATAAAAACGGGCTTTATTGCTTTCTTTTACAGTTTGCGTACGGCCATTTTGCCGTTTTTATTTATTTTTAATACCGATTTACTGTTAATTGATGTCACTTGGACACAGGGGTTGATGGTCTTCATGGTCGCAACGGTAGCAATCCTGGTGTTTACCGCAGCAACGCAAAAGTTCTTTTTTGACCGTTGTAACTGGTTGGAAGTTGCCGCTTTGTTATTGATTGCCTTTACCTTATTCCGCCCGGGGTACTTTATGGAAAAAATTTCCCCGTCTTATATTGAGGTGAAACCGACCCATTTTATCAGTTCTTTGGACAAAACTGCCAGCGGACGTGATATGATGATAGAAGTTAACGGGCAAAATGATGTCGGTGATCAAATAACTTTCTTCGTGCCGTTGGCCGTGGTGGGCAACAATGGTACGGAACGGCTACAACACACGGGATTAAGTTTGCGTCAGGATGGTGATAAGGTTTTTATCGATAATGTTGCCTTTGACAGCCCGGCACAAAAAGCCGGCTTAGACTGGGATCAGGAAATTCTTGCCGTTAAATTGCCGAAAACTGATTATTTACCCAAGGAATTACTGTTTATTCCTGCTTTGATTGCCCTATTTTTGATTGCTATCATACAGGTTAAACGTCGCCAGAAAAAATTTACTCACACAGGAGAACAATATGTTTAAAAATGTTTTATTAGCAGTTGATTTGGCCCACAAAGAGGAACAGGAAGACGCGCTGGAGGCAGCACGCAAATATGCTGCCGAGGGTAGCAATCTTTTTGTTATCAGTGTTATCCCACCACTGGAAGGTGGCGGATTTGTCCAGTCTTTTTTGCCGGCAAATTACGATAAGGAATTGATTAAAAAAGGGCAGGAAGCTTTACACGAATTCACCAAGACACACCTGGCTGACATGAAAAATATCAAACATCTGGTTGTACACGGCAAAGTCTATGAAAAAATCACCGATGTTGCCGAGCAGTTGGATATTGATTTGATTATTACTATGGCTTCCATTAAAAAAGACCATAACAGCAGCGCCTTTGGCCCGAATGTTGCCCGCATTGTTCGTAACTCGGATTGTTCAGTGTTGGTTTTGCGTTAGTCATCATCACAAAAAATGGCGAAAATCTGCCTTATTTTTTAATTATTATGGTAGAATTCTCCGTAAGTTTTCTATTTAATCAGGGAGTCAGTTTATGAGTATTAAACATTCAGCGTTATTTATCGCTATCTTATCGATAACCAATTTAGCCACGGCGGAAAATGCGGAAAAACCTGCACCGCAGCCTGCCATTCCTGCGGCCCCAAAAACCGTACCGGGACAATGCCATGCCCTGGTTAATGTGCCTGCAAAATTGATTTCTACTGTCGAGGAAATGCCCAGTAAAGGTGCCGGTGAAGTGCTGGAAATTACCCCGGCAAAATACGAATGGGTGGAAAAGCAAGTTCCAATCAGCGAAGAAGAAAAAACCGTCGAAATCATCCCGGCAACCTATAAAACCGTCGAAGAGAAAATTGTCGTCGAGCCTGAAAGCAAAGAATACGAGGTCATTCCGGCACAATACAAGGATGTGAGCAAGAAAGTGATGGTCAAACCGGCCATGCGTGTTTGGCGTAAATCATCCGGCGGGGCGGCATCGCTTGCCGGCGAGGTGATGCGTCTGATTGAAGTGCCCGCCCAATACGTCACGGTGAAGAAAAAGGAAATGGTGACGGCACCGCAAATTCGCGAGATTGTTATCCCGGCAAAATACGCTACGGTGAAGAAAAAAATTATTGACAAACCGGCCAGTACACGCGAAGTGGTTATTCCGGCTGAATACAAGACCATTCGTGTCAGAAAACTGGTTGAAAAACCCAAAGAATTGCGTAAGCCGACCAAGGTGGTGATGCAAAAAATCAACCGTTACGAAATTGCCGAACAGGCACAGCTGAAGTGGCAGCGTGTGCCTTGTGACAGTGACCTTAATGAAGCCAACATCATCGCTATTCAAAAAGGCTTAAGAGCCGCCGGCTACGATGTTACTGCTGACGGTAAGTTTGGTAAGGGCTCGCGTGAAGCTCTGGAAAAATTCCAAGAGAAGAAAGGGCTTGCCAAGGGTGCTATCACGGTGGAAACAATGAAAGCTTTGGGTGTCAATATTGATTAATACTCACTGTTTCGCTTCATAATGCAGTTTGAGCTGTTACATACCGATAAAGACGCCCGCCGAGGGCGTCTTACTTTTTCCCGTGGTGTGATTGAAACCCCCATTTTTATGCCGGTTGGCACTGTCGGCAGCGTCAAGGGGCTGGCACCACGCGATTTATTGGAATTACAAGCGCAAATTATTTTGGGCAACACCTTTCATCTGTTCTTGCGTCCCGGTTTGGATATTATTCGTGACCATGGCGGACTGCATGAATTTATGGGTTGGGAAAAGCCGATTCTGACTGATTCAGGTGGCTTTCAAGTCTTTTCCTTAGCCAAAAAACGCAAAATTAGCGAGGCAGGTGTCACTTTCGCCTCGCCGGTAGACGGCAGTCAGGTGTTTTTATCACCGGAAGTGTCGATGCAAATTCAGCAGGTGCTCAATTCGGATATTGCGATGATTTTTGATGAATGTACACCCTATCCGGCCAGCAAAAATCAGGTTAAAACATCGATGGAGTTGTCTTTGCGTTGGGCGGAGCGCTGTAAAAAAGCCTTTGCCGAAGTAAAAAACCCCAACTCGCTATTTGGCATTGTTCAGGGTGGAATGTACGAAGATTTACGCCGTCTTTCGGCCAATGCCTTAATTGATATGGACTTTGACGGCTATGCCATCGGTGGTTTAGCGGTGGGGGAATCCTTTGCACTGCGTAACGAAATGACGGCCATTATTAATCCGATGTTGCCCACAGACAAACCCCGTTATTTAATGGGCGTCGGCAAACCACAGGACTTGGTCGAGGGTGTAAAACGTGGCGTCGATATGTTTGATTGCGTGATGCCAACACGTAATGCCAGAAATGGCAGTTTATGGACGAATTTTGGCGAGTTAAAAATTCGCAATGCCCGCTATAAACGTGATTTAAAACCGCTGGATGAAACCTGTTCGTGTTATACCTGCCGGCATTTTTCCCGTTCGTATCTGCACCATCTGGATAAAACCCGCGAAATTCTCGGGGCACAACTTAACACGATACATAACGTTCACTATTATTTGACGCTGATGGATGCCATGCGTTCAGCAATTAGTAATAGCCGTTTTGACGATTTTTACAAAAAGTTTTATGAAAAACGTGAAATCGGCATACAATAACCCCATATAGCTTTTTATTGATTTAATAACACGAGGTAAATGATGATTTCAGTAGCTTATGCACAAACCGCCGGTGCACCACAGGGTGGCGGTATGTCGTCTTTGATTATGATGGTAGCCATTTTTGCCGTTATCTATTTTGTCATGCTCCGTCCGCAGCAAAAAAAACAAAAAGAACTCAAGGCATTAATTGAGGCCTTAAAAAAAGGTGACGAAGTATTAACTGTCAGCGGTATTTTGGGACGTATTAAGGCATTGGATGAACAGTATATCGAACTGGAAGTCGCCGGAAATATTGTTTTAAAAATGCAGCGTAACAGCGTCGTTAGTGTATTACCCAAAGGCAGCGTCAAAGCCATTAAATAATTTTGCTAAAAAATCTATTGCCGGGCAATCATTGTGATGGCAGCAGAGTGATTTTTAGCGTTTGCCAACTGTTACCGGATAATTGTTATTATCTGATTTTTACTCACTCAACTTATTCTTAACAAAGGATTTTATATGAATCGTTATCCCATTTGGAAAGCTGCTCTAATCATGGTGTGTATTGCTTTGGGACTGTTGTTTGCGGCACCCAACCTGTTCCCCGAACAACCGTCAATCCAGTTAAAAAGCATTGATGATACGGTGCAAATTGACAGTCAATACGAAACGGTTAAAAATGCGCTGGATAAAGCGCAGATTGCCTACAGTAAAATTAAAGTGGACAGCAATAAAATCGTCATCCGCTTCACAACGGTTGATGCTCAGGCTCAGGCGAAAAAATTATTTGCTGACACCTACGCCAAACAATTCTATGACGCCTTAACGATTACCCCGGCAACCCCCGACTGGATGCAGGAAATCGGTTTAAAACCGATTACCAAGGGACTGGATTTACGCGGCGGTGTTTACCTGTTGTTACAAGTCGATACCTCTTTTTTGGTAGGACGTTTGGGTGAAGGCAACCTGCAGGACATTCAAAGTGCTTTGGAAGAAGCGAAAATCCCCTACAAAGGCCTTGATATCGGGCAAAACGGTAGTGTTGACATTGCCCTAACCGATGTCAACGACGTTGAACGGGTGGAAAACCTGCTATACAAAAAACGGCCTGATTTGGAAAGGGTTATCGACCCTGCCAGGCCCGATGTTATTACGGCAATGGTCACCGACGCTGAACTGAATCGTCGCAAAGCCATTGCCGTTGAGCAAAATACCACCACTTTGCGTACTCGGATGAACAGTATCGGGGTGGCCGAACCGTCCATCACCCGCCAAGGCAGTGACCGTATTGTCGTGCAGTTACCCGGGCTTTCCGACCCCAATGATGCCATTGCCCTCATCCAGTCAACCGCCTCGTTGGAATATTATATGGTTGACGAGGAAGCTCAGGCCAGTGGTAAGAAACGCTTTGGCGTCAAGTTTATTAATGACGAAAGCGGCAAGCCGGTGGCACTGAAACGTAAAATGATTATTTCCGGTGAAAATATTATTGATGCCGGTACCGGGCTGGATCAGGACGGGCAAAATATTGTCTCGGTGGTTCTGGATGAGGCCGGGGCGGCAAAAATGGGGGAAAATACCCATCGCAATGTCGGTAAACCGATGGCCGTGGCCTATATTGAATTTAAGCCGGTGCAAAAACTGAATGCAAAAGGTAAAAAAGTGACCGAAATGGTCAAGCACGAGAAAGTCATTTCTGTTGCCACCATCAATGGTGTTTTTTCCAAGCGTTTCCAAACCACTGGAAACTTCAGTCCCAAGGAGGCCAGAGATTTAGCCCGCAGCCTGCGTTCGGGCGCTTTGGTTGCACCCGTTTATGTTATTGAGGAACGTACCGTTGGCCCTAGCGCCGGTAAACAAAATATTCAACAGGGTAAAGAGGCCATTGCTCTGGGCTTTGTCCTGGTAATGGTGTTTATGTTGCTTTATTACCGTAAATTTGGTGCAGTGGCAGTCTCGGCGCTGGTATTAAACGTTGTTTTTATGGTGGCGTTATTGTCTCTGATTGGTGCAACACTGACCCTGCCGGGCATCGCCGGAGTGGTGTTAACCATGGGGATGGCCGTTGATGCCAATGTGTTAATATTTGAGCGCATCAAAGAGGAACTTCTGCAGGGTAAAAATAACCGTGAAGCCATCAAAGCCGGTTTTGACAGTGCCTTTTCCACCATTATGGATGCCAATATTACCACGTTGATTGCCGCGGCAATTCTGTTCTCTTTTGGTACCGGACCCATCAAGGGTTTTGCGGTAACATTATCCATCGGTATTCTCACGTCGATGTTTACTGCCATTATGGTGTCTCGTTTTATCATCCACTACTGGTTTGAAAAACGTCATATCAAGCACCTGTCAATTTAGGAGGAATGACGATGAAATTTTTATCAAATGCATTACATAGCCTCAATTTTGACTATATGGGGAAAGTTCGCTACACGTTCTTTGTCTCATTGTTCGTACTGGCTGCCAGTATTTTTTCCCTATCGACCAACTGGTTAAATTTGGGACTGGATTTTACCGGTGGTGTCACGGTTGAATTGCAAGCGGAAAAAGCCGTCAATACCGATGCCATCAGAAAACAACTGCAGAAAAAAGGCTTTCGCGATGCCCAGGTGATTCAGTACGGCAGTGAAAAAAGCATTCAAATTAAATTACCCCCTGTATCGGGTAATAAACAAGCCTTGGCGGGCAAGCTGCAAACCGCCTTAAAAGACAGCGGTTATCAGTTTAAGCTGTTGGGGCAATCCACTATCGGACCGCAATTTGGACAGGAACTGGTCAATGACGGCTTAACCGCATTGGTTGCCGTTTTAATTGGTATTATGATTTATTTATCGGTACGTTTTCAGTGGAAACTGGCCTTGGGAGCAGTGGCAGCCTTGGCCCACGATTTGATTATCACCCTGGGCTTTTTCTCTTTTACCCAGCTTGAATTTAATTTAACGGTGCTGGCCGCCTTATTGGCCGTGCTGGGTTATTCGGTCAATGATACAGTGGTGGTTTTTGACCGTATTCGCGAAAATTTCCGTCTGTTACATACAGAGGACGAAGCCAATATCGCCAATAAGTCCATTAACCAGACCATGGCAAGAACGTTGATTACCTCATTCACCACCTTATTATCGGTCGTCTCATTGGCTATTTTTGGCGGCCCGATTTTATTTGCTTTTGCCATTGCCTTGATTGTCGGCATTGTGGTGGGAACCTATTCCTCCATTTTTGTTGCCAGTGCCTTGGCGATTTACCTAAAACTGAGCAAAGCCGATTTAACCCCGAAAAAACCTGAAGAAATTGATGATATGCCCTAGGTAGTGTGGTTTTTTTATAGTCGTACCGGAAAATTATCGGCGCGGCCATAGAACACATTTCGATAAGACAGACTCACCCCCGCCCCCACGGGTGGTGATAAAAGCGGCCCGATGTTGACATCACCCGCTTTCGTGTTCGCGTTACTTCGAGTGCTTGGCCTCACCCTTGATAATCACCTTTTTACCCGTTGATAAAACCGCCCGCATTTGCCGGGTGAAATCAGCTAAAGATAGTTGCTCAATGGCGTTGGCAATGGCGTGGCGTGACGAAGCCGTTTTACCCGTGGTTAAAATATCGGACCAGTAACGATTGGCTGCCGATGCCAGATTTTCCGGTTTTTGCAATAATTCACTTCTGAGAATGGTTTTCATGGCCGCAAAGTCGGTTTCACTGAGGTTGTCCAACATCGGTATCACGGACTGCTTAAACTCGTCAATATGTTTTTCCAGTACATCGGCATCGGCAACCGGAGATTGTATGGTAAAGGCAATACCGGCTTGTTCAAACGTCGGTTGCGGGTAAGCAAATACCACATAGCCCAGTTGTTTTTCCGTGCGCAAGCGGGTAAAAAATTGTGGTTCAATCAGTTTTGCCAAGACACCAATTGCCCCCCGGGCGGCATAGCCTTTACCGCCTTGGATATAATAGGTGATAGCACTGTCACTGTGATTATCGCTAAACGATTGGCTGATATTTTTGCTCAATATTCTGGCTTGATTGGGCTGCCATTGATGATGCAGTTGACTGTTGGCCAATAAATCCGCTAACTGATTACCCAGCTGCTCAGCCTCGGCCTCGGTCTGATTACCATAAACCAGCATGCGAACAGCGAGTTGTGACAGGGCTTTGTCGGCAAAATCTGTCAAGGTTTTCTCATTTATACCGTCCAGTACAGATAAACGCTGTGACGGTAAACTGGCATCGACAACCAAGTTGGCATTCAAATAAGGAAAGGTTTGCTGATAAGGCATTTTTGCCGCTGCGTTTTGCAGCTCTTGCCGATAATTGGCCTTGATGCGGGCAAATGTCGGCTTATCAACCGTCAACTCGTTGAGCTGCTTAATTATTGCTTGTAACAAAACGGGCATTCTTTGTTGATAACCTTGCAAGGAAATAGCCAACGACTTTTCCCCGGCGGCAATTTCAGCGTGTAAACCGGCAATGCTGGCATCATACAGGGTGGTGGTCAGCTGCTCGTTGAGCAATTCCGCCAATAAGGTCATCGTCGTTTTATCGATTACGGTTAAATCAAATACAGGCTGCAGTGAAATTTGTACACTGCTGCGGGGAACATTAAACGCGGTGTCATTTTTGAAAAATAACTCAATACCATTGGTCAAAATGGTGTGTTTCTCTGTTTTATCGGTGCTCTTTTGCAGCTGATAATTATCGGCAATAAACGGGTTTGGCTTGGGTAAATGCATAGCGGCAACCGCTTTTTTGTCAGTATCGGCAACCGTTGTCAGCGCCTTGGGCTCAGCCTTGATAATTTCGTAAGGAACGGAAAAATATTGCGTTTTTTTATCCGCACTGACAGAAGGCGAAGTGAATTGCAACACCACTTTATCAGCCGTCATTTTGTCCAGATAAGTCTTAATCTGCTCGGCGTTATAACCGCTAAAAATGGCTTCCAATCGCTGGACATCTTTAACCGGGTAACGGTTAAGGCGTGTCGCTATCCCTGATACTTCATGAACCGCACTGCGCTTTTCCTTAAATTGAAAAGCGGTTTGGGCAACGGTGGCAATTTCCTGATAACGCGCCTGCCCGTTCGAGTCATTTTTCAATAAATCAAGATAAGCGAAAATCATCGCCACCACATTATTGGGATGAGCATAGCCCTTATCCGTTAGCTGCACACCGATTTCAAAGCTTATCTCATCACCAATGCGATACCCTGCCCCGGAATACAGTTCGCTGGCATAGCCTTGAGTTTTTAATGCTTCCAATAAGCTGCCCTTTCCTTCGTAGCCTAAAATATGGGATAAATAGCCCAAAGACTTGCTGTACTCATTATCCATGCGATAGGGAAACTGAAAAAACAAACTGAGGTTTTTTTCATTTTTAATGGATTGGCTTTTTATTTTAATCGGTAAACTGACGTCGGCAAATAATTTTTCTTTAATGTGCAGGTCGCTTGACGGCCGCTTAACAACATCGGCAAATAAGGTCTTCCCCCAACTCATCAGAGTATTAACATCTTCTTTACCAATAATCACTGCCGACATTCGCTCGGCCGAATAATATTTTTTATAAAACGCCAATAGCGCCGGACGTACCGTTTGCTCCGGCAAGGTGCGGTTATTGCCAATGGAAAAACGTGAATAAGGGTGCTTAGGATTGATGGCTTGCTTGAAAACATCCATACTGCGCCAGGCATCTTCGCGTAATTTGGATTGGTACTCGCTATCGACCGCATTGCGTTCACGGGCAACATACTTTTCCGCCATCAACGGGGCAACAAAAAAACGGGAAAAACGTTGTAATCCTTGGTGTAAATAGGCCGGGTCTATATCAAAAAAGTAGTTGGTATGATCAAATGCCGTAAAAGCGTTATGATGACCACCGTGGTCACTGATGTAATTGATATAATCATCGGGATCGGGGTATTTATCGGTACCCAAAAATAACATATGCTCCAGGAAGTGAGCCAGACCGGGGAAATCGTCGGGTTCTGCCGATGACCCGACACCCACATCGACGGAAACCGCTGCACGCTGTGCATCAACATCGGAAATCACTAATAATTTAAATCCATTATCCAAAACACTATAAGCGTAGTCACGTTGGTCATTGGCGCTTTTAATGACGGTATTGTCGGCGGCTTGCGTTGATAATGTTGCGGTCATAAAAAATCCTATCAATAAGCGGGTTAATAATTTACTTAAGTGTTGCATTCATCTTTCTCTTTTGTCCGGCTAATTCACACAGGGTAATATGCAGTTTGTCGAGTTGTCGATACAATTTTTCAAGGGGTTGCGTATTATCAACGACATAATCAGCCTTAGCGTTGCGTTGCTCTCGCGGCATCTGAGCGGCAATGACTCGGCGAATAACCCCCTCATCATCGGGTTTTCGGGCAATACCACGTTGGATTTGTAAGGCCAATGGAATATCCACACTGATATTGTAGTCGGTATAGGCATCCAGCCCTTTTTCAAACAACAAAGGTACAATTAATAAGGCATAGCGGCTGTCTGTTGGCACGTCTTGCAGGGCTTGCAAGGTCGCTTGACGAATCGCCGGCAGTATAATCGCTTCATATTCGGCTTTGCTTGCCTTATCGTTAAAGATACGTTTTTTCACCGCCTCCCGATTTAAATGACCATTGCTAAGAAAATAGGCATCACCCAGTAACTGACGAATCTTTCGAGAAGTCGGGGAATCAGGCTCAACAACCTGCCGGGCAATCACATCCGTATCAACAAGGTAAGCCCCAAGCGTCGCCAAATAATCGGCGACCGTCGTCTTACCGGCAGCAATGCCGCCGGTTAAACCAACAATTAACGGGACAGCTTTCTTTTCCACTAGCCGAGTAAAAGACGGGTATACCAGACAACCAATTCTTGCCCGTATAACAGCGCAACTAAGCCGCCCAAAGCCAGATAAGGCCCAAACGGCAAGGGGTTATTAATCACTTTTTCTGCATTGAGCAGACGCTGAACAACAGTCACCACTAAACCGACCAGGCAGGCAACAATTAGCACCAATGGAAAATACTGAAAATGCACCCAGGTGAAGATGGCAGCCAATAATTTGGCATCCCCCAAACCCATGCCGTCTTTTTTAAACAGCAACTTAAATAAGGTCGCCACAAGCCATAATGATAAATAACCCAGCAATGCCCCGATAACCGCTGTTTCCAGAGGAACATAAAGCGCCCAAAAACTCAAAATAATACCGGCCCACATCAATGGCAGCGTGATGTTATCGGGCAACAATTGGGTTTTCAGATCAATCCCCGCCAAGGCAATCAAAGCAAAGACAAAGAACAGGGCAAAAAATCCCTGTGCATTACCGCCCAAACGCCAAAACACAAAGGTTGCCAATACAGCCGTCGATAGCTCTACCAGCGGATAAAAAATAGAAATTTTCGCTCCGCAACCACGGCATCTGCCCCGCATCAGCAAATAACTGATAACAGGAATATTTTCCCAGGCACGAATGACCCGTCCGCAATCGCGGCAGCGTGAACGCGGCTTGGACAAACCAAAGAACGGGCTGTCTTCGGCAGGTAATTGCAAAATTTCGCGAGCCTGTGCCTGCCAATCACGTTCTAAAATAATCGGCAAGCGATAAATCACTACATTAAGAAAACTGCCCACCAAAGCCGAGAAAACAAAAACCATCGCCAGCTGTACCGACGATGGTAAGGTGAATAAAATGTGAACAAAATTATCCAACAACATCCCCCAACTGGAAAATAGGCAGATACATAGCAATCACCAGTGTACCGACGATAAGTGCCAAGAAAGCCATAATCATCGGCTCCAGCATGGTGGTTAAATTATCAATTCTGTAATCCAGTTCTTCCTCATAAAAAGTGGCCACATTACCCAACATTTCCCCGAGATTACCGGACTCTTCACCAATACCGACCATTTGTACGGAAAAGGCATCAAACTTCTCCGTGGTTTGCATGGAAAAATTGAGTTGTGAACCGTTTTCCACATCTTGGGCAATTTCATTGGTGGCGTCCTCATAAATGACACTACCGGTTGCCGGCGCCGTCGCATACAACCCCTTCACCAACGGTACACCGGACTCAAATAAAGTTTCTAAAGTTCGAGAAAACCTCGCCATTGAACCCAATTTCAAAATACCACCTAATACGGGAATTTTAAAAGAAAACTTATTCACCGCCCGCTGAAAATCACGGTTGCGTTTTTTGTACCAGAAAAAGAAAATAATAGCAATTAGCAACACCACCGGAATAATCCATCCCCAATCGCGCATAGCACGAGAAAGAGCAACCACCATTCGGGTTACCCAGGGAAGATCAACATTGGCATCATTAAAGAAACTTTCAAACACCGGGATAACTTTAATAAGTAAAATAGCCGTGACAATAATTGCCACCAGAATAACCAATGTTGGATACAACATCGCTTTCTTGACTTTTTTCTTAATCAATTCGGTTTTTTCCATATTGGTGGCAATTTTATCCATGGTATCATCCAATACCCCGGCTTCCTCACCGGCTTTTACCAAAGCAATATACAGCCCGTTAAACTGTACCGGGTATTTTTCCAGAGCCTCGGAAAAACTGCTGCCTTCCTCAACCATCGACTGCAAATCCAAAACCATTTCCCGTAAACGAATCGGTTTTTGTATCCCCTCACCAATCAGCCCCAAAGCCTTAGTCACCGGCATACCGGCCTTTAACATGGTCGTCATCTGCCGCGAAAAACTAACAATATGCAGCGTTTTAATCGTCCCTTTGGATTCGTACAAGGGCTTAGGCTTTTCCGTCACCGAAATCGGTGTGATGCCTTGTTTTTGCAGATGAGCACGCACTAACTGTTCATTGACCGCCTCAATTTCATTCTTTTTTGTCTTACCGTTCTTATCACGTCCCCGCCAAATGTACGTTTTTGTTTGTTTTACTTCTGATTTCATCGTAACAGCCATATTTCCATCCTTATTAAAATCATTATATTAGTCAACCGTGACACGTATCACTTCCTGAATACTGGTGATACCTTGTTTTACCTTATCCAAACCCGATTCCCTCAGGTCCCAAAAACCATCTTGCCCACACTGCTCGGCAAACTCCAGCGAAGTTGCCCCTTCCATAATCATTTCTGATATTTTCGGGGTAATTTCCACCACTTGATAAATCCCCACACGGCCGCTATAACCCTGCCCACCGCAACGATCACAGCCTTTGGGTGTGTAAACCTTTACTTCATCGGCATCACTTTCGGAAAAGCCCAGCTCAATCAATTGCTCCGGTGTCCAACTGCGGTCGCGTATTTTACAATGATGACACAGACGGCGCACCAAACGCTGTGCCATAATCAATACCACTGAGGCAGCAATATTATAGGCCGGCACGCCCATATTGGCCAAACGACTAATCGTTTGCGGCACATCGTTGGTATGCAGTGTTGAAAGTACCATATGGCCGGTTTGAGCCGCTTTAATAGCAATTTCCGCCGTTTCCAAGTCACGAATTTCCCCGACCATAATAATATCGGGGTCTTGCCGTAAAAACGCCCTCAGGGCAGAAGCAAAGGTCATCCCTTGTTTGTTACTGATATTGACCTGGTTAATGCCCGGCAGGGTAATTTCCACGGGATCTTCGGCGGTAGAGATGTTAACAGTGGGTTGATTGAGAATATTCAATCCCGTATAGAGTGAAACGGTTTTTCCCGAGCCGGTGGGACCGGTGACCAGCACTAACCCCTGTGGTTTTTTGATGGCTTCAAGATAAGCCGCTTTTTGCCTGTCGGCAAAGCCCAACATATCAATGCTGAGTTTAGCGGCGCTGCCATCCAAAATACGCAAGACAATCTTTTCACCCCACAAAGTAGGTAATGTATTGACACGAAAGTCAATCACTTTGGTGTCGCTGACCGGTAATTTGATGCGTCCGTCCTGCGGCACACGTTTTTCAGCAATATCCATGCCCGACATCACTTTCAACCTGGCCGTAATACGACTGGTAATATTGGCCGGCGGGGTGGAAATTTCACGCAGTACACCGTCTTTACGGAAACGCACCCGATAGGTATGCTCATAAGGTTCAAAGTGCAAATCTGATGCCCCGGTACGAATCGCATCCAAGAGCATCTCTGAAACATATTTAACCACCGGGGCTTCTTCCTGCTGCTCATTTCCTAATAACAGTTTGGATAGCTCTTCCAGCTCTTTTTGTTTTTGCTCTTCATCTGCCTGTGCATCATTCATAAACAGGTCATCAATATCACCCCGACCGGCAAAAACATCTTCAATAACCTGCTCAATTTGATCCACAGTCACAATCAACGGCTCGACGGAAGAGAAGCCGGACGAATACTTAAAAGCATCCAGACCGATTTTCTCCAACGGATCAAACGTGGCAACATAAAGCCGCCCGCCCCGTTCAAAAACAGGCAGCATATTGTATTTTCTTACCGTTTTTTCATCAGCCTTGCCGGTTAATTCCTGCGATAAAAAAACTTCTCTTAAGTCAACCATCGGCAGGCCGGTTACCTGATGGTTAAGCCGCATCAACTCGCTCGAACCTAAAAAACCCTCAGCAACTAACTGACGCGGGAAATTGGTCCGTTTTTTTATCGCACTCATCTGAATCTCTTGAATTTGTTCAGCGGTTGCACGTTTCCGTTTGATTAAGTCGGCAACGATAAAATCATATTGTGATAGCATATAGTTATTCTTTCTTATTGCACCAGAGATGCTTATTATACCGATTTTTTTGTTAATTTTAAGAAGTTATTTAATATTTGCTGGCCATAATCTGTTAAAATCGCTTCAGGATGGTACTGCACCCCGTAAATCAATTGATTTTGATGGACAAAGCTCATGATCTCACCTTGACTGCCATCCGGGTTTAACACATAAGCCGTCACATTCAAACAATCCGGTAATGACTGTTTTTGCACCACCAGCGAGTGATAACGCGTCACACGGAGGGGACTGGGGATACCCTGATACAGCCCTGTACCATCATGAATAATAGTAGAAACCTTACCGTGCATAATTTCATCGGCATGAACCACTTTACCGGCAAAAGCTTGGGCTATACTTTGCTGTCCCAAACACACCCCCAAAATCGGATAATCATCACCTAATTCTTTAATCACCGACAAAGAAACACCGGCCTCGTTTGGCGTGCAGGGCCCGGGGGAAATAACGATATAGTCGGGAGACAAAGCACGAATTTCGGCAACGCCGATGCGGTCATTACGATAAACGTCAACCGCACAACCCAATTCAGCAAAATACTGCACCAGATTATAGGTAAACGAATCGTAATTATCTATCATCAGCAGCCTAGGTTGCATCACCGTTTTCCCAAGCTAAGGTTGATACCATTTTTTCAATGGTGCATCAGGGTCAATACCGTCCATAAACGGCTGCTGACGTTTAACGTGGGTTACACGATACACCAACCCCAACCAGTTACTGAAAATGGCTTTGGCGGTATCTCGCCAGGTATTATCCAAGTGCGACAGCACCGTTTTGTCGGGAAAATCCGCCATATTCGTTTTTCCTGCCAATAATTGTTGTTTAAAAACCTGCAGAATTGCTTTGACCCTTGGTACATCATAGCCCGCCGGCATAGGCGGATAATCGCCACGTTGTCGATTGAGAAAACGGCTGATCTCACGTTTATACTCTTTTAAAATACTGGCGGTATCGTATTCCGGGTGTCCCTGACAGAAAATCTTTCTAAACCCGTCTGTTGAAGTCGCAATGGCAACCCCTGCCGCCTCGCTGCTGACCAAGATTTTCAACCCGTGGGCTTGCATACACTCGGCGGCAATATCATTACCACGTGAGTGTGGCATATCAAAACGGCTGTTGATATTGCTGACCAAAGGATGACGACGGTCAACGACGCGATGCGAATAGACACCCCACAACTTGCGCTTTAGCGGGGAACGATGCAACCCGTACCGAGCCTGTAAAACCGCGTGTGAGGCCAAGCAGGAAAAAAATACCGAACAGACATTTTCCGCCGCCCAGGCAAAAATTTCCGTGGCGTGCTGCCAATAAGGTTCCTGCGTCAAATCGCTGAATTGCGGATTGGCTCCGGTTACAATCATTGCATCCAAGCCTTCTGCTTTGACACGGGTAAAATCTTCGTAATATTGTTCAATATGGCGGGTAATTTCAGCATTATGCACCATACCGTCGCAGCGAATCGGGTGAATATAAATCTGAACAATATTGGTAGCCGATGCCGTCAGGCGGAAAAACTGGCGTTCCGTGGCCAAAAAGGCGGCATCCGGCATCATATTCAAAAAACCGATATGCAGTTCGCGAATATCTTGCTGTTTGGCCCGCTCGACCGAAATAACTTCCCAACCCTCACCGGCCACACGGTGGAGTGACGGGTGGTTATTTTGCGACACTATCGGCACGGCGTTTGCTCCAGTAATTCTAAAAAATCGGCCTCGTCACGCACGTGAAAAACCGTGCTGGCATCAATAATTTTACCGTAACGTTCGGCAATAGCTAAATAACGCGAACGCCGATGCTGCATTAATTTGGGGATAATATAGGTAATAAAATCATCGGGTATGATTTCATTGACATCGGTTAACCGCTGCTCTTCCTTATAATGGCTTAATTGCTGCATTAAAAAGCTCTCGTTATAATACATTGGTTTCGGGTAATCCAAGGCCCGTTGGGTCAACATCTCCGCCAAATCATCATCGGCATGTAAATAAACAAAATCGGTTTCTTTGGCAAGATAGGCAATCACCTGATTGTCATCCAACTCACAAATACTGCCCCCAGCATCGTGCAAAAAATAAGCATAGCTATACAACTGGTTGGCACGTTGCTTAAAATAACCGACATCATAACAGGCTGCCACCTCAGCCCGATAATGCTGGCGCTGACGATATAGAAAGGTTGCCATATCCAGCCCCCCCAGCTCGGGATTACCCAATTTACCAATATAAGCCGAAACCGGTGCCAAATTATCAATGGACAGGTTTGAGCCGATATAAATCGAGTCACTTTTCAGCAGCTCGGCAATCAAGGGCGATTGCATTGCCTCGGCCTTCAAAAAATCACCAATCGCATCGTTCAGATAATGTGAAGCAATACGGTAATCACCCGAATAATGAAACCATTTATGTTTGGGCAATTTGCGTGACAAGGTGGTTTTACCAACCCCCGACATACCCATTAAAGTTATCGCTTTTTTTATCATATTATCGTTTTGATGCTATTACCGAGACCAAAATCAGAGGCGAGTTACGACGAACGTAGCGCCCCCTCTTCACCAATTTGTGCTAACCGTAGAGTATTGGTATTACCGGAGTGTCCAAACGGCACCCCCACGGTTACCACCACCCAATCACCGTTGTTACCGTATTCCCGATTTTTGACCGTAGAAACTGCCGCCGTAGTGACCGTGCGAAAACGTTTAATATCGGCAACAACACCGGCATCAATACCCCAGTATAACTGCAACCGTCTGGCCAAATGAATACCCGGTGTCATGGCAATCACCGGTGTTAAAGCCCGTTCTTTTACCAGACGAATGGCGGTGCCACCGGAGGCGGTAAAACAGGCAATGGCGACAATTGGCATGGCATTCACCACCGCTTTCACTCCCTGGGCAATAGCCCCCTCGGTATTGCAAACCACTTCGGCGTCAGTACTTTTCATTCGTTTTTTGTAACGATGGTCTTTCTCCGCCTCCATAATAATTTCGTTCATAAAACGCACCGCTTCCAGCGGGTATTTACCCATCGCCGTTTCACCCGACAGCATCACCGCGTCCGCCCCGCTGGAAACAGCGGCATCGACATCGGTGGCCTCGGCCCGGGTGGCAACCGGACTTTCAATCATTGATTCCAACATTTGCGTGGCCACAATCACCGGTTTACCGACTTTGCGTGCCTTGTGAATAAGGGTTTTCTGAATACTCGGTAACTTCTGTGGCGGAAATTCCACCCCCAAATCACCACGGGCAACCATAATGGCATCACTATTTTGTAAAATCCCTTCGATATCTTCGACTGCAGAAGGCTTTTCAATTTTTGCCAAAATCGCCGCTTTCTGGCCAACTTTCTCACGTAGATAAGCCATATCGGAAGCCTTTTGCACAAACGATAAGGCCACATAGTCCACCCTGTTGGCCAAGCCAAAAGCCAAATCTTCCTCGTCTTTTTTAGTCAATACCGGCACATCCAAAACGGTATCCGGCATATTCACTCCTTTGTTATTGGAAATGGCTTTACCGTAAATATGCCGGCAGTCAATTTCACTGCCGTTATTGCTAAGCACCTCAAAACAGGTTCGGGCATCGTCAATCAACAGACGGTCCCCCACTTTTGCCGCAGCAAAAATTTCCGGGTGGGGCAAATAAACACGGCTGTGATCACCCTGCTCCTTATTATTATCAAAACGAAACGTCTGTCCTTTTTGCAGTTTAACTTGATTATTTTTGAACAGTCCGACACGAAATTTAGGACCTTGTAAATCCTGCAAAATAGTGATAGGGCGGTCATACTGTTTTTCCAACCGGCGTAAATTGTCAATATTGTTTTTTTGTTGCTCGTGCGAGCCATGACTGAAATTCAAACGAAAAACATCAACACCCGCTGCAAATAACTTTTCCAACATTGCTGGTTCACTGCTGGCCGGTCCTAAAGTGGCAACAATTTTGGCAAAACGGTGTCTGCGCATTCTTTTCTCCTGTAGTTCCTAAAAAATTAATAAATAATATTGGCTGTCAGCTATCACATTAGCTTAATTTGAGTTATTATATGACAATTAATGACAAATAGGGACTTAGAACGGAGGATTTTATGAAAGAATTGAAAAAAGTCGGCTTAAAAGTTACCATTCCACGCGTTACCATTTTGGAATTATTACAAAAATCCGACAAAAACCATTATAGTGCCGAAGAGGTTTTTACCGCCTTAAGAGAGAACGGACACGAGATTGGTTTAGCCACTGTTTATCGTGTGTTGTCGCAATTTGAACAAGCCGGTATTTTAATCAAGCACAACTTTGAGGGCGGACAAGCCGTATTTGAACTGGACAGGGGTGAACACCACGACCACCTCATCTGTGTTAACTGTAATAAGATTGTTGAATTTCACGATGAAAAATTAGAAGCGGATCAAAAGAAAATCGCGGAACAGCACGGTTTTAGATTGGAAGACCACCATATGGTGTTGTACGGTGTTTGTAAGGACTGTAGCTAACCATAAGCAACGTCCGGCATAACACGTACCACAATAAAAATCCCCGTCGATGCGGGGATTTTTATTATGGCCTTACAGCACAACCGATTTATGCCAGCAATGCTACAATTTGGTCGGCTATTTTATCGGCAGCAAAACCAAAGTGCTGAAATAAATCTTTGGCCGGTGCCGAGGCCCCGAAACTATCCATGCCGACGACAAAACCGTTGCCGGCAACCAGCCCCTCCCACACCAGAGTTGAGCCGGCTTCAATGACCACGCGCGGCTGTTGGCTTGGGATAGTCGCTTCCCGATAGTCTTTATCCTGCCGGCGGTAAATGTCATAACAAGGCATAGACACGACCTGAGCAGAAAACCCTTTATCCGCCAATTTTTCTGCCGTTGTCATCGCCAGCTCAACTTCCGAACCGGTGGCTACCAAGGTAATATCGCTGCCGCTTTTAAGCACGTAGCCCCCCTTGTTGATATTGGCAATTTGTGCTGCACTGCGTGCGGGTTTGTGCAAATTCTGCCGCGATAGTGCCAACGTTGCCGGCCCGGTTTGATTTTCCACTGCCTGTTGCCAAGCAACCGCTGTTTCCACCGCATCACAAGGACGCCAAACCGTCATATTGGGCATAAGTCGCAGCGAGGCAACGTGCTCTACCGGCTGGTGCGTCGGACCGTCTTCACCTAAACCGATTGAGTCGTGAGTCATCACATAAACAACACGCTCTTTCATCAAGGCCGACAATCGCATCGCATTACGGGCATAATCGGAAAAGACCAAAAAAGTACCGCCATAAGGAATCAACCCACCGTAGTTAGCCATACCGTTCATCATCGCCGCCATGGCAAATTCACGCACCCCGTAAGAGCAATAATTACCCGTCGGATTATCGGCGGAAAACGCTTGGCTGTGCTGATGCCTGGTGTTGTTTGAGCCGGTCAAATCGGCCGACCCGCCGACTAACTCCGGCAGTAACCCACCCATAAAGTCCAACACCATTTCACTGGCCTTACGGGTGGCAACATTATCGGCATTAGCCTGTAAATCGGCGATAAAGCCCCGCATTTTTTCGGCAAAATTTTCCGGCAAATAACCATTCATACGGCGCAAAAACTCAGCTGCCAAGTCGGGATAAGCCGACTCGTAGCGGGTAAATACCTCTTGCCACTGTTGTTCGGCTTGCTGCCCATTGGCTTTGGCATCCCACGCCGCATAAATGTCAGCGGGAATATCAAACGGCGGGGAATTCCACCCCAGCCTATCAGCAGTAATCTGTCGATTGTCTTCACCCAGCGGGGCGCCGTGCACGCCGGCACTATCGACCTTGGGTGAACCGTAACCGATATGGGTTTTACAGCAAATCAAAGTGGGTTTATCGGATTTTTTCGCCCGGGCAATGGCAGTAGAAACCGCCTTGGCGTCGTGGCCGTCAACGTCAGCGATAACGTTCCAACCGTAGGCTGCAAAACGTTGTGGCGTATCATCACTAAACCAGGCCTCGACTTTACCGTCAATGGAAATACCGTTATCATCGTACAAAGCAATCAGTTTATTCAAGCGATACGTGCCGGCTAACGAACAAGCTTCGTGTGAAATCCCTTCCATCAGGCAGCCGTCACCCAAAAAAACATAGGTGTAATGGTCGATAATATTCATCTCATCACGGTTAAACTGTGCCGCCAGCATTTTTTCCGCCAATGCCATGCCTACCGCCATAGCGACACCCTGCCCTAACGGTCCGGTCGTGGTTTCCACCCCCGGTGTTGCAAAGTTTTCCGGGTGTCCGGCCGTTTTGCTGTGCCATTGACGGAAAGCTTTAATATCATCAATAGTGACATCATACCCGGTTAAATGTAACACTGCATACTGCAGCATTGAGGCATGGCCGTTGGATAAGACAAACCGGTCACGATTAAGCCAATCGGGGTTGGCAGGATTGTGTTTAAAGTGGTCTTGCCATAAGGCCACGGCCATATCCGCCATACCCATCGGGGCACCCGGGTGGCCCGAATTGGCACGATTGACGGCATCAATACTTAAGAAACGAATGGCATTGGCAAGCTGCGTAGGGGAAATAGCGTCAGACATAAATTCTCCGATATAAATAGAAATACAAGGGATAGGGCTTCCTATCGGAGGATTATAACAATGTAGGTGGTTTTCACCAAATAAGTATTGGCAGAATCATGCCACAAAACAAAATATTCTGTTATTTCTGTATTGACAGAAATAACAGAATAAAATATAATCTCAACCATGAAACTGACAACAACTAAAGAACAATTTATTCTTCACTGGGGTGAGATGGGAACAAAATGGGGCGTCAATCGCAGCGTCTCACAAATTCACGCCCTGTTATTTATCGTCGGCAAACCCATGCATGCCGAGGAAATTGCCACCACACTGGCACTGGCACGTTCTAATGTCAGCAACAGCATCAAAGAATTGCAAAATTGGCAACTGGTTCACACGGTATCGGTATTGGGAGACCGACGTGAACACTTTGCTACGGACGAGGATGTTTGGGTCTTATTACGTACCATTACCGCCGAACGTCAACGCCGTGAAATTGAACCTACCGTGCGGTTTTTACAACAGTTGATGGACAGCGACGCCTTCAACGATGAAGACAGTATTGCCAAAGACCGTATTCGGCAAACGCATCAATTGGTTGCTACCTTAAGCCAATGGATGCAACAGATGATGCGTTTACCCAGCAAAACACTGGTCACCATTTTACAACTGGGAGCAAAAATTCAAAAACTGCTCCCCAAACATCGGGAGGAACGATGAATTACACGATTTTTTATGATGCCAACTGCCCGTTATGTGCTCATGAAATCAGCCTGATTATGCAGCGCAATGCCAACGGCAACTTAATTGCCGCACCGTTGGATGAGCAGCTTGAGCAACTGGCAAAGCTCAATATCAGCCGGGAAGAGGCCATGACTTTATTGCATATCACTGATGATAACGGACGCGTTTATATCGGTATGCAAGCTATCCGCCTGATGTATCGTGAATGCGGTTGGCGCTGGCAAGCTAACGTTTTAGGCCTGCCTATTATTCGACCGCTATCGGCAGTCGGCTATCGGTTATTTGCCAAATACCGTCATCTATTGCCGAAAAAATCTGTTGATAAAGGTGTTGAATGCGACAGCGGAACTTGTCATTTACCAGCATCAAGGAAGTAAGTAGTCAAAAATTTACCTTATTATTTCTGTCTTGACAGAAATAACTGTAAATAATTATTTTTTAGTCAAAGAGGAAAATACAATGAAAGAAGTAATTACAATTATCTGTTTAGTGGCCATTCCAATCACAGTCAGTAGCATCTGCTGGTGGCTATTAGGACAACCGTTACGCAAAGTGCTGGGTTTTTTATGTAACGACCCACGCCCAGAAGTCAAAGAAATCAGCGGGCTTTTCTGGCAACGCCTGTATTTATCGCTGACGATGTTTATACCGGTGCTTTTTGTCCTGTTCTTTTCGCCGAGTTTGCATTATGATTTAAACAAAATATTGCTGTTTGCCCCACGCTGGTCTATTCTCTGTGGTGTTATATTGTTGCTCGTTTTAGCCTATTTAGTTCGCAAACAGATTGATATTTTACAAAAAGATGTAGCATTTTTTAACAACAACCAAAGTGAGATAAAATGAAAATTGCCATCAGCGGCGGCAGTGGCTTTGTCGGCAGAGCCATCACCCGCCAATTAATCAATGACCATCAGCTGGTATGGTTATCGGCTCAGCAGCCAAAAGCCACCACCGAATTTCCAACCCTCGATGTTAAACAGGTTGATTACCATGACATTGCAAGCCTGTCCAATGCTGTTGACGGCTGCGATGCGGTAATTCATTTGGTCGGAATTTTACACGCAAGTGCCGCTGCCCGTTTCGATGAAGTGCATCACCAGTTACCCAAACGTATGTTATCCGCCTGTGCCCAAGCCGGTGTTGCCCGTTATTTGCATATGGCGGCACTCGGCATAGGCGAACAGGCTCCCAGCCAGTACTTGCGCAGTAAATACCGGGGTGAAAAAGCGGCTTTTGCTCTGGCCCGGCAGCATGATATTACCATGCTGTCCTTTCGCCCGTCGATTATTTTTGGTGCCGAAGACAACTTTTTTAACCAATTTGCCCGTCTGTTAAAATTCTCCCCGGTATTTCCCGTGGTCTGCCCCAATGCACAGTTCCAACCTGTCAGCGTCACCGACGTCGCCAAAGCCTTTGCTTGGGGATTGACCAACGGCGACGATGGTAAAGTCTATGAATTGGTTGGTAAGGAGGTGGTTAGCATGCGACAGTGCTTGGAAAAAGTGTGTCAATTTTACGGTTGGAAACGGCTGTTAATCCCTTTACCGGATGCGGTATCGCGCTTACAGGGAAAACTATTCGGTTATATACCTAACGCCCCGTTTACCTATGATAATTATTTGAGCTTACAACAGCCCAATACCTCCAAACGTTGGGATTGGGACGACATGGGTATCACGCCGGAGCCGATAACGATTTATTCTACGGTTAAGGCATAACATAGTGATGTGAATTAATTTCTGGTACAAGGCATATGGCAAGACGATGCAACGTTGTAACAAGAATTAATTCACTTGACTATAAGTCAATTAATACTTATTAAACCAATAGATTGCAGATAATCAATCAACTTATCGGCACTGTCACGATAACCTTGGGCGGTAAAATGAATGCCGTCTTTTTGCATTAAGCCTCGGTCAATTAAACTGGGCACTTGACACTTGCCGCCCATCGCCTGCTGCCAATCCCAATACAACGTGCCTTGCTGCTTGGCAACGGTAGCCAACACGCGTTGAATACCATCTAGCTGGAGCGGGCGTTGACTATCACAATGATGAGACAATAACCCCGCCTCCCGCTTGTTTTTTCTCACTGCCCCCGACATCGCCAAGGTTGAGGCAGCATCAGCATTACTGAAAGGCCTGTCCGATGAAACGTCGAATGTATTGGTACTCGGGGTATTTGCTTCTCCCTCCGGCGGATACTGATAGGCTTCCGGGGCACCGATAATCAAAATCACACTTTTCGGCAAGGCGCGCCGAATTTGCTGAATGCGGCGGGTAATATCTTGTTTAAATGCCCGCACATCCAGTCTGCTATTAAATGCTTCATTGGTGCCGTAGGCCAGTATCACCATATCACTGCGGCTAATCTTTGCCAAGTCCCTTGATAACCAATCCGCTTGCCACTTATCCCACAAGGTATTTTGTGCCCCGTTGGCGGCAACGGTTTCCACAATAACACCTTTTTCAAGTATTTTGTTCAACCAGATACCGCCAATTGCCGTATCCCCGCCGGCACTGACAATTTCTGTCGGTAATGTCACCGTATAACCGATTATTTTCCATTTTCCCTCGGAATGTTTATCTTTAACCAATAAATTTAACCGCCAGCGTCCCGATTGAGGACTTCTTGGCTTTAATTGAATGGCCGCCTCATCTGATTGTGCCTTGGCGACATAGCCTCCCATGGGGTAACCACCGTCATATTTATCCCTGCGACTGTCAAGTAAATTCCAATCGGATGTTTGGTAAGTTATTTTATCGTGACGCTGCCCACGCACCGCTAACGGGGCAAGCCAGCCAATACCGGCATCACCATATGCTTGTTGCAATACCGTACGCAACCGGCCGGTAAATAAATCGGCGGCTGAATGCGAGTCGCCCAATTGAGTGATACGGATAACATCACGCCGGCCTTTTTGCAAACCTTGGAAACGTTTTTTCAGTTGAACAACCCGGTGATTAATTATTTTATCCTTTTGCACGGTAGCGGGGGCGGCAACAGTATGTTGCGAATGACTACACGCACCGACACAAATAAAACTCCCCAGTAAATACAGATATTTTTTCATTATTAGTTCTCTTTAACGGCAATCCTGGACAAAATACGCCTGGCAATACGCTGCTGACCTGCCCGGGTAAAGTGGATACCGTCATTGGTTCTAACGGCAACCGTTTTGCCCATTTCGGTGCTGACGTGTTTGCTGTACCCTGCCATTTTGCCAGCCAGTAAAAATTGGGTGGGCAGATACATGGCCCCGGCTTTTTCGACTTCCGAGCGGTATAAGGTGTTTAAATAACGCACACCGCTATTCAGTTTTTTCTTACGCATATCCGGCACCCCTAGCCATAATACCTGAACATTATGTTGTTTTGCCGACTGTATAATTTGTCGAATTTTATCACGATAGATTTTTTCCCACTGTGTTGATTGAAAACGTAAATATTTTCCACCTTGCGGATTGGGCATATCCCAAGGGTCATTAGGCCCCAGAAACACCACCAACACGGCTATGTTCTTATGTTTATCCAGGGTATTTTTAATGGTTTTATGCCAATCAAAGAAAGAAGCGTAGCTCAAGCCGGTGCTCTGCTTACTTAAATCAATACTTTTAATGCCGTATTTTTTACGTAACGTATGCTTTACGTGCGGGGCAACGCCCTGCATCAATGAGTCCCCGGCAAAAAAGACCATCTGTCCACGACTGAGTGTCAACGATTGCGGCATCAGCCGCTGAGTCGTGATTTTTTCTTTATTCACCGTTTGTTGTGGGACTGCTGCTTCTAAAACGTGCGCTAACATTGCGTTATCAGCCAACGCAATCAATGGCGGTTTTAACGCTTTTCTTTCGGCCTGATTGCTTTCCCTACCCTTGCCCGGTAAAAAAGACAGATATTGCCACTGCCGCAGGCTGTCATCCGCGCGCCATAAGGGCGAGTGTCTCAGTATTCGTGGTTGATTGTGCTTGGTCAGCTGCTCAATCGACTCTACCGATAACAATTCAACCGGCTGTTTATCCGCCGCTTCTGCTACGTCAGCATTTGCTTGTGCAGCAGGCGGGGAAACGACTTTTTTTGTCTCCGTTTGTTGCCCTTGCCATGCCTCGGGAGCAGCCAGTTTAACCGCCACAGAACGTTCTAAAGTTTGCCACCGCAGCATAGACATTTTTTCCAGTAGATATTGGTGTACATCCCCGCCCTGCTGCCAAAACGTGTAGCGAGAGAGTTTAGCCAACGGGCTTTGACGGTGATAGGTTTGTGACCAGTAGGCATTGACGGAATCTTGCATCACCCACAGTAACAGTGACCCAATGACTACCAAAGTATAAATAACTTGAAAAAAACGACCGGTTGTTTTTGTCATATTTTTTTACCTTTGCTTAAAACGTGGCATAAATAAAGGCGGGAATGCCCTCCGGTGACAGCAAAATAATCCCCAGTAACAGCACGGCAAACAGTACAGGCCGTATCAACCAAGGCAGTTTATAGGTAACATTGGCGATAACCGTCACGCCATTTTTTGTGTACGGATAAAGCCACAACAGTAAGGGAATAAGGACAACAAAACAAATGCTTGATAAAGGAATAATCTCCCACGACAGTTGCCGATAAACGGAGGTCAAAATCGTCCGCGCATCAGTCAATGTCGGGGCATAGAAAAATACCCAGGTCAAGCAAATAAAGTGAAACGTCAACCAACGGGCGAAGTACGGGTTTGCCCTGGCAAAACGTTCTTTGCCCCATATCTTATCGCTTATATTGAGACAAACAATAGCCACACCGTGCAACGTGCCCCAAACGATAAAACTTAAGCCGACCCCGTGCCATATTCCCGATAATACCATGGCAACCATTACGTTAATTTGCGTTCGGGTAAACCCTTGACGGCTTCCGCCTAAAGGAAAGTAAATATAATCGCGAATCCAGGTCGATAAGCTGATATGCCAACGCCGCCAAAAATCACGCACGTTAACTGCCGTATAGGGCATAGCAAAGTTAATGGGTATCTTAAAACCAAGCAATAATGCCAAAGCAATCATTAAATCGGTATAACCGGAAAAATCCAAGAAAATTTGCAGTGCATAGGCATAAATAGCCGCGATAACGGTCAGACCGTGGTATTCACTGCTGCTACCCAAAATCGGTTGTACCCACTGCTCGGACAAATAAGCCGCCAGCCATAACTTTTTGGCAACGGCCAAAATAATTAACGCATAAATTACATTGAGTTGTCTGATTTGACGCCTTTTTTCGCCATCGATTTGCGGCAGCATGGTTTTGGCACGGTTAATCGGGCCGGCCACTAAAGTGGGGAAAAAGGCTAAAAACAGGGCAAAGCTATCAATGGACGGCATCTCAATGTCTTTGCGGTACAAGCTAACCAAGTAGGAAATCGCGTGAAAGGTATAGTAAGAAATACCGATGGGTAAAATAATGTCCACTGCCGGAATAATCGTTTGCAGACCGGCAAATTGTAATAATGCCTGAAAAAATTCTCTGAAAAAATCAAAATATTTGAACAGCAACAGATTGGCAATGGAAACGGCGACAGCGATAACTAAATATGCCCGGGCAAAGCGGGAAAAAGCAATGCCCACGGATAAACCGTAAACGACCAGCGTATAAGCCATCAAATGCACGGCAAATTGATAATTAAAACTGGCCAGCAAAGCATAACTCGCCAGTAATAACAACGTGTTTTGTAGGCGCGGACTAAAGCAAAACGACCAATACAGGACAAAAAAGAGCAAAAAGCCAACAGCAAATTCAACAGAAAGATAACTCATTGTATCCGCCGATTAAACATTTTGAATAAGTGCCCAATTTGTCCGTTGTGCTTTACCGGGAACCCCCCAAGACTTTACGCACTCCGTTAACCGGTTCACTGACGATGCCCTGCTCCTGCATATCTTCAATCATACGGGCGGCCCGGTTATAACCGATACGCAATTGTCTTTGTACGCTAGAGATTGAAGCCTTGCCTGTTTCTAACACGATTTGCACCGCTTCTTCGTACAAGGGGTCGGCATCTTCCTTGGCTTCAGCCACCTCAGCCGCACCGAAAGCACCCAAAGTTTCGGGGTCTTGTTTTATGGTGATGCCGGCAATGTAATCGGGCTCACCCATTGACCGCAGATAGTTGGTAACACGGTCGGTTTCCGCATCGCCGACAAAGGCACCGTGCAAACGCTGCGGGTGCGAAGCACCCGGCGGCACATACAACATATCGCCGTGCCCCAGCAGTTTTTCCGCCCCCACACTGTCGATAATCACCCGCGAATCCGTCCCTGATGACACTTGAAAGGCAATGCGTGTCGGCACGTTGGCCTTAATTAATCCCGTTAACACATCGGTAGAAGGACGTTGGGTTGCCAGAACCACATGAATACCGGCGGCCCGCGCTTTTTGTGTCAGCCGGGCAATCAACTGCTCCACTTGTTTACCCACCACCATCATCATATCTGCCAGTTCATCAATAACGATAACGATAAAGGGGAGACGCTCCAAATCGGGGTGGTGCGTGTAACCGACACTTTCGTTGGGCTGCCATAACGGGTCTTTTATCGGCTCACCACGGGCATTGGCCGCATCAATTTGTTCGTTAAAGGCATCAATCTTACGCACTTTAAGAGCCGCCATCAATTGGTAGCGTCGCTCCATTTCGCCCACTGCCCACGTCAGGGCATTTTCCGCCTCGTTCATATCGGTAATCACCGGGGTGAGTAAATGCGGAATGTCCTCATACATCGACATTTCCAACATTTTCGGATCAACCAAAATCAAGCGCAAATCTTTCGGCGAGGCCTTATACAACATAGATAACAGCATCACATTGATGCACACCGATTTTCCCGAGCCGGTGGTGCCTGCCACCAAAGCGTGCGGCATCTTCATTAAATCCGCTACCACCGGTTTTCCCGAGGTATCGGAACCCAGTGACACCGTTAACGGTGATTTACTGTCCTGGAAAGGTTTGGAACACACCACATCTTTAAAATAAACCGTCTCACGGGATTTATTCGGTACTTCCAGACCAACGTAGGAACTACCGACGATGACCTCTTCAACACGCACACGACTAACAGCCAGCGCTCGTGCCAAATCTTGTGATAAATTGGTGATTTTTTTGGCTTGAATACCGGGTGCCAAATCAATTTCAAAGCGGGTAATCACCGGCCCGGGAGAGACGTGCATCACCGTTGCCGTAACGTTAAATTGTTTCAGAGTGGTTTCCAATACCAAGGCCATATCGGCCAGCGTATCTTCGGTATAAGAGTTGGTCTGTGGCGGCGGGGTATCCAACAAATTAATGCCGGGTAATTCGTACGGACGCTCAACGATTTGTGCGGCCTCTTTGTCAAAGTCATAAGCCTGGCCGATTGTTGCCTTGCTTTTTTGCGGTACCGTCTTGTGCGGCACTGTCTTTTGCGGTACGGTCTCTACCGTGTCAACAGCTTTCGTTACATTGACAACCGCCGGCGTTGGCTTGTCTATGACAGGTTCAGGCGTATATTTCAGGCTTTCTTGTAATTCCGGCGTAGGTTCGATAACATCGGCCGTTGGCGGCGATACTTTTCGTCCGGCGAGCGGTGCAACCCTCGGCTCAAATTGCTCAACCGGGTGCTCAGCGTTTGGATGATCGGACACTAAACTGTCCTGATAACTGGGTGCACCAACAGCAGTTGCATCTTTTCCAATAGATGAGGCTGCCAGTTTATCCATATCCACACCTGCTGCATTTTTTTCCATCACTGTCGATTGTATGGCTTCAAATGCCGAACGGCTGATCGACGCTTTTTTGATTCTGCCCAAATCTAACAATGACGGTTCCGATTTTTCCGGTTTTTCTTCTTTTTTAGGTGAGTGCTTGGTCAGCTTAAACGGTGACAACGGTATCGCATCCGATAAATTGTCTTCTTCTGCCGCCGGACTTTCCCATGTGGGGGGTAACTGCTCTATTTCACCGCTTAAACCGGTTGGCGGGGCTGCTTTATCACTCTCGTCGTGTCGTTTAATGTTAAGATCACGAATACCCAAATAACTTAAGTCCGGTGTTTCGTTTGCCCGACGCGCCGATGGTGACGGTTTGGGTTTGTCCGCTGTCGTAGGCTGTTCTTCGGGTTGATAGCGGTCAATGGTAAATGTCGGGCGCGTCTCGGTTTTATCGGCTGACAGCGGTGGCAGCTGATCCTGTACATCCTTTGGCTCTGCTGTTTTCTGCGCTGGCGATGTTTTTTCCGCCTCTGCGGTCATCTTTGCCGGGGCCTGCTTTTTATTTTTTGAGGCGGCAAAACCGGCAAATAACAAGGCAAAAAAGCGACTAATGCCCCCGCCAATCCATTCCATCACCCTTAGCCAGGGAAAGTTAAACAGTAAACTGAGTGAAACAACAAAAACGACTAAGGAGAAACCCATAATTACCGGCACGGATTTAATACTTTTCTCCAGCCCGATGGTTAACCAAGTTCCCAAAGCACCACCGCCCGTTTGTGCTACCGTATTAATTATCGTCGGGTCGTGTTTGGTCCATAATACACAGCCGGATAAAATAGCCGTCATCAACATCACCAAACGCCAGGACAGCAATTCCTTGTCAATTCCTTTTTCAAACCAGGCATGCACGGCAAATACCACCATGGCAATAGGCATCAGATAGCTTAATTTACCCAACAAAGAAAAGGAAATATCGCTGTACCAAGCCCCGGCGATACCCAGCACATTTTTTATGCTTGTTCCGTCACTGTGGCTCCAGGCAGGATCACCGGCGTGATAAGACAACAGCGCGACAGCCAATAAAGCGGCGATGATTAATAAAATAAAAATACTGGCAAAAACGCTGACCAGTGCAAAACGATGAGGTGTTTGTGTAGTTTTTTTTGTCATTTTATGTTGATTGAGCTAAAAATATTATCAAAATCGAAAGGCCAATTATCGCATAATTTAGCAATAATGAAAATGACAAAAAGGGGAAAAATGGTTTAAAACGCCGTTGATATGGTAATGAATTAACTTAATTCGGTTTATCAGCGCACACAAAAAACCCGCCATCAGTGATAGCGGGCTTTCACTAAAACAATAACCGCTACGATTACTGCACTTCGATTTTCACATCAACGCCCGCTGCTAAATCCAGTTTCATCAAAGCGTCAATGGTTTTTTCGTTAGGCTCCAGAATATCCATCACCCGTTTGTGTGTACGGATTTCGTATTGATCCCTGGCGTCTTTGTTGACGTGCGGTGAAATCAAGATGGTATGCACCTCTTTTTTCACCGGCATCGGAATCGGACCGTTCACCTGTGCACCCGCACGTTTTGCGGTTTCGACAATTTCTTTGGCCGAAGTATCAATCAATTTATGGTCGAATGACTTCAAGCGAATTCTGATTCTTTGATTAGCCATAATTCGCCTTACTCGATAATTTTAGAAACAACACCGGCACCTACCGTGCGGCCACCTTCACGAATGGCAAAACGCAGCCCCTCGTCCATCGCAATCGGAGCAATCAACT
>PDWI01001606.1_pt1 | contig 35273 bp, 28 predicted proteins | sample 1430891 | NCBI WGS metagenome assembly PDWI01 (sample SAMN01162508, study PRJNA174530) | Oral metagenome, whole genome shotgun sequencing project. | biome: Marine environment; feature: Marine mammal; material: Swab sample of the gingival sulcus; isolation source: swab sample of gingival sulcus... | reverse complement strand
AAATTAATCTATCATATTACTTCTTACGCTTTGTTAAATAGACACCCACTAACGAAAACAATCCACCAAACAATAATAACAATCCATTATTCTTCTCATTAGTCTTAGGAAGGGCTGAACCAAGTGGAACTTGTATATCTAGCGCTATTTCCTCTTCTCCATTATTATCTGGCTTAACAACTTCTATTTCAACAGTAGTTATTGGTTCTATACTAGTTTCTGTCAAAGAACCTAACGGTGTATTATTTTCTTCTAGTATTACTTCTGTCGTCGTTTCTGGCTCACCTCCACCCAGCGGTGTATCATTTTCTTCTATTATCTCATCTGCTGGACTCTCTGGTTTCGCTCTTTCTTCATCAGAATCGTCTTCGTCATCTTCGACTACCACCGTTGTCGTCGTCGTTTCTTCTTCCGTCGTTGTCGTCGTCGATTCCTCTTCTGTCGTTGTCGTTGTAACAACTTCTGTTTCCGTTGTCGTCGTTGTCTCTTCTTCTGTCGTTGTTGTTACTTCCTCTGTTGTCGTTTCCGCTTCCGTTGTGATAACAGGTGGTTGCGCTTCATCATTGGAACTATCGTCTGTGTCAGCATCTACATTATCATCACCTGTGTTGTCATCGCCTGTATTGTCATCACCTGTGTTGCTATCACCTGTATTGTCATCACCTGTGTTATCATCACCTGTGTTGTCATCACCTGTGTTGTCATCGCCTGTGTTGTCATCGCCTGTGTTGTCATCACCTGTGTTGCTATCACCTGTATTGTCATCACCTGTGTTGTCATCACCTGTGTTGTCATCACCTGTGTTGTCATCACCTGTGTTGCCATCACCTGTGTTGTCATCACCTGTATTGTCATCACCTGTATTGTCATCACCTGTATTGTCATCACCTGTGTTGCTATCACCTGTATTGTCATCACCTGTGTTGCCATCACCTGTGTTGCCATTGTTTGATTTCTGTTTAAACAATACTTTATATATTGCAGATACAGTCATTTTTGCATCTTCTTCAGGTAGTTCTGGAGCCCATGTATCAAATTCAAATTTCTCATCTGCTTGATAACGTGGTACCCAGCTACTATCCCAAGCAGTTCCAGAGTCGACTGTCTTAATTAACTTACCATCCTCTAAATCATTACCTAATAACTTACCACCTTCACCCGCTTCAAATGTAATGGTAATTGATGCAGGTGTTGTAGGTTTAACATCAGGTATTTTTTCAAAATTGGCAGTCACAATAACATCTTCTTGTACCTTTGTATAATTACCATCCCAACCCTCAAATGTATAACCATCTCTTGTTGGGTCTGATGGCGGTGTTGCATCACTACCCTTAACAACTTCTTCTGTTTTTAGTACTGTGTCATTATAATCTTTAAATGTTACAGTAAACCATTCAGCTTTATTCTTTTCAAAGTTCGCCGTATAAGCGCCAGCTACATTAAAGCCATTTTTATCTTTATCTGCTTTAAATTCAGCCATTCTTGATACTTCAATGTTATTGTTATTATCATCCGTCCAGTTTTTAAATTGATAACCAGTATTTGCTACTGCAACCGCACCAATTACTGTACCGTTATCATATACGTTTTCTGTAACTGATGCTGACAAAGAAGATTCATTGGCTAATCTTACCACGCCCATCTTTTCATCAGCTGTTTGATATGTTATATCTACTTTCTTTTCACCAATCCTAACGCTAGGAATTTTAAAATATTTAGTTATATCATCGGGATCATCAGCTGGATTATAATTAAATTGTGCCGTACGTCCAACAAAATAATCTTTTCCTGCTTCCAAATTGTTTTTAGCCTTGATAAGATACTTAATTTTAACTGGCGCTTGATCTTCATCCATATAAGGAATACTTAAAATAAAGCCAGGATTTTGATGATTAATTTTATTTCCTTGATCGTCTTTAGCTCTGAGTTGATAAGTACCAATATTTATATTAAGTTTATCTTTATCTTTGAGTTCATTATTATTTTCATCATAAACTTGAACATCTACCTGATTATTTGTTTTCACGAAATCAAAATAGTCGCTGAGTGTAGAGGCAACAGCAACACTATTAGAAGCATATGGACCCGTATTATTAGACATTTGTCTTAATTTTTTAGTAAACTCATTCGAGTCCTGATAATTCTCAGGTAAAACATATAATTTACCACCACCAAGCGCTTTCATCGTTTCGTCATCAGTTGTCACTGATTCAGATTTAACTGCATAAACAGTATATCCTTGATCCCTAGCAGTATTCGCACTAGCAATAGCATCGCTTTTATCTTTACTACTTAACTTGCCGTTAGATATTATCATTATATTTTTGTTGTAACTGTTACTATCTGCTAAGATTTTTTCAGCCTCGATAATCGCTTGATTTACGCAAGTTTTTGAACTTCCATAATATCCTAAATTATCGTTTGACGATTGTATTTTTTCAATCGCACGGTTTAATCGAAATCTTTGTGCTTGATAGCCTGAAATAGGCGTAGAAATAAAATCTTCTTTGACATTTGCCCTTTTTCTCGCTTCAATTAGAGCCACTCTTACCTTTGTCTTAGGTTTTTCTGCTAAAAGTCTACTCACAATTGTACTCGCGTCATCTGCAATATCATATATATCACTTTGATGACTCAAAGGGTTATCAATGATCATAACAATATCGACTATTTCAGCCTTGATACTATCTTTGTCCTTTGCATCAATAGAAAGTTCTATCTCCCATGTATTATCACCAACTAATGTAGCCGTCATTTGTTGATTGTAAAGACCCACTTCAACATCAGTTACTGTACCTGATGTTGAAATCTGCGGTAATGCAAAACTCAAATTACTTGGCAGATAAGAACAAATCAAAGCTAACGCCAAGCATAAAGCTAAGTACTTTTTAATAAAAAATTTCACTTTAAACCTCCTTATACAATAGTTATACTTTCAGCCAATTCTATCCCCTTTTTTATAATAAAAAAAGGTTGTTACATTCTAAAAAGAATATAGCAACCTGACCATCATAATTGACGATATCGTCAACCACAGACTCCGGCTTTGCGTGACACGCTTTCACGTGTTTTGCCCTAATTGACTACACCTAAATGTTATCATATTATGAACTAGATGTCTATGGTTTTTTAATTATTTTTTGAATTTTTTGTTATCATTTTTTGTCGTCTGTTTAAGTAATATATTTATACTACTTCATAACCCGCTTCTGTAATCGCCTGTTTGACAACTTCGTCGCTTAAATTGTCCTCGAGATTAAAGCTTACTGTTTTTGCCTCTAAATCGACTTTAGCTTCGCTTGCGCCAGCGACTGTGTTAACCGCATCCTCAACGCGTTTTTGACAATGTGCACACATCATCCCCTCTACTGTTAATGTTTTTTGCATAATTTTTCCTTTCTTTTCTTCTGTTTTTACTGTTTTACTCTGTAATTCTAAGCTATGTTCTACTTGTATGAATTTAAAATTCTTTAAACGCAGAGCATTCGTAACGACAGATACGCTAGACATACTCATAGCCGCTGCCCCTATCATCGGGCTTAACAAGACACCACTAAAAGGATATAAAATCCCCGCCGCTACTGGTATTCCCAATATATTATAGAAAAATGCCCAAAATAGATTTTGCTTAATATTTTTTATCGTCGCCTTACTCAGTTCTATCGTATCGACAAGTGAATAAATATCATTCTTCAACAATACGATATCGGCACTTTCGGCGGCAATATCCGTTCCCTTACCAATAGCAAAACCAAGACTGGCAAGCGCCAAAGCGGGCGCATCATTAATACCATCGCCCACCATGGCAACAACTTCGCCTTTTGCTAATTGATTGTTGATTTCCTCTGCTTTTTTCTCAGGATTCACGCCAGCAACTACCCTATCAATGCCCGCTTTCGCCGCTATTGCTTCAGCAGTGAGTTGATTATCCCCCGTTAGCATCGTTACTTTTATACCCTTATCGTGCAAGGCTTTAACAGCGCTTATACTTTCAGCTTTAATTTCATCTTGCAACAATACTATCGCTGCTAGTTTACCATCAATCGCTAAAGCAATAGGCGTTTCCCCACTCTTAGCCGCTTTTTCAAAATCTGAAAGATTAAATGCTATTTTTTGCGATTCCAAAAAAGCCGAACTAGCAATAATTACTTCCTGTTTTTCAATTTTAGCTCTTAAGCCACTACCGATGATATTTTCAAAATCTTCCACTGCTAACTGTTTGGCTTTTTTACTCTGGCAATACTCGTTAACCGCCAAAGCTAATGGATGTTCCGATAAACTTTCTAAGCTAAAAAGATAATCTAACACCACTTTTTCACTAAACGCATTGTATAGTTTTAAATCGACAACACTAGGACTACCATAAGTAATCGTTCCCGTCTTATCAAGGCAAACACTGGTAATATCCTTTGCCCTTTCCAGAGCCGCTCCGCTTTTTAATAAGATGCCGTGTTCAGCCGCCTTACCTGTGGCAACCATAATCGCCGTCGGTGTTGCTAAACCGAGTGCACAAGGACAAGCAATAACTAAAACAGCTACAAAAATATTCAGCGCAAACTCACTATCATGATTATAAAAATACCAAGCCAAAGCCGAAATAGTCGCAATCCCCATCACCGTCGGCACAAAATAACCAGAAACGATATCGGCAATACGAGCAATCGGCGCTTTTTGCCCCTGTGCGTCTTCTACCATCTTAATAATTCGCGCAAGTAGCGTATTTTCCCCGACACTTGTCACTTCAACTTCGATTAACCCAGCCTTATTAATCGCACCGCCAAAGACTTCTTCATCAACACCCTTATCGTTGGGAATACTTTCTCCCGTAATCATCGATTCATCGATTGATGCCATACCCTTAACAATTTTACCATCAACCGCTATCGTCTGACCCGCTTTAACGATAATAATATCACCTAAATTTATTGCCGATACTGGCGTTTCAATTAATTGATTCCCTTTTTTCACTAGTGCCGTTTTCGGTCTGAGGTCAGCTAATTTTTTTAGCGCCTCACTCGCCTTTTCCTTACTGTTTTCTTCTAAAAACTTACCAAATAAAATCAGTGCGACAATCACGCCCGCCGTTTCAAAATAAAGTCTATGAGCAAAATGAGCGTTCCCCAAACTAATTTGATAAATAGCATAAAAACTAGACACTAACGCCGCGGTGGTGCTTACCGCAACCAAACTATCCATATTAGGATTGCCCTTAAATAAGGTTTTAAAACCGACCGTATAAAATTTTCTGCCGATAAATAAAATTGGTGCCGTCAACAATAATTGCAACAAGGCGAAATTCAACGGATTCACATCAGGTGAAACAAAGCTAGGTAAAGGCATGCCCACCATCTGCCCCATACTGACAATTAAAAGGAGTACCGCAAAAGCTATGGCAGTAAAAACTCGCACTCTACGATTGTTACTAGGTATATTTTTTTCTTTTTTCACAGACAAATCAACTGGTGTATAACCCGCTGATGTAATCACCTCTTTAATCTTATCTTCATCTAAGAGCGTTTCATCATAATGAACCACCGCCCTATTCGTCGTTAAATTCACACTGACCAAATCAACCCCTGCCGTCTTTTTTAAATTTCTTTCAACGGCAGCGCTACAAGCCGAACAAGTCATCCCTTCTACTGCTACTGTATATTCTCTCATTATTCACTAAAGGGATTTCTCCCCACTCCTTTACATTTACTTTAATTTTATATTCACGCTAAAATTGTTTATACCCCTTCTTGCAAATAAAAAACAAGAGCCATACATTGACTCTTGTTTGATGATTGTTTTATTCTATATTATTTTGACGCTGAACTCATTTTTTCAAAATTAATTCTATATCCCAATGATGAAGCTAAAGCAAACATAGTTTTCAAGGTAACATTTGCCCCTTTTTCTGTTTTTAACTTTTGAATTATACTCGTTGAAACCCCTGATTTCTCTGATAATTTTCTAACCGATATGCTATTTTCTTCCATTGCCTCCAATAAAAATTCGGAAATCAAAAAATCATTGTATTCTAACGCAAATAATTCTCTCTGATTTTCATCTTCCATAAATTTATCAAAAGTAGATAAAGAATTCTCATTCATAATAACGCTCCTCCATAACTCTATTAATATAATTTTGCCTTAATTTCAAACTTCTTTCTTTTATATTTTTAGGTAATTTATCTTGTTTCTTAATAAAAGCCTCCGTAATAATGATTTTCTTACACCTAGTAAAAAAAGATAAAAACCTATCTGGCTGTGGTTTAAATGCAAAAATACCATCGCCCTCATTTCTAAATTTCGTTTTATCGGATATTTTTCCAAAATCGCCAAGCCGTTTAAATAACATCAAAAGTTTTCTTTTTTGAGAGTTTGGCATAGAATAAAAGTATTCTAAAGCCTGACTTTTTCCAGCCTCGTTATAATACCATTCAATTGTATAATAGATCCCACGATACGCAATATATTCTAAATTTTTCATACCATAAGTGTATCATTATTTAGATACACTTTCAAGTATTTTTAGATATTAATTTATACTAATCTTAAATTAATTTGCTTTTTGGCATTAAGAACCAAGCCGTAAGATTCCTACGTCACTTCGTTCCTCTGAATGACACGGATTGGAGCCCCACGTTAAGATTTATTTTTGACAATTAAAAACAAGAGCCATACATTGACTCTTGTTTGATGATTGTTTTTTATTACCCAAGTCGTAAGATACTCACGTTGTCGCTATGAACTTACCGTCGGAAGCTACGCTTCCTTTGGTCAGTCGTGCTAGCGCGCTCACTTTCGTTCTTCCTCTATATGACAACATAACTAAAATAAGATTTTTACATTTTATTCAATATTACTCTCTGTTGGTTGAGTTTTTGCAATTTCTGTCACCGCTGATACGAGGCTGGCGACATTTTGCATTTCTGATGGTATAATAAGTTTTGTCGAACGACCATCTGCAACTTTTTCCAATGCTTCAAAGCTTTTTAGCGTTAATACGCCTTGGCTTGGGTCGGCTTTTTTAACATATTCTATACCAACTGCTGTCGCTTTTTGAATTTCGATAATGGCTTTAGAACGACCTTCTGCTATGCGAATTGCCGCCTCTTTTTCACCTTCTGCAGCAAGTATTGCCGATTCTTTTTCACCTTGGGCTTTCAAAATACGCGATTCTCTTTCACCTTCCGCTTTAAGAATTGCCGCTTTTTTCTCACCTTCTGCCTCTAAAATTGCACGACGACGTTCACGCTCGGCGCGCATTTGTTTTTCCATCGCTTCTTGAATATCACGCGGTGGCAAGATATTTTTAACTTCAACGCGGTTAACTTTAATACCCCATGGGTCAGTCGCCTCATCGAGAATAGAACGCATTTGTGTATTGATAATATCACGTGAAGTAAGAGATTCATCGAGTTCTAGTTGACCAATAATATTACGTAAGGTCGTTGCGGTTAAGTTTTCTATCGCAACGATAGGATTTCTAACACCATAAGTAAATAGTTTTGGGTCTGTTACCTGATAATAAACAACGGTATCGATTTGCATACTAACGTTATCTTTTGTGATAACTGGTTGTGGTGGAAAATCGACAACTTGTTCTTTCAAGGAAATCTTTGAACGAATTCTATCGAATAACGGAATTTTGAAATGTAGTCCAACCGACCAAGTAGCTAGATAACCACCTAATCGCTCAATAACAAAAGCATTTGCCTGTGGTACAATTTTGATATTACTAATCACTAAGATGACAATAATTAAAAATAAACCGATTCCAACAAATGGCATAATAGCCTCCTTTAATTCACTTGACGGACGATTAACTTTACGCCCTCAATTGCTAATACTTCAACTTCACTGCCCTTAGCAATAGTTGAAGCGTTTTCTGCTTTTGCCGTCCAAACCTGCGCCGATACCTTGACTTGTCCGTAAGCTGTTTGCGAAATTTCTTCTATCACAAAACCCTTTTTCCCAATAACACTTTCCGCATTGGTTTTTATATTTTTACTGGCAATATATTTTTTGAAAAATGGTCTAGTCGCGAAAAGAAAAAAGAGCGACGAAGCACAAAAAATAACAAATTGCCATACAAAACCAAGACCGAGCATACTGGCAACCATAGCCAAAATCGCGCCAAAGGCAAACCATATCGTTACTAGTCCCACCGATAGCGCTTCAATGATAATAAAAATCACCACTGCCGCTAACCAAAAAATCTGAGACGATACAGCCATGCCAAAGATATTTAAAGAAACGCCAAAGAATATCATAAGCAATCCTCCTTACGCTTATTATAATATAAATTTAAGAATTTTACTAGTCATAATTTTTAATAATAAAAAATATTGACGTAACTATTCAGTCGAGCGCTGTCATACTGAGGAGCGAAGCGACGTGAGTATCTTAGCGCGAGTATTTTACGCTAAACCATAAAATTCTCACATTATCATCAATGAGTACTCGCGTCGCTCACTCATCTCTGTTTAGTTCACGGAGAATGACACGGTTTATCATATTGACTGAATAATTACATATTGACTTTAAAAAGCAGATACTATATACTTACATTGAAAAAATTACTACTAAACAAAAACTATTTAAAAAAGGAGCGTAAAATGAAAAAGAAAGTTTTGGCATTATCATTAACTATGGCTGTTTTATGCATGGGCGTCTTTGCTAATTTACCAACAGTGCAAGCTGTTATTAGCGATGTAAAAGTCCAATTAAATAGTCAAGCATTATCACTACAAGATGCTAACGGCAACGAAATCAAGCCATTAATCGTGGATGGTACAACTTATCTACCAGTTAGGGCAATCAGTGAGAATTTAGGTCTGGAAGTTGCTTGGAACGGTGAAACGAGGACGATTGACCTGAACTCTCAAGCAGCTAATACCGCTACTTCTCCTGTTCCTCAAACAGATAAAAGCATTTATGGAAAAGGAGATACTTGGGTAACGGATGAATGGAAAGTAACTGTTAACAGCGTTAAAGCAACAGATGAAAGAAACGAATTCGAAAAAGAAAAACCAGCTCAAGTCGTTTTCGTTAATTTTACATTCGAAAATATAAACTATACTGATGATAAATTATATATGGTAATAGATAACCTTATAGACGAAGGTGGTAACGCTTGTAATTCGTATTCTGTTTCTTCTTCAAAAGAATATTTCCAATCAGTCCCTATAGGTGCAAAATCAACTGGTGACGCAGTCTTTGCTTTAAAAGCACCTAGTAAAAAAGTCAAAATATATTTTTCAAAACATGATAGTAAAATGAATAAACAAACAGCAGTTTTCGAATTACCTGTAGAAGTAGAATAAAAAAATTATTTCTCAGAAAAAATAAGTAATTTATCAATACAATTTTTGAATTAATATAAAAAACCCTGTGACTATTGCTCGTTCAGTAACACAGGGATTTTTTCTGTCAAATTCAAGGTTAATTAATTACATTTTCAAATCAATTATGATATACTATTAATGTCATTATTTCCCGAATCTGATGACAGATAGGGGGTGATACACTTGAATACTTTATTTATCCTGATAATTTCTATCATAGCAAATATACTTAGTTATTATATTTGCAAGTGGCTAGATAGATATTTTAAATAATGACTAGCACTTAAAAAGACGGTAGTTTCCCCCTACCGTCTTTTTATGATACACTATATTTTATTTATCCTAATCGCTCAAGGTTTCCCTATCTGCGTCACTTATATTATACCACAACCAAGCTAATTTAAAACCATTTTTGTTTTTAAAAAATAAAATGGTGCAGATGATGGGATTTGAACCCATACGAGCATTAGCTCACTACCCCCTCAAGATAGCGTGTCTGCCGTTCCACCACATCTGCACAAGACAAGTGGTATTATATAATGATTAATGCCATTTGTCAATAGTTTTTGTCTAAAAAGAGATTTTTTCGCTCTTTTTTACTCAACTCCCGCAGTACGCACTCTATTTTTACGTAAAGTTCCGCCAAGGTACCGTCGTTATTGATGACAATGTCAGAACGCTTTATTTTTTCCTCTGTACTCATTTGGGCGGCGATACGCTGTTTTATTTGTTTTATATCTATACCACCCCTTTGCTGAATTCTAGCTATTTGGACATCTTCTGACAAGGTGATTAGCCAATTTTTATCGCAAAGTTCATCCAAATGCACTTCAAATAAAAGCGGTGCATCGAGAAAAATTAATTGCTCTGCCCTTGCTTTCGCTTCAGCGATTTGCTTTTTAATTCTCTTTATCACAATCGGATGGGTTATTGCTTCCAGTTCCCTTAATTTTACCTTATCACTGAAAACAATTTTTGCTAATTCCGCTCGATTCAGTTCTGTATCACTAATAAGCACCTTCTTACCAAAAGCTGTTGCAATCGCTTTGATTACGGGCTTTTCTGTCGTTAAATTACGCGCTATTCGGTCGGCATCAATGACAAAATAGCCCTTATCTTTTAAATAATCAGACACGGTCGATTTGCCGCAACCAATGCCGCCCGTCAAGCCTATTACTTTACTATTTTGCTTCATACCAATTTTTCCCAACATTCATATCTATGCTTATAGGCACATCTAATTTAACAGCATTTTCCATTGCTTCTTTAAGTATGTGCTTTACTTCGTCTAATTCCTCAGGTAAAGTATCTATCATCAATTCATCGTGCACTTGCAATATCAGTTTACTTTTAAGTCCAGCATCTTCTAACATATGATAAACATCAACCATCGCTTTTTTAATGATGTCTGCCGCGGTTCCCTGTATCGGCGTATTCATCGCCATGCGTTCACCATATTGACGAAGATTATGATTTTTATGGTTGATTTCATTAATTTTCCGTCTTCTACCTAGCATCGTTTCAGCATAACCTTTTTCCTTACAATCGGCAACTGACTTTTCCATATACGCTTTGACGAGTGGATATTTAGCAAAATAATTGTCAATATAATTTTTGGCTGTTTTCACAGCGATATGAAGGGTTTCGGACAAACCAAAATCACTCATACCATAAACGATACCAAAATTAACTTCTTTTGCCCGCGAACGCAGTTCAGGAGTGACCTCTTCTAACGGCGTATCAAAAACCTGCGAGGCCGTTAATGCGTGTATATCAATATTATCTTGATAGGCTTTTAATAACAGTGGATCCGCTGAAATATGCGCGAGAACCCGCAGTTCAATCTGTGAATAATCGGCATCAACTAAAACATTACCCTCACTAGCGGTAAAAACCTTGCGCAAACGACGACCAAATGCCAAGCGAACGGGAATATTTTGTAAATTCGGTTCCTTACTCGAAAGCCTACCCGTTGCCGCTACTGTTTGATTAAAACTACTATGAATTTTACCCGTAATCGGATTAATCACATCACGCAACCCATCGACATAAGTTGACATTAATTTACTATAACTACGATACTCAATAATCAAAGGAATAATTTCGTGTTTTTTCTTTAGTTTAAGCAAAATATCATGGCTAGTGGAATAGCCAGTTTTGGTCTTTTTCAATGCAGGCAATTCTAAATCCTCAAATAAAACAACGCTTAGCTGTTTAGGCGAGTTAATATTAAATTCCTTGCCTGCCAAACGATAAATTTGCGACTCTAAATCCTCAATCAAAGCTTTTAACTCTTCGCCTAACTGATCTAAAACCGACTCATCAACGCTAACGCCTTGATATTCTAAATCGGCAAGCACGGCGCTAAGAGGCATTTCAATCTCTTCAAATAACTTCGTCGCACCGTTTTGTTCTAACTGCTGATTTAATAGTGGGTAAAGTTCTATCAATGCCTTTAATTGTCCTTCGGCAAATTGCACGCGCTTTTCGCTCTCAATATCCGCTAAAAGTTTACGTTTACTGCCCTTGCCAACTAATTTTTCTAAACTAATAATATCCCTGCCGAGAAAATCAAGTGCCAAATCAGCTAAATCATAATTACTTCTATTAGCATCGATTAAATACATCGCAATTTGAGGGTCAAAAAGTGGCTTTATATTATCAATACCATAGCGCTTTAAAATCAATAAAGTCTGTTTTAGTTTATTGGCAACAAGTTTTAATTTCTGTTTTTGAGAGAAAGCAAATAAACTGTCAATGGCAAATTTTAAAGCTTCGCCTTCAAATATCGCTATCTCCTCCCCTTGCGCTAAAGCCAAAGTCAATAATTCATCGTCAACTATTGTTTTTTTGTCATATAAACTAAGCAAATAAAACGGTTCTTCTGGCTTTAATTTTCTGAAAAAATCAGCCACACCATCTACTTCAGCAAAAACGGATAGATTAAACTTCTTTTCTTCTACTGGTGTTAGTGCATCTACCATTGATAACTGCCTATCAATACCTAAACTTTCAATAAAACGATTTAAGCGGTATTTTTTTAAAATCGCTAGTAATTCCTCATCTTTTGCTGGTGTTAAAGCAAAATCAGAGAGTTCAAATTCCAAGAGCATATCGCAAACAATAGTCGCCAATTTTTTAGAAAGTAGCGCTTGCTCTGCCTGCTCATTGACCATTTTTTGCCAGCGCTTATTACTGATTTCTTCACTACGGGCAATTAAATCTTCAACGCTATCAAACTCAGCTAATAATTTTAACGCCGACACCTTGCCAATACCATTAATGCCAGGAATATTATCGGAACTATCACCCATCAACCCCTTTAAATCGACGACGCGTTCAGGATAAACCCCTAAATCTTGATAAACATTATTTCTATCATAAATCACATGCTTTTTCGTGCCGTGATAATAAACAAATATATTATCTCTTACCAATTGCAAGGCATCTTTATCGCCTGTCAAAAGATAGGTTTCAACATTATTTTCGCTGAGAAAAGCAGCCGCTGTACCTAGTATATCATCGGCTTCAAAGCCCGCTAATTCTAAAATTTCTACTCCCAACAAACGCAAAATTTCTTTTAATACTGGCATTTGCATAGCCAAATCATCGGGCATGGATTTTCTACCCGCCTTATAATCACTAAATTCCTTATGCCTATGTGTCGCCGCTTTTAAATCAAAAGCCACTGCTACATATTCTGCTCCAAGTTCCGTTTTTACACCTTGATAAATATTTAGAAATCCATAAATTGCATTTGTCGGAAAACCATCAGGCGTTGACATCGCTCTAATACCGTAAAAAGCGCGATTGATTATGCTATTACCGTCAATAATTAATGCTTTTTTCTTCATTTTTGCCTCCAAAATTACTATTACGTTAATCTTACCCATATTTTAACTTTAAATGCAGGCTTAAAATAGCTTTAATAATAAAAGCCGTAAGATTCCTACGTCGGACTGCGTCCTTCTCTGAATGACACGACTTTTATTATTTTACTTAATAGTTACATTTTAGCTTTAAATGCAGGCTTAAATATGATAAAATTAGTTGTTGTAGAAAATGCTCTATATAATAACACATACAACTAAGCGCTACGAACAAAATAGTATGTTAAAAGCGTAAGATCCTCACGTCGCTTCGCTCCTCAGGATGACAAGAAGGGAGGGATAATTGCTCCCTAGGATGACACGCTTTAGGAAATAAATGGTTTTAAACGGAGGTACTATGCCAGAAGATTTTATCAAGGTAGAATCACTACATAAACATTTTAAATTAAATAAAAAACAAATGGCACTAGCTAATACAAAAGACCAGTACAAAAAAGCGGTAAACGGTATCAGTTTCACTGTAAATAAAGGTGAAATTTTTGCCCTCTTAGGTCCTAATGGCGCAGGAAAAACTACAAGTTTACGTTCAATCGCCAGTTTAATCAAACCGACGAGTGGTACAATAACTATTGGCGGAACAGATGTCGTCAAAAATCCCGAACAAGCTAGGGAAAAACTAACTTTTTTGACCAATGAATTAAAATTAGATGGTCATTTTTCACCCAATTATACGATAGAATTCTTTGGTAAAATGCGCGGCATGACGAAAGAACAAATAGCAAACAAAAAATCAGAACTTTTCGCCTATTTTGGCATCGATAAATTTGCCAATACCAAAATCAAAGATTTATCAACTGGCATGAAACAAAAAATATCAATTGCCGTTAGTTTAGTTCACGACCCACATTTGATTATTTTTGACGAACCCACCAATGGCTTGGATATTATCACTGCCCGTTCTGTCATTAATTATTTATTCAAGGCAAAAGAAAATGGCAAAACCATTATTGTTTCTACTCACCAAATGCACGTTGCCGAAAAATTGGCTGATAGACTAGCGATAATTATGCAAGGAAAAATCAGTGCTTATGGTGAATTACAACAGGTAATAACAGAATGCGAGTGTTCCAATCTAGAAGAAACATTTTTCAAACTTTACGACAAAAGCGAGGGCAACAATGATGTTTAAGTATATAAAAATAATTGCCGCTAAAGAATTAAAAGCCGTCTTTTCTGATAAAAGACTCGTTTTCACTATTTTTGTCTTACCTTTCTTTAGCATTATTTTAATATATAGCGTTATGGCTTTGATGATGAGTAGCAATATTAAAGATGCCAATGCCCAACATTTCAAAATCGCTCTTATCAACACCCCTGACAGTTTTAATGAATTTATCAAAGCGGAAAATATTAGCCAAAAATATAATCTTAGAATAAAACGCTTAGATGAAGACAATTTAAACCAAGGCAAACAAAATTTAATTGATGAAAATATTGATTATTTAATAAGTTTTGAAATGGATTTTGCCGATAAAATTAATAATTATCAATCGTATACAGATAAAGAAAAAACGATAATACAAGGCTATTATTACGATAAAAATAATTATGCCAATGAAGTTAGTACTAGAATGGATAAAGTAATTAAAGATTTTAAAACGTACACCTTAAAAGCGCGTTTTAACACGGAAAGCAGCTATAAACCATTTGATTTTAGCGACGAAATTATTCGTTTTAACGACGGTAAATCAAGCAATAATCAATATCTAGCCGCCTTAATTCCTATGCTATTAACGACCTTTATTTTTACGGGTGCAATGAGCATTGGTATGGATAGTTTTGCTGGGGAAAAAGAGAGAGGCACGATGGCGACAATGCTGATGACAACGTCGCCAAGACAGGCGATTTTCATTGGAAAAATGCTTAGTCTGGCGATAGTAGCGGTTATTTCGACCATTTCATCCCTAGTTTCGCTTATCGTTACTTTTGAATTGTCAGCATTGGCGCTAAAATCCGCAGGTGAACAGCTAGATTTGTCATACAGCCTGACACCGAGCGACGGTTTTCTCTTAATACTATTGCTCTTTGGGCTAATCGCCGCTTTTTCAGCAATGATAGCCATCACTTCGCTCTTTGCTAAAAATTTAAAAGAGGCAAATACTTATATTTCACCACTTTATATGCTCGTTATTTTAATGGGTTACAGTACAATGATGAGTAGCGCTGCGCCTAATAAATGGCAACAATATACGCCATTACTCAGTAACATTACGAATATGCGATTAATTTTTCTGGGACAAAGTGAAATCGGTCTAAGCCTCTACGCGCTGGCTAGTTCACTAATTATTTGCCTTATTTTAACCGTTGTTGCCAGTAAAATGCTAAAAAAAGAAAAATATATTTTTTAATAATAACCGTTCAATCAACCCGCGTTGTCATCAAGTATACGAGGTTTTCGTAAAACAAAAAATCGTAAACAGGGAGGTTGCATAGGCGAGCAATAGCCGAAGGCTATGACCAGCCCAGAACTGATTGCATAGCAAACAGTGTAGCCTAATCGCTTTGGACAATGCAATGTGAAATATACTGCGAAAACACTTCTTAACGTAGGTTTAGTAGTAAAAGCCATAAGATTATCACGTTGTCGCTCATCACTGTTTAGTTCGCGCATAATGACACGGCTTTTACTACTTGACTAAATAGTTACTTCTAAGTTTGTAAATACACAAAGGGTTTACTATGATAGAAACTTTATTGAAACAAGATGAAATCAATTTAATATTCAATTTACGAAATTTAATACTAAGTAATCCAAATAAAGCGCTTAACATTATCCAAGAGTTAGAACTAAGCAAACGATTTAATAAGGATGATGTATTTCGTTGTGCCGTTTTAATCGAAAAAATATCAGCTTATACTTTTCTAGGCAAACACGAATACTATATTGATATCATTAACGATGTCTATGAAGAAGCACGGCGCTTAAATAATAATACTATATTTTTAGAAGCATGTGTCAGACTAGGTTCCGCATATAGTACACTAGGCAACTTAAAAACTGCTATAGAACTATATAATAACGCCTATCAACATGAGAAACGAATTGATAGACTTACAAATTATTCAGCAACTGCTTGTGCTAATTTAGGTGTTTTTTATCATGACTACGGAAAAACCGAGGAAGGCAGTTATTATTATAATATTACACTAAATATTTTAGATGATATTATCGATTTTAACAATCCAGATCATAACCAATTAATTACATACATAACCGTTCTTTCCAACTTATCAATGGTAATGGTTAAGAAAAAAGAAGTTAAACTCTGTAAAGAATATCTTAATAAAATAGAAAACGTTCTAACTGATGATCTACCAAATTTTAGTATTATAGCTTATCAAAGAGCTAAATTATTTTATTATATAGTAATAAATGATGATGAAAAATTAATCACCAATATAAAAAAAATATTACTATCGCTTTATCAACAAAATAATTATTCTAATGCTGTTACATTGCTATTAGATTTATCCCGACTAATTAAAGACAATGACCATTTATATGAAAGGCTAATGCTATGCATTATTAATAATTTAGATATTATTGGCGAAAAAGCAATCTATTATAACGAATTACAAGAACTATATGTCGCCGCAATGAAATATGCAATAGAGAATAACGAAAATCAATTAATTATTAACTATTATAAAAAATTAAAGAAAATAACTAAAAAGACAGAAAAAGAAATAAATAAGCAAAAATCGCAATCGATTGATTTTTTTATAGAATTAGCAAAACAAAAACAACAAAAAAATCTACTGATAAGAAATAATAAAAAATTAAACAAAACTAATCTTGAAAAACGAAAAAGAAATCAAAAATTAAAATATCTCCATGACCAATTGAGAATAATTACTAATATCGGACAAAAAATAACCGCCGCCTCAACATTGAAAGATATAGAATCAAAATTACACGAAGAACTTGCTGAAATCGTACCTATCAGTTCGATTGCACTCTTCGCTAAACAAAATGATACAGAATATATAAGCGCTTACATATATGATAGGGGTGACATTCAAAACAATGTCGTCGTAAATGTTAGCAATCAAAACTCGCTAACTGCCAAAGTCATTAATACAGAGAAAAAATTAATTAGTAATGATTTACAAAAGGAAGAATATTTTAAATAAATCTTTCCCGATAAAAGCTCAGAAACACTCAAAAACTACAGTAAATCAGGGATTTATTATCCAATCAAACACGAAAATGATATTATAGCCTTATTAACCATACAATCCATAGAAAAAAACGCTTACGATTCGCAACAAATAGAATTAATCGAAGCGATTGTTCCATACCTGAAAATTGCAATAGTTAATTATTTTCGTTCGGAAAAATTAAAAGATGAAATCAAATTATTAAACGATAACAAACAAAAATTAGATAAACTAGTATCCTATAATAAAAAGCTCAACAATATCGACCTACTAACGAAAATAGCTAACAGACATTACTTCAATAAAAAATTAAACAAATTACTTAAAAAAACACGACATCAACAAACAACGATTCATTTTTTAATGATGGACATTGATGATTTTAAACTTTATAACGATAACAATGGTCATTTAAAAGGAGATGCCGTTTTAGTCAAAACAGCTAAAAAATTAAGTGAAATCATAACCGATGACAACTCTATCATCGCGCGATATGGTGGCGAAGAATTTATCGCCGTTATCGTAGGAAATCAACAAAACTATGCGCTTGAAAAGGCAAATAATATCTTACAAGCAATCAGTGATTTAGCGATAAAATATGACACAAAAAAAGACAGAACACTAAGTATTTCTATTGGTCTGGTAAGCGCTGATTATAGCCATATAGAAAACGGTAACTATTTAATTCGCATTGCCGATAATAATCTCTACTCAGCAAAAGCTAATGGAAAAAATCAAGTCATTCATAGCTCAATAGGACAAGATAATGGATAAAAAACAACAATATAAAGACTTTCTCACCTTAAATAATAAGCAAATAAATACAACAATGGGGATACTTTATCGAACAAATCCTACGGAATTTAAAGAAGCTACTGACTATTTTAAAAGTTGCGAACGTTATCAACTAGATTATGTTTTTAAAATTATTATTGATACTTTCAACATTGCTTATTGTACAATCAACGGGAACTATAATGCTTATAAAGATACCATTGATGAAACCTTAGAACAAATAGAAAGCTTAGAAAACAAACAAGATTTAATCGCTAACTTTTTCATTATAGCTAATGGTTTTGCAATAATTAACAGAATTGATAAAGCTATATTTTGCTATATGCTAGTAATCAATATTAGCAAAGAAAAAAATAAATTTTACGCCGCTACCGCATACCACAATATCGGTGAACTCTATCAACAACACAATAATCTAAAAAAAGCCCTCCATTATTTTGAAAAATCGCATTTTATGCTCAGCCCACGACCAAATGGCGATAACAAACACGACTATTTTTGGATTTATAATACTGCAGAAATAGCTCATACCCACTATTTATTAAATAATAAAGAAAATTTCTTGCATTATTATAGACTTTGTCTAGAACATAGACCAGAACATTTAATTAAACCAACTAATATATTTTTTGAGAAAGTAAACCTCCATTATCATTATATCCAAGGCGATTTTGAAGAAATTAAAGCTTGCTATAATAGAATACAATCACAACACAAACAAAATAAAAATTTTCCAGATTTAATCGATTATACCATTTGGTATTATCAATTTGCACAAAAATTAACAGGTAGTACTAGCGATATTATTGAAATAATCAAGAATATTGATTTAAAAGAGATTGAAACGAGTCAATATCAAGCAAAAAAAGATATTTTGCACATCATCATTGATTATCATTTGGATAATAATCAAATTGAACTAGCTAAACCTTATATTAAAAAGCTTTATGCTGTCCTCGATGAATATACAAAACAAAATAAAGTGCAAAATAAAAAGATAATGAAGCTCAGCTTTGAACAACAAAAAAATATCGACGAAACAGAAACAGCACAAGAACAGCTTGAACTATTAGAAAAAAATCAACAAGACCTCTTAATAAATAATATAGCGATTAAAAAAATTTATGACCGCTTGCAAATAATTCATATGATTGGTAGCGAAATTACTACCGTTAAAAATATAGAAGAAATTGCTAAAAAAACTTATAACAGTTTAAAGTCCCTGTTAGAAATAGACAACTTCACCCTATTATATATTAACACTAAAACAAACAGCTTAAAATCACACTTCATTTATGATATACATAATAATAGAGAAAAACATTCGTTTAAATTAACTATTAACACCATAATCGATAATTTTATTAAACAAAAAGAAATTATAAAAATCAATAATGTTAATGAAGAAACAGAATATAAAACTTTATTAAAACAGCTAAATGCAAACCTAGATATTTATCATTCTGCTTTAATTATTCCGCTAATTTTTGATCAAAAAACAATTGCAATCACTTATATTCTAGCGACAAGAAAACAAGCTTATGAATTAATTACAACGGAAACAATTAAGCAATTTGCTACTTTTATGGCAATTGCTATTAATAATGTTGCTAGGGAACAAAATTTAATTAAAATCATCAAAAAACAACAAAAAACGGAAGATAGATTAAATAAGTTAAATAAAACCTTACAAAAAAATTCTGAAGTCGATTCATTAACGCAAGTAAATAATAGACGTGGTTTTAATAATTTTTATCAACATGCTATTAAAAAGGCAAAGAAAATGAAACAAAGCATAAATATTTTCATGATAGACATTGACTATTTTAAAGCTTATAATGATAGTTTTGGTCATCTACAGGGAGATAAAATCATTAAAATAATCGCTACTGAACTAAATCAATTTTTCAAAGAAGAAAACCAATTTTTTGCCCGTTATGGTGGCGAAGAATTTATTGCCTTTTTTAGCTGTAATTGCACAAACATCTGCAAACACGCCTTAGAAAAAGCGGAAAAACTAAGAAAGACTATTGAAAATTTAGTGATAAAACATCCACAAAGTAAGTTTGGAATTATTACTATTTCTATTGGTGTAGCAACAATAAAAGAAGCCACTGGTATAAGTGAAAAATATATAGATTTATCTGACCAAGCACTTTATCAAGCAAAAAGTAAAGGTAGAAATAGAGTAGAACAAATTATATGCAAAAATTAACATTAAAAAAGCCGTAAATACGGCTGAATTCCATTCACGTTAAGATTCCTACGAGCTAATGCCCTCTGAATAACGGCGTGAATGGAATATTTAATTTGAATTTATTATTACCTTAGAAAATCAACCAACGTAGGCTGAATAATCTTAGCGCCAGTGGAAAGCGATGCTCTATAAACATTTTCAGCATTTTTAAAGAGCATAATCTCCTTTGCCATATCCGTATCTTGAGCCTTTGATAATAAACCTGTAAAAGACATATTATCATCACTAATACGATGATTAATCAAATCTAAGCGATTAATCCTAGCACCGATATCAGCTCTTTCAGCTAAAAGTTTATCAAAACGCTCATCAATCTTTCCTAAAAATTCATCAGCGCCACTATCATCTCCTGCCTTTAAAGCGGCCGCAAATTCTGTCATCTGACCGATTAAAGCGGGGAATTTTTTTGTTTCTTTAATAAAATTTCCACTCGCATCCTTCATCGCTTTACCATTATTGTCAAATTTTATAATATCAAATTCTTTTTCTTCCCCTAAAACCTGTAATCCATGGGTCGAATAAGCAATGTTTTCACGCGTACCAACCAAAAGTTCTAAACGTTCAACATCTGCATCGGTCTTATTAGCCAATTCAAGATTAGGGTTATAAGTACCATCTTTATTGAGCAAAGGCTCATCAGTATTAAAACCAGAAAAAATATACTTGCCTGCAAAATTAAAATTACCAGCCGTTACCATGTGTTCTGTCAACTGAGCAACTTCATAACCAATTTTTTGCAAATCTTCAGACGAAAGCGTCCCATTAGCAGCTTGAACAGAAAGTTCTCGTGTTCGTTGAATAACTTCACCAATTTCACCAATGGAAGTTTCTGTGATTTCTAAATTACTAACGGCATCTTTAACATTTTTTTCATACTGTACGAGTTCTGAAATATCCGTATTATACTTTAAAATCTTAGCAGTTGCTATTGGATTATCCGACGGTCTATTCACCATTTTACCCGTATTAAGATGTTTCATATTTTCGCTCATACGCCCTAAATTATTATTAACAGCATAGAGCAAATTATTATTTATCATAGTATTTGTTATTCGCATAATTATTCCTCTCTTAACTATATTTTTAAGTTATATTATCTACCAACCAACCCCATACGATTAACAACTACATCGAGTAATTCATCCATTGCCGTTAAAACTCTCGCATTAGCGCTGTAAGAATGTTGAAATTTCACCATCTCACTCATTTCTTCATCCAAAGAAACGCCCATCACTGATTGTCTACGATTTTCTACTTCTGTCAATAGTATTTTTTGATTTTTTACAACTTTATCTGCCGCCTGCGCATCTACCCCTAAGTTAGCAACTAAACTATTGACGTAATCATCAGGACTACCCCAAGAAAACATCGATTGATTACTACGAAGATTTGCCAAATCAATCGCGTTTGCCCTACCTCCAGGTAAATTTTTCTTATCTAAAGCTGCTGCAAATTTATTTAAATCCAAATCTACATCTTGTCCAATTTTAAAACGATCACAACTAATTTGATCCATTAAATAATACTTACCATCAGGCATTTGCATAATCGTTTTTTTGATAAATGTTCTCTGATTATCGGGATTAAGATCATTGTAATCATCAAACTTAGCCGCTATATCTTCATTTTGTTTCTCAACTTCTCGCCTTAATAAATCGGCAATTTTATCATCACGCATACTCGCATCAATCGTTTTCGCGTTAAACTGAGCAATTACTGCATCAATATCTGTTTTTAACTGCGGTAGCTCCTTGGCAGCACCAAGTTCAAAATTACCATTAGCCGCAATAGATGTCAAACCATTAGTACTGACAATATTACTAAATTCTGCCGTACTTTTGCCATCCAGTGTGAATAACATAATATTCGTACTACTATCGCCGTTAGCGTCTTTGAGACCGTAGCCCTTCATATGTACGCGATTTAATTCGGCAAAGGCTCTATTAGCAAATTCATTCAAACGATCAACATAGTAAGGAATACCTTTATTTTCTTCCTTATCACCATCACGCATATCAAAAAGCGCTTTTAAACGACCACCACGACAATTAAAACTCGCAATCTTTCCTGTCTGATCTGACCAAATAACTTCTTTTAAATTCTCATTATCATCAGCGTGTAATTTCGTTCTACGGTTAACAGTTTTTAGTTCATTAATATTATAATGTGAAACTAAAGGCATCCCATTAATCATCACGCGAAAACGCTGAGTATAGCCGCCATCATCGAGTTTAACAGGTTCTTCATAGGCTCTAACATCAACGAGTTCCGATAATTTATCAACTACTAAATTACGCTGATCGCGTATATCATTAGCAATACCACCATCTATTTCCGTTTGATGAATAATTTTATTATAGGCAGCAATTTCTTTCGCATAACCATTAATTTGTGAAACAACTGTTCCAATTTCAAAATCTAAATCTCTTTGTGAGTCAACCAAACGGCCAAACATTCTACCTAAACTTTCCGTTAAGGCAATGGAACGTTGACGCATTAATGCACGCGTTGTCAAACTTTCAGGATTTTTACTGAACTCCTGTATTGCAGTATAAAACTGATTCGTAGTTTTAGCAATACCGCTTTCAGTTGGCTCGTTAAAAATCGCCTCTACCATTTGAAAAACGCCACTTTTAAAGTCCCACTCACCTTGAATATTTTTCTCTTCACGAAACTTGAAATCCAAAAATTCATCGCGGATTTGTCGAACCGTTCCCGTATCTACCCCTGTACCAAGCATACCATTATCGCCTACAAGCTGTAACGGTCTATACTGCGATGTGGTTAATGTTTGTCTTGAGTACCCTTTCGTATCGGCATTCGCCACATTATGCGAAACGACATTCAGCGCTTGTTGAGCAGCAAATAAACCTGATCTTGCAATATTTAATCCAAAAAACGTCGAAGCCATTTTCTCACCTATACCTTTGCATCAAACAGACCTTTATCTGCCTTAACTTCTCTCTCTTCTGCTCCCTTGCCATAACCAGCATCTTCTGTACCAAGCTGGCTTGCGATAGAAAGCGTCACATCAATATACTCTAGTGATTGTTCAATCAATTGCCGATTTAATTCATTGGCATCCTTAATATCCGTAATCACATCAAGTAATTTTGTTTCATATACTCTAGCTGATCTTTTTCAAAATCAGAAATAAAATCATAAATTTCACTCAAACTAGTGATTTGTTTTTGCCCCTTTTCATGGCAAAGACCATCTACAGCTTTGCTCCTAAGTGATTCTAACTGTACAATGGTCTTTACAAATCCTTGTTCTCTTTGTGTGATAATGTCTAATTTTTCAACGTCATTTTTTATAATAACATCTTTTTTTTCTTCTTCAATTTTTTTTAGTTCAGCATAGAGTTTAACTTCCTTTTGCATGATTTCAATTAAATCATTAAAATGCTTACTCATCTACTGCCTCCAAATAAACTATGCCTCACTAATTGACATCATCCTTCTTGCTATGTCCTCAGACGAAGGATTATAATTACCACTAGTTATAGCAGACTTTAAATGTTTTACTAAATCACTACGTACATCTGGTAAATCCTTAAATGCTCTAGTAGCAACTTGTACTTCTCTCGCAGCATCAGATATTTCAATTTTATCTTGGATACTCTTGATACCAGATGCTTTTGCCGTCTTATCTAAAGACTTGCCATAACTCTTTGAGACCTTATTAAAAAATACACCTCTTGAAATTTTCATTTGAACCCCCTATATTTCCTCTGTGAACTATATCGGCACTCTATAATTTTTATTTATACAATTCACTAACAAATTTTATACAAATTTTATACAAAAAAATTACTATTCTACGCTATTATTAATACTTCGTATAAAAAACTGCCATTGCATAAATTATAATTTTAGGATTAGATTTTAGTAAAGCTTTGGCGGCATTTTGCATGGTCGCCCCTGTTGTTATAATATCATCGACGACTAATATGCGCTCCCCTACGCTAAATTCACGATCACATATAAAGCCGTCTTCAACATTCAAAAGCCTTTCTTTTGCAGTCAAATCCTTTTGTGCCATTTGCCTCTTATTAAGTTTCAAAAAACTCTCACAAGGCAAATCTAAATACCTAGCCAATTGCTTTGCAATATCAGCCGCATGATCAAAACCCCTTTGGCTTTTCGCAATGCGCCTTGCAGGTATCCATGTTACATAGTCAATACCTATATCGGCATTTTTGATTATTTCTAAAACGATTTTTGCAAATAATTTCGATAAATATCTCTGCTCTTCTAGTTTATATCGGTTAATTAATTTTTTACTAAAATTATTATAGCTATAAGTACTTATCAATTTATCAACATAAGGCAGATTATAATTATCATAATATCTTTCTAATTGTTCAGAACACTTTTCACAAATTCCCAAATTATTTAATTCACGATAATTTTGACAAATCGGACATTGCAAATCTTCAGGAAAAATCATTTCTAACAAATCAATCACTAAACACCTCGTTCAATTTTTGATCCAAACCAGTATAGCGCTTTTCGCTTTGGCTTGCCGTTAATAATTGATTAAAATTATTTATATCACCAATAATAGTCAAATGCTTTTTTGCCCGTGTAATCGCCGTATAAATTAAATTACGCGAACGAAGTAATGGCGGAATCCGTGGTAATACAATCACAACATAATCGAATTCATTACCTTGACTTTTATGAATGGTCAAAGCGTACGCCAATCTCAAATCCATTGCTGATTCATAATCATAAACGGCAAGTTTACCCTCGTCAAACTCAACAACTAAGCCCTCATCGGTGTAAGTTTTTACCCTGCCAATTTCACCATTAAAAACACCTATACCTTGTTCTACAGATAACTGTTTTTGCCATTCTAAAGTATAATTGTTTTTATTTTGCATCACCTTATCATCGATACGAAAATGCTTAAAATAATTATTTTCTCTAGGATTTAACGTCGCTTGTAAACTCAAATTCAAGTCTTCACAACCGAGCATTCCAGCACGCACAGGTGTTAAAACAGTAATCTCGTCAGGTGAAATACCATAATAATTTGGTAAACGCTCTGACACTATTTCTATTAATTGTTTTCTTATTATCGTGGGATTATTTTGTTGAACAAAATAAAAATCGCCACCTTTTTTATTTAAACTAATGGTATTTTGATTTAAAATTGCATGAGCATTTTTTAAAATCAAACTATCAGCTGCTTGTCTATGAATTTCAGTCAATGCTGAACGAGGGATCGGACTTGCAAGTAAATCTGCTAAAACTGCTCCCGCACCAACGGATGGTAATTGATTAATATCGCCAATTAAAATCAAATGTGTGCCACTTTTAAGCGCCTTCAATAAGGCGTAAAATAAGGCGGCATCGAGCATTGATGCTTCATCAACAAAGACAAAATCGCTATCCAAAGGATTTTCTTCACTTCGCTGAAAATACACACTTCCCTTATCGTTTTCATATTGAAACTCTAACATTCTATGAATAGTCGATGCCGAACGCCCAATTACAGATTCCATTCGGCTCGCCGCTCTACCCGTCGGCGCACACAAAAGATAGGATATATTCAATTTTTCTAATCGGTAAACCCATTCTTTTAATACCGTTGTCTTTCCCGTACCAGGACCACCTGTTAAAATATAAATTGGTTCATTTAAACCATTATCAACCGCATTTTGCTGTTCATCACTCAATTCTAAATCAGAACAATTACCGTGAAGCGTTAATTCTTCTAATGGCGATAAAGCTAAACGAACAATATTTTTTAAAATGCCAACTTCTATTTGATAAGACCTATCTAAATAAATTTTACTGGCATCCGCTTCTTTCTCATCTATCTCATAAACAATACTACCAGCAGCTGTCATTCGTGCCAACAAGTCATCAACTGGTACTTCCGATTGTTGTACGAATTGATTAAATCTACGCTTAAAATCACCATAAGGCATATACATGTTACCATTATAAGTAAACTGAGCTAAAATATCTAATATAATTGCCCTAATTCTTAATTCAGAATCAATAGCAAAACCCAATTTTAATGCCATCTGGTCAATTTTTTTGAAACCAAGAGCAGGAATTTTATGCAATAATGCATACGGATTAGCTTTCACTTTAGCAATAATATCTTCACCAAAATAATCATAAATCGCTTTTGCCATTTTTAGAGTAATATCAAAACCACTTAAAAATAAATATACCTCTTCTCTACCCAGTTGCTGACTGAGAGAATCGGCAATTTTCTGACATTTATCAGCGCCAATACCCTGCACTTCTCTTAAACGCTCTGGGTGATTGCGGATAATTTCTAAGGTCTGTTCGCCAAAAGTTTGGACAATTTTTTTCGCTAATGAACTGCCAATACCTTCAATTAATCCGCTCGCCAAAAAGTACTCTAATTTTTCCGTTTCCGTAGGTAAGTGCAAATGATAAGCAAGAACTTCATACTGCTCACCATAAATAGGATGATGCTTTTCATTAAGTTTAAAACAGTATTCTAAATCGTCAATTAACTCTTCAAAATAGCCATTGACAGTTAAGAGTTTATCCTCAGTGGCAATAGACAAAACCTTATAATTATTTTCTTCATTTTCAAAAATCCTATGCTCGACATAGCCGATAATTTCCATAAAAAAACCTCGCTCGATATATTATATCATAAATCGAGCGAGGTGATAAGTGTAAATATTAAAGCGCTTTTTTCAGTACGTCTACTTTATCACATTTTTCCCACGGCAAATCCAAATCATCACGACCAAAATGTCCGTAGGCTGCCGTTTGTTTATAAATAGGACGACGTAAATCAAGACTTTCAATAATAGCTGCTGGGCGTAAATCAAAATGCTCACGCACCAATTCTTCTATTTTTTCTTCTACGATTTTTGCCGTGCCAAAAGTTTCAACTAAAATTGAAACTGGGCTAGCAACACCAATGGCATAAGCAAGCTCTATCTCGCATTTATCAGCAAGTCCTGCCGCTACAATATTCTTCGCCACATAACGAGCTGCATAAGCTGCCGACCTATCGACTTTTGTAGGATCTTTACCAGAAAAAGCGCCACCACCATGTCTAGCATAACCACCATAAGTATCGACGATAATCTTTCTGCCCGTTAAGCCCGCATCGCCATTTGGTCCACCAATAACAAAACGACCAGTAGGGTTAATAAAGTACTTCGTATCCTCATCTAAGAGTTCCGCTGGAATAATTGGCTTGACAACGTGTTCAATTAAATCTTTACTAATCGTTTCTAGTTCAACACTAGCTTTATGTTGAGCAGAAATAACTACAGTATCAATACGCTTCGGTTTATCATCGTGGTATTCTACTGTTACCTGAGTTTTCCCATCAGGGAAAAGATAATCAAGCGTACCATTTTTTCGTACTTCCGATAATTTCCGCGCCAATTTATGAGCAAGTGAAATCGGCAATGGCATCATCTCTTCCGTTTCATTCGTCGCATAACCAAACATCAACCCTTGGTCACCAGCGCCAGTGTTCAACTCTTCATCACTTAAAACACCTTGCCTATGTTCATAATCATTGTCTACACCCATCGCTATATCAGGCGATTGTCCGTCAAGCGCTACCATTACAGCACATGTATTGCCATCAAAACCAGCACAAGAACAAGTATAGCCAATATCTTTAATCGTTTGTCTAACTATTTGTTGAATATCAACATAACATTCCGTCGTGATTTCACCTGAAACTAAAACTAAACCAGTCGTAACCGACGTTTCGCAAGCAACACGTGCATTAGGGTCTTTTGCATAAATTGCATCTAAAATCGAATCAGAAATTTGATCACAAATTTTATCTGGATGTCCTTCTGTTACCGATTCAGAAGTAAAATATCTCTTTCGCATTCATTCCTCCTTACAATAAAAAAACGTACACCGTCTTTAAAATGTGTACGCAACGTAACCTCATCTTTCAGACCAAGCTGTGGGATTTGGCACCGTGTCAATACCGGTTGCCGGACGTCATCGGGCCCATTCCCTCAGTCACTCTCAATAAGGATTTATTTACTTGTCAATCATTGTAACACAATCCCTAGTAAATGTCAAGGAATTATTTTTGATGACATTTATGCCATTTTAGTGTAAAATAGAGATGAGTGCTAGCGACGACGTAGGGAGTTTAGCGTGGGAACAGAGTACAGAAACAAACATTTTATAAATTTATAACCATAAAAAATCAGGGAGAATTATGATAGCATTATCTTTTAGTAAAGTAAACAAAGAATACAACTCAACGCCAATTTTAACAAAAGTTTCCTTTTCTATTAACCATGGCGATAAATTGGCATTAATCGGAAAAAATGGAACAGGTAAAACAACGCTACTCCGTTTAATTGCTGGCTTAGAAGAAGTCAGCACTGGCGGAATACACATTGATAAAAATTTAACGATTGGTTATATGACACAAATGGATGAAGGTGAAAATATCAGTTTAATCGATTTTGCCCTCCTATCCTTTAATAATTTAATTATAAGAGAACAAGAACTCAAACAAATGGAAAATGCCATGGCTGATTTTACCGATCACGGCGAAGAATTTCAACTTTTCTTAGAAAAACACCATCAAAAAATGCAAGAATTTGAAAATCTAGGTGGCTATCTTTTCCGCTCAAAAGCAAGAGGAATTCTGATTGGCTTAGGTTTTGATGAAAATGATTTCGAGCGACCTATCACTTCACTCAGCGGTGGTCAACTCGGCCGCTTAAAACTGGCAAGACTATTAATAGAAACACCAGATATTTTATTACTCGATGAGCCAACCAACCATCTCGATATTAAAACGACTAGTTGGCTAGAAAGCTATCTCAAAAATTACGAAAAAACATTAATTATCGTTTCCCACGATCGATTTTTCCTCGATGCAATATGCAATAAAACAATGGAAATAGAAATGCAAACTACCGTTATTTACGACGGTAATTATAGTGCTTTTAGACAAAAAAAAGCCGCTTTAATCGCTCAAAAAGCCAAGGAATACGAAAAAACGCAAAAAGAAATCAAAAGGCAAGAAGAAATCATCAGACGATTTAAGGGACACGGTACAGAACTCCTCGCCAAAAGGGCAAAAAGTCGTGAAAAAGCGCTAAATAAAATAAAAAAAGCAGAGAAATTTCAAGAAGACAAGCGCGAACTAAAATTACACTTAGATGTAGTGAAAGAAACAGGTAATGACGTTTTGCAAGTCAGTCAAATCACTAAAACTTATGACAATAAAAAAGTATTAGAAAATATCAGTTTCAGTCTATTTAAAGGCGAAAAAATTGGCTTAATCGGCGATAATGGTTCAGGTAAAACCACACTTTTAAAAATCATTGCCGAACTAGAAACAGCCGATAGCGGTGATATTAATTACGGACAACATCTACTAATGGGTTATTATGACCAAAACCATGCCCAATTAAATGACGAACTCACTATTTTTGATGAAATTCATAATTTAATCCCTAGTGCTAAAGAGGCAGAAGTCCGAACGATTTTGGGGCGCTTTCTCTTTTCTGATGAAGATGTTTTCAAAAGAATTAGTGTGTTGAGTGGTGGTGAAAAAGCACGCGTCATGCTAACAAAATTATTTTTAAGCAAGGCAAACTTATTGCTATTAGACGAACCAACCAACCACCTCGATATTTATAGTAAAGAAGCACTAGAAAGCGCACTCAAAAACTACAATGGCAGTATCATCGCCATCTCCCACGACCGATATTTTTTAAATAAAATTTGTGAACAAACCATAGAACTCGAAAACGGCGAGGCGACAATTTACCACGGAAACTATGATTATTACGTCGAAAAAAAAGCTGCCCTTGCCGCCGCCGATAAAGAAGAAGAACTACCTAAAATAAGCAAAACGGCAATCAAACAAGATAGAAAAAAACAAAAAGAAAAACAAAATGAAATCAAAAAATTAAAACGCGAGCTAGCAAAACTAGAAAGTGAAATCGAAAACTGTGAACTGCGTTTAGGCGAAATCGATAGCCAGCTGTGCCTAACAGAAGTCTACACCGACCACAACAAAGTAAAACAATTAAAGCTAGAACAAATAGCGATTAACGAACAATTAGAACAAGCCATAACCCAATGGGAAGAACTTAGTCTAGCCTTAGAAGAACAGTAACTATTCAATCAACCCGCGTTGTCCCTGCGAGGAATAGAGTAACGTGGTGATGCCAACGCGGGTTTTATAATAAATTATAAAATCTCCTGCTTAATTATAGTGGTATTGCTTTCAAATTCACTCGCCTTTAAACCATAATCTTCATATTCAACTTCGCCATTTTGATTATCATAAGGGTCTTGGCGATAATGCTCTTTTTTCGGGTCAAATTGAACATAATAATCGTTATTAAAGACTATTCTATATGGCTCTAAATTGCCAAAATAGAAATTATGTTTTAGCATTTTATTTGCTTTAAAACCAGAATTACCAAAAGAAGCATCGGCAAAAACCCAGCCATACGGCTCGACATAAAACCTTGCCCAATCGTGATTTAAGCCCTTACCGTCGCTGACGTACTTACCCGATTGCCAGATAGCAGGAATTTTAGACATACGACAAAGCGTAATAAACAATAAAGCCTGAAACCCACAATCACCTTTTAAATTGACAGCCGTATACTCGGGAATATTCGTATAGGTAATATATGGTCTAAGATAAGAATAATTCACATTTTGCGTGATATAATCATAAATTTTACGCGCTATTTTTATCTTATTTTTTTCATCCCCAACGATGTCTTTATGTAGCGCTCTAAGATAAGGCGTAAAAACAATATGCGGTGCTTTTTCTTCGACATTAAAATCAAGGTCTTTGTTATTGCCCTTGCTAGCATCCAACGCTATATATTTTGACGTATTGACAAAAGAATATTCCACACTAAAAACCTGATTTTCTTTTAATTCTTCTTCAAAATAAACTGTTTGAGCTAGGTTATCCTGCTTAGAAAGCTTAGAATGATTATTAGAAAGAATTTTCACCTCGCTAATTTGATGCCCTTCCATTGGTATTGGTAAATGAACTTTAACTTTTTCACCAATTCTCGCAAATTCTTCTTTTATTTTAACCTCTGTACGCACATGATAACGAATCTTTACCTCTTTTTCTGCCTGCATCTTAGCTATCATATCTTCTAATACAGTAGACTTAGAATTTAGGTTTTCACCCTCTATCCCCTTATCACTATTGCTTATTTCCCTATCCGCAAGCTTAGGCACCGTTTTGACAATATTATCATAAAAAGTGTCCAGCAAATACATCTCTTTATTTTTATAAATATAATCAATACTGCCATTATCAATCAAAGCCAAAAACTCCTCATAAGAAAAATCAGATAATCTTTCCTTGGCGTAATTATAACCATCCTCTAAAGTAAATATATACTCATTTTCATAAATATCTACAACATGTTTTTCCAACAACAAGCGGCGCTTAAGCGGTTCGTAACTCGTCTTAGCGATTTTTATATCAATCACTTTCTTTAACTGTTCAAAATCGCCTATGTCCTTTAAACGCTGTAAATCCTCTGGCAAATTAATATACAAATACTCAATATCCGTAAATACATTAGCTTTCATAAGCACTCCTTTCTATAATATTAAACCTACTAGTAACTATTCAGTCAACCCGCGTTGTCATACAGAGAAGGCACGCTTTTTGCCGACGTAAGTATCTTAACGCAGGTTTTATTACTTGACTGAATAGTTACACCTACTATAACAAAAAAGTCAAATAAACAGGTAAACAAACTATTCCATCTTTAATCTTTAAATCTTTAGTATAAATTATATAGGGTTGCCCCAGCTTTCGCTTGTATTTATCAATAAATCTGTCCAAAGACTTATGCGCTATATAATTAGAAGATTTTACCTCTAATGGTGATATTTTTCCCTTTTTTTCAATCAAAAAATCAATTTCTATCGCTGAACTTTTTTCCTTACGTGCTTTAGCGTAATAAAAAAGTTTATGTCCAGAAGCTCTCAACATCTGTGCCGTAATATTTTCAATTAACATTCCTTCATTGACAGATAATTTTTTTAAAAATATACTTTTATATAAACTGTTATTAATGAATTTTTTATCGTTAAAAGTATGGCTAATCAATAGACCAGTATCCGCCATATAAAGTTTCATCTTAGCACTATCATAGGAAAGTCGCAAACCAACACTAGGGTCACTAACATTGTAACAAGGACTAGCAATCATTGCCTCATCTAACCAAATAAATGCATCCTCATAATTTCTAAACCGAGCATTTTTACTCAACGATGCCAAGTTAAAAGACTTCTCATGACGTGAAAGTTGAGCAGGAATTTGGTCAAAGATTGCCAAAACTTTATTTCTATTATTAAGTGCAAACTTAGCAACATCATTGCGATAAAGTTTTAAAATTTGTCTTTTTACCCTATCAACGCTTTCAAAATCTTTAGTTTTAATATACTCTACAACAGCTTGTGGCATGCCACCAACACAAAGATATTCTCTGAAATTCCGCATAATACTTCGATGAATAGCGTCGCCTAAAGGCTCCAAACGGCTATACTTATTCCGCATATAATCAAGCTTCACCTCATCACCCAAAGCAACTAAAAATTCATCAAAAGTCAAAGGAAACATCTCAATACTTTCCTCTTCCGATGGCAAAACAATACCTTCTATATTGGTTTTAATCGATAATAACGAACCCGTTTCAATATAATCATATCTACCATCGGCAACTAAATACTTAATCATTTGCCTTGCAAATGGAAACTGCTGAACTTCATCAAAAATAATCACAGAATCCCGTCGATAAAGTTTTTTTTCATAAACTAATGACAAGGATGTAAAAAAATCCTCCAAATCTTGTAAGGCAAACTCAAAAATTTGTTTTACTCTATCATCAATTATAGCAAAATCAATTAAAATATATGATTTATACTCATTTTCTGCAAACTTTTTAACAATAAAGCTCTTACCTATCCTTCTAGCACCTTCAACTAAAAGTGCAGTCCGTCCCTTACTTCTATTTTTCCATTCTAATAACTCATTATAAATAGTACGTTTTATTTCCATAAAAACCACCTCTTAATAGTTATTATATAACATTAAAACACGAAATACAAGTTTTTATTTGGCGATTTTGACACGAAATGCAAGTTTTTATTTGGCGGTTTTGACACGAAATACATATTTTTGTTTAAAATAAAAAATTAAACCGTGTCATATAGAGGTCTATCCCCAATGCCTTATTTTTGACGCAAATGTAAGCAAAATAAAACAAGTCGTAAGATCCTCACGCAATTCACGCTCAGGATGACACGACTTGTAAAATTTAAGATTTCATTTACTCCGCTAAGGTATCGCAATAAAGGCAGCGATAGGTTCCTTCTTCGGCATCGCTGAGTTTGAAAACATGTGTTAATTCTTGCTCTATTGATGTAATGCAACGTGGATTTTTACATTCAATGACGTTTTTTATCGTTTCTGGCAATTCAGGGTGAATTTTCTTTACTCTTTCGCCATTTTCAATGATATTAACCGTGATTTGCGGTGCGATATAGCCCAAAATTTCATAGTTAATATCGATTAATTCATTAACTTTTAAAATGTCTTTTTTACCGCATTTCGAGCTACTGGCATTTTTAATTAAAGCTACTTCACATTCGAGTTTATCCAATTTTAAATAACGATATAACTGCGTTCCTTTACCAGCAGGAATATGGTCGATTACTAAGCCTCTAACAATTGTTCCTATAATCATTTTATTGTCCTCCTTATAGTCCTAAGAGTTTTAACACTAATGCCATACGAATAAACTTACCATTTTTTACCTGTCTAAAGTAAGCGGCACGTGGGTCTTTATCAATTTGCACAGAAATTTCATTCACGCGTGGTAGTGGATGCAGAATTGACATATCAGCTTTCGCATTAATTAATTTATCAGGTGTTAAAATATAACTATCTTTCAACCTTACATAATCTTCTTCATTAAAAAAGCGTTCCTTCTGCACGCGCGTCATATATAATACATCTGCCTTAGTAATCGCTTCATCTAATGAGGAAATTTCCTCAAATTCTATATTGTTTTTAAGCAAAATTTCACTGCGAATATGTTCGGGAATTTTTAATTCGTCAGGTGAAATCAGAATAAATTTCACTTTTTGATAGCGCGACATTGCGGCAATTAAAGAGTGAACAGTACGTCCAAATTTGAGGTCACCACAGCAAGCAATTGTCAAATTATCGAGTCGTCCTTTTTCTCTTTTAATCGTAAATAAATCCGTAAGCGTTTGAGTTGGGTGGTTATGCCCACCATCACCAGCATTAATCACAGGAATCTCAACATTTTGAGCGGCGACAAAAGGAGCACCTTCTTTTGGGTGGCGCATCACGATAATATCGGAAAAACATTCCACCGTACGTGCCGTATCGGCAACACTCTCACCCTTAGAAACAGAACTCGACGATGCCTCAGAAAAACCGAGAACACTGCCACCTAACGACTGCATAGCCGAAGTAAAACTAAGCCTCGTTCGCGTCGACGGTTCATAAAAAAGTGTACCCATAATCTTATTCTTACACCTTTCATGATACTGCTCTGGATGCTCGACAATATCAAAAGCCGTAGTAATCAACTCCTCAATCTCAGCCGTTGATACATCCAAAATGTCAATCAAATCCTTCTTCATAATAAAACCACCTTTCTTTAATTATTACTATGTTTATTTAATCCCGCGTTAAGATTCCTACGCGGAGGAAAATTCTTTATATAGAAGCTTCGCATCGGGGACGGTCCTTTTTGCGAGAAAAACTATATCATCAATATATTTTATTTCAATCGCGAGCT
>PDWI01001604.1_pt1 | contig 35283 bp, 30 predicted proteins | sample 1430891 | NCBI WGS metagenome assembly PDWI01 (sample SAMN01162508, study PRJNA174530) | Oral metagenome, whole genome shotgun sequencing project. | biome: Marine environment; feature: Marine mammal; material: Swab sample of the gingival sulcus; isolation source: swab sample of gingival sulcus... | reverse complement strand
TCAAGTGGCAGATATTTATAAAACTTACGGTTGCCCATTATCAAAAATTATGAGAAAAGAATTAAAGGCTAGAAATATAAAAGATGTAAAAGTTGTTTTCTCTCCAGAAACACCTAAAAATAAAGGTAAAATAATAGGGAGTATTTCTTTTGTACCTTCTGTAGCTGGACTGATTATCGCTGGTGAAGTAATAAAAGATTTGCTTTAGAACTTTTAGTGAATATTATCATATGTTGCCTTGAAATTTTGATGAATTTGTGTTAAACTATCACAGGTCTATTGAAAGGAGGCTTTTATGAATAAAGAAAAAGAAACGTTGAATAAGAGAATTATACAAGTAGAGGAAAAAGTTCCTTTTTCACTGTTAGCACCACTTAGCTTACAACATATGTTTGCAATGTTTGGTGCTTCTGTTTTAGTTCCGTTTATATTTGGATTAAATCCGGCAGTGGTGCTGTTTATGAATGGACTTGGAACTTTAATATTTATACTAATTACAAAAGGCAAAGCCCCAGCCTATCTAGGTTCAAGCTTTGCCTTTATTGCGCCTGTATTAGTTCTGATTGATAGGTTTGGGCATGACTTGGGATATGCTTATGCTTTAGGAGGATTTATTTCTGTAGGATTTTTAGGTTGTATATTATCTTTTGTAATATATAAGTTTGGTTCTAAGTGGATAGATGTAGTTCTTCCACCTGCAGCTATGGGTCCAGTAGTAGCATTGATTGGACTGGAACTATCTTCAGTTGCTGCAAATACAGCAGGGCTTTTCCAAGATGTTTCTTATAAATTGATTGAAGGAACAAATCCGAATCAGTATTTACAGGTGACAACTGGGGTTGAACCTAGAAATGTAATAGTATTTTTAATAACTTTGGGTACAGCAATATTAGGAAATGTTTTATTTAAAAAATTCTTTTCTGTTATACCTATATTGATTGCAATAGTTGTAGGATATATATCAGCAATACTACTTGGGATAGTTAATTTTGATGCTGTAGATGCAGCACCAATCTTTGCAATGCCTAACTTCCAAACACCTAAGTTCAATATAGAAGCAATTTTGATGGTAATACCAGTATTGCTAGTTATAACATCAGAACACATAGGACATCAAATAGTAACTAGTAAGATTGTGGATAGAGATTTAATAAAAGATCCAGGATTACATAGAAGTTTATTTGCAGATAACTTCTCAACTATGTTATCTGGCTTCATCGGTTCTGTACCAACTACTACTTATGGGGAAAACATAGGTGTTATGGCAGTAACTAGAGTTTATAGTGTTAGAGTTATCGGTGGAGCGGCAGTTTTATCTATAATATGTGCTTTCATTGGTAAACTTACAGCGGCTATAAGTACAATACCAGGACCTGTTATAGGGGGTATTTCTTTCTTGCTTTATGGTATGATAGGAGCATCAGGAATCAGAATTCTAGTAGATAATAAAGTGAATTTTGGTAAGTCAAGAAACTTAACACTTACTTCTGTAATATTAGTTTTAGGGCTTTCAGGTGTAAGCATAACTTTAGGTGGAATACAGTTAAAAGGTATGGTACTTGCTTGTGTAGTAGGTATGTTACTAAGCTTAGCATTCTATATCTTCGATAAATTAAATCTTACAAATGATAGAGATGAGCCAGACTTTTTAGAATAATTACTTTTTAAAAGTGAAATAATTTGTAAAAAAATAAGAGGGTGTTAAGCCCTCTTTTTTTGTTACAAGTTTTTATTTGAAATATGATTTTTTGTCCTATAACCCGCAAACAAACATTGAAATACCAATAAGCATAAAGAAAACCACTGATTTCAACAATCAGTGGTTTTTCTCAATTTGGTGCGCGACGAGGGACTTGAACCCCCACGGTTTCCCGCTAGAACCTAAATCTAGTGCGTCTGCCAATTCCGCCAGTCGCGCTTAATTATATTTAATTTGGTATTTGTATCACCAACGTTATAAATAATACAACATAAAAATATAAAATGCAAGCATTTTTTTTGAAAAAGTATAAAAATAATTTAAAAAGCTTCTTTTTTCATTATTAAAACCTTTGAATTTATGCTTAAATATGGTAAACTAACAGATATTATAATACAAGTCAAATGAACTAACGGAGGTATTTTTGCGAATGGATTTAAAACCTGCCATAGAAATGAATAAAATAAGCAAATCTTTTGGGGATTTGAAAGCGAATGACGGTGTAGATTTGAAAGTGTATAGAGGTGAAGTCCACGCTATTTTGGGAGAAAATGGTGCAGGAAAAAGTACTCTTATGAATATGCTTTCAGGTATATATAAACAAGACAGCGGTACGATTAAAATAGACGGTGAAGAAGTTGAGTTTAACTCACCGAAAGATGCCATTGAAAAAGGAATTGGAATGATTCATCAACATTTTAAATTAGTTGATGTTATGTCGGCTGTTGAAAATGTATCCCTTGGTCAAAAAAAAGGTTTATTTAGAAATAATAAAAAAGATATAGAAGCACTAGATGAACTTTGCTATAAATACGGTTTAGAAGTAGATGGAAGTAAAAAAGTTTATGATATGTCCGTTGGAGAAAAGCAGACCTTGGAAATTGTGAAAGTCCTTTACAAAGGTGCAGAGATTTTAATATTAGATGAACCTACAGCAGTTTTGACTCCTCAAGAAATTGAAAAGCTTTTTGATATTATTAGAAATATGAAGGAACAAGGCTGTGCCATCATAATAATAACTCACAAATTAAATGAAGTGATGGAAATTAGTGATAAAATAACAGTTTTGCGAAAAGGTCAGTCAATAAGTACTGTAAATACTAGAGAAGTAGATGTATCAGATTTAATTGATATGATGGTTGGAAAGAAAATGGAGCTTTCTATCAAAAGAGCTGAAACAGAAATAGGTAGACCTCTTTTAGAATTAAGAGATGTAGCAGTTACAGGAGAAGATAAAAAACCGGCATTGATTGATGCTACATTTACACTTCATAGTGGAGAAATACTTGGAGTGGCAGGTGTTGCAGGAAGTGGACAAAAGGAACTTTGTGAGGCTATAGTAGGTCTTATGAAAGTTGAAAAAGGAGAAATACTTTTTGAGGAAGAAAGCCTTAGAGGTAAGAAGACAAAAGATATATTGAATATGGGAATAAGTATCGGATTTATACCAGAAGATAGACTAGGAATGGGACTAGTGGGAAGTATGGGTATTGTTGATAACTTATTACTGAAAGATTATAGAAATCAAAAAGGCATATTTTTAAAGAAAGCCGATTTGATGAAGAAAGCTGAAAAAATCGTAGATGAATTAGAAGTTAAAACTTCTAGTATAAATGCGCCAGTTCAAAAGATGTCTGGTGGAAATATCCAGAAAGTCTTGTTAGGTCGTGAAATAGATTTGAATCCAAAGGTGATTTTGACAGCATACCCTGTTAGAGGACTTGATATTGGAGCTAGTCATAAAATTTATGATTTGCTAAATGAACAGAAGAAAAAAGGGGTGGGTATTTTATTTGTTGGCGAAGATTTAGACGTTTTGTTGGCGCTTTCAGATAGAATATTAGTTATGTGCGGAGGCGAAATAACAGGAATCGTAAATGCAAAAAATGTTGATAAAGAAGAACTGGGAATGCTTATGACAGGAACAGTGTTAGAAAAAGAGGAGGTAGGATTTAATGAATTGGCTTAGAATTTCTAAAAGAGATAATTTGAATAGAAAACAAGAATATATTGTTAGATTTTCTGCAATTCTACTTTCTTTAGTTTCGGCAGGATTGATTTTGACAATTTTCAAATTAAACCCTTTTGATATATTTAGTGCTATTTTAGAAGGTTCTTTGGGAACGGAACTTAGAATTAAACAGACAATTATAAAGGCAATACCTCTGATAATTACATCTTTAGGTATTTTGGTAGCTTTTAAAATGAAATTTTGGAATATTGGAGGAGAAGGTCAGATAATAATGGGAGCTTTTGCAGCAACTTTTGTTGCATTAAATCTTGAAGGCGTTTCGAAACCGATTATGCTTATTTTGATGATGCTTGCAGCTATGTTAGTTGGCGGTATTTGGGCAGCAATTCCAGCTATTTTTAAAGCAAAGTTAGGCACTAACGAAACAATATTCACTCTTATGATGAATTATATAGCAATAAAATTTGTTACGTATCTTCAATATGATGCCTGGAGAGATCCAGAAGCAAATGGTTTTCCCAAAATAAAATCTTTTGGTGATGAAGCGATTTTACCTCAATTTTTAGGGGTGCATATAGGTTGGATTATTGCAATTCTAACAGTGGTATTGATTTATATTTTGATTAAATATACGAAGTTAGGATATGAGATTACAGTTGTTGGAGAAAGTATTAAGACGGCTCAATACGGAGGAATGAATATAACTAAAGTAATTATATTTGCAATGTTATTGTCTGGGGGATTGTGTGGTCTTACAGGTATGATTCAAGCATCAGCTATAGAAAAAACTTTAAATGCAGGAATTTCCGGAGGATATGGATTTACGGCTATTATTACAGCTTGGTTAGGAAGATTAAATCCAATAGCAGTATTCTTCGTTTGTATAGGGTTTGCAATGCTTATACAAGGTGGTGCATATATACAGATTGCCCTTAACGTTCCAAGTGCAGTAGCAGGAGTAGTTCAGGGAATAATACTATTCTTTGTTTTAGGTAGTGAATTTTTCTTACAATACAAATTATCTATCGGTGGTAAAGCTGTAAGGGAGGTGGCATAATGACAGATTTCTTAGCAGTGTGCGTAGTTGCAGGAACTCCTTTGCTATTTGCAACTATAGGAGAATTGATTACTGAAAAATCAGGTAGTCTAAACTTAGGTGTTGAAGGAATGATGTTGATGGGTGCAGTAATGGGATTTTTAGGTGCTTATCACCTTAATAACCCATGGCTTGCAATTATTATATCGGGACTTGCCGGTGGAACAGGAGCATTGATATTTGCATTTTTAACAGTTTCCCTTAGGGCAAATCAAACGGTAACAGGATTGACTTTGACGATTTTTGGAACAGGTCTTACAAGTTTTATAGGGCAATCTCACATAGGTCATTCAGTGCCAGTAGAAGTTACAGAATTTTTTCAAAAGATAGAAATTCCAGTATTGAGTAAGATTCCTTTTGTGGGAGATGTTTTCTTTAAGCAGGATATATTTGTTTATCTATCCTATATTACAGTTGTAGTTAGTGCAGTTTATCTATATAAGACTTCTTTGGGATTGAATTTGAGAGCTGTTGGGGAAAATACATCATCAGCAGATGCTTCTGGAATAAATGTTACATTGTATAAGTATTTTCATATAATATTAGGCGGTTTTCTTTGTGGTATTGGCGGAGCATATTTATCTTTAGTAAGAGTTCCAATTTGGCAAGATGACGTTGTAACAGGTAGAGGTTGGATTGCTGTGGCATTAGTAATATTTGTGTCTTGGAATCCACTAAAAGCATTTTTTGGAGTAATTTTGTTCGGTGGACTTAGTGTTTTAGGTCTTAGGATGCAAGCGATGGGAATAAATATATCTCAATATTTAGTTGATATGGCACCATACATAGCGACAATAGTTATAGTTGTACTTGGGTCAATTCGAAGAACTAAGGAAAATCAGCCACCAGCAAATTTGGGAGTAAATTATTTTAGAGAAGATAGGTAGTAGCCTATAATGATATAAATTTTAAAAGGAGATAGTGATGAAGGCTGTAAAGCATATAGTTTTTTTCATTTTTAGTTTGGTGCTTCCCATTGTAGTATTTGCAGTGAGTAGTAATATTTTGCTTAGAGTGCCAGACGTATATCAAGATGAATTTAAGTCATCAGAGAATATACAAAATATTGGTATACCTTATACAAATAATCAAATGGGAGATTTTGTATCAGATTTTATGTTCTATAGTACAGATTCTTTAGAATTAGTTGATTTTGAAAAGGGTACTAAATTAGAAAATTTTACTTTTTCTGAAAATGAAAATGATTTTGCTATAAATTTTAGAAGAGCTTTGACTATCTTTTTAATTATTGGCGGAATAATGGCTGTATATATTGCAGGTGTCGTTATTTGGTCAATTAAAAAGGACCAGATAAAAGTTTTGAAAAAAAGTATCAAAAACAGCATTTATTTTTATATTCTTATGATGGCAAATTATATATCTTTTTTCTTTATATTTCGTAATAACCCTTTTCATTTATTTAAAAGATTTGGATATTACAATGCAGAGAATGACTTGTTGCCACAGATTATTACTGAACATTTGATTTTGAAATTGTATGTTGTAGTTGGGATTGGAACCTTACTTTTAATCTTTGGGATTATTTATTTCTTAAACAAATTGATAGCACCTAAAAAAGTTTTTTCAAGAGGTTAAGCTTAAAAAAGTAAAAAAATGTAAAAAACAGTTGACTGGATTTACAAAATATGGTAATATCTAAATATCAGTTGTAGCTGATCTGTACAGAAAAAATAATGAAAGGTGAAAGGGTGAGAAATGAAATGAAAAGAAATGAAAAATCATCAGATTTGAAGTTTGAAATAACAGAAAAAATTGGTGTGATAGCAGAAAATCAGTCTAAATGGACAAAAGAAGTAAATAAAGTAATCTGGAATGATAGTTCGGAAAAATTTGATATAAGAGATTGGGATCCAGAACACGAACATATGTCAAGAGGAATTACGCTTCATGAGGATGAGATGATAAAGCTATATGAAATTTTAAAAAATTATTTCAATGAATAGCATAAGGTTTAGGCTTTAAGACAAGTTTAGTAAAAATTATGTATAATATACCTCATTTAATAAATATAAGATTTTGAAATTTATAATCTAAGACTAAAATAGTGAATAAAGATTTTAGAGCAATAATAAAAAAGAAGCTTGTAGAACAGGCTTCTTTTTTTTGCACTTATTTTTAATAAAGTAGTTGAGCTAAATTTAAAAAAATAAAGTTAATTTTTTGAGTTCTCATAAGCTCTGTTTTTAAACCATAATACTGTATCTATTATAACCATACTTAAATTTAAAATATAAAGATACATAACTCCATCGTAACTGTAGTAAATTTTGTGTAAAATTCCTGCAATATAACCTATCATAAGGACAAAAAGAAAAACTAAACTTTTTCCTTTTGTAGATTTAGATGTGATTGATTTATAAATTGAAAATGGCCATGCTGAGCCAAAAGCAATAAGCATAATAACTTCATAAATACTCAAAATTTGTACCAACCTTTCAAAATACCATAATCTAAAATATGACCTTCCATTTGTTTGAACATATCGTTCATATGAAAGCCATTATTAAGTTTAAGAGTGCGGTCTAAAGCATATACGTGAAATTCGTATAGGTGATCACAATCGGGCGGAGCCATACCACCGTAGCAGTAACACTTGTGCTGATCTTCTTTATTTAGCTCCGAAATCCAGCTAGTGGCACCTTGAATTAGACCGGGACGATTTTGGCTTGCATTTTCTTCTATTTCATCACGACAGTAATTTGCCAGCACCCAGTGTATCCAAGAAAAACCACAGTTTGAAAAAGCGTCTTTATCCTCTAAAAAAACTACAAAAGAAACTGTATCCTTAGGAAAATCGCTAAATTTTAAATGAGGAGATACTGTTGGCATATCAAATTCATTGACAGGTCCTCGCTTGCCATATTTGTCATCAATAATTCCATTAACAATACCATTACTAGTTATTTTCATAATATTTTAAATGATTTAAACCTTTATAAATGGTAAATCATATTCTCCTTTCTATAAGTTTTCATATATATTATAGAGTATAAAAATTTGTTTGTAAATAAAACAAAAATATATTATACAAAATCATACAGATGTATAAAAACCATACAGATGTAGAAAATGTGTATGTTTAAAAATTAATGTAAAATTGATAAAATAAGTTTGTTTTTAGAATAAGAAATAAGCTTTGTAAAAATTGAAAGAGTAGTATTTATACAAGATACATAGAATATAAATATCATTTTAAAATAAATTGAATTAAATATTTATAATCTAAGAATTTCAGTTATAGGAGAAAGGGGCTGTAGAAAAGATGGAAAAAAAGTTATTGGAAGTTAAATTAAATTTAATAATATCATTTTTGATTGCAATGGTAGTACTTTTGGGGACAAGTATAGACTTTGTATTTGCAACAGATGAATCAAATAAAAAAGATATTGGTGAGAACAATATTGTAATAGAAGAAAATAAGGATATCATCGATAAGTCGCCTACACAGGATTTTATACCTTTACAGCCGAAAATTAAATTGTCTTTAGATGAAGCAATTAAAATAATGACTACAGTTGGAACAAATGCTAAAAGTGCAGAATTGAAAATGAAAAGAGATTTTGCTGTACAGGAAGAATTTAGTGAGAAATACGATAAAATAAAAAAAGCAATGGATAATAAAGATAAAGCACAAAATGCAATAAATTATCTTCAGGGCTTGGGACTAACTGAACAAAAGGCAGAAGCAAAAGTTTTAGGTTCGGGAAATACAATGATGGATTTGGCAGATTATGTACAAAGTGCTGGCGCTACATCAAACAATAAGGAATTGGCTAAGACAGGTAGGGATTTTACAAAGAAAAACACTACCAACAATTATAAAGCAGAGATGAATAAAATAATACAAGATACTGTAGCATTGTACGATGGAGTTCTTTTGACACAAGAAAATTATAAAATTGCTAAAGACAGTTTGAAGGCACAACAGGAAAATTTGAAAAATATAGAACTTCAATATAAAGTTGGAATATTATCCAAGCTAGATGTCTTGAAAAGTAAAAGTGCAGTGGAGAAGGCAGAAATGGAAGTCCTAAAAGCAGAAAATAAAATGAAAGAAACTAAGATGAAATTCAACTATTTACTTGGATATAACGTGATGCAAGAAGTTGAATTCAAAGATAGACTAAAAAAAGATGATAAGGAAATAGAAAATATAAATGAAGCTATAGGAAGCGCAATTTTAAATAGAAATGAAATAAAGGCGTCGGATATAGCAGTTACTATGAACAAAATAAAATTTAACGATTGTATTGATTATCCTAAAAGTTCATCAACCTACCTTAAAGCACAAAATGACGTTTTAGTAGCTGAAAAAAATTCATTAGATGCAAGGTCAAAAATAGAAATAGATATAAGAAGTAAGAAAAATCAACTTGAAGAGAAAAGATTGGCATTAAAATCTGCAGATGCTCTTGTTAAATATGCTGAGGAAGCAGTTCGCTTGATGAAATTGACCCATCAAGAAGGTATTTCAACAACACAGGAACTACTTGATGCAGAAGTAAAATTGTATAAGGTCAACTTAAATAGAGCAAAAGCAATATCTGAATATAATAAGGCTTTGAGAGCATACAACGACGCCCAAGGTGTTGGAACTTTCATAATGCCTTTTGAAGTTACACAGTAGGTGAAAAACAATTGCTTTTAGAAAAACGTGATAAAGCAGTAGAGGCAGTACCAGAAACAATCATATCAAGAATGGAAATCACTTTTTTTGGTTCTTTTTCCATACCTGTTGTTATCCAATCTTCTAAAAGGCTTGCAAAAGTTATTTTATAAAAATGAGTTAAAGCTTCAATATGTTCTTTTGGAACATTAGCATTATCGGTATGTGATTTTAAAAAGATTTTTACGATGTGTTGAGCATTGTCGTAGAAGAATTTTTGCAATGAAGGAGAGCCTTTTGCATTTATTAAACACATAGATAATTCTTGATTGTTTTTTAAATAAGTAAGGGTATAGATACCGGCTTCTTGCCAAGAAGAAAATTTTTCGTTGTTTAATATAACAGATAAAAGTTCTCTATCTAAAGTCCAAGATAGCAGATGGAAAATATCATTAAAATGATAATAGAATGTTTGTCTGTTAAAACCTGTATCTTCAACAATTTCTTTTATAGTAATTTTATGTATAGGTTTAAACATAATAGCTTTTTTTAAAGAATCAGATAAAGCGTTTTTCGTTAAGTTTGATTTTGCACTGTGTTTCATAATTAAAGCCTTTCTTAATAATAGGAGGGAATTTAAAATATAATTAAATTATACTACAAAAACATACAAATGTAATAAAAACATACAAATTATAAAAATTATATAACGTTAAAACAGAAAGGAAAGAAAATGATTAGTAAAGAGGGAACTTTAGGAGGAAGTGGTATTTCAAAGAAAACAGTTGTACTTGTGGCAACGCTCCTTTGCATTTTGCTTTTAGCAGGGGGAATATATATTGGATTAAATAGAGACGATAAAAACGATGGAGTGTTTCAAGGTACATTACAGATGAAAGAAACAGACTTAAATTCAAAAATACCTGGAACTATTGATAAAATTTTAGTAAAAGAAGGTCAAGTTGTAAAAAAAGGTGATGTAATTTTAACTTTGACAAGTGAAACGATAGAAGCCAAGTTGAAGCAAGCAGAAAGTGCAAAAATGGCAGCAGAAGCCCAGGCTAGTATGGCTGATGAAGGAGCAAGACAGCAGAAAGTAGTTCAGGCAAAAGCAAAATTTGATTTTATGAAAACAAATTTAGATAGAATGAAAACTCTTTTAGATGAGGGTGCGATTCCGCAAATTAAATATGATGAAATACACTTAAAATATGTGGCAGCAAAAGAAGATTATCATATGGCATTAGAGGGGGCAAGACAGCAAGAAAAAGCAGCAGCAGATGCTTTGGTTTTAAAGGCAGAGGGCGCAGTTGCAGAAGTAAATAGCTATTTAGAGGATTCTGAAATCAAAGCACCTATGGATGGAATTGTTAGTATAATAAATGTAAATCAAGGGGAACTGGTTTCAAGTGGTATGCCTCTTGCCTCTGTATTATCAAAAGATAATCCCTGGGTTGAAATAAATGTAGAAGAAACTAAGCTTTCTATGGTATCGGTAGGAAAAGAAGTTCCGCTTAAAATTCCAGCTTATCCAGATGAAACTTTCAAAGGTAAAATATTATCAATAAATGAGAAGCCCGATTTCGCAACAAAAAGAGCAACAAATGAAAATGGAGATTTTGACGTTCTTTCCTATGGTGTAAAAATAGAGTTAGAAGAAACAGACAATGAACTTTACAAAGGTATGACTGTGGTTGTGGATTTGCAAGATGAGGAATAGTGCGAGGGAAAAAGTATGGAAATAAGGAATAAAACAATTCTTTCTATATTGGAATTTAAAAGACGCCATCCTAGATTTATATTATTATCGCTTATTTTTGTAATTATACCTATGACAGCTAGCTTTGTGTTAGGATTAGAAATGAAAAAAGAAGTTGCACTTTCAATTCCAACAGTTGTGTTTGATGGGGACAATAGCAATTTTTCAAAAGAGTTAATTCAAAAAGTGGATGATAGTCAAGCTTTTACTTTGGTAGACAGTGTAAAATCTTATGAAGCAGTTAATACTAAAATCAGAAATGGAAAAGCCATGGTAGGATTGATAATTCCTGAAGGATTTTATCAAGATATGATTAAGGGAGAAGCACCAAAAATTCTCAGCATATATGATGGAAGTACTCTTGCAGTAATAACCACGTCTAAAACCAATATGGCAGATATATTACTGGATTTAAAAATGGAATATATGACAAGAGTTTATGAAAAAGAACAAAATATAGCTCCTGCTATAGTTAAAAATATTGTGAAACCTTTAGACTTTGTGACTAGAATTTTATACAATCCAGCTAAAAATTTTAAAAACTTTTTGTTACCAGGAATGTTGGTAGCAATAGTGCAAGTCGCAATTACAATGAACGGTGCAGAGGTAGGATTTGAAAGCCGTCTTGAAAATAGAGTTGTTAGAAGACGATTAAAGGACATAGGAAAATGGGCAATGGTAAGTACCGCCTCAATTTTATCAGTGCTTTCAGTTCAGTGGATTTTCTTTGGAATACCTTTGAGAGGTACTGTTTTAGGTATGATAATCTTGACTTATCTGTATTCTTTAGTTTTAACATCTTTTGGCTACATTTTTGGAATGATTATACCAGATAGAGCATTTGCAAGTCAGTTATCCTGTGTATTTATACTTCCAACATCTATTTTAGGTGGATATACATGGCCTGTTTTAGCTATGCCGCAAGGGATACAAACTTTTGCAAAATTTTTGCCATACACTTACTATGGAAATACAATAAGGTCGTTGTGCTTAAAACCTATGGAAATAAAACATATCGCAGGAAATATGTTGAGTTTATCTGTCTATTTTGCAGTGTTAATTATTATAATTATAGGTATTGGTAAAATAAGAGAAAAAAGAAATAATGAAAGAGTTTTACAGGGGTAGAATGGATAAATAGTATGAGAGATTATGAAGATATACAAAGAAAATTTAAAAAAGTAAAACCATATATAATATTTCTAGTAGTACCATTAGTAATGGTTCTAGTTCTAGGTACAATGATGAAACCTGTTTTTGTTGATGAAATTCCTTTTGCAATAATGGATTTAGATAAAACTTCAGGTTCAGAGAAATTGGTAAATAGTTTTAAAGATTCTAATACCTTTAAAGTAACTGAAGATATAAAAACTTTAGATGAAATGGAACAGCAAATACTATATGGAAATATTCAAGGTGGACTTGTGATTCCTAAAGGTCTTTTGAAAGACATAAAAGATAAAAAAGGTGGGCAGGCAACTTTAATAATAAATGGTGAAAATATTGTTATATCCAATAATATTCAAGCATTTGCATGGAAAATACTCAATATGGCAAATGCAAAAGTAGAAATGATGATGTTGGAAGCTGGTGGAATGTCAGGAGAAATGGTGGAAAGAAATGTGTACACCTTAAATATAGCGGATAGGGTACTTTTTAATCCAACTTCAGGATATTTATACTATTTGTTTCCTGTATTGTTGGCAGCTTTTGTTCAACAAACAATTCTTGCTACTGTACCACAATTACTTATAGAAAGTAAAGTTAGAATAAAAGAAAATGGATTTAAAAAAGAATTTAAAAATATTTTTTCTCATATAGTGCCTTATAGCATTGCTAGTTTTATAAGCACTATTACTTCTTTAATAATTTTAGATATAGTTTTTGATTATTTAATTGTTGCAGATTTAAGTTTAATTATTTTGATACAATTTGTATTTATGTTAAGTATGATAGGACCTATTTTGATAATATCAAGTATATTTGACAACACAACAACGGCAAGTCAATTTACACTGTTTTTGACTGTGCCTACAGTATTGACTTGTGGATATGCTTGGCCTACATTTGCAATGAGCGATACATTTGCAACAGCGATGAAAGCCCTTTGGCCTCTTTATTATTTTGCCAATCCACTGAAAGATTTGATGATGAAAAATGCAAGTTTTGGTGAAATCTCTAATTATATATTTGGAGGTCTTATGTATGCAGGATTTTGGGCAATTATAGGAATTATAGCCTATAGAACAAAGGTGAATGCGGTGAAACAGGTAGAAAGTTATGAAATAACTAAGTAAAAATAATCTTTAAAATTTTAGTATATGTTTTTTGAATAGTGTACAGTAAATATATTTTTTGATATAATAATGAAGTTGAAAGATTTTTAAAAAGTTTTTTGAATAAAAAACAAAAGAAAGGAAAGTGTGATAAAAGTACATATTTATCACATAGGGATAAGATGAACAGTAAAAAATATAGAAAAGCGCTATATAAATTTAGACATATAAGTGATTTGAAGAATATGGTAGATACAAGTGCAGAGCTATTTGCAGATAAAACTGCCTATTTAGTAAAAAATAAAAATGAAAAAGAATATAGTCCTATCACTTTTAAGGAATTTAAAGGAGATATAGATTGTTTAGGAACAAGCTTTGTAGAAATGGGATTGAAAGGCAAGAAAATTGCAGTAATAGGTGAAAATAGCTACAAATGGGTAGTTACTTATTTGGCAACCACAAATGGTACAGGTACAATAGTTCCGTTGGATAAAGAATTAAGTCCTTCTGAAATTGCAAATCTTATAAATAGAGCAGAAGTAAGCGCTATAGTATATTCTGAAAAATTATCTAAAACAGTTTCTGAAATATCAGATATGTTGGAAAAGCCTTTAGAGTATAAAATTTGTATGGATAAAGTTGATGAAGAAGATGTTTTAGATATCGATTTATTGATTTTAAAAGGTGCCACTTTAATTGTTCAAGGATATAAAGATTTTATAAATGCAAAAATAGATAAAAATGTAATGTGTGCTTTGCTATTTACATCAGGAACTACAGGACTTGCTAAAGGTGTTATGTTGTCCCATAAAAATATAGTATCAAATGTTTATAACTTATCTAAATACGTTGCTGTAAAACCGGATGATATTGGTTTGTCAGTTCTTCCAATGCACCATACTTATGAAATGACTTGTCATATACTTACGTCTATTTATCAGGGTATGGGAGTTGCTATTTGTGAAGGCTTGAAACATATTACTAAAAATATGGCAGAGGCAAAAGTGAGCATTATGCTAGGAGTACCTTTAGTTTTTGAAACAATATATAAGAGAATAAAAAAACAGGCACAAAATTCAGGTAAGTTAGGCAAAATGCAAAAGATGATATATATATCAAATATGTTGAAACTTTATAATAACAAACCTGATATTTTGAAAACAGCATTTAAAGAAGTTCACGAAGCTTTAGGCGGACATATGAATTTATTTATTGTGGGCGGTGCAGCAGGGGACCCTAATGTGATTTCTGATATGCAAGCTATGGGAATACCTATGATACAAGGATATGGTATGACAGAAAACGCCCCTATTATTGCAGTAAATAAAGATAGATACAGTAAACCAGCATCTGTAGGACTTCCTATGCCTGGAACTAAAATTAAAATAGAAAATCCAGATAAAAATGGTATCGGGGAAATAATTTGTAAAGGTGATTCAGTGATGCTAGGTTATTATAACGACCCTGAGAGAACTTCAGAAGTATTGAAAAAAGGGTGGCTACATACAGGGGATTACGGATACTTTGATGATGAAGGCTTTTTGTATATCTGTGGAAGAAAGAAAAGTGTTATAGTAACTAAAAATGGTAAAAATATTTTCCCAGAAGAAGTGGAATTTTACCTTTTACAAAGTCCATATATAAAAGAAGTTTTAGTATATGGTTTGGAAGATGAAAAAAGTAGTGATACTTTAGTTAAAGCAGAAATATTCTTAGATATGGAACTTTTGAGAGAAGAAAAGGGCGACCTAGAAACAGAAGAACTTAGAATGTTTGTTAAGAAAACAATCGATGATATAAATGAAGAAATGCCTCTATATAAAAGAGTCAAAAGGTTCAGCATAAGAGAAGTTGAATTTGAAAAAACAACTACTAGAAAAATTAAAAGAGTACAAAGCAATATGACTGAGTAAAAATAACTAAAATATATGAAATTAAAAAGCACAATATTTTTAAATACTGTGCTTTTTTGATGGGTTAATATTTGAATTTAACAATCAATATTATTTTGTACTTGATTGAAATTTATTCCAATTCTCCATTTGCATATCATTTGCTTCTGTTGAGATGTTATGTATAACTTCTCCTTTAGTGATACCGCTTGGAGCAACAAGAAGTCTTTTAAGGTCAGGGTTTATAAATTCTTCTGAAGCCTTATTAGTGGTATAGTAACCTAAGTGTTCAAAACATTTAGCTGCAACTTCCGGTTTATTTATGTATTCTAAGAACTTGTGAGCCCCATCGCTATTTGGTGCATTTTTTGGAATGAAAGCTGGCATTATTCCAAAACCAAGACCTTCTTCAGGATATACCATTTTCAAATCAGGTCTTGCTTGTATAGCCTTAAAGACTTGAGACGTATACAAGAATGCAGCTGCGACTTCATCGCTTATAAGAAAATCTTGAGTGTTGCTATCGCTGATAACTCTTATGTTTGGAGCAAGTTCAGTAAGTTTTTTACCGGCTTTTTCTAAAGCAACCTTATCCTCGCAATTAAGAGTTTCGCCTATGGCATTTAAAGTTATACCATTTATTACTCTATAATTTCCAACTATTGCAACATTATCTTTAAGACTTTTGTCCCACAAATCGTTGTAACCTTTGATATCCACATCTGTAAGGGCTGGATTATATACAATCAAAGGTATTCCAGCACCGTAAGGGACTGTATATTCATCTTTAGGATCATAGAAATGACCTTGGTACAGTGGATTGATATTATCAAAAGTAGAAATTTTTGATTTATCAAGTTTTTGTGCCAGTCCTTTTTCGATAACAGACTCAAGTATGTAATCATCGGCAATTACAACATCATAAGAACCGCCTTTTGCTTCTTCAAGCTTTGCCAACATAGTTTCATCTAAATCAAAATTAGCAAAATTAACTTTTATACCAGTTTCATCTTCAAAGCCTTGTATAACGTCTTTAGGAAACATTCCATCCCAAGTAAATATTGTAATTGGCTCCTGTTTTTCGGCATCGTTATCATTGTTAGAAGAACATGATGTTAATCCGAAAACCATAACTACAAGTAAGCTTAAAAATAAAATTTTATTTGATAAAATTTTCACAATCTACCTCTTTTCTATTGTTTATAATTAGCGTTTTTAAATAATTGTTTTTTAACAATCGTGTTGCGTACATAATATACCGCAAGAACAGATATTATGATTAACAGCATAATACTTATTAAAGCATTTATTTCAGGAGTAACGCCACTTTTTATTTTTGTATAAATTTTAATAGGCAAAGTGTTTACTGTTGTTCCTGTAACAAAGATACTTATTATTACATCGTCAAAAGACATTGCAAAGGCAAGAAGCATACCTGATGATATGGCAGGGCTTAAATAAGGTAATGTTATATCCCTAAATATCATAAAATCAGTAGCACCTAGGTCTTTTCCAGCGTCTTTAAAATCTGGATTTTCTTCTAAAAGTCTATTTTTGACTAATATAAATATATAAGGTACGCAAAAAGTTGTATGAGCTATAACTAAAGTGACCATGCCAAAAGGCAAACCCATATTAGAAAATATAGCTAAAAGACCAATGGCAAGTATGATTTCAGGAATCATAATAGGCCAAAGGGATACATACTCAATACTTATACCCCAAAAATTTGATTTCCTAACAATTTGTATGGCACCTGAAACAGCAATAAAAGTGGATATTAAACAAGTTAGAAGTGCTAAAATCAAACTGTTTAAAGTAGCTTCAATTAAATCAGGTGATGTTAATAACTCCCTATACCATACCAAAGACCATTCTCCCCAAATAGATGAAATCCGTGATGAATTAAAGGAATATAAAAGGGTAAGTATTATAGGTACATAAGTTATAAAAAGTATAATTGCTAAATATATATGGGAAAATTGGATTTTTTTTAAAAAATTCATTACAATAACCCCTCCAATTCATCTTTTTTAGTAATTAAAGAGTAAGTTATAAGTAAGAAAATTGTTATAAACATCAGAAAAACTGATATTGCAGAAGCTAAAGGCAAATTATTTCCTCTGCCCATAAGTTCTTGTATCACAGTTCCCACTAAAATAACTTTGTTCCCACCTAGAATATCAGCAACGAAGAAAAGTCCCATAGATGGAATGAAAGTCAGGATAATACCTGAAAGAACTCCTGACAAAGTAAGGGGCATAGTTACGGTAATAAATGTTTCAAACTTAGATGCACCTAAATCTCTTGCAGCAGAAATTAGACTCCAATCCATTTTTTCTGCAGATGAATATATAGCTAAAATCATAAAAGGTGTAAGGGCATAAACCATACCTAAAATAACAGATGGGTAAGAATATAGTAATTTTAAAGGCTTTTGTGTTATATGAAGCCCCATTAAAATTTTATCAACTACGCCATTGCTTCTAAAAGCTATAACCCAACCATATAATCTTATTAGTCCACTTGTCCAAAAAGGAAGCATAAGAAGTAATAAAATAAACTTTTTCCATTTCATTTCTAATTTTGCCATAAAATAAGCAAAGGGATAAGAAATTATAATCATAATAACAGTAGAAATTGTAGCTATTTTAATAGAATCAAAAAATACTTCCAAGTAAAAAGGAGATACTAAATCTTTGTAATTATCAAGGGTAAAAACAAAAGTGACTCCCCAGTCGGTTCTGTTTTCAGTAAAACTTAGTAAAATTATATAAAGTAAAGGTATGAAAACAAATATAAAAGTGAAAGTAAATATAGGGATTATAAGAAGATTTTTTAGCTTAAAATTTTTCATAACATTCTCCTTCAGCGCCTACAATAGTAGTTTTTTTATAATCCCAGCCAATAGTAGTTTCTTCTCCAACTTCGATATTGTAATTTATGCCATATCGTCTTGAAATGACTGATTGTCCATCTTCTAATTGGAAGTCTATTTTTAAAAGCCCACCTACGAAAGATTTATCTGAAACTGTTGCAGGTATAGAATTACCGTCTATATTTTCTTCACCAATTCTAATGTTTTCTTTAAGACATGACAAGCATACTTTTGAATTGATTGGTAAGTCTGATGTTGTAATATTTAAGGAACTATTTCCTATTTTAATTTTTGTAATATTATTACCTTTAGAGTCCTTGGCATAATCAATAATTGCTCCAGAAATAACATTTGCATTATTAACAAAAGAAGCGACAAAAGTAGTCTTTGGAGAATTGTATATCTCATTTGGTGTTCCTACTTGATGGAATTTACCATTTTCCATTACCACAATTCTATCTGACATATTGATAGCTTCCTCTTGGTCGTGAGTGATATATATAAAAGTCACCCCAAGATTTTTTTGAATATTCTTTAATTCAATTTGCATTTTGCGACGAAGATGAACATCTAAAGCGCTTAAAGGCTCGTCTAAAAGTATGATTTTAGGGCTTAAAATTAAGGCTCTAGCTAGTGCAACTCTTTGCTTTTGACCACCTGATAGTGTATCTATACTTCTTTTTTCAAACCCTGAAAGACCTACTTTATCTAGCATATTGGAAACTTTTGTTTGTATATCATCTTTGGCAAATTTCCGTATTTTTAATCCATAGCCTACATTTTCAGCAACATTCATATGAGGGAAAAGTGCGTATGATTGAAAAACCGTATTTACATTTCTTTTGTTTGGAGGAACATTTGTCATATCTTGTCCTTCGATTAAAACTTTGCCCTTATCTGCTTCTGTAAGCCCTGAAATAACTTTTAAAATTGTAGTTTTCCCACATCCAGAAGGTCCTAACAGACTTAAAAATTCCCCTTTATAAACAGTTAGATTTACGCTGCGAAGTACTTCAGAACCATCGTAGTGTTTTTCTAAATCAATCAACTTTAAAATTTCCGTTGCCATAAAATATCCTTTCAAAAAACTTAATAATTATATTGTAAAATAAAAGAACTTTTTTTTCCATAGTAAAATAGTAAATAAGTAATTTATAATAAGATAATATCTTGACAAAGAAAAGGGAAAATGCAATTATAAATGTAAGGATATTTATAATATAGGAGGATATTTGTTAAATGAAAAGTTTAAAAGATAAAATTTTGACAGAGGGCAAAGTTTTAGGTGAAGATATTTTGAAAGTAGATGGATTTTTGAATCATCAAATAGATGTGAGATTTTTAGAGGAAATGGGAAAAGAAATAGCTAGAAGATTTTCAGATGTTCAAGTTGATAGAATTTTAACTGTTGAAACTGGTGGGATATCTATAGCTTGTGAAGTTTCTAAAAATATGGGGTATGTTCCTGTTGTTTTTGCTAAAAAAACTAAGCCAAATACAATGGCAGAGGGTTGCTACAGCTGTGAAGCAAGATCTTTTACTAAAGGCACTGTATCAAACTTGAGAGTAGTCAAAGAATTTCTACCACAAGGTGAAAATGTTCTTATTATTGATGATTTTTTGGCATCAGGAGAAGCAGGGGTTGCTCTTGTTAAAATGGTGAAAAAGGCAGAAGCAAATGTTGTAGGTTTAGGCATAGTAATTGAGAAGTGTTTCCAAGGTGGAGGCGAAAAATTGAAAGAAATGGGAGTTAGAGTTGAAGCACTTGCTCCTATAGAAAGCTTTGAAAATGGCGTGCCAAATTTTAAAGAATAAAATATAAGGAATTTGATAATACGTATATTATTAAAACTAAAAAAGAGCAAAGTTTGTTGATTAACGAACTTTGCTTATTATTTTTATAGGAAATTTTGCAAAAAACTATAAAAATATTTACAAATCTTCTGATAGATTATAAGATATATTTGAGTTGGAAAATATTTAGTAACTCAGAGAATTAAAAAATAAAAGGAGAGAAAATTATGAAAAAATTATTATCTGTAGTTTTAATTTTAGCATTAGTTCTTGGAATGACAGGATGTTCTGATGACAATGCTAGCGATGCTGATAACACTGCATCAGAAGAACCGTTGAAAGTTGGATTTATCTACATAGGTAGTGCAAATGATGGAGGCTTTTCTCAAGCTCACGCTGAAGGTGCAAAAGCTATGATTGACCACTTCAAAGGAAAAGTAGAAGGCATAGAAGTAGAAAACGTAAGTGATGCTGACAAACAAGGTGCTATGACAGTTGCAACAGGTCTTATCGACCAAGGTTGTAAAGTAATCGTTGGTTGTAGCTATGGCTATATGGATGCTTTTGAAGAACTTGCAAGCAACCCTGATTACAAGGATATCAAGTTCTTACACTTCTCAGGAAATAAAATGAATGATACAAACTTCGGAAATTATTTTGGAGCAACAGAAGAACCTAGATACTTAACTGGTATAATCGCAGGTATGATGACAAAAACTAACAAACTTGGTTATGTAGCAGCGTACCCATACACAGAAGTACAAATAGGTATCAACGCATTTACATTAGGTGCACAATCTGTAAACCCAGATGTAGAAGTTAAAGTTGTATATATCAATAGCTGGTACAACCCTGAACAAGAAAGAGCAGCAGCAGATGAATTGTTGAAACAAGATTGTGATATAATTACTCAACACTGTGATACAACTGGACCACAAGTTGCAGCAGCAGAAAAAGGTAAACTAGCTATCGGTTATAATATGGATAACAGCCAAGTTGTACCAAAATCTTTCTTGACAGCAGCAGTTTGGAATCACGAAGCATTTTTGAATGATGCGATTCAAGACATCTTAGATGGTAACTGGAAACCAGAATCTTACTATGGACATATGAAAGACAACTATATGGATATAGCTAAAATGACTGATTTAGTACCTCAAGAAGTTCAAGATAAAGTAAATGAAGAAAAAGCTAAGATTCTTAGCGGTGAACTACAACCATTCTCTGGTAAAATTCTTTACAATGATGGTACTGTTCTTTGTGAAGAAGGACAAACACTTGATAGAGCTCAAATCTGGTCAATAGACAAGCTAGTAAAAGGAGCTACTGGAGTAGAATAGGACATATAGAGTATGTAAATTAAATTTCAGAAGTAAAGAAGCAATATACAAATTAACATATTTTCCAAAAAAGGAGCTGTTTTAACAGCTCCTTTTGATTGGACTACAATGTTTAGGCAACAAGAAAACCGACCAAAAGGTCGGTTTTCTTGTTATAATTTAATCATTCTTATTTGCTACTAGAAGTTATATTGTTGCAGGTTCAATACCTTTACCTATTGAAAGGAACCAATCTTCTTTGGCTAATTTCAAGTTCAATAAAGCTTCCCCATATTTTATATGAGCCATATAGCTATTTAAGTTTGTTTCATTTACTTTGTCTATTGTAGTCATACCTTCTTTGTATTGAAGCTGAACAAGTCTTGCCATTTCGCTGGCATTTTTGCTATCCTCTTTTGCACGTTTTAGACTATTTTGTCCATTTATGAAATTGTCGTACTTGTATTTTAAACTCATATAAAGTCGTTGAGGCGAAGTTTTCATATTCAACTTGCTTGAAAGGAATTGAGCTTTTGCTTGTAAATATGACCCGGAGTAGATAGGATAAGCCTCATAATTGTGGAAATTTATTTCAGAAATATTGCATAAATGTTTTGCTTCTTTTATGCCTAAATTTTCTTTCAGTGATTTTTCATACTCTTTTTTAAAATCGATTTCTATATCATTTAAAGTATCTTTTTCTGTTAAATTGCTTGTTAATATTACAACAGTGTCTAGTGGTAGTCCTAAAGTCAAATTTAAACTCATCTTTGCTTGTGATAAACCGATTTTTATTTTTTCTAAATTATTTAAAGCACTATTTACACCTTTTTCAGCAGACATTACTGCCATTTTTGAAACAGAGCCGACTTGAAATTTCAATTTTGTATTTTTAAAAGTTTGTTTTGCAAGAGCCAAATTATCTGTAGCGACTTTGTATGAATACTCCATATTTTGCAACTTAAAATATTTTTCGAAAACATCTCTATGTAATTTTTTGATTCTCGCTTCTTCGTTATCTTTAAAAACAGACTCTGCAAATTTTTCTTTTGCTTTCATAACATTTTCTGCAGTGCTATCAACTACTGCCATAATATTGTTGTCTTTGTAAAAAGCTTTAGTTTTTTTGAATTTATCAACAGATTCAGAATATTTGTTTGAAATTCCTTGATCTTGCAAAGTTCTTATTTTGATAAGTTCCATATCAAGACCTTTATCCATTTTTTTGTAAGCGTCTTCTATAGATAGTTTTATAATTTGAGGCTCATTCTTTTCCGCTACTTTTTTTGTATTTCCATCAGCAGATAAAGTCGCTATTTCTGTGGCAAAAACAGGACTTCCAAGACTTCCTAAGCTCATAGTAATAGCTAAACTAAGCCCTAAAATTTTTTTCTTATTTATATTAACCATATAATTCTCTCCTTCTTAAAATGTCTAGTTAAAAAATACTGGCGGTAAGTATTGTTACTATATAATTCTATCGCCACAAAGTTTTGTTGTCAATGTCAAGATATACTTAGAAACGGTATTTTTTGAAAACTCACTTTTCCGTCTTTAAATACTTGCTTTTCCTTTGATAAATGAATATAATTAAACTAAGAGGGGATTAGGACAAAAAAAGGGAAGGAGAATTTTTCTATGAATGACAACATTCAAGAAATTAAGGCAACTAATGGATGGTTAGCTAAAACTATTACAGCAGTGCTAGTTGTTGTATTTACTTTAAGTGGTATTGTTAATGAAACAGCTGTTTATGGCAAAGTCAAAAAAGAAGTTAAGTCGCTACAGAAAATAGAAGAAGGCTTTGTAAATAGAACTAAGAAAGTTGATATTTTTGTTGAAAAAAACAGAAAGATTAAGATATATGGGGTAGAGAAAATCTTTGTAGACGATAATGAAAAAAGACTTTATCCAATATCTTATAGAAATACTACTTACATACCAGTTAGAATTGTTGCAGAAATAAGCAATCAGGATATTGACTGGGTAGATGAAACAAGAACTATTTTTGTTGGAAAAACTTTAAAAAATCCAAATAAATTATATACAGATAGAAACATAATAGTAGAGTTTGTTAGAAATAAGGAAGCTAGTAAAATATCAGAAGACGAGAAGCAAGTTGATAGAAAAGCAGAAAAAGGATTTGTGCGTACTGACACCACATTGCTTTATGACTTTCAATTTGTCGAAATGCAAGATTCTAAAGGAAGAACTCTACCAATAGTTTATTATAAAAATAGAACTTATTTGCCGGTAAGATTTTTGGCAGATCTGTTGAAGCAAAATGTGAGTTGGCTAAAAGACAGTAATACTATAGAAATTGGGTCTGACGATTATGTTAAGATAGACAACTTATCCCAAAGAATGAAAAATTCAAAATGGGAATGGCAACAAATGATAGAAATTTACGATGCAGAAAATAATCTGATAGTTGATATGGACAACAAAAAAACTGTAGAGGCAAAACGGGAAATTTTACAAAATATAACAAAAGGCTTAAATCTTTTGAAAAAAGATTATAAGAGCATAAAAAATCGTCATACAGAACATTATGGTATTTTTGAAAAACAGTTGCACGAGAAAGTATGCAAGTCTTTAGAAGATAGTATTAAATATATAGAAGTGCTAGAAAACATAGCATATATGAAAGTAGAAGAAAAAGACTTTTCTGTAATGATAGACAGTATGAAAAAAACGTATATTCAATCTCAAGAATCTATGGATGAAGTTAGAGATTTTATAGAATTTGTAGAAACGAAAGATGATGAGGAAGAAGTAGAATAAATTTTTGGTAATTAGAAAGTAGTTTTAAATAATATTTATAAAATAGCGTGTAGAAACAAGGAGGAGTTATTTATGAAAAAAATAGGTGTTTTAGGCGTAGGAACTATGGGTGCAGGAATTGTGCAAGTATTAGCACAATCAGGATATGAAGTTGTGGTTAGATCAAGAAGACAAACTTCAATAGACAAAGGTTTAAAAATAGTAGAAAAAAATCTAAACAGATTAGTAGAAAAAGAAAAAATTACAGAAGATGAAAAGAAGACAGTTTTAGGTAGAATCTCAAGCTCTACAGAATTGGAAATCGTAAAAGATGCAGACCTTATCATAGAAGCTGCAACAGAAAATATGGAATCTAAAAAGGCTCTTTTCCAAGAGTTAGATAATCTTTGCAAAGAAGATACTATAATTGCAACAAATACATCTGCATTATCTATTACAGAAATAGCAGCAGCTACAAATAGACCTGATAAAATAATAGGTATGCACTTCTTCAATCCAGTACCAATGATGAAATTGGTAGAAATCATAAAAGGTTTGGCAACTTCAGAAGAAACTAGAGAAACAATATTGCAATTAACTCGTGATTTAGGTAAAACTCCTGTAGATGTGGAAGAAGCTCCAGGATTTGTTGTAAATAGAGTTTTAATACCTATGGTAAATGAAGCAATAGGAATTTATGCAGAGGGAACTGCAGATGCAGAAAGCATCGATACAGCTATGAAACTTGGCGCTAGTCATGTGATAGGACCTCTAGCTTTAGGTGACTTGATTGGTTTAGACGTAGTGCTAGCAATAATGGAAACTTTACACAGAGAATTTGGAGATAGCAAATATAGACCTCACGTTCTTCTTAGAAAAATGGTGAGAGCAGGTAAGCTAGGAAGAAAAACTGGAGAAGGTTTTTATAACTATAAAAAATAATTGTAATACAAAGTAATACAAGCAAAATAAATGGTAAAAAGAAAAAATCGTGCATTTAAAGTCCATACTAAAAATGCACGATTTTCTGAATTTTAAAAGATAAAAGAATTGTTACGAGGAAAAGATGAGATTAAATAAATATATAGCCCACTCAGGCTTTTGCAGTAGAAGAAAAGCCGATGAATTCATAGAAAACGGCAATGTCAAAATAAATGGCAAAACTGTTAAAAATATGGCTGTGCAAGTGGAAGATGACGATGAGGTAAAAGTAAATAATAGGATTTTAAAAATAGAATTTACAAAAAAAATTTATATAGCTTTTAATAAACCTGTAGGTTATGTAACTACCTTGAAAGATGAAAAAAATAGACCTATAGTAATGGATTTACTAGGGGATATAGATGAAAGAATATTTCCTGTAGGAAGGCTTGATTATAATACATCAGGGCTTTTACTGTTGACAAATGACGGAGATTTTGCACAGAAAATATCTCATCCTAAAAATGAAATATATAAAACATACCACGCTTTTATCAAAGGGAAATTGTCTAAAGAAAAAATGGCAAAACTCAGATATGGTATAGAAATAGATGGTTTTAAGACTTCTAGGGCATTTGTTAAAACATTAAAAGAAAAAGGAAATTCGTCCCTTGTGGAAATCAAAATAAAAGAGGGCAAAAATCGTCAGGTCAGAAAAATGTTTGCAAAAGTAGGTCATGAGGTTCAACATTTAGAACGAAAAGCAATAGGAGAAATTTACTTAGGAAGATTAAAAGAAGGGCATTATAGGAAGTTGACAAGAAATGAAATAGAATATCTTATGAATGCTTAAAGTATAGGATATAGAGGTACAAAAGTGTTGGAATATAACAAAGAAAATATTTTTTTAAAAGAAAATATGGAAAAAAGTAGTTTGCCTGAAATTAGCAAAGAAAGGAAAAAGAAAATCCTGATATTTGCACTTAAAACAGGGGAAATGCTTATGCAAAATGGAGCTGAAATATATAGAATTGAGGATACAATAGCTAGAATTTGTAATGCTTGTGGTATTCCATATGCAGAGGCTTTTGTAACAACTACAGGGATATTTTTGTCTTTAGACGATGGAAATGAAGCTAGTGAAATCTTTACTTTTCAAAAGAGGATAAGGGGTGCAAATACAAATTTAGATAAAATATCAAAAATAAATCAAATGTCCAGAGATTTAGTAGAAAATCGCTTGTCTTTAGAACAGGGAATAGAAAAATTAAACGAAATATCAAAAGAAGAACCGTATCCTTTCGCTGTTAGAGCTTTTGGGGCAGCATTGACAGCAAGCTTTTTTGCCTTGATGTTTGGGGGAGAAATCGAAGATTTCTTTGTTACAGCAGTAATAGGTGCTTTGAGCTATGGGCTGAGTGTATTCTTTGAAAAAATCGAGTCGAATTATTTTATCAAAGGATTTTGTTCTACAGCTTTTGCAACTTTCTTAACGATAATATCTATACAGTTGAAATTAGGTATAAATATGGACGCTATAATAATTGGTACGTTAATGATATTTGTGCCAGGAATGGCTATCACAAATGCTATAAGAGATTTCTTGACAGGAGATACTATTTCTGGGATTGCGAGAACAGTAGAAGCGTTTTTTATTGCTGTGTCATTGGCTGTTGGTGTAGGTATCGTGTTAAGGCTATGGATAGCAATGGGAGGTGTCTTATAAAATGTATGCAATGGAAACAATGATGTTAATAACACAATTCATTTTGGGCTTCTCAGCTATCTTAGGATTTTCAATAGTTATAAATGTACCAAAAGATAAATTGAAATTTGCTTGCTTGATAGGTGCAATAAGTTGGGTTGCATTTGTGTTCATACGTGGGGAAAATGGAGAAAATCTTTTGGCAGGTGGCTTTTGGGCTTCTGTTTTAGTGGGATTTATAGCAGATGGTCTGTCCAGAGGAACAAAAGAAGCTGTGACCATATATGTAGTACCTGGCATACTACCTCTAGTACCTGGAGCTGGTATGTATCAAACAATGCTTTACTTTATAAATGACCAATTGGAGTTGGCGGCAGAAACAGGCACGCAGACCCTTATGCTTGCAGGAAGTATTTCTCTTGGGATTATGACCGTTGGAGCTATGAGTAGATTTGTAAACTTAATTAGAAATAAAAGGAAAATAAAAATAAAAGAAAATGAATTGAAAACGGTTCAAAAATGGATTGAACGAACCAAAACTGAAAAATAATAATAAAATTTTATGAAGTTATAGTAAAAATTTATAACGGTATTTTTTGAATTTACTGAAAAAACAAAAAAATATGACAATATAAGCATTGAAAAACCAATACATAGAAAAAAACCGTCAGTTTTTAAGGATATTTCCTTGACTATGGCATAAATATTGCTTAATATATTATGTGTGGATTGTAGTCAGAGTAATTTGAAAAAATATTTTGACACACCGATTGTTTATTGTTTTTCATCAGTTCTCTGGTGAGAAATGAAGATATTAAAATAAGTTTAACCTATTTTATTATTTAAAAGAAAGGAAGTTTTAACATGACTGAAATAAGAAATTGGAAAGATGTGCCTCTTTGGAAAGATGTAACAGATGAACAATGGAATGATTGGCACTGGCAAGTTGCTAACAGACTATCTACAGTAGAAGATATCAAAAAAGTTCTTGACCTTACACCAGAAGAAGAAAAAGACATCGAAAAAGTAATGGACGGATTTAGAGTAGGTATCACTCCTTACTATGCTTCTATCATGGATCCAGATGATGCTCAATGTCCAGTAAGAATGCAAGCAGTACCTATTCTTGCAGAAACTCACAGAGGGGAAGCTGATATGCTTGACCCACTTCACGAAGACGAAGACTCTCCAGCACCAGGATTGACTCACAGATATCCAAACAGAGTACTTTTCTTAGTAACTGACCAATGCTCAATGTATTGCAGACACTGTACAAGAAGAAGAATGGCAGGGGAAACTGATGGAGCAAAATCAAAAGAAGATATCGATGCATGTATTGATTATATCAGAAAAACTCCAGTAGTTAGAGACGTATTATTATCAGGTGGAGATGCTCTACTTATCGAAGATGAAACTTTAGAGTACATCATCAGCGAACTTAGAAAAATTCCTCACGTAGAAATCGTAAGAATCGGTTCAAGAACTCCAGTTGTTATGCCTCAAAGAATTACTGATAAGCTAGTTAATATGCTTAAAAAGTATCACCCAATTTGGCTAAACACTCACTTCAACCACCCAAGAGAAATCACTCCAGATGCAAGAGAAGCATTAAGAAAACTTGCTGATGCTGGTATTCCTCTAGGTAACCAAACAGTATTACTAAGAGGTCTAAATGACTGTGTACACGTAATGAGAGATCTTATGCATCAACTTTGCTTGAACAGAGTTAGACCTTACTACATCTATCAATGTGACCTTTCATTAGGTATCGAACACTTCAGAACTCCAGTATCTAAAGGTATCGAAATCATTGAAGGATTAAGAGGACACACTTCAGGATATGCTGTACCTACATTCGTAGTAGACGCTCCTGGTGGTGGTGGTAAAACTCCAGTAATGCCTCAATATATGATTTCTCAAACTCCAGATAAAGTAATCTTGAGAAACTACGAAGGTGTAATCACTACTTATACTGAACCAACTGGACAAAAACCAGTTAAGTGTAACTGTGACTACTGCACAGGTAAAAAAGTTTACCACTATGAAGGTGTTGCAGGACTTGAACAAGGTGAAAGAATGTCTATGGAACCACAAGGTCTACTTAGACACGAAAGAAACAAACACTAAGTTTCAATCAAAAGAGTATAAAAAAACTGCATTAGCAGAAAATACATATTTAAGAAAAGGCAAGGGTTTATCCCTTGTCTTTTCCTTTTTAAAAGCCTATGACTTTTAGTTAAAATATGGTATAATATCTTAATATCTTTTTATAAATCATAAAAAGTTCTATAAAAATAATAGTGTGTGATATAAATGAATATACTTTATATAGATTAAATCAAAAGAAAGGAGAACGTTATGATAAATATAGAAGAATTAGATGATAAATACTCGACCATAACGCCAGAGATAAAAGAAATAACTAATATTTGTACTCAAAATAGTGCGATAAAAGATGAATATTATAAAAAATACCATGTAAATAGAGGCTTGAGAGATATAAAAGGTAATGGAGTATTAACAGGTCTTACAGAAATTTCAGGTATATATGGATTTGATATAGACGAAAAAACAGGCGAAAAAATCCCTTGTAAAGGTAGACTTTATTATCGTGGGATAAATATAAAAGACATAGTAAAAGGGTTCGTGGAAGAAAGTAGATTTGGCTTTGAAGAAGTAAATTATCTTCTTTTGACTGGTAAAATGCCAAATGAAAAGGAACTTGAAGAATTTAAAAAACTTCTTGCCTTATATAGAACTTTACCACCTAGTTTTGTCAGAGATGTAATAATGAAAAAACCTAGTAAAGATATGATGAATAATCTGTCTAGGGGAGTTTTGACAATGCACTCTTACGATAAGCGTCCCAATGACAATAGCTTACCTAATGTTTTAAGACAGGGATTGCTTCTTACAGCAGTATTTCCAATGTTGGCAGTATATGGCTATCAGGCGGCACGTCATTACTATATGAAAGAAAGTCTTTACATACATATACCAAAACCAGAGCTTTCAACAGCAGAAAATATTTTGCATATGTTAAGGCATGACAGCCAATATACTGATTTAGAAGCTAGACTTTTAGACTTAGCCTTGGTGCTTCATGCAGAACACGGAGGCGGTAACAATTCAACATTTACAACTAGGGTAGTATCATCAACAGGCACAGACACATATTCTGCAATATCTGCTGCGTTAGGCTCGCTCAAGGGATTGAAACACGGTGGCGCAAATATCAAAGTAGTTCAAATGTTTGACGACTTAAAAGAAAATGTCACAGATTGGAAAGATGAAGAACAAATAAAGAAGTATCTATCGAATATATTAAAGAAAAAAGGTTTTGATAAAACAGGGTTGATATATGGAATGGGTCATGCTGTATATTCAATCTCAGATCCAAGAGCAGAAATTTTTAAAGAATTTGTGAAACGTCTTGCAGTAGAAAAACATAAAGAAGATGAATTTCAACTATATCAAACAGTTGAACGAATAGCTGGGGAATTGATAAAAGAAGAAAGAAAAATTTACAAAGGAGTCAGTGGAAACATAGACTTTTACAGTGGTTTTGTATATAGGATGTTGAATTTGCCTATAGAACTATATACTCCAATATTTGCTATGGCTCGTATTTCTGGGTGGTCAGCTCACCGTATGGAAGAACTGATAAATGCAGGAAAAATCATTAGACCAGCATATATGGATATATGTGTAGAAGAAGAATATGTACCTTTAAAAAATAGATAAAATTTGACTTTCATATAAACAAATGATATAATGACCGAATTCCTTTTGAAAAGAGGGAAAATAAAAAACTGACCCGTTGGTCGGTTTGTAAAAATGTAAAAAGGAGATAGTTAAAAATGATAAAAAAAACGATGACTTTATTTTTATCCCTTATTATTTTGGCATTCTCATCATGGTCTATATATGCAGAAGATTATATGACAGGTCAGTTCTTTTATAGAACTGTAGTTGTAAATGGTAACGATATAACAAATTACAATTTAGAAAATCCGATATTTACATATCAAAACAACACTTATATTCCTTTGTCTAAGGGAATGGGGCAGGTGCTTGGATTTGATTTTAAAATAGACCTTGCTGAAAATAGTCTGGAATTGATAAAAATAGAACCTACTCAAAACAACATAAAAAATAATTGGGTGAAAAATGAAGGTGAAAACTTAAAATTAAAAGTAGTTCCAAACTTTGAAGTGACTGTTAAAGATGAAACAGCAGAGCCTACAGAAATTGAGCTTATAGAACAAAACAGCTTCACTATTGAAGATACAATAGTAGGGAACTTAGAAGAAGTTTTAGAAGAACAAGAAGCTTATTTGAAAAGTAAAGAAGATGAAGAAAAAGGTAAAAATACAGAAGATAAAGAGCAACAAAAAAATCTAAAAATAAAAGAACCTATAGTAGAAACAATAGATTTAGGGAATTTACCAATACTAGCAAAAAATGAATATTTTTATTTACCTATCAAAGTATTTAAGGATAGTGAGATTTTTCATTGGAGCGTTTACTATGAATCTGATTTTGGAGTCTGTATAGGAACTTTGGGAGAAGATGCAAAAAGTTATTACAGAGAGTCAGAAGCTAGATATAATAAAGGGTTAAGAGATTATATCTTAAAATATAATACTGTGTTGACTAAAACTGCAGCTGAAAAATTAGTATTTCAGTTTAAGCGAGCAGGAGAAATAAATAATTTAGATGAGAAATTATTGATGGCTGTAGCCCACAGAGAAAGCACATTCAATGTAGGTGCTATTTCAAGAGGTGGTGCAAGAGGTATAATGCAGTTGATGCCAAGAACTGGAGCAAATTTTGGATTGACTCAAAAGGAAATGCTTAAAGGTCGTTTGAGCATAAATGCTGGTGCATCTATGGTGAGAGCTGGATTGAATAAATTTAATGGAAATAGAGAAAAAGCTCTTTCATCTTATAATCAAGGTTCATATAGAGTGGCAAAAGGAAATTATTCAAGAAGATATGCAAATAGGGTAACGAAAACTTATAATAATTTGAATAGTTTTTTGAAAGTAAATGGCTATATTAAGTAAATTGAATATTTAAAGGACAAAAGAACCCTAAGCTTTGAGGCAATCTCAAAGCTCAGGGTTTTATAAAATAAAACAGGACATATCTGAGGTATCTCAGATATGTCCTGTTCTTTTGTCCAACTAAGTTTTATTCCTTAGTTTTAATTGCATTTTGGAAAACATCTATAGCTGTAGCAAGATTTACTGTCGCAGTATCGATTGCTGTTTGTTGGATAGCAGTATTGTGTTCTTTCACCTTAGTTTTTAAAGTTACAGCCGCTGTTTTGGCATTGATTAAAGCTTGCATATCTGACTCTAAAACATATCTGTCGCCATCTGTTAAATTATCTGCGGCATCTTCTGAAGACAGTACTTGCAAATCTTTGGAAACAGCAGTTGCTCTTTTTATAACATCTTCTAAATCTTCTATATCAGGTTTAGTCCCGTTTGATTTTGCGTTATCGAAAGCTTCAGCTGCATCATTTATTTTCTTGAGTTCGTTAAACACTTTTTGGGCAGTATCTACAGATTCATCAGTCAAACTATTTTTTGCAATAGCGATTGCAGAAATAAGCTTATCCCTTGTAGATGAAGTTACCCATTCTTTGTCTGGAGGAACATCGTATCCATTTGTACTTATCAAAATTTCGCCATCTTTAATGCTTTGTATTTTATCTTCTGCACGTTTGATAGACTTATCTAAATTAGAAGTATCAGGTCTTAGCTTGCTACCATCCTGCAGTGAATCTTTAAAAATTTCAGAAGTATCATTTAAAACCTTAGTGGCATTTTTAACAGATAAATCATTAGATGGAGATGAGTGAACTTTCTTTGCTTCAGCAATATTTTGCTTGAAATCATTTGCAGTGGCAGTATCTATCCATTTTTGGTTTGTGAAAATATTTGAGCCATCAGCACTTATCTTTGTATTTTTTAGTAAAGTTTCTGCATCTTCTATGGCATTTTTTAAAGCAGCAAGCAAGCTAGGGTTTACACCATTTAAGAAACCTTTAGTAGTAAAGTTAGAATAAACTCTTTTTATATAATCTTTGTTTGAGTTTCTAAATTTACTATCTTGCATATAAAGTTGATATTTGTGACCTTCTTTTAATTTTTCCTTTGGATATATACGTATTTTATTAGAACTAGAAGACCAAGATATATCGCAATCAACATATTTTCCTTTGTCAGTTACATCTTTTAGATGTACGTAGTGTCGTAAGTAACTGTCAGATATTCTGTCTGATTTTCTTGTATATATTTTTTCATCAAACTTAATGTACAAGTTTGTAGATATAGAAACGTCTTTTGCACCATTTTTTGGATAAATAGTGTATTCAAAATCATCAGCCTTTCTTCCGGTATAGAACTTAGAAGAAAATTTTTCATTACCTTCACCATCTTTTGTGTAGAAAGAATTTTTGTCAATTATAACGTAGTAAACTGTATCGTCTTGAAGGTGAGATTTAGGGTCAAGTGTTACTTTCTTTTTATCGCTACTTATATCGCCCTCGAATTTAATTTTATCTCCTCTTTTGCTACCTTCTCTAAGTTCAACTAAATCATCTATATCCTTATCTCTAATGCTACGTCCCTTTTTATCATAAACAGGTTCATCAAATTTTATAGTTATATCTGTTTTTTCTGAAACTCTTTCTTCCTCATTTTTTGGGTCAATAGTTATTCCGTTGTTACCGTTTTCATAATCAGGCTCGTAAGAAGAACGGTCAGATTCAATCCTTCTCGGTTTCTTCTCATAAGTAATGCCTGTTGAATGAGCTTTTAGTAGCTTGATAGAACCGTCGCCTTTAAAAGAAGCTTTTGCACTTACATCTACAGTGGTTATAGTAGAGTATTTGTCGCTTTTTACTTCTGAGTCTTTTCCATTTTTAGTTATATTTAAGTAGTCTATATCGGCTCTTTGCAACTCTACTTTTGAATCGTAGCCATCGATTTCAACGTTTTGGAATTTACCTTTCAAAGTGGCATCTGCTTTTCTATTGACAGTAATATTTTTAAATCCTGCATTTCTAAGACTTCTGCTTAAATATTCTGTTTCTAAAATACAGTTGTTCTCAACTTGCGTATCGTTGATTGAAGAAGCACCTTTTAAAACTAGTCTAACGCTATCGTCTTTTTTGTTTATAAGTGCTTTTGAAACTCTAGTGTTGTGCAATTTTATAGAATGGTCGCCACCGCCATAAATTTTTAAGTCCCCCAAAATGTTACAATTTATAATTGTTGCACTGTCATCATCAAGGGCTTTATCAATGGTAACGGTATCTGTATATATAGTATTGGAAACAGTAGTATTTTTCTTTTTGATATTTACAGATTTTGCGATAGTTTCTTTATCAAGGATATCACATATTATTTTAGCTGTTTGCCCACGAGTAAGTTTGTCAAGGGGGTGAAGGTTTCCGTCGGTATATGCACCGATATAACCCTTGGAAACAACAGCAGTCATTTCATTTTCTGCCCAATCTGCCACAGACTTTCTATCAGGAAATTTGCTTAAAGAAACATTAGAAGAAGTAGAAGTGATTATACGAGAAATCATAACTGCAGCTTCTTGTCTTGTGATTGGAGATTTAGGCCTAAAGGTATTGTCTTTATAACCTCCAACATAACGTGCAGATAAGCCTTTTTCAACTTCGCCATAGAACCATTCCGTTCTAGGTACGTCTTTAAATTTAACTGCGCTTCTACGATTAAGACCTAAAGCCTTGTTTACCATAGTTGTAAACTGGGCTCTAGTAACTGGTGCATCAGGTCTAAAAGTACCGTCTGGGAAACCGTTGACAAAACCTTGTCTTATAGCATTTTCTACGTAGGAACTAGACCAATGTCCTTTTATGTCTTTCATACTAGAGCTAGTGGTGTTAGTACCATAGCTAGTAGATAATGTTGTTTGAAATCCTGCAAAAATTAAACTAGCAATGATAATCAAACAAAAAAACAGTTTCTCTTTTCTTAATTGCTTATTGTAAATATTTTCTGTCAATGTTTTTTTCATTTGTAAAAACCCCCTTAAATTTTAAAAAATAATTCGTCATAAAATTGTAAAAATATTACCTTTATATATAATATATATTACATTATTTATTTTACTACTTAAAAGTTGAGGTTGCAACATAAAAGATAACTTGTAATAAATAATTAAGAAGTAGGATCAGTGGATTTTATAAAAGGATAAAAAATCTGTAAAAAATTTGAATATGTATTTGCAAATAAAATGATGTCGTGGTATAATAATTTTAGAAATGGAAATGAATCCCATACAGCAAAAAAAACAGGAGGTGCGACTCCTGTTTTTTTGTTGGGTTAATCGTCATCGATCTTACTATCTAACCACTTGCAAATGTAATAACTGATTACATTAACCACGATAGTTATTATAGAGGAAATGAATATTCCCATACAGCATCACCTCCCAACTAATGTCGGTATAGTTGATGACAACAAATAGATTATAACATATTTTACATAAAATGTAAAATGATAAATAAAAAATTGTAAAATTATTGAAAATCT